>ERZ777003.4591-NODE-4591-length-11433-cov-7.833099_pt1 | contig 11433 bp, 11 predicted proteins | sample MGYA00374956_ERZ777003 | MGnify/ENA primary metagenome ERZ777003 (study PRJEB29302, sample SAMN06268252) | bioreactor metagenome | isolation source: Joint BioEnergy Institute, California, USA | place: USA:Joint BioEnergy Institute, California, USA | collected... | reverse complement strand
GGCCTTCTTGCGATTCCGGCCAAAGATAGAGTAGGAATTGATGATATGGATTAGACGGCGCGTGGAAATCGTATGGTCAAAGCCAGCGGTTTCTTTGCGCGACTTACGAACCTGCTCGGCAAACTTCGTCAGAATGTCGGCAAACTCGATATCGTCCTCGCTCCCCATGTCAAGGGAACCGAGATGCTTCTTAAGAATTTCCACTTCCACATTGCGCGGCGGATAGTCGTGCTCGAAGAGGATAGCGAAACGCTCAAGGAAAGCCTCATTCAGAAAATTCGTGGCGACGTAGTTTCCATCCTCGTCACCACGGCCCTTGGTGTTGGCAGTGGCAACGATAGTGAACCCCGGCTTCGGCTCCACAAATTCACCAGTGCGCTTAATGAAATAAGGCTTGCCCTCAAGGATCGACTGAAGGCACATGATACGCGCTGGCGAACCAAGGTCGATCTCATCAAGCAAAAGGACTGCACCGCGCTCCATAGCCTCAAGGACCGGCCCTTTGTGGTAGACAGTATTGGCATTTTCGAGCCGGAAACCTCCCATGAGGGAATCCTCGTCGGACTCGACAGTGATGTTCACGCGCACAAGTTCCCGGCCAGTCTCATGACAAGCCTGTTCAATCATATGGGTCTTACCGTTTCCGGTCTCCCCAGAAATCATGAAGGGGTAGAACATCTTTCGTTCGATGATCATCTTGACGTCATCGTAACAACCGAACGGAACAAAATTCGGGTTATTGAGGGGAACGAGTTCCGAATTGATGGTGCTCATGTATATAGTATCCTCATGATATTGATTGGAATGCGCGGGAAATACTCACGCAACGTTCTCGATAAACTTGTTCGTCAGCACACGGTTCTTCGTGATGTTCGCACGCTGATCGAACGATGATGTCTCCGTTATATTAGTGTAGCGCAAGAACCTTTGCTCCACGTAGTAACAGGTATCGACACCACCAATATTATCCACCTTCGCGAAGCCTTCGTGCTTCTCGGCATCATCACGTAGACAATACCTAACTTCGTTCAGGCTGTCAACTACATAAAAGGCGATGATGTTAGCGTTTACCCGAGACTTGATGACCTTGTAAATTGCGGAGGTGTTATCATCACACCCACAAATATTGGTATCGGTATGATAATGCACTCCCGTCTTCGGATCAACAAATGCCTTGTATAGGTTCCCCAAGGTACACCCTCCATCGGTGAGGGTAATGATATTCAGCTTATCGACACGATACTTTTCACGAAACCTCTCGGCAATTGGGATGATCCCAATCAGTGCCTCCGAAAGCGGCGTACCTCCAAGCGGAATGTTTCGCACGGCATCGAAACCATCGATGATCTGAGACATCTTCATACGATAGTTTGCGATTTCGATCAACCGAAACTGCCCCATAGCCCCACGGTAAAGGGTTTTGGCGAGGGCAGAAGTAACATCAGTAAACGCATACACTTCGAATGGAATTCCAGCCTTCTTGCAGAAGGTAACTAGGTCGAACAGTTGCATGAGCGTGGTATCAAAGATTTCGCTCATGCTCCCACTGCAATCCAGCAAGAAAACGAACCCGTGATTTTTGCACTGAGGAACGATAACCTTCCTCAAAAATACATCGTCACTGTAGAAAATCTTGTGGAGCTTGTTCGTATCGAGCATGCCAGTCTTGGACTCCTGCGCGCGCATGTAATCACGCGCATTCTTCCGGCGCTCGAATGCACTCACCATGTAATTGACCACGGCTCGACCAGTATTATAGACGTTCTGGAAAACCGCCTTCTTCTTCATCTTGATATAGGAGGCATCGTTTTGATTGAACGGAGAAATAACCTTATCGACCGGATAGTCCGGAATTCGAAGGATTTGTCCATTGTTCATACGCTGCGGCCTAGAATTACTACCACCAAACTTCTTCTTGCCCCTATTCGCAGCATCCTTCTTATTCTTGTTGAATGCGTCAAGGGTCACGGAACCGCCTACAACAGGCTTGCTATTATTGCCCCCATCGTCGGACTCGGTCTGGCCTTCGCCCGTATCATCTCCCGAGACGATCTGAAACTGCGAGACATAGGACACGGGAAGTTCGTGCATCGTGGCTTCGAAAAGCTCCTCGGCAAGGGCAATGACTTCATCAAATGTGTCAACGCCCTTGACACGATTGATCCAGTTCATATCCTCGACGGAATAATCAATCTCAAGGTCATCGTGATACATCGTGGCCTTGAAATAGATATTGATCTTGTCGATGGTCTTAAGGGACGAAAAATCCCCGTTGAGACGCGACAAACCGAAAAAATCCATCCGGTTCATCTCGCGCGTGCCAATGATATAGTTGCGGCGAGCGCCCGGAAACTTTGCCTGAATCATGCGATCAATTCGGGCGTCCTCAATGACATTGAGGTATGCCTGAAATGCCTTCTGGTGCCCTTCCGGCTTGGACTTGATGGCACGACACCAAGCATCGGGAGGCGTGAAGAGCGCGTGGGCGCACTCGTGCAGCAGAAGCATGACGTATAGGTCATCACTCACATCCCACATCGGGACAGTAAGAACCCTTGACTTCACGTCGAAATATGCAGTCTCCGCCTTTTCGTTCTGGTCAAGAACGATATTTTCGGCGGCAAAAATCTTCGCAAGGATCGAACCGCTTCCGATGTCCATGTGCTTCATAATCTACGTCTCGCTTGATCTAGATGAAACTTTGTCGCCCTTTTCGTGAAGGGCACCCCATTCTGCATATCAATATAATGCTGGACTAAACGCGATGTCAAGCCGGAAAATTTCGCCGTGTTCGTCTCGCCAGTCGCGGTCGTGAACCGCACGCGAACCTCGGCTGGCCTCTTGATCTTCACCACGAGTCCCGGATAGAGGATGTTCCCTTCCTCAATATAGACCATATCCGGCGACTCCGCAACAATCTTCGCATTAAAGGCACACTCGATGCGATCCCCAACCGCAATGGCAATTGCGGCATAGGGAATGCCAATCATGTTGGCGGAAAGTCCGAATCCTCCGTAATGGCGCAGTGCCTCCGTCAGGGTCTTTTCCAACTCCACAATGTCAATTTGTGGGTTCGAAAAATCAATGGCGTCTGAAGGGCGATGGACGATGGGATCGAAACGATTGACAAGCCTCGGTATATCAGTCATGGAGCATAGTTTCCGTCATGTTGGAAAAATTATTCTTCTTCTCGAAATGTAGTAGTCGGTCAAACAGGTCTGTTACTTCAGAATGTTTGTGGGTAATGACAAAGATGTTCGTGTCCTTAAACTCGTCGAAGATGGACGTAAATAGGTTGTCAATGCCTTCCGCGTCGAGGGACGAGTCGCCAATTTCGTCCATGATCAAAAGATTGGTATTCATCGAATTGCGCATTTTGGCGATCTCCCGCCACGTGAACAGAATGGCAAGGTCGATGCGTTGTTTTTCCCCGTCCGAAAAATTCTCATAGGTATATTTGTCTCGATGGCGCGACTTGATCACCTCGTTGAAATTTTCGTCCAAATTGAAAGATGCGTAAAAGTTGAGGGCAGACAGATACTGATTGATCAATGTGTTGATGACCGGAATATATTGCTTGATGATCGACGCCTTGATGGCATCATCCTTTAGCAATTCTTGCACCACTAGAAGGTGTTCTTTTTCCCTCAATAGCTTTTCGCGGGCATCAGTCATCTCGGTAAGGGTCGATACGACAGATTTGATGCGATCCTTGATCTTGTCCAACTGCTCCTGCCTGTTTTTTGCAAAATTTTGCAACTTATCATTGATGTCGTCATTGGCCTCACGGATTGCGGCGATGTTGGAGTCGATGGTAGCCACCTTTAGGCGGATTGCGCGTAGTTTGTCGATTTTATCGATAACCTTATCAAGCTTCTCCCGAATGGCTCTTGTCGCGGCTTCCCGCTTCGTTTTCTCAAATTCCAGTTCTTCGACACGCTTCGTCAATTCCGCGATCTTAGATTGACGAAAATCCTGTTCGATGGTCCTCTGGCATGTCGGACAATCATCGCGATTTTCGAAAAATTTGATGGACTTATCAACCGTCACTTGTTCATATTCGATGTCTCTGTGCCTGCTTTCCTCCGCTTGCAGTGCTTCGTTAAGAGCTTGAACCATTTTTTGAAGAGATTCTTCGGCAACAAGCTTTTCTTCCAACTGCCCTCGCTGCTGCACGAGGGCAGCAATCTTCTGTTCGTTCTCCTTGATGGCTTCCCGCCATTCAATCTCCTCGCTATTCGATGTCTGCTTCAGTTCCTCATAGTTTTCTTTATAGATGGCAAGGTTGCTCTTGAGGCGCGACAAGTCACTCGCATTGGCGGCAATGGCGTCCCGGTTAGCAGCGATCTTTGTCTTTAGAACCCGGTTCATTTCAGAAAAAATCTGAAGGTCTAGGATCGTCTCAACAACCTCGCGACGCTTCGCCAGCGGCAATCGCATAAATGGCGTATATCCAGTGGCGGATAGAATGACGATCTGCTTAAAGGTCTCGTAATTCAGATGCAGAATATCGTCTTCGAGGATTTTTTGGTAGTCCTTTTTCTTTGCCGCTTTGTCAATTAGAATCCCATCACAGTAAATCTCGAAGATATCGGGCTTCATTCCACGACGAACAAGGTATTCCTTGCCGTGGAATGAGAATTCGACTTCTACTAGAAGATTCTTCTTGTTGATCGAGTTGACGAGATTGCCTTTGTTTACGTCGCGATCTGCCTTCCCAAACAGACCATAACAAAGGGCGTTGCGCATGGTACTTTTACCATGCCCGTTCTTCCCCACCATGAGGGTTTTGTGGCATTTGTCCAATTCAATTTCGATGAAATAGTTGCCAGTGGAAAGGAAATTCTTGTATCGAAGTTTTTTAAAGCGAATCATGGGATAGGTTATAGATTTCCGTCATTAGAGCCTTGATCTCTTCCTTGCCGTCGATCTCGGCAGATTCATCAATCGACTTCATGATATGATAGTAGGTATCCTTCACGACTTGTGTTTCGGCAGACTCCTCCAACACCTCATCATCGGATACTTCGTCGGTAATCTTTTTGTCACGAACGATGGACCGAAATTCATTCGTGATGGAGTAGGGATTTGCCGCCTTCATCCTCTCGACGAATTCCTCAAATCGAGTCTCGGAGCCCTTCGACGCCACGTCAATTTTCACAATCTTGTCCGTATATTTCGCGTAGTCGAATGAATCGATATCGACTGCCTCATCATACGTCACGACATGGAACAGTTGATTGTGGTTATCGACATACTCAATGATGTCGGTTTCGGTATCCAGAACAGCAAATCCACGGGGATCACCGTATTCATCCCACTTCAGCCAGAACGGATTGCCGATATAATGAATGTTGCCTTTGCGTGACCGCTTGTGGAAATGTCCGGTAATCACAGCATCGTACAACTCAAATTCCTTTGGGTCAATCCCGTTCTCACACACGCGCGCGCCTTGCATAACAAATCCCGTCAAAGGAAGGTGCCCGATGACGTAATTTGCATTTGACTCCCGGACATATGACAACGATGCCTCCTCGTTTTCAGCATTAATCCACGGTAGCATCAGGAACCGCTTGCCATATAGCTCGACATATCCCGGCGAGTCAAACAACACAATATTGTCGTACTGCGACAGGAATTCGACTGGACTGTTCAACCGATTCGTGTTTTCGAAATAGCACTCGTGGTTACCGACAATCTTGTACAAGCGAAGTCCTCGTTCCTTCATGACATCGAAGAATGAGGACTTCGCTTTGTTGAAAATGTACAAATTTGTCAAGGTACGGTTGTCGAACGTGTCGCCACCATCAATTACCGTGTCGATTCCATGCTCTTCAAGGTACGGGAAGAACGTCTTCTCGAAGAATTCCTCCATCATGTGGACGAAATGCGGAGAATGACGCCTCGCCCCGAAATGAATGTCGGTGATGATGGCGACTTTACTCATTCGAAAACCCCGTTACAAGAAGTGTCAGTTGCTATTTCGGGCAATCCTAGCCGCCGACGAGTGATTGCTAGGTATTCCGGGTTCAACTCTATACCGATGTAATTTCGACCGAGTTGCTGGCAGACGAGACCTGTCGTCCCCGCGCCGTTGAACGGGTCGAGTACGGTGCCGCCTTCCGGGCATCCGGCGAGAATACAAGGCTCGATTAGGTCGGGCGGAAACGTGGCGAAGTGTGCGCCCTTGAATGGCTTGGTCGCTACGGTCCAAACGGAGCGGCGGTTGCGCTTTCCATCGTCTGACGTTCCGCACCTGCCTAAGTTTGTCGGCGCATTTCCGTGGAATGCCGCCTTTTGCGCGTCGGATTTATTGCGGCTTTTGTATCTAATTTCAGGATGCGCAGCATCCTCCTTCACTGCCTCCGCATCGTAATAATACCGCGCCGACTTCGACAGTAGGAAAATATACTCATGCGCCTTAGTGCAGCGGTCGCGCACGCTCTCCGGCATCGGGTTCGGCTTGTGCCAGATGATATCTTGGCGCAGAAACCACCCGTCAGCCTGCAAGGCAAATGCAACTCTCCACGGAATCCCGATTAGGTCTTTTTCCTTAAGTCCGGGCATGTTTGACATGCGGACGCCGCCACGCGCGGCGCGATCCGCCCATTTGTCATCGGTAAAGCCGTTCAGCGCAGGTTGGTGGCTGCTGGTTCGAACTTTCGTTCGATTATTGTAGCTATCTCCCAAATTCAACCACAACGTCCCATCATCGCGCAGCACGCGGCGGACTTCACGGAACACCTTGACCATTTCAGCAACGTATTCGTCCGGTGTTTGCTCAAGACCGATTTGCCCGTCAACGCCGTAGTCGCGGAGCCCGAAATAGGGCGGCGAAGTCACGACGCAATGGACGCTGCTTTCCGGCAACGTGCGAAGCACGTCCCGGCAATCGCCGTGAAGCAATTCGATTTTGCTCACTTGTTCCTCTTCTTGTTTTTACCAAAATCCTGCATTGTTGATCTCTGATACTGCGTCAAAGCAGCGTCTAGGTCGTCGCGGATTTTCTCAACGATGAAAAAATAATTAAGCCGTTCATTGGGATGTCCGGCCTCGTCAAGCATTCTTCCAATGTAATATTGCAGTTGCGCGGGCAACTCAACTTTCTGTGTCATTGTCCCGTCCCTTTTGTTTTTCTTTCTTTCTCTTCATACTGATTTCGTAGTCCTCAATGAACTTTGACATAGTTTCCCTAGCATCCGGACTGTAATTTAAATCCTCACCATAATCAAGGGTCGTATCATAGTCATGTTTGTCGGACGCAAGGTTGAAAATTTCCGTATTTTCGATGGCTTTAAACTTCGTATAGAGGTACTTCTTTTCGGCGTCAATTCGCCTAATGAACGCGAAATGCATCGCTTGCGTAAAGTACCCAAACGGATTCTTCGACCTTTCGGGGTCGAAGGAATCGATATACTTACAGCAATCGTACACCCCATCCATGATCATATCTTCGCGAAACGGATAATTTTTGAAGTTGTAACGATTGGAGTATCGCGCCGCAATCTTATAGAAGCACTCACCGATGTAATTCGGAATCTGTGGTCGCTCCCTACCCTCCGCCGCTGCCTTCTCCGTCTCACGTTTGAATTCGACTAATGCATCATAAAATTTTTTGTTGTCGATATAATATGTTTGTTCGACCGACTTCTTACGCCGGGTCTTCTGATGATTGATTTTTGCTGTCATTAGTGAAATATTTTCTTCTTAATGTCCAATATCTCATCCTTGACGGTCAGATAGGACTTCTTTGTTTCTGTGACTTGATTGTTGATTCTCTCGACAGAATTCCAGTAAATCTCGGCCAAGTCACCATCCGCAACCGCACACGCGATCACATCCCCCTTGTCGATGTCAATCTCTGGCGTGATTGATAGCGGAATCCATGGCGTAAAACCAATGACCGGAGTCGTCAGTGTATCATAGCTAAGGGTCATGATTTTCAGTGGATGGGAAACGATGACAGTCGTTTCGGTGTCCTCAATCACATTGGCGATAACATCTTCGCCCGTAATTAGCTTGAACAAATATACTGTCATCTCTTCCCCAATTCAATGTTGTAGACTTTATAATCAAATTGCTCCTCGTTGTAAATTTTGAGTCTTTCGAGGAAATGTCGATACACGTAATTCTGCTTGTTCTTGTAGGTCAAATCATCCACAATATCAAACAAAACACATTCCAATTTCCCATCCGCAAGGCGTAATCCTCGCCCAATTGATTGCAGACTGCGGACTCGACTCTTTGTCGGGAACGCGAAGATTATGTTATGGATATTCGGAATGTTAATTCCCGTCGAATATGTCCCATAGGAACATACCATCGGGATTCCATCAGAACGCATAACCATCTTTCGAATTTCTTCGCGCTCGTCTGGCTTCACGTCTCCGTGGATAAACACGGCATTTTCATTGCCAGCCTTGATCATATCATAAAGAAGTTTTCCGTGGTTGTCAACATACTGATATAGAACCAAGGTATTACCCTTGAGGGACAACGCCAGATTCGCAATGAACCGATTGCGCTTCTCGTTCTGTACCAGCCATGCAACCTCCTTCTGGTAGTCTTTCGGGAGGTTCTTCCGATCCATTTCCGGGTATTGCAGAACGCAGCACTTGATACGCAATTTCGAGACTTGCCCTCTCTCCATTAGCTCGTGGGTTTCGACGAATTTTTTCGAAAGCCCAAACAGTCCCTCAAGGGTCAGTTTGTTGACTTCGACTCCATCCAGCGTCCCGGTGAACCCGAAACGATACTGGCATTCCGTCATTTTTTCCAGAATTCCCTTGAGGGAATTTGCCTTTGCTTCGTGGGCCTCGTCGATGATCACACATTCGAAACGATCAAACCATCCCTTCGGTAAAGTGTATACACTTTGCCATGTGGTGATGGTTACGTTCGACAGGGCTTCCTTGGAATATCCGCTGGAAATGAGGGAACACTCGTCAATCACATTCCACGTTGGATCATCGACGGAATAGTCGCCAAAGTCACCGTACATCTGTCGCACCAGACCAACACGAGGCACGATGATCAAGGTGCGCAATTCTAGTAAACGTAGAAGTGTGTAGATGATGAACGATTTACCCGATGCAGTAGGCGAGATGATGACTGCCCGCTTTTTTCTGATTGCATGGGTAACTGCCTTGATCTGATAGTCGCGGGGAGCGATCTTTCCCGGCAGGCTCAAGGACTTCACGAATTCGACGCATTCTCGAATTGAAAAGTTCTCGTCTCCTTTCGTCACGTTGTCAGTGCAAGCGATCCCATTGTTTTTAGCGAAATCGATGACATAGGGAATCAATCCCTTGTAGATAGTTCGCTTGCGAATCGAAAACAGTCGAATGTAACCATCCCATACCTTGTTCCGAAATCTCTTGTCAAACTTATAGTTGTTCGGTCGAAACGCGAAGTAATCGTTTAATTCGTAGGCGATTGAATCGCTACATTCTATCCGACAAAAGACTTCGTTGATTGGATTGATGGTAATTTCAGGTTGCACGACTGAAAATTTAAACTCCACTAGTGAATTTGATGAAATCCAACGCCGTCTTCAATTGAAAATTGCGTTGGTTGATGTTTGTAATTACTTCCTTCAAAAACAAAATTTTCTCTTCCTGTAGGTCGTAAAGAGCATCTATCTTGAGGATGTCTGGGTCATTCTCAACTCGCTTCTCTACGCCTGCCTTGGTCTCATTGTACGGGAAGGGTTCTCGCCCAATGTCCCTCCCATCGATCTTTCCGGAGTAGTAGTCCGTCAAGGTGAGGACCAAAGTCTTTCTCTTGCGAACGAGTTTTTTCAAAATTTGTCGTTCGTTCGCAAGGTACGTGAGGTACTTTGCGTGAAGGTTCGGAATTTTGATGGACTCTCGATCAATCGCTTCGATGTTGATTTTTGAGTCCATCTCCCATTCCGCAATGTAGAAATCTAGGTCATGTGAATTCGTCGAAGTCACGGTCAGTCATCCACCTCAACTGGCTTGCCGTCGCGAAGCGTGTAGTAGGTGTTGGGCTTGATACCGTCTTTACCAACGATACCGGACCAAGTGTTAACGATCTCCCAATTCTCGTTACGCTCGACGAGGAATAGGGCGCACCCAGTCTCACCAGACACTTTCCCGTTTTGGCCCGTTGCAATAGCAGCACCATGTTCACCAGTCACTGAGGCCATGCCGTCTGGTCCAGCCGAAATCGCAGCACCATGGAAGCCAGTCGCAATCGCAGCACCTCCGCATCCGGTCGTGGAGGCTGCGCCATAGTCACCGGTCGCTGTGGCCGCGCCGTAGTCGCCTGTCGCCAAGGCCGCGCCGTAGTCGTCTGTCGCCGTGGCTGCACCGCCGTAACCGGTCGCAGAGGCAGCACCGTAGTACCCTGTCGCCGCAGCCGCGCCACGGAAGCCGGTCGTGGAGGCAACACCACTGTGGCCCGACACAACCGCAGCGCTGTAATTGCCTGATGCAGTGGCCGCACCACATTGACCTGTCGTGGAGGCAACACCGCCGTGGCCTGTAGAAGATGCTGTGCCGTTGGGGCCGGTCGCATATGCCACGCCATAGTCACCGGTCACAATCGCTGCGCCGTAGTGGCCTGAGGCCGAGGCCGCGCCGTAGTTACCTGATGCAGTGGCCGTACCGTAGTGTCCCGATGCCGATGCCGCGCCATATGGACCTGCCGCCGTGGCTACATCGCCGTGGTCGGTCGCAGTGTTCTTCGACAAATCGGAGCGGGAGAATACGTATTCGACGGCATTATTGATCATCTCGGGGAGCGAAAGCTCCTTCTCAATCGTGATTCTAGACGCGACGATTTTGCTGCCCTCACTGTCGCGCGACAGTTCGCCGGATAGCGTCACCTCGGCAAACCGGCTCGTTGCCGGGAGGTAGAAACGGAAAACATCAAGCGGATGTTCGCAGCCATGAAAGCCGCTTTTACATACCTTCACCTCACCTTCGTGCTCGTACTGCTTCCCTACTTCATATTGAAAACCACGACATGTGAAGTCGGTGTCGAAACCCTTATAAGCCCGAATGGGCGTGTGGTTATTTGCGCTCATGTCTGCTCCTCCTTCACGAATGCGACAGCGACGCGGATTCGGTCGCGCGCTCCCAACATTCAAAACTACACGTCCACCTCCCGTCCGAAAGCTGGCACTCGCTGCCGCCGTCGCCTTCGACGGTGGACAGACCGGTCTTTCCGCACATGCAGCACTGCGGCGCGTTAGCGAAGGTAGCGCGGGCATTAATAAACGATTCTGGTTCATCGCCTCTGTCCCGGCCATCGCACTCGCGTTCGTCGCCATATTCGCGGTCTAGACATTCGGCGTCTGCCAGCAAATCGGACAACGCAGCACGCAATTTGTGTCGCTCATTTATCAGAGCCACGAGCGCCGGAGTCGGGGTTAATCCGGCAAGCTTGCGGGCGGCGTAGTCAGCT
>ERZ777003.4588-NODE-4588-length-11442-cov-4.329235_pt1 | contig 11442 bp, 8 predicted proteins | sample MGYA00374956_ERZ777003 | MGnify/ENA primary metagenome ERZ777003 (study PRJEB29302, sample SAMN06268252) | bioreactor metagenome | isolation source: Joint BioEnergy Institute, California, USA | place: USA:Joint BioEnergy Institute, California, USA | collected... | reverse complement strand
CGGCGCAGGGCCTGGAGTGGCCGAAGCAACTTGGAGCCGGGATCGAGCTTCAAAGTCTGAGGTCATTAAAAGGCGTTCAGCTTCCTGCACCCGAGCGGATCGCGGGGCGCATTCACGTATTGAGACTCGATCATCGGGACGTTTCTCAGCTCAAGGAGAAGGGCTATCAAGTTCTCGATTACTGAGAAAAACTCGACTACTCCCACGTTTGGCCTTGGTCGTTCGTAACCACCGTGACGAGATATTCTTCGCCGATTCCGAGCTTCAGCTTCACCTTCTTCCCCTCGCTGTCTTCCGGATGAATTTCGTGAATTTGGATTTTTTGTGCGGAGAGGTTTGGATAGCGTTTCAACGCGGCGATGAGCTTGTCCCAGCGAATCCACTGCTCGAACGTTTCGCCATGGTCCTCGCTCAGATAAGGGCCGACAAAGACGATCCCGGAGCTTGAGATCGCGATCGGAAAATTCTTGTCGTGAAATTGGGGGATTTTCGTCCATTTTCTGCCGTCGGTCGTGCGATAGATCCCTTGAGCCGAGGCGAACTTAAGAGAGTTGACAGCCGGGCTTGAAGCCATATCGAAGAGCTTGCGTTTGAAGAGCTCGGATGTCGTCAGTTCCTCTTTAACGGCATGATTTTTTTCTTCTTCGGCGAGTTCGTGCATGGGCCACCAGATGCCGCCGAGGTCGGAAAGTGTGGCGTAGCCCCAGCGAAGGGATTGCGAGGCAATGATTTTAAGACGCGCTCCGCTCGATACATGGGTGGCGATATCCGAATAGGGCAGGGGCGCGGATTTCATCGGAACATGGTCGTTCAGAGCGTGTGCGGCGCTCGTACCAAGATCTTGGGCCGTGACGGCGTCCGCTTTTTTTATGAAGCCGTTTGATTCGCGGACTCTCACTTCGAACCACCCTTCGCGTTCTTTTATGACGGGCATGATGGTCGGAGTCGTGATGGTGCGAATCACGCGTCCCTTTGCACCTGGTAGGGCATAAACCAACGTGCGGGGTTTCACGAAGATTTTTTCGGGTGGGCCGTCGGTGACGGGCAAAAGCGATTCGCTGTTGATCCATGACTCGCGGGTCGCTCCGTCGGTTTGGAAGCGGACAAGCGCCCACGACCCTTTTTGTGACACGATCTGCACCCGGGTTCCCTTAGTGACGAGCGCTTGCTCGATGGAATCAAGAAGGGCGTCCGAACGGACGGGAACCGTTTCTTTGAGAATCGCGTGGTTGACGAGTTTGAGCGCGGTGACGAGATCGCTTTCCGGAAGCCACCCGTAATGTTTATCGGGGGTTCTTACACGGAACCAATTTTGCGCCTGGATCTTCCTTGTCCGGCTTTCAAGGATGTTTCGTTTGTAATGTCCGGAAGGAAACCGGCTCTCGATGTTCAAATAAACCGGCACGGCGAAGGCAGACTGGATGCCGAGAAACAAGACCAACGAAGAAATCATCCAAGCTGTTTGACGCATCACAGTTTAGTCTGAAGCCGAGGGGGTGAGAGGCCAAGACCAGATTAATTGATGCAATTGGTCGGAATCGCTCTCTCGGAACGGGCCTGCTGGACCCGTAATTGGTCCTAGGTTAGGGTCAATGTGATGACCGCGAAGACCCTGAAGAGTTTCATTTTCGTCGCTCTCGTATCGTTGTTGGCTCAGCCGAGCCGCGCCGTCGAAGAGAGTATTGGCACGCTGAAGCTTTCGGATCTCTTTCTGGAACCTGGGTTTAAATATGTCGAATTCCGCGGGGGTGAATTTCAGCTCGGAAACTCTTATGTCGCCGTCGCATGGGAACGCGATGATAGGCTTTCGGCTGTCTTCAAGATCGGGTCAAAGCGGCTGATCGGTGTTCCTTCACGTTACGCGCCGGAAGCTTCCGAGGATGAGATCGGAATTATCGAAGGTTATGCGCAGCTCGATTCGGCTTATGGGCGCATTCGGTTAGGGCTCATTCCGATTCATTTCGGCCTCGAAGGAGGAGACGTCGAGTCCGATTTGGATTTTCGGCGGAGCCTCATGTATCAAACGCGGTTTCTCAATCTGCGCGATATCGGCTTGAGCTATCGCATCGCGGTTAACGGCTTTTTTTCCGAGTGGGCGGTTCATAACGGCGAAGGCGGTGCCGAGCGCGATTATGAAACCTGGTTTACAGGAAACTGGGGGTGGGAAAACGGTCGGACCTTCCGTGTTGGTATTTCGGGAACGGCGGGGCGTACGAATCCGAAATCAACCGATCCCGGTGGCGCTGATAGCGGCAAGACGACGGGTTTTCGAAGCGACGAACAGGCGCGGTTGAGAGTGGCCAATGTTTTTCTCAGATGGGCGCCTCACCCTGTTCGTATTGGCCTCGAAGCGACAGCGGGAGACACGTTCCAAGGCGATGACGTGATGAAGTTCCGGGCGGCGCATTTAGACTTCGATTGGCGCTGGAGCGAGTGGTTAAGCCTGCTGGTGCGTTACGACGTGTTGAATCCGCGCAACGACGTGGATAACGCGGAGATTACGGAATATACGGCCGGCATCGCGATTCGGAGCCGGTACGAGAATTCGGTTCTCTACGTTTTCGGCACCAAGAGGGTCCAAAAAAATGTCTCGCCGGATATCCACACGGGTATGATTGTTTGGGACATCACCCCGATTGTTTCGTCAGAGAGAAGCCGCGCTCTTTGACCGGTCGTAAGCGTTCGTATTATACCGTCTCCCGGGCCGCAATTTTTGATTGCGCGCTGCACTAGATCAGCTAATTTTCAAGCCTATTAATTCATCGAGGAGTTGCAAATGCAAATTCAGACGATCGGTGTCGTTGGCGGCGGACAAATGGGTAACGGGATCGCCCAAGTGGCGGCTTCTGTCGGCTTTCAAGTGCGTCTCATGGATATCTCAACGGCGGCTTTGGAGAAGGCGCTGGCCACGATTTCCTCGAGTTGCGATCGCCTGATTAAGAAAGAAAAAATGACGGAAGCGCAAAAGAAAGAGCTTCTTGAGCGCATCCAGACGACGACCGATATGAATGCGCTCCAAGATTGCGATGTCGTCATTGAGGCGGCGACCGAAAACGTCGATCTGAAACTCAAAATCTTCGCCGAGCTCGATGAAATCGTGAAGAAAGGCGCGATCCTCTGCACGAACACTTCGTCGATCTCGATTACGAAAATCGCGGCCGCCACGAAACGACCTGAGCTGGTCGCCGGCATGCATTTCATGAACCCCGTGCCGATCATGCAACTCGTTGAAGGAATCCGCGGCATGCAAACATCGGACGAAACCTTCAAAACGGTCCGCGCGCTTGCAGAGAAAATGGGTAAAACCTTCGTCGAAGGCCGCGATATGCCGGGTTTCATCGTGAACCGCATTCTCATGCCGATGATTAACGAAGCCTTCTATGCTCTTTACGAAGGGATCGCCGACGCGAAATCGATCGACGAAGCTATGAAACTCGGAACGAACCAACCGATGGGACCGCTGACACTCGCGGACTTCATCGGTCTCGATACGTGCCTTGCGATCATGAACGTGCTTCACGAAGGACTTGGTGACACGAAATACCGTCCGTGCCCGCTGCTTGTGAAATACGTTGAAGCCGGCTGGCTGGGACGTAAAACGGGCCGTGGTGTCTACACCTATTGACCGCCGGAGGAGCGTGGCATGGAACTTCCGAAAACCGAACCTGTCATCCTGAAGCTTGAAGGCTCGACGTTGATTGCGACAATCCAGCGTCCTGAGGCGATGAACGCCTTGAACGCGGCCGTGATGAACGGCTTAAGAACGCTTGTCGATTGGCTTGCGACGCCTGCGGCCGCTCAAGTCCGAGCGCTCATCATCACGGGTGCCGGCGAAAAGGCGTTTGTGGCCGGGGCCGATATCAAGGAGTTTGAAACCATGACTCCGGCGGGGGCGGGGGAGTTTGCGAGCGCGGGACAAGCCCTTTTTACGAAGCTTGAGGAGCTACCGATCCCGGTTGTCGCCGCCGTGAACGGTTTCGCATTGGGAGGGGGCCTTGAGCTCGCGCTGGCTTGCGACTTCATTTACGCTTCTGAAAACGCGAAATTCGGTCTCCCGGAATGTACACTCGGCCTCATGCCTGGGTACGGTGGAACAGTTCGGTTACCCCGTCGGGTCGGGGTCGGTCGCGCAAGAGAAATGACGTTCACTGGCGCGATGATCACGGCCGAGGAGGCTTTGCGGATTGGGCTTGCGAACAAGGTTGTTCCCCAGGCCGACCTTTTAAATGCCGCGCTTGAGACCTGCAAAACGATCGCAAGCCGCGCTCCGCTCGCCGTCGCTCGCATCAAAAAATCGATCCATGAAGGTATGAACATGTCGGAAACTCAAGCGAGCGCTCTCGAAGCCCGGCTCTTCGGGGAGCTTTTCGCTACCGAGGATAAGGCCGAAGGCGTTCGCGCATTTATCGAGAAAAGAAAGCCCGTCTTTTCGGGTAAGTAAGAGAGAGCAATGAAGACCGCTGATAAAATGACTTACGTGCCGCCAGCTCCCTATGTTGCGAAACATCCGATCCGTGTCGTGACCGCCGCGAGCCTTTTTGACGGCCACGACGCGAGCATTAATCTGATGCGCCGGCTTCTTCAGGACGCCGGATGCGAAGTGATTCACCTCGGTCATAACCGCTCCGTGCTCGAGGTCATCACCGCCGTTTTGCAAGAGGGCGCGCAAGCCGTGGCGGTGAGTTCATACCAAGGCGGTCACATGGAGTACTTCAAGTACATGAAGGACCTCCTGCGTGACGCCGGCGCCGACGATGTCAAGATTTGGGGCGGAGGCGGCGGCGTCATCATCTATGAGGAAAAAAGAGAGCTTGAAGCCTACGGCATCAGCCAGATCTTTCATCCTGATGACGGGCGTCGCCTTGGGCTTGAGGGCATGATTCGCATGATCGTCGAAGGCAGTGACTTCGACCTCGTGGAAAGCGCCCTGAAAGCGAAATCGGGATTCGATAAGGAACTGAACTTGCGGCCCGATCTTCCGCACCGGCTTCTCGGTCTTGCGCTGTCGGCGCTGGAGCAAGACCGCCCGGTGCCGGCTGAAATCGACGAAGCCCTTCGCTCGTTCCGTCGCTCGCGTCCCGGTGCGCCCCTTGTCCTTGGAGTCACCGGTACGGGAGGAGCCGGGAAGTCGTCGCTTGTCGATGAATTGGTACAAAGATTCTTGAACGCGTATCCTGGCATCCGAATCGGCATCGTTTGCGTTGACCCGAGTAAACGCAAGACGGGCGGAGCGCTCTTAGGTGACCGGATCCGTATGAACTCACTTTCGCGCCCGGGCACCTTTATGCGCTCGGTGGCGAGTCGTGGTTCAGGAAACGAAATCGCCGCTAGCCTACCGAAGATGCTCGCGTTCCTGAAACAAATGGACTTCGACTTGTTGATAGCGGAAACGAGCGGAATCGGACAGGCGCAGAACGCGATCACCGAAGTCTGCGATATCTCGCTTTACGTAATGACGAGCGAGTTCGGTGCTCAAAGCCAGCTCGAAAAGATCGACATGATCGACTACGCCGATCTCATCGCCATTAACAAAGCCGACCGGCGGGGGGCACTCGATGCGCTTCGCGATGTACGTAAGCAATACCGGCGTTCGCGCAAGCTTTTTGCGACAGGCCCCGGGGCCGACGACGAGGCTCTGCCCGTGTTCCTCACGCAAGCGGCGCAATTTAACGATGAAGGCTGCAACCGCCTCTTCGTGCGTTTGACGGAAGTTTTGGTGGAAAAGGAGCAAGCCCGCGCGGATTTTTGGCGTTTAAGCCCGGAATATATCAGCTCGATCCGGGGAGCCCAGCGCCAGACGATCATCCCGCCGGAACGGCAGAACTATCTGGCGGAAATCGTCGCCGCCATCCGCAACTATAAGAAGAAAACCGAGGAACTCGCGAAGAAAGCGTCGCTTTTGGGTGCGATCAAAAATCTCAGCAAAGACCCAGAGACGAAAGCGCTCGTCGAGAGCTCGGACCCGATCGTCGAAAGATTACGGAAAGAAATCGGGGAGGAAAACTACGTTCAGCTTGTCGGTTGGCAAAAGTTGATCGAAGAATATGCGGCCGACGAATACGCTTACGAGGTTCGCGGCAGGACCATTCGCCAGCCGCTGTACCGTACGACACTTTCGGGTACGCGCATTCCACGCGTGGCGACTCCGAAGAATTTGACCGATTGGGGGGATCGCCTGCGTTTCTTAAGGCTTGAGAATGTACCCGGCGAGTTCCCGTACACTGCCGGTGTTTTCCCGCTCAAACGCGAGGGCGAGGACCCAACGCGGATGTTCGCGGGCGAGGGCACGCCGGAACGGACCAACCGTCGCTTTCATTATCTTTCGAAAGGACAACCCGCGAAACGCTTGTCGACGGCCTTCGACTCCGTGACCCTCTATGGACAGGATCCTGATGAGCGGCCCGATATTTTCGGTAAAGTCGGTGAGTCGGGTGTTTCGATTTGTACGCTCGATGATATGAAGAAACTCTACGAGGGCTTTGATCTTTGCGCGCCCAATACGTCGGTTTCGATGACGATCAACGGGCCCGCGGCGATCATGCTCGCCTTCTTCATGAATACAGCGATCGATCAACAGGTCGAACGGAAAGAGAGCGAGCTTGGTCGCCCGCTCACGAAGGAGGAATGGGAAAAGGTCAAGGCCGAAACCCTTTCCGTCGTCCGCGGGACGGTGCAGGCCGATATCCTCAAAGAAGATCAGGGGCAGAACACCTGCATTTTCTCGATCGACTTCGCCCTTAAGATGATGGGCGATATTCAAGAGTATTTCGTGCGGAACAACGTGCGGAACTTCTATTCGGTTTCGATTTCGGGCTACCACATCGCGGAAGCCGGAGCGAACCCGATCTCGCAGCTCGCGTTCACGCTTTCGAACGCGTTCACCTACGTGGAGTACTATCTTGCTCGCGGATTGAAGATCGACGAGTTCGCGCCCAATCTTTCGTTCTTCTTCTCAAATGGTTTGGATCCGGAATACTCCGTAATCGGACGGGTCGCTCGCCGGATCTGGGCGATCGCGATTCGCGATCTTTACGGCGGGAACGATCGTTCGCAGAAGCTGAAGTACCATATCCAGACGAGCGGACGGAGTCTGCACGCCCAGGAAATCGATTTCAACGATATCCGAACGACATTGCAGGCGTTGATCGCCATCTACGACAACTGCAACAGCTTGCACACGAACGCCTATGATGAGGCGATCACGACGCCGACGGAAGAAAGCGTTCGCCGGGCGATGGCGATCCAGATGATCATTAACAAAGAGTTCGGCATGACCAAAAACGAGAACCCGATGCAAGGCTCTTACTTCATCGAAGAACTGACGGATCTCGTGGAAGAGGCTGTGCTGGACGAGTTCCTGCGTATCAACGAGCGCGGCGGGGTTCTGGGCGCGATGGAGACCCAGTACCAGCGAGGCAAGATTCAAGAAGAGTCGATGCTTTACGAGCATCTGAAGCACTCCGGCGAGCTTCCGATCATCGGTGTGAACACGTTCATCGATCCAAAGACTTTGGAGCCCGATTACGTGCCGCCGAAGATCGAGCTGGCGCGCGCATCATACGAAGAAAAACAGTCGCAGCTCGAACGCTTGCGCGAGTTCCATAGTAAACACGCGGCTGAAGCCGAACGGGAGCTTGCGAACTTGAAGCGCGTAGCGCTCGCGGGTGGTAATATCTTTGAAGCGCTCATGTCGGCCGCCCGGCATTGCTCGCTTTATCAAATGACTCAAGCTCTCTACGAAGTTGGCGGGCAGTACCGCAGGAACCTGTAAGATGCGTGTTCTGGTTTCTGGGTTTGAAGCATTCGGTGGGAACGACGTGAATCCCACCGAAATGCTGATGAGGGATATTGCCGCTTTTCCAGAGCAATACCGGGTTGCCGGACTTACAGAATTGCGGGCGACGGTTCTTCCGGTCACTTTCGACGGCGCCTTTGAGAAGCTTTCTCGCGAAAGCGAGGATTATTCTCCTGACGCCGTCGTTGCTTTTGGACTTGCGGCGGGACGAAGCCCTGCCATTGAACTTGAGCGCGTGGCCATTAACTGTATCGACTGTGAAATTCCGGATAACGCCGGCCGGCTTCTTCGCGATGAGCCGATCCGTCCGGGCGGTGAAAACGCGTACTTCTCGACCTTGCCGCTTCGAGCGATGCTTGAAGACCTTCACGGAGCGAGGATCCCGGCCCGGATTTCCAACACAGCCGGGACTTATGTTTGTAACTACCTCTTTTACCGACTTCAGGAGAGCAATGTCGCGACAGGACGCCGGACTGGATTTATCCATGTGCCGTATTTGCCGGAACAGGTGAGAGAAAACTCAGCCGTTCCTGTGATGGCTTTCGAACAATTGCGGCTTGCTCTTCGCACGGTATTAGCGACTTTAGTGCGGGTCGGCCGGTAGTTGCCGTGCATTGTTTATCGCGCTCTTCTCGTTGTGCGGCTCCGGTTTTTTGCTACAATCTTCGGGATGACTCGTTCAGCAGGCGTCCTTACTTCACTTTTGTTTACATTTTTCTTTGTTTCCAGCGGAGCTCAGGCGCTGACGGCTCCTCATCTTGAAGTTGATCTCATCTCAAGTCATCAAGTGGTCGTTCCGGGCGACAAGGCCTATGTCGGGTTGCGTTTTAAACTTGAGCCCGAGTGGCATATCTACTGGATCAATCCGGGAGACTCGGGTGAACCGCCGCAGATTGAATGGCAGCTTCCCGCAGGAGTGACGATTGGGGCGATCGAGTGGCCTGTTCCGAAGAAGATTCCTGTCGGCCCTCTTATGAACTACGGTTACGAAAATGAGGTTCTCCTGCCGATGGCGCTTGAAATCGCGCCCGATTTTCAAAGTGGTGAGGCGAAACTCGTCGCGGACGTCCGTTGGCTTGTTTGCAGGGAAGAATGTATTCCCGGCAAAGGCCGTCTGGAAAAGACGATCCGGGTGAAATCGGGGGGGAGGGCTGAGCCAGATGCTCAATGGCACGCGCATTTTCTTGCCGCTCTGGAAGCCACGGCGAAACCCGTTCCGCACGATTGGCAGTTGTTGGCGAAGTCGCAAGACGAGGAGTTTTTGCTGGCGATCGAGTCGCCTTCGGTTGCCGGGATTTTGAAAGTCGATTTTCTCCCGGCTGTCACGGACCTCATCGTTCACGCCACTGAACCGCGTGTGCGAGTCGAAGGAAAGCGGATCGATTTGACGCTGACGAAGTCAGACCGTCTTCTCAACGATCCCGAGGCGCTTCCCGGCTTGCTTCTTGTTTCGTTCGACGAGGGTGAAGTGAAAGCCTTTGAAGCGAGTTTTCCGCTCCGCGCACCGGGAACCGAGGCCATCTTCAGTTTTTCGGTGCTCCTTGCGATTCTCTCCGCTTTTTTAGGCGGGCTGATCTTGAATCTTATGCCGTGTGTTTTTCCAGTGCTTTCGCTCAAAGTGATGAGCCTCATGCAGATGTCGGGGATGAAAAGGGGTGAGATGATTAAACACGGTTGGGCGTATGCGTCTGGAATTCTGGTTTCATTCTGGGTTTTGGCGGCAGCTCTTTTGCTTTTCCGCATTAGTGGCTCGCAAATCGGCTGGGGTTTCCAACTGCAGTCGCCGCAATTCGTCTTCGCGTTGGCGTGCTTGCTGTTCTTTTTCGGTTTGAATCTCCTCGGATTCTTCGAAATTTCCGGCTCGTTCACTGGAATGGGAAACTCGCTTGCGGCCAGCGAAGGCTATCGCGGTTCGTTTTTTACGGGCGTGCTTGCCACTTTGGTGGCCACTCCCTGCACGGCGCCGTTTATGGGGTCGGCTGTCGGGTTCGCGCTCACTCAACCGGCAATCGTCGCCGTTTGGATCTTCACGTCGCTAGCGTTGGGATTGGCGGCGCCTTATGTGGTTCTGTCGTATGTTCCGGCGCTCGGCTCTTATTTGCCGAAGCCGGGGCGGTGGATGGAAAGCTTTAAGCAGTTCATGGCGTTTTTGATCTTCGCAACGGTGTTATGGCTCATGTGGATCTTGGGTCTCCAGACGTCCTTTATGGGCCCGGTTGCGCTTTTTGGTGCGTTCATTGTGATTTCGTTTGCGGTCTGGTTGGCGATCCGCTGGCCGAGGCTCAAAGCGGTCGCGGTCCTTTGCGGTTTGCTGGCTTTAATTTTAATCGGACTGCCTCTAAAGCCCTTCACCGAAAACAGGGGAGTCTCGGAGGACGCTCACGAGGAAAAGCTGCAATGGGAAAAGTTTTCGCCTGAGCGGCTCGCGCGGTATCGCGAAGAAGGGAAACCGGTCTTTCTCAACTTCACGGCCGCGTGGTGTATCTCATGCAAGGTGAACGAGATGGTTGCACTCAATGCCCCCGAGGTACAGGCGAAATTCAGGGAACTCGGGATTGTTCTTATGAAAGCCGACTGGACGAATCACGATCCCTTGATCGCGGAGACGCTCGCCAAGTTTGGGCGGTCCGGAATTCCATTTTACGTGTTGTACTTGAGAGACAAGTCGAAACCGGCGATCGAGTTTCCTGAAGTGTTGACGGCAGGAATTGTCTTAAAACATTTGAGCCAAATGGAGGAAAGGCAATGAAAAGAAGCGTCTTAGGATTTGCACTTGGGCTTGTGTTTTCGATGAATACCGCCTGGGCGGCGAAGGTCGGCAGCCCAGCGCCCGACTTTACGGGAACGTCGACGAAAGGTGAGAAGATCAGCCTTTCAAACTATAAGGGAAAATACGTCGTTCTCGAATGGCACAATAAAGATTGCCCGTACGTTCGCGCCCACTATGACTCCGGGTCGATGCAGAAGCTGCAGAAAGAATGGATGGACAAAGGCGTTGTTTGGCTCGTGGTGAACTCGAGCGCGAAGGGGAAACAAGGTGCCGTTGACGCGCAAGTTGCTGAAGAACAAATGAAAAAAGACGGTTCGTCGCCGACCGCCTACATTCTCGATAGCGACGGCTCCATCGGTAAGCTTTACGGCGCGCAAACAACGCCGCACATGTATGTCATCGATCCCAACGGCACGCTAATTTATAACGGCGCGATCGACGATAAAGTGACGACGGATAAGGATGAGGTTTTGAAGTCGAACAACTATGTCGCGGCGGCTTTGACCGAAGCGATGGCGGGTAAACCGGTTTCGAAACCGACGAGCCGCCCGTATGGCTGCACGGTTAAATACTGAGAGAAAGGCGCGACACGTATAGCACGCGTGTCGCGCGCTCTTTTTTAGCGGCAGTAAGCGTGAACGACGTAGCTAGGGCCGAGGATGCGCTCTTCTTGGACGCACTTCTGACTTTCTTCGGCGCAATTGAACTTCGCGACCGAGTTACCTTTCGAGTCGTACGTCATAACGACATCGTCGACACACCAAGAAAGATAGAGGACTTGCGGAACTCCGACATCCTGGCCTTCGTCGTAAACGTAGGCCGAAGCTTTCAAACTCAAGACCAATCCGAAAACAAAAAACGCAGTCAATAGCGAACG
>ERZ777003.4586-NODE-4586-length-11452-cov-5.267878_pt1 | contig 11452 bp, 14 predicted proteins | sample MGYA00374956_ERZ777003 | MGnify/ENA primary metagenome ERZ777003 (study PRJEB29302, sample SAMN06268252) | bioreactor metagenome | isolation source: Joint BioEnergy Institute, California, USA | place: USA:Joint BioEnergy Institute, California, USA | collected... | reverse complement strand
GCATGCCCTCACCGACAACTGGTCGATCCGGGGTGAGTACTCCTACCTCGACTTCGGCAGTGTGGGCATCGACGGCACGATGGTCGGCGGCGGGCGGACGGGCGATCCCGCCCATGTCGATGCCGATCTGGCCGTCCATGCCTTCCGCATCGGCGTGAACTACGACTTCTGACCGCCCGGCGGCGGGACGTTGCCGGACCGGCGGTCCGGATGCGACACTGCCTGCCGGCCGGGAAGGGGAGGGCAGCACCATGCCGGGCGCAGGACGATGGACGGCCCTGCTTGCAGGACTGGCGGCGGGCGCCGCGCTCGCCGGGTGCCAGCGTGCCGCGCCGCCGCCGTCCGCCGCGACCGACCGCGGCTGCCTTTACGGCACGGCAGAGGAGCTGGCGTCCTGCGAGACCTACGATAACGAGCCGGAGCAGTGCCGCATCGCCGGGGGGCTCTACGACGCCGCCACCGGCCGCTGCCTCCGCTAGCCGGGCTGTCGGCGTCCCGCGGCACGATCACCGCTACCGTCCGCGCGTCTCCCGGGCTACCTGTTCCGGCATTGTCGTCCATCGCGAATCGGGAGGAACGGATGAGCCTGGGGATCGGAGTCATCGGCGCCGGCGTGATGGGCGCCGATCACGCGCGGACCATCGCCGCACAGGGCGGCATGCGCGTGGTCGCCGTGTGCGATCCCGACCGCGCCCGGGCGGAGGCCTCCGCCGCCAATGCGGGCGGCGCGCGGGTGGAGACCGATCCGCATGCGGTGATCGGGGCGGAGGACGTCGATGCCGTCCTCGTCGCCTCGCCCGACGAGACCCACGCCGAATACACCCTCGCCTGCATCGCCGCCGGCAAGCCGGTGCTGTGCGAGAAGCCGCTGGCTGCCTCGATCGCGGAATGCGAGCAGGTGATCGAGGCCGAGCAGAAGGCCGGCCGGCGGCTGGTCCAGGTCGGCTTCATGCGCCGCTTCGACCCGGCCTATGTGGACATGAAGCAGCGCCATGCGGAGGGCGGCCTGGGCAACGCGCGCCTGCTGCACTGCATCCACCGCAACGCCTCGGCGCCGGTTTTCTTCAAGGGGCTGATGATCATCACCAACGCCGCGGTGCACGAGTTCGACATCTGCCGCTGGCTGCTGGAGGCGGAGATCACCCGCATCCACGTCCACCGCAGCCGTCCGACGGCCGCGGGCGCTGCCGCCTTCGAGGACCCGCTGCTGATCGCGCTGGAGATGGACCGCGGTCAGCTCGTGGATATCGAGGTCTATGTCAACTGCGGCTACGGCTACGACATCCGCACCGAGCTGGTCTGTGACCGGGGCACGCTGACCATGCTGCCGCCGCACCTGTCGGAGCTGCGCCAGGCGGGCGGCACCGCCTTTGCCTTCGCCCCCGACTGGCGCCAGCGCTTCCGCGACGCCTACCGGCTTCAGGCGTGCGGCTGGCGCGACTCGATCCTCTCCGGCAGGCCGGTCGGCGCCAGCGCCTGGGACGGCATGGTCGCCACCATCGTCGCCGAGGCCGGCTGCAGGGCGCTGGAGACCGGACAGGGCGAGGCGATCAGCCTGCCGCCGCGGCCCGCGTTCTACGCCTGAGCGGCCGGCCCCGTCGCCGGGCAGGGACGGGGTGACGGCCGGTCATCCCTTCACGCACACCACCTGGCGCAGGGTGTGGACGATCTCCACCAGGTCGGCCTGCGCAGCCATCACCGCGTCGATGTCCTTGTAGGCGCCGGGTGTTTCGTCCAGCACGCCCTGGTCCTTGCGGCACTCGATGCCGGCGGTGGCGGCGGCGTGGTCGGCGAGGGTGAAGCGGCGCTTCGCCTCCTCGCGCGACATCCGGCGGCCGGCCCCGTGCGAGCAGCTCTCGAAGCTTTCCGGGTTGCCCAGCCCGCGCACGATGTAGGAGCGGGCGCCCATCGAGCCGGGGATGATGCCGAGCTCGCCCCTGCCCGCGCGCACCGCGCCCTTGCGGGTGACCCACACCTCCGCGCCGAAGTGGCGCTCGCGCGCCACGTAATTGTGGTGGCAGTTCACCGCCTTCGCGCCGAAGCGGAACGGCGGCAGCATCTCGCGCAGGACGCCCAGCACCCGGTCCATCATCTGCCGGCGGTTCTCGGCGCCGAAGGCCTGGGCGAAGCCGACGGCCGTGACGTAGTCGTCGAAGGCCTCGCTGCCCTCGTCCAGCCACGCCAGCGCCTGGTCCTCGAGCCCGATGCCGGCCCTGCGCACCGTCTCCTTCGCCGCGGCGATGAAGTACATGCCGATCCGGTTGCCCAGCCCGCGCGAGCCGGAGTGCAGCATCACCCACAGCCGGTCGTTCTCGTCGAGGCAGAGCTCGATGAAGTGGTTGCCGGTGCCGAGCGTGCCGAGCTGCTCCCAGCTGTAGCCGCTCTCGAGCTTCGGGTGGCGCGCGCAGATCCGCCGCCACCCGGCTTGCAACCCGGCCCACGCCCGCTCCACCGCCGCCGGCGCGCCGCGGCGGCCCGGCTCCAGCCACGAGCCGCGCTTGCCCGGCCCGCCCACCGGCACCGCCCGCTCGATCGCCGCGCGCAGCGGGGCGAGACTGTCAGGGAGCTGGCTGGCGGTGAGCGTGGTCTCCACCGCCATCATCCCGCAGCCGATGTCCACTCCCACCGCCGCCGGCACGATCGCGCCGCGGGTCGGGATCACGCTGCCCACGGTAGCGCCCATGCCCCAGTGCACGTCGGGCATCACCGCGACATGGCGGTGAATGAACGGGAGGCGTGCGACATTGCCGAGCTGGACCAGCGCGTCCTCGCCGACCGGCACGCTCTTCACCCAGGTCTTCACCGGCCCGCCGCCGGTCTCGATCAGTTCATAGCCGCTCATGTCCGCCTCCCTGCGCGCCGCTCCGGCCCGCCTGCCCGGGCCGCTTCCGTCGGGATCCGCGATGGCAACAAAAAACCCCGCCGGCGGGCGGGGTCGGTGGGAGGCGCCGGCGCGGCCGGCGGCGCTGTGCCCGCCCGCTACCGAAGCTCCTCGGCGCCCGCCGCGCCGGCCATGGCCTCTGCTGCCGCTGTCAAGGTCGCCGCTCCTGCGGGCTGGAGTTGAAGACCAAAGGGGTCGCGCCACCGGGGCGCGGGCCGCGGCGTATAGCGGAGGCGGCGCATGCGGTCAAGGGTCGCGGTGCGGCAGGCCGCCGCGTGGTCAGGCGCGGGCCTGCTGCCGGGGGAGGGCGACACGCTCGGCCGGCAGCTCCGCGGTCACAAGCGTGCCCTGGCCGGGGGTGCTGGCGATCGCGACCGTGCCGCCGTGCAGATCGACGAACCGCTTGACGAGCGCCAGTCCCAGGCCGGCGCCGTCCACCGGGCGGCCGGCGTCGCCCTGGCGGAAGGGCTCGAACACGTGCGGCAGGAAGGCGGGGTCGATGCCGACGCCGCTGTCGGCGACGGTCAGCTCGGCCCGGCCGTTGACCAGCCGCCAGCACACTGCCACCCGGCCGCCGGCCGGGGTGAACTTGATTGCGTTGGAGACGAGGTTGACCATGACCTGGCGCAGCCGCTGCGGGTCGCCGAGCAGCAGGAACGGCTCGCCCTCCACCGCCAGCACCAGGTCCACGCCCGAGCGCAGCACCAGGTCGTCGAACAGGCTGCGGCACCACTCGTTCATCTCCAGCGGATCGACGACCCCTTCCTCCAGCTCCAGCCGGTCGGACTCGATCTTCGAGATGTCGAGGATGTCGTTGATCAGGCCCAGCAGGTGCCGGCCCGCCTCGCAGATGTCGCGGGCGTATTCCTTGTACTTGCTGCTGCTGTGCCGGCCGTAGAGCTCCTGCTCCAGCACCGTGCCGAAGCCGATGATGGCGTTGAGCGGAGTGCGCAGCTCGTGGCTCATGTTGGCGAGGAACTCGGACTTGGCACGGTTGGCCCGCTCCGCCTGCTCCTTCGCCGCCCGCAGCTCCTGCTGCGCCAGGATCAGGTCGGTGACGTCGGTCTGGATGCTGACGAAGCCGCCGGAGCGGGTGCGCCTGTCGGTGGCGCGGATCCAGCGGCCGTCGGCGAGCTGGACCACGAACGACCCCTCGAGGCTGTGCCGGTACTGCGCCTTGCGCTCAAGGTAGCTCTCGACGTCGCTGCCCTCGCCCATGACGACCTTGCCGCGGGTGACGTCCAGCCGGCCAAGCTCGCTGAAGTGCACGCCCGGCCGCGCCTCCTCGTCGGTGTACTGGTAGAGCTGCTTGAAGGTCTGGTTGCAGGCGACGAGGCGGCCGTCGCGGTCGTAGACGACGAAGGCGTCCGAAATCTTGTCGAGCGCCTCTGCAATCGCCTGCAGGCTTTCCTCGTCCGCGATCATGCCCCCGACCCGATGCTCCTTCGCCGAGTTCCGGTGCGTGCAGCGCGCCGGCCCGGGGGAACATAGGCAGGCGAATCTGACAAAGTAATTAAACGGCCCGACAATTGGCGGGGCGCGCCGCACCCTCCGCCCGCGGCACGGCCTTTTGCAGCGCCGGCCGGTCGGGTAAACAGGCGGCACCGATTCCACGCCGCAGGGGACCAAGATGGCAGGAGACAAGTCCGTCCACAGCTTCGAACTCGTCGACGACCAGGCCGCCTTTCTGGCGGAGATGGCGGCGACCTACGACCTGCCCGACGCCGGCAAGGCCCTGCGCGTGCTGATCGACTATGCGATGCAGGAGGGCGACCGCGACGCCATCTTCTCGCAGGTCCGCTGCCTGCGCTGCGCCTGAGCGGTGAGGGGCGCCTGGCTGCCCCCCCTGGCGCGCCTGAGACGTCGAAAAGTTCGCGGGAAGGTTCCCGCCCGGGCAAGGCAGGGATCAGGCGCGGCTGTAGCGTCGGCCGCCGCCGCTCGGCCCGAACAGCAGCCACGCGATGAAGCCGACCACCGGCAGCAGGAAGATGGCGACCACCCAGATCACCTTGTTCCGGGTGGAGGCGTCGCTGCCGATGGTGCGCGCGATCGCGTAGACGTCGAGCAGGAACACGACAACCGCGAAAAAGCCTTCCAGCATCGGGCCCTCCTGGATCGGTTCAGGCCCAACCTCCACGGTCGCCGATGGTTCCGCACGGGCACCTGCGCCGCCCTGCCGGCAGCTACTGCCGCAGGATGCCGCTCAGGGGCCCGGACAGTCCGGGGCGCACCTGCAGCACGCTCCCGCCGCTGCTGCCTGGGCTGACGGTGATGCGGTCCGTCAGGTTCGGGTGGCTGCTCCGCGGCGAACAGTAGAGCAGCCGGCCGGTCTGGATCAGGCCGGTCTGCGGGTTCTCGATGTTGCAGGTCCGCCCTTCCAGCGCCCCGCAGCCATATCCGCGGCTGTCGTAGGTGTCGTAGGAAGCGGTGCTTCCGGTGTCGCAGAAGCACTGGCAGCGGGTGTCGCTGGTGACGCCGTTGTCCAGCGCTGCCGCCGGCGCCGCGCTCGCGGCCAGGAGGGCCGCGGCGATGCTCGCAAGGATCCGCCTGTCCATCCGTCGCTCCTTCAGCCCGCCCGGAGCCCCATCGCTCCGGTGGCAGCGCCTCTGTCGCCGATGGGGCGGTTCCGGTTCACGCCGGAGGTGATGAACAGGAAAGCGGGCCGGCGTCGCTGCCGGCCCGCATCGTCCGAGCTACTGCCGCAGGATGCCGTTCAGCGGACCGATCAGGCCCGGCTGGATCCGCGGGCCGCTGCCCCCGCCGCCACCCGTGGTGCCGGGATCGAGGGTGAGGGTGCCGGTCGAGATCGACTGGCCGTTGGCGGGCGAGCAGCCCCACAGCCGGCCGGTCTCGATCAGACCGGTCTGCGGGTTCTCGATGTTGCAGGTCCGGTTCTCCAGCGCCCCGCAGCCGTAACCGACGCTGTCGTAGGTGTTGTAGGAGCCGGCGTTCGCCGTCTCGCAGAAGCAGTCGCAGCGGCCGTCGCCGACCACGATGTTGTCGCGCGCCGCCGCCGGCGCCGCGCTCGCGGCCAGCAGGACCGCAGCCATGCCGAGAAGGATCCGCCTGTCCATCCGTCGCTCCTTCAGCCCGCCCGGAGCCCCATCGCTCCGATGGCATGGACTGGGACGCGGCCGCGGCTGTCGTGGTTCAGAGCCTGGGTCGGGCGGGTTGTGACGCCGGTCACAGCCGGCCGGGCTCAGCCGGCACGGCAGTCGAGCACGATGGTCCACACCCGGTTGTTCACCGCGGTGCGGTTGACCGGCGCGGCGCAGGGCGCCTGGGGCAGGCAGAGCGCGCTGCCGGCAAAGCCGGCGCCCGCCGACCAGCCGTTGCAGCCCGTCGCAGAAAGCTGGCCGCAGGCGACGGTCGCGCCGCCGGGGCCGTCGATCCGCACCGGGACCAGCCCTTCGGCGCAGCCGCCGCCGGCGAAACAGGCGCCGCCGGACGGCGTGGACCGGCTCAGCGTGCCGGGCGGGCAGTTGCCCGGGGCGCTGTCGCCGACCGAGATCGGATCGCCGTCGCCGGCGCCCCTGCAGGCGGCAAGCGCCGCCACCAGCCCCAGCACCGCCACGCCCGTCAGCCCCGTTCGCCTGCGCATCGCTGCCTCCCCTCCGGGTGATGAGCAGGGAGTCTCGGCAGCATTGCCACCGTTTCAAGGGCGGCACGGCTGGCGGTGCGGGCGTGCCGGCCTATAGTGGCGGCATCCCGACTCGTACAGCGGAGCCCGCCCCATGACCCGTTTCCTCACCGTCCGCGCCGTCGTGCCGGCCCTGACCCTGCTGATGGCCGCCGCGCCTGCGGCCGCCACCACGATCAGCGCTTACGACCGGATGTCGGAGCAGGAGAAGCAGGCCGTCGTCGCCGGCGCGCTTGCCGCCTTCGCCCAGCGCCACCCGGAGGCCGCCGCGTGCATCAGCGCCTACCGCGCGCCGGCGCCGGGCGGGGCCGCGCCGCGGATCGACCCGGACTTCGCCGGGCTGCTGGAGCGGTCCCGGGCCGTGGCGCCCGACGACCTGGAGGTGGAGAACCTCCTCGACGGGCTGATCATGGTGGAATGCGGCGTCGCCCCGGAGGAGTAGGCACCCGGGCGGCGCCGGCTATCGCTTCGAGCGCTCGATCCAACCGGCGAACCTGTCAAGATAGTCCGACAGGAAGGCTGCCGTTCCCGCGTCGGTCACCGAGCCGTCCTCGGCGAACAGCCCCTCCTTCACGGTGAGGTAGATCTGCGCCTCGGCCATCAGCTCGATGCCGAGGACCGTCAGGATGCTGCGGAGCTGGGACTGGGCGACGGCGGTGCCGATCGCGCCCGGCGATGCGCCCGCGAGGCCGGCGGGCTTGCCCGGCCACGAGCTCTTGCCCCATGGGCGCGAGGCCCAGTCGATCGCGTTCTTGATCACCGGGCTCGGTCCGCGGTTGTATTCGGGCGCCACGAACAGCACCGCGTCCGCTGCCTCGATCGCGGCCTTGAGCGCGGTGACGCCGGCCGGCGGGTCGGCCCACAGATCCTCGTTGTAGAGCGGCAGGTCGAGGTCCGGGTACTGGAAGGCGAACCGGTCCGCTCCCAGCTTCTCCATCGCCTTCGCCAGCTTCCGGTTGATCGAATCCCGGCGCAGGCTGCCCACCAGCACGGCCACCTGATGCATCGCGCATTCCTCTCCGCTGTCTCGGCCAGAACCCGCCGATTGATAGGGCGGGCGCAGGAAAGGGCAAGGCGGATGGGCGAAACGCCCGGGCGGCCCCGCCGCCCGACGGGGACGGGGCCGGCTCAGCTCCGGCTGCGGCTTTCCCGGAAACGCCGGTCCCGCTCGGTGCGCTCGCGCAGGAGCGTCGCGTAGTGATCCAGAGTGGTGGCGAAGCGGCGGCGCGTGGCCGTGATCTCCGCCGCCTCCAGGACCGCAAACACCTCCGGCATCGACCGGCCGTGGCCGGCCCAGCATTCGGGGTGGGTGAGCAGCTGAAAGGAGCGTCCGACGTCGATCAGGTCGTGGGGCGTGGCCTGGCGCCACGCCATCAGCGAGTCCGAGATGTAGGTCATCGCGCCTTCGGTGAACCTCGGTGCGTAAGCATCGTTGCGGATTCGGGACGAAATGTCGGCCATCTCGCCGTCGATCGGGATGTGCTGCGCGGCCGACACGACCGGCTGCCCGCTCAGATCCTCGAGCAGGCGCACGTCGGCGGCGAGGTTGCGCTGCGCATCCGGCCCGACGTAGCGGCCAGCCACATAGTGCAGCCCGATCTCGTGTCCGGCCTCGACGAGGGCGCGGATGACCGCGCGTCCGGCCGGGGCGAGCAGGTTGTAGAACTCGCAGGCGACCTGGATGAAGTAGGTGGCGCTGGCATCGACCGACGCCTCGATCTCGGCGAGCGCGAGCGCCGACTCGAGGTCGTGGTCCATGTCGTGGCGCAGCAGCAGCACCGGTCCGCCGTCGGTGCCGGGGAAGTCGCGGAAGCTGGTCAGCCGGTAGCCGGCCGCCAGCGCCCGCTCGAGGATGCCGCGATAGCCCTCCGGGCTGAAGTAGCGGTCGTCGCCGTGGTCGCGGAACGGCGAAGGGTCGGTCGTCACCCGGTCAGGCCGCCTGCCGCTTCGCCTCGCGGTCGCGGTAGTGGGCGAGCGTCAGCTCCATCCCCTTCGCGAACGGCATCTCCGGCTCGAAGCCGAGCAGCGTGCGGGCGCGCGAGATGTCGGGCACGCGGTTCCAGCTGTCGTCGAACGACTGGCTGTAGGTGAAGGCATCGGCCTGGATCGGCAGCGGCTGGTCGAGCAGCCCCATGCGGACGGCGGCCGCGTTCATGTACTCCGCGAGCTCGCGCATCGACATCGGGTTGTCGGCGCCGATGTTGAAGCATTCGGTGAAGGGCGCCGCGTGGGCCGCGGTGTAGGCCAGCGCCTGCACCATGCCGCGCACGGTGTCCCCGACCCAGCAGAAGCTGCGCCGTTGCCGCCCGTCGCCGGACAGCCGCATCGGCGTGCGGGTGAGGATGTTGTGGATGAAGTGCGGCACCACCCGCTTCGGCGCCGGGTAGTCCATCGCCGGGCCGTAGGTGTTGAACACCCGGATCACCACGCTGCGCGCGGCCGAGTTGGCGATCAGGTTCTCCTCCAGCGCCTTCACGTGCGCATACACCCAGCGGTTCACCTGCGGCCGCTCGAACACCAGCCGGTCGTCCTCGCGCATCGGCTTGTTGTGGTACATGTGCGAATGGGCGGCGTAGACGTCGGCCGAGGAGGCGAACAGCGCCACGTGCTCCGGCGTCAGCAGCCGCGCCAGGTGCATGGTGCCGCGCAGGTTGTCGACGGTGTCGAACGGGCGCCGGATGGTCTCCTCGACGCCGACCACGCTGGCGAAGTGCACGATCGTGCGGTGCTCGCGCACCATCCGCGTCATCAGCGGCTCGTCGAACACCGAGCCCTCGATCGGGGTGATGCCCGGCCGCTCGAGCTGCGGGCAGTTGAAGGTGCTGTTGGCGCAGCTCAGGTCATCGAGCACGGTCACGGCGTGACCGGCGCTGACGAGCGCCTCGGCAAGGTAGCGCCCGATGAAGCCGGCGCCGCCAGTGATCAGGATCGGGCCGGGGATCGAGCTGACGTCCTGTACCTGGGTCATCTGCATAACTCCTTGCCTTTCGCCGGCCTGGCCTGAGCCGGCGTCTCGGGTTGCATGGTCGCGATGCCGCGTTGTCGTGTCCGGGCTTCGCGCCTGCCGGCGCGTGTCCGGCTGTTATCCGTTGACGGCCCTCGGCCAGTCGATTGCGGCTCCGCCCGCAGGCCGGATGGCGCTCACGTCGAGCTCGCCGAAGCTGTCGGGGGCCCGGCGGCGGGCGCGCAGCGCTGCCCGCGCGGTCGGGATCAGGAAGACGTAGCCGGCGAGCATGGTCTCGACATAGGCGACCGCGCGACGGAGCGCGCCGCGCCAGTCCGCCCGCCCGGCGCCGTTCCCGCGCAGGGTCACCACGTTGCTCTTCGCCCCGAAGGCAAGCCGCTTCGCCTTGTCCACGAAGCGTGCGGCGTTGGCCGGGTTGAGCAGGAAGGCGAGGTCGAGCAGCGGCAGCAGCGCAATGCGCCACCACGGATAGTTCTTCAGCACGAAGTACATCCGGCTGCGTCCGTTGCGCCAGGGCATGAGCTTTCGCGCCTCGCCGACATAGTGGTGCACCACCGGCGAGCGGCCGACGACGACATTGCGCAGCCCGAGCTTGTTCACGCGGTAGCAGAAGTCGTTGTCATCCCAGTGGAACAGGCAGCCCGGGTCGAAGCCGCCCAGACGGACGAACAGCTCGCGGCGCATGAACATGTTGCAGCCCTCGAGCATGTTGGTGTCGTGCAGCTCCCACGCCGGCCGGCCCAGGAGCATGCGCCCGCGGACCATGCCGTTGGCCGTCATGCGCAGGTCCTTGGTGCCGATGACCTGGCCGTCGCGGTCCAGCGCCGCCTCGCCGCCGATCACCCCGATCGTCGGGTCGGACTCGAGCAGCGCGATCAGGCGGCGTGCGGCCTGCGGATCGACGATCTCCGCATCATTGTCCAGCACCCACAGATAGGTGCCGGTGGTGAAGCGGGCGGCGGCGTTGCGGCCGTGGCAGATGCCCAGGTTCTCCGGCGAGCGGTACAGCCGGACGGACGGAAATTCGCGGGCGATCATGTCCGGGGCGTCGTTGGTGCTGGCGTTGTCGACGACAACGACCTCGACGTCCGGATAGTCGAGAGCCAGGATGCTTCGCAGACAGGTCCGCATCGCCTCGATCCGGTTGTACGACAGGACGATGACGGACAGGCGCGGCTCGCCCAACGGATTGACCCCCAGAAGAAACTGCGCCCCGACAGGCGGCAGACTTGCGGCACCCAGTATCCCCCAGTCCGCCGGCGCCCAACCCTGAGGCCGGCGGTGGTGCCTCTCTGGCCAGAATAGTTGGAAATCCTTACAGGATTGTCAATCGGACATTTGCCGCGAAGTTGCGTCAATGTTGTGACAAAATGTAACAAATGGGGTGCGCGACACTTTGTCATCGCTGTGCGCGAGGCCGTGGCTGCGCAACCCTCGCAATATATCTCGCCCAAAAGCGCTTGTTTTCATTGGGCAATGACTTGCAGGCGGCGCTGCCGCCACAGCGAAACGACTGTGGAGCCTTCCCGGGAGCGCAGCCGCACTCAGAGGAGGCCGGTCTCCTCGAAGTAGCGCACCGCCCCCGGGTGCAGAGGGGCGGCCAGCGCCTCGTGCACCATTGCATGCATGTCGAGCCCCGCCAGCACCGGATGCAGGCGGGTGAAGTCGGCGAAGTCCTGGAACACCGCGGCGACGACCAGGTAGACGATGTCGTCCGGCACCCGTGTTGCGGACACCAGCGTCGCCTTCTGCCCGAAGGTCGCCACGTCGGTATCGTTGCCCGGGTACAGGCCGCCGGGGATCGTTGCGGGGGCGTAATAGGGGACGTCCTCGACCAGCGCGTCGATCCCCGCGCCGGTCACCGGAACCAGCACGGTGTCGCAGCCTTCCGTTGCCGCCTGCACCAGGCTGGACGGGTGGGCGACGGTGTAGACGACGGCATCGACCTCGCCTGCGCACAGGCGGG
>ERZ777003.4585-NODE-4585-length-11454-cov-5.211948_pt1 | contig 11454 bp, 19 predicted proteins | sample MGYA00374956_ERZ777003 | MGnify/ENA primary metagenome ERZ777003 (study PRJEB29302, sample SAMN06268252) | bioreactor metagenome | isolation source: Joint BioEnergy Institute, California, USA | place: USA:Joint BioEnergy Institute, California, USA | collected... | reverse complement strand
TGGCATAACCCGGAAAACCGGGAAAACTGCCTTGCAGAAGTTGATACGCGGTCGTCTGAAACCGGTACCGAAGTATCAACTCGTCGCCCGTTCCCGCGCGAGCGTCGGCAACTGCTGCCCGGCGTTGTCTTGGACGTCGTCACACGTCCTGAGCTGGGCGAAGACGGTCAAACCGTCGACAGGGAGGAACACCGCGTCGGGGTCGACCGTATCGCACTACGGCAATGCGATAGTTGCTATATCTCCAGCCGATGCCCGGCGTTCGTACCGCACGCTCAATGTGGATACGAGATACCCGTCCAGCTCAAAACCCGGGATCAGTTGGATGCCGCTCGGCGCGCCGTGCTGGCCATGCAGCTTCAGCGTGTGATGTTCATGAGACTCATCGAGGAGACCGAGGGCGGTTACAGCGATCCCAACCTAACGAAGGAGATCGAGCTTTTCAACCGCATGGCGTCGCAGTTGTCTGAGGAAGATGCTGAATCGGTGTCGATCTCGATCAGGGCGAGGGCGCGCGCTGATGCCGAAACCGGAATGATTGGACGGCTTTTTGGCCGGGAGGCGGCGGAACAGGCTCGGGCGCTGCCGCAGCCCGTGCAATCTGACGACGTGATCCAGCACATGGGGATCGTAGATGCCGACGTTATAGCGGCCGACGACTAATCGGAAAACTCCGAAGACCCCACGCGGATTTTTCCGCCGTGGGGTCTTCGGAGTTTTATCGGAAGTGGTATCGGATTTCTGCCGCGATCAGACCGAATTCGTAGCCGAGTGCGAAGAAGAATACGATGGCGCAGACGGCCGCTAGGATTCGGTACCAGTAGGGGTCGAATTTCATATCGCTAACGCATATGTTGCCGTGAAGATCGGCATCCCGATAAGGATGTTCAGCCAATCATCCATTGAGGATCTCCCTGCAACGCGTGATGGCGGGGGCGAGGGTTTCGACCACCCAGAAAGCATAGGTGATCATCATGGCGGTCACGATGGTGGTGAGGATGCCTGCAATGATAGCGTGTGTCTTTGTCAATTCGGGGTCCGGCTCCACGGTCTGACCGTGCATGAACGCGACGGCATAACATACCGCCGGAATGGCGAGAAGAAGGACGATGTAAAGAAGGTCTGTTTTGGCCATGTTATTTCCCGATGAGTTGGAGCACCTGATCGATTCCTTTTTGGAATTCGCCGTTCGGCTAAAGCGGAACGGATTATTCGTCGTCGACCAGCCGGAGCATGCGATTCGCCGCCACGCTTGCCAGCCGGACCGCTATGTCGAGGTTCGTTTCGGTCTTGCGGGTTTCCTCGTAGATCTCCGTCGCTGCAAGAGCAGCCTTCTTGGTGAGGAACCGGTATCCAAGACAGCCAAAGACGATATCCGGGTTAGCGGGATCGTGGATGTACGCTCCCCAGGCGATTGTCCGGTTCGACTGGCGGTTGTAGCCAACCCAGACGCTCCGGTGAGCGATGGTCGCACGTTCGCCGCACCCTAGGTCGACCGTGTCCGTCACGGTATCGCGTGAGTTGAGCATCCAGAAGTGCTCTGGCTCCTCGCTTGGGCCGTAGCCGAAGAACGCTCCGAAGCGAGGCAAGTCGGGAATTCGACCGTGATTGAGGCGCGCCCGCCAAAGATCACCGCTACTCATGTAGTCCCGCAGGACCTTGCTCGTGTAGGGGTTCAGCTCATAGTGGCCGATCCTGTACATCTTCGGCTCACCGGAGCGCCGCATGAACGCCCTCCGAGTGAACTGGCCGTAGTCGTTCACCATGAGCGCCGACTTGTCCGTTTTGCCGACGACGATCAGTCGGCTTGTCTTGGGATCGGTCGGCGAGCTGTCGCAGCAGATGTCACCGGTCTTCAGCTCCCGTACAGGAACCTTCTCAGGCTTGTGCATGGTGGCCTGCATTCCCCTTTCCTTCCTTGGACGGTGGTCAATGACCGCGTCCGGGGACTGTAGTCCCCGGACACGATCAACGCACATCGTCGAGCGTGTAGGTGTCGGCGCGGGGGAACGTACGGCAATCGAGCAACGTGCTGCGAATGGCATCCTCCAGCGTCTTGCCGGATTCCCTGTGTTCCTGGAACCTCGTCGCCACCGCTTCCGCCGTTGTCATGTCTCGGTAAAGCCATCCAACGTCGTCGTAGGGGTGACCAAACTCGGGGTCGAGGATGCCCACGCCCCACGACTCCAGCGTCGTCGGCCGGTAGCTGAGGACGCACGTCGTGAGCATCCGCATGATGGCGATTGTGTCGCCCGTCCGCAGGGTCTGTGTCCGCACGATGTCGCCATCGGCGATGGATGGTAGACGTGGCTCATCTTCGGGCGTGCCGTACCCGAGCAGCTCGCCGAACCGGGGAAGGCCGTCGAGCACACCGCGCACGAAACGCGCCTGGAACAGCGGGCTGCTCTTGCGAAACTTCGTGAGCGCCTTGACCGCCTCATCGGTCAACTCGACATGTCCGGCGTAGATCTCGCGCGTCGGGAACCCATGGCGGAACTTCCGGACGCGAAGCTGCTTCCCGTAATAGGTGATGAACGTGACGTGTCTGGGGTTGACGTCGACTACGACCTTGTGAACCGGCTTGGATCCGTGCTCGTGCGACAGGATCGAGTCGACGCAGACATCTCCGACTTGGAGCGTCCTGGTTTCCACGTTGTGGCGCATGTTCCTTCTCCTGGTGGTGTCGGCCGAATGGCCTTGGAAGCGCCCTGGCGCGGGGACCAGGGCGCAACCAGGGTCACTCGCTCCGCATGTTGTCGATGGTGTTGAGCAGACGCTCAACATCAGTCAGTGACATTACCAACGTACCCTCGGTCAGATTGACCGCGAACGGTTGAGTCTCGATTCCGTTCTGTGCCAGCCGGGCTTGGACGCTCTGCCACGTGTGGTAATACTTGTCGCGGGTTTCCTGGAGTTTCTGCAGGCGTTCTTTTTCTCTCCGTTCCTCTTCCTCGCGGCGCTTCAGGAACGCGTCCCACGTCGAAATCACGCAACGGAAATTGGTGATGGCGATGACTTCGAACGCATTACCGATTTCGCCGTTGCTGTTGACGATTCGGTCGAGTGTGACGTGCTCCGCGAGAGATTGGATTTCCGGCGTAACAGCCTTCAGAATGACGGCCGGATATCCGGTGGTTTGCGTTGTCCACCTGGTGTCGAGATACGGCCGCTTCACGCCCGGATTCGCCTTGTTATTTGCCCGGGAAAACTGCTGGTTTCCCTTCTTGTCTGTGTTTATCTGAATAAGTTTTTCGGTGCTGATGACCACGATGGGCTTCACGGTGCCGAATTCCTGAGGGCGGTACGCGTAAACTTCATGGAGCGGCTTGATGTTCTTCCTCTGCATTTGATCCCCTAAACGAGGTTACCTAGCCGACTGAGCTTCCCACACCGCCAACGCGTCTTCGTAGGTCGGGCCGACAACATCGTCGAGTGTGAGCACCACGTCGATGTCGACGTCCCACTGTCCATCGTCGTCGTTGGTGTCGTACAGGAACGCTCCGGTTCGCGCCACCTTCTCTGGTGTCAGTTCCATCTCATCTTTGTTCATCGTCTCGTTCTCCTCCCTTCGATCCGGCCGAATGGCCTTGGAAGCGCCCTGGTCCCCGCGCCAGGGCGCAACCAGGGTCATTCGGCCTGATGCACCACGGAGCTACGAAGCGCCATGTCGACTAGATGCTTAAGTGCGTCGATGTGTAGCGTGCACTTCTCTGTCTCCAGGTCGAAGGTGACGCCTCCGATGCCAAGCCTTGGAAACGCGTTCTGGAGGGTCCGCCACCGCGCTTCCATCTTGTTGCGGCGAATCGTCTGCATCATCCGGTTGTAGCGCTCCTTCTCCAGCTCGTACTTCGCGAGAGTCTGATCATACGTGCCGAGAACCTCGCGAAAGCTCCTGATGAGGATTAGTTCGATGCCGTCGCTGAAATATGTTGCCTGGAGCGCTAGAGCATCCTCGATCGTGAGGTTTAGCGCAAACGCTCGGTTTTGCGGGGTGTCGTCTTTGATGACGGCTACGGCATAGCCGATTTCTTCCACACAGATATTCAGGACATCCGGCTCACCTGTGTCGATGGTGTGCTTTACGCCATTGCGGAGACTGCGGCGAATCTTTTGCTCCGTGTCGATGATGACGCAGGGAATCGGGATGTCGCTGTATGGGTCGACGTAGTTCTTGACGGCGTAGAGCTGACCGGGCTTGATGTCGCGCTTTCTCATCGGGGCTTCCTCGCTTCCTGGGCGGTGTCAGACGGTAGTGGTGAGGTTTCGGCGCTTGTAGTAGGCGGCAGTGATCTGGGCACGGGCCTCACGGGGACAACCCTTCTTGACGTAGGCTTCCCATCCCCTGATGTGGTTCCGGAGCGCCTGCCGACGGGCGAGGAGAAGCTGACGGTCAGCGCCCGGCTTTGCTGCAAGCTGTTCCTCGACGTCGGCTAGCTCTGCCCTGCGGTCTTCGATCAGAGCGAGCGCCGCTTGAAGCCGGACCTCTTTGTCGTGGTGCGCAAAGGGGTTCTTTGTGCTCATTCCGTACTCCCGTCTTGGTGGTGATTCAATGGTACTGTCTGGCGTCATACTTGTCAACCCATGACGCCAGGGCTGGGACAGAAAAGAGCCCCGCGCCGGGGTCGACGCGGGGCTCTGAAGGGAGAGTTAGCGGCGACGGTCCTTGAAGCCAAGCCCGCGCAGGTTCACGAGCAGGTTCTTAGGCCCTCGGATGTCGCTGCATGAGACGGGCGCGGTCACCCAGCGACGGCCGTTAGGCTCCCAGATCTTGTAGTGTCGCCTTGTTTTCGTGACCACGAAACCCTGTCTACGTGCCCGGCGGATGATCTTGTCGATGTCCTTCTGGGCTGACGTAGGCATCGATGTCCATCCTCCGATGTGGTGTGCTTTGGTCAGTGTGAGCGTAGTTTGCCCGATCTAGCAGGGTCAAGAGTCGATCTTGTGATCGTCCGTGCGCGTAGGGTAGTCGGCGATTCGCAGGATGGCGTAGCGCCAGAACCGGTCATGCGCCTTACCGTGGTGATGCTCGGTTGCCGACACGTGGTGATCCCTGGCAATCTCGGCATCGGCCGGGTTCTCCGTGATCGGAGACACCCAGTTACAGCAGCGGCATGTGAACTGATTAAGGAGGGAGAAATTGCGATTCTCGCCCAAGAATGAGCTGAACAGAATGTGGTCGATAATCGGATTTTCCTCCCGTTTTGATCCTGGATTCTCCGCCGAGTTGTCTTCGGAATTTTTCTGGCGGATTCCCAACCCGCCGGGCCGGATTTTCTCCAGTCCGGGCGGGAAGGGGAACCGTCAGATCCGTTCGGATACGTCCTTGAGAACTTCCTCGAAAATCTTCACGTCGTTTCGCATGATGTAGTCGTCATCGCTGTACGACTTAAGGAAGATATTCAGCATCCGCCAAGCGTTGTCCTTTGCGTCGTCTCGCCGGATCTGCGCCATCTTGATGATCCGGTTTTCGGTGGGGTCTGCCTCGACCAACAGCCCGAGTTCGGCCACCCAGTTATAGGTCTGATTCAGCTTCCTGTACTGGGTGATTGCGGTCGTGACATAGTCGTTTTTCTTCGCCTGCTCGATCACGGCGGCGAGACGTTCGGCGTTGTTACGCTCGATCTCCGTATGCACGTCGCCGGTTTCGTAGACTGGGGCGTCGTTGTGTGCCCAGGGGGTTTCCGCCATAGCTGTCTCCCTTCTGTGTCTGGCGGACACCACGGGCGACGGACGGAGGTCCGCCGCCCATAGAGCCCGTCAGTCCAGCGTCTCGGCTTCCTTCGGTTCGGCGTAGTGGGCCGCAAGTCGCGCCAACGCCACTAGGAGTTCGGGGCTGGTGGTGGTGAGTTGCACCCTACCGGTTCCGTTGACGTCGACGTTGACGATGAGGTCGACCTGACCGTGCCGCCACACCAAGCGTCCCGGCGTGCTGTCGAGGCATTCGGGCGCGTACTTGTGTCCCACGGTTGCGGCAATCGCCTGCCTTATCTGGTCACGGGTGGCGCGCTGAACCTCGCGGCGCTTGCTCGCGACGGTGAGGAGTTGCAGCGCCGTTCCGAAATCGTCGAAGTAGTTCGCCAGGACGCGTCGCTCGAAGTCCTTCGCGGCGTCGGCCGGGTCACGGTTCAGAGTGATGGAGACCAACTTGCGGTTCGGCAACTTCGAAATGACGTCCCCGTGAGGGTCAGGGAAGCGGGGGAGGAAGATCACCCTAGAGGGCTTCAGGTAGTCGTAGCAGTCGATGCGGTAGAAGTAGCCGTTACCGGCGTCCTTTACCAGAGACACCGTCGGCATCTCGCCGTACTGCTTGACGCTCCAGCCGTCCAGATGTTCGGCCATACGCGTGATGAAACTGAGAACCGCCGGGCGACAGTGAAAACCAGGCATACATCCCTCCCGAATCGGATTTCGGTTGCCTGACACCCCGTGCGACGGGTCGAATTGCCGCCTATGGCTTAGGCGGAATCCGAACCGTCGCACAGAGAATCCGGCAAGCGGATTACCTAGACACCGTACTCGTTGAGCAGCCGCGCGAGCGCCCGGATGAACGAGGGGTCTTTCGTCTCGATCTGGAGCTTAGTCATGCCGCCATCCATGATCCGGATTTCCGCGTCGAACGTCTGGTTCGGCGCGGTGGCCTTCAAGTGGAACGGGTCATCCCCCCAGGTGTTTGCGGCAGGGAACTCCTCGCGGACGATGTTCCGAGCGGTGTGCGCACGGTCGCGCATGATACCGGCCTCATCGAGCTTCCAGACGTAGAAGCGGAAGTCATGCTCATACGCCGGAAGTACCTTCTCCATGAAGGTTCGCGCCGCACGCTTGGGGTTGATGGTGGGAGCGAACGTCGGGTAAGTCCGCGCGGGAAGCGCCCGCGCGACGCCGCCGTAACTGTCCTCGGGGAAGACGGGCACGACACTGATACGACCCTTTCGATCCGCGAAATCGGTCAGGTCGAGCCGCAGCATCCCGTTGACCAGCGAAACCGTCGTGTTGCCGTGCTTTGGAGCGCTGATCTCCTGCACATCCCAATCGGGAAGGTGCTTGGCAACCGCCTTGGCGAACGCCAGAACCTTGTCACGGTCGCGGAAGTACGTCATTGCGGCCTCCTTCGTTGCGGTTGGTGGGACGCCAAAGACGTTAGCCGTCAGCGCCATGCATGTCAATACGTGACGCGTGAGTCTATGCGACTCGGTACGTTTGGGCAGGTCAGCGCCATGTTGGCGTCACGTATTGACATGCATGACGCACGTCGCTATGGTTGAACCGTCCTTGAGGGAACTGCAATGCGGGAGGTCACGATGATCAATGAGATTCGCACCACTGACGATGTGTTCCGGTCGTTCCGGACCGTGGCGGGCGTCGAACTGCGGTCCGGCGCGAAGGTCCTCGTTCACGAGGTGATCCACGACCCTCGGGGTGCGCGTAAGTTTCACGTCGCCCTGTGCTACCGACAGGTCTTCTCCGGCGCGTACTACGTCCTTCACTGGGAGGAGTCGCACGGCCAGGTCGTGGGCGGGCGTTACAACGAGGTTCGTTTCGACGATTCGCAGCGGTACGCCGTGGTTGAAGTCCGGCGCGAGTTTCTTCGAATCCTCAACGAGTACCGCAAGGTGGCGACCGGTAGGGCCGCCTAGACCGGTCGGCAGGGCGCGCGGTCCCCCCTCCCGCGCGCCCTCCAATCGGCCTAGCCGAAAGCTGCAACCATGACGGGAGGTGCTTATGGGTAATAGCCGTATCCCTATGCGCGCGAGGGAAGTTGCGCGGGAGCATGGTCACGGTGACGGGGGTCACCTCGTTCACGCCGTGATGTACGAACATCTCCCTTGGGGGGATTCCAAGCGGCGGATGGTTTTCATTCTCCAGTACGCCGAAGAGCACGGCCGGATCATTCGTGACACTCGGCACACGTGGCGTTACAGCGGTCGTAACCTCGATCAGGCGAAGAAGGATTGGGACGACGTTGTGACGCTCTTGAAGGGTGCGAGAAAGCCGGGGTGCTGTGCGTGAGCCGGAGACTGGAAGCCGACGTTCGGCGCTCACTTCATGGGTGGACTGAGCGTTTCGACGTCTCCGCTGGGACAGGCTTGCCGAATACGTAATCCATATCGCCAAGTGATGCCCGGATAGCCGATTACCGGATTTCCGGCTTTAGGGAACAGCGCCCTGGTATACCGGAACTTGCTCCGGTACAACCTTACTGGTCTGCTGTGCTAGAGGCCATGCCCAAGGTGCCGGTTCGGCTCTAACAGACACGATGTTGCATCCCGCGTTACGTCTTGCATGACATGACGCGGGATGTGTAAGATGACACCACACCGCCAAACAGGAGGGAGTCATGGGATACAACGCTGTGGAGATTCGGGAATTCGCTCGTTCTGTGAGCGGCGGCATCGTGCGGCACATCGCGGCCGACAAGTGCCCGGCGTGCAGCACTCGTTACGCGCCCATCGTGAACACGGGTAACGCCGTGTTTCGCTGCGTGATCTGTGAGACGGAAGTCGGCGCGCCCAACCAGATCACCAATGAGCTTTGGCTCAAGCGTGACATTCACATGGGACGCTGCATGAAGTGCAACAACCGGCCGGAATCGTGCCCGGTCTGGTCTCGGTACACCAACCGAATTAACCGCGAGGGCAAGGAATTCCGAACCCCGTATGTGATCGTTTTCGAAGACCCGGAAATCAAGTACGGTCCGATCACCTTGGGCGTGTGGACCACGCGGGAAGTCGAGGCTATTACCAAGCAATACCCGAATCGGGTTCTTATCGATCAGACCGCTTGGGTGACGGTCATTTGGCCGTGAGAGGAGACGAACAAGCCATGGGCTGGATCATCGAAGAGATCGATCAGTCCGGTTGGTTCCTGGTGCTGTAGCCGACGGCACCCCGCCGAACGCCCCCGACGGTGACCACGTCGGGGGCGTTTTTGCACGTCAGGACAGGTATTAGCGTCACGTGTTGACGGGCATGACGCCATGTGCCTATGATGCTCCCGTCAGCACGAAACGGGAGGAAGCAATGAGCTACACGGTCGAGAAGGCGCGCCGGATCTGGTACTCGGAGGAGTTCGGCTACCTCTACCGGTTCCTGGAGATCTCCGAATGCCCGGCGTGCGGCCGGGAGCGGGCGAACGCCGTTGAGGTCCTGACCTCCAACCGCTTCCCGACGCGTGGCACCACCCCGTACCAGTCGTACGAGATCCGCTGCAACCACTGCAAGAGCGTTCTTCCGGCTCCCTCCCCGGCCATCGTCGCCACCATCGGCGGCGTCACCTACGACTGCTGCGGTCCCGACACGGAGCGGTGCGGAACGTGCGAGGAGAAGAACGCGGAGATTCGCTACCGACGGCTGTACAACCGCTACCCGTACCTGTTGGTCTGGGAGACCGTGGAGGAGGGCGGCGTCATGTACCACACCGAAGGCGCGTTCACCCCGGAAGCGCTCGAACCGCTCCGTGCAGAGCTGGAGCGCGCGGGGAATCGCCCGGTGATCTTCGATCAGACGCACCTTTTCCGCGTCGAGACGGTTTAGCCGTCGCCCCCGCCACCAACGAAAGCCCCGGGTTTCCTGCCCGGGGCTTTCGGCTTTGTCGGCAAAGGTGCGGCGTCATGGATTGACAACCATGACGCGCGGTTCTAGTGTGGAGACATCCAAGGAAGACACCCCATCGAAACCGGGAGGGAACAATGGCCATTCACTACTGCGGCGGTTACTGCGACTACCAGGATGTCTGCAAGGACCCCCAGGTTCGCGCCGTCGGCAAGGTGCTCACGACGTTCGAACAGAACCTTGCGTATGACTCCTACTTCTACGCGGTGTACTGGAACGACCGTAAGAACGGCCTTGACCTCCACCAGTACGCTTCTACGGCGTTCGGCACTCACCACAGCCGTGTTGAGGTCGACGCCACCGATGAGGTCTGGGAGGACGCCTACGCATGGATGGCTGACCAGTGGGAACCCATCGTTCGGGCAGAGCTGTCGACCGTCGGCATCGGCCGCCGTGTCCGTTCCCTGACCACGCGCGGCAAGGCTTGCGGCGTCACCGGTGAGGTGATCGATCTCTTTGAGTCGACGGCGCGATGGAACCGAGGTGCGTTGACCGCCGTAGTCAAGGTCGACACCCCGCGTCCGGAGCACGGTCGACGCGGCACGGTCTACGTCGCCGCCAACCGGCTTCAGGTGCTCAACCCGGTCGACCCCGTTGAGGTCCGGTTCATCGCTTGGGAGCGTGCGCGCCGTGTCAGCCCGGAAGAACTCATGAGGAAGTTGGGCCGGTTCTGATCGGATTCCCGTTCCGGATTCGATCCGGAACGGGAATCGAAATCCACATCGAGTTTTGAATCGAATTCCGAAATGGCGAAACGCGGGGAATTCCAATCGCATTTTCCCCGCGTCATGCCGGGATTGGTTACCCGGATCTGATGAGCCAGACCACGGATGAATCAGGAAGATTCAATGGGATTCGAGACGGTGACGAATTACTGGGTTGTCCGCAACCAGCGCGGTGAGGTTCTCGGCGTCGTGTTCGGGGAGACTACGGACGATGCCAGGAACGCCGCGAATGAGGAGTTCGACCGGAACGGTGGGTACGTCATGCGCCGACTGGCGGAAGGTGAACTGAGCCGGTACGGCATTGAGCGCTAGCCGTCGGTACTCCGCGCGCATGCCTACGCGCGTAGACATGCGCCACGCGTGTCTTGTGAAACGGCGCTCCACAGTCAGCTAACGTGTTAATCGTGTTCGCAACCCCCTCTCTGCCGTGCCTTCTTTGGCACCCTAGCCGACACGATCCCCGTTGCGTAGGCGCGGCTTACGTGCGTATGATCCAGCGTAATGCTCGGTTCTGACCAAACCGGGCAAGCACACCAAATCGGGAGGAAGCGAAGATGGCTACCAAGAAGGGCACTAAGCGGACAAAGGGCACCGCTAAGCGGGGAACCGGCATCAATCAGTACAAGCCGGGTGATCGTATCGAGTGGGATCACTTCCGGATGGATGGGACGGTCGTACGCCGTACCGGGATGGTGTGTGACGCCGCGCCCAAGGTGTATGCGAATGAGTGCCCTACCCGTGCGTCCCTGACCGTTGCTTGGTGGGTTATCCCTGATGAGAAGCTGCCGACCGACGTCTACCACTGCATTGCCGTCGGCAAGGCTCACACGTACACGACCGCACACGGCCGTTACATCGATGGGATTGGAACGGGTCAGTGGGTTCAAAAGGGTCAGCTGTACAGCTCTGACTACGTGGGGTCCCCTACGGGTTGGCTGACCAACCGCGCGGCCGTGACGGCACACAAGACCCGGGAAGAGAACGCCAAGCGTGCCCGTGCCAACCAGGGTGACGCCCGGCCGGGTGAGGTACGGCAGGCTGTCTAGCCGTCGGCCCGACACCGTCCCAGACAACCCCCGGCGTCAGGGAGACGCCGGGGGTTGTCGCTTGTGTGGCGGGAA
>ERZ777003.4582-NODE-4582-length-11462-cov-6.436925_pt1 | contig 11462 bp, 10 predicted proteins | sample MGYA00374956_ERZ777003 | MGnify/ENA primary metagenome ERZ777003 (study PRJEB29302, sample SAMN06268252) | bioreactor metagenome | isolation source: Joint BioEnergy Institute, California, USA | place: USA:Joint BioEnergy Institute, California, USA | collected... | reverse complement strand
CCTGATCCCTTGCGCGCCCCAGTCGGCCAGCCCCTGCCCGCCGACGACGATCTGCTCGGGGACGAATACGAGCCGGGTGCCGCCTTGTTCCGCCGCCACCCGGCCGCGCACGTTCACGTCCATCGGAAGCCCGAGGACCTCCGTGCGGCCCGAAAGCTCTACCCCGCCAGCGTCAAGCCGCACCGCGACGTCCACCTGCGCGGGCAGCCTGGCTCGCACGAGTTCGGTCAACGCGTTCTCGGTGATGACGGCCTCGACGGTCACCTCGTCCCGGTACGACGGCCGCCAGTCCCGCCCCCGCAGGAGCCCCGGGAGGTCGACGTGGACATTGGCCGCCTCAAGGCGCAGGGAATCAAGGGCGAGCCCGTCCACCACCAGCCCCTCCACCGTGACCGTCATCCGGTCCACGTCCCCCGCCAACAGGCGCAAGGCCGGAAACGCGGCCAGCTGCACCCGTACGGTCCCGTCGCCCAGCGCTTCCTTAAGTCCCCCGGCGACGCGCTCTGCGAGAAACGACGGCACGAAGGCCTCCGTACCGGCAACGAACGCCATGGCCAAAACGAGTCCGCCGATCAGCAGTGCGCGCATCCGATCCGCCCCGTCATGCCTGCTTGTGGCGCAGGTACGATTCGATGAACAAGTCGAGCTCGCCGTCCATGACGGCGTTGACATTCGCGGTTTCCGCACCCGTACGGTGGTCCTTGACCATCGTGTACGGCGTAAACACGTACGAGCGGATCTGGCTTCCCCACGCGATCTCCGCCTGCTGGCCCCGCAGCTCCTCCATTTTCCTCTGCTGCTCCTCGAGGCGCCGCTGCAGCAGGCGCGCCCGCAGCATGCGCATGGCCCGATCCCGGTTGGAGTGCTGCGACCGCTCGCTCTGGCACGTCACGACGATACCGGTCGGGATGTGCGTGATGCGCACCGCCGACTCGGTCTTGTTGACGTGCTGGCCGCCCGCGCCGCTGGAGCGGTACGTGTCGATGCGCAGGTCGTTCGGATCGATCACGATGTCGCCGTTCTCCTCCACGTCAGGTTCCACGGAAACCGACGCAAACGAGGTGTGCCGCCTTCCCGACGCGTCAAACGGCGAGATGCGCACCAGGCGGTGGACGCCCTGCTCGGCCTTTAAATAGCCGTAGGCGAGGCTTCCCTTGATGGACAGGCTGACCGACTTGATGCCGGCCTCTTCGCCGGGCAAAATGTCCAAGATCTCGACAACGTAGCCTTTCTCCTCCGCCCAGCGGGTGTACATGCGCATGAGCATCTGCGCCCAGTCCTGGGCCTCGGTGCCGCCGGCGCCCGCGTGGACGGACAAAATCGCGTCCGCGTGGTCATATTCGCCGCTCAAAAGGGTCGTGAGCTCAAGCCGCTCGACAGCCTTTTCCAGCTCCCGCCACTGGGCTGCGGCCTCCTCTAAGGCCGATTGGTCGTCCTCCTCCACGGCAAGCTCGACGAGGACTTCCAGATCCTCCCACTGGCGGTGCACCTGCTCCCACGTCTCAATCTCACGCTTAAGACTCTTTTGCCTTTTGAGCACCTGCTGCGCCGCGTCAGGGTCGTTCCAAAAGTCGGCCGCTCCCATCTGCTCTTCGAGCTGGGCGGTTTCGGCGCGCTTTTTCTCTATGTCAAAGGTAGACCCCCATTTCGCGGATGCGCTTGCCTAGTTCCCGCAAGCCCTCTCGAATCTCGCTCACATAAACCGTCGTCAATCCAGCATCCTCCTCAAAACTCTTCAAAGCGCGCTGCGTCATGCCGTGGCGCCGCAGCACTTCTTGTACTTTTTCCCGCTGCCGCACGGGCACGGGTCGTTGCGGCCGACCTTGGCCTCGACCCGCCTTGGCGCCGGGCGCCGGTCCGCCTGGCCGCCGGCGCTGTGGTACGCGGCCCGGGACAAGAGGTCGCCGCCCTGCTGCTCCTGGGGCGGTCCGTCCTGCACGAGCCGTGTGCGGAACAGCGCCTGTACCGTGTCCTCCTGGACGGAACGCAGCATGTTCTGGAACATCTCATAGGCCTCAAACTGGTACTCCAGCAACGGGTTCTTCTGCCCGTACGCCCGCAGGCTGATGCCTTCCCGGAGATCGTCCATGGCCCGCAGGTGCTCCATCCACTTGGTGTCGATGAAGCGCAGGAGGTAGTGGCGCTCGATCTCTCGCGCGAGGGGGCCAAACTCGCGCTCCCGCTCCTCGTAAGCCGCGATCAAGGCGTCTTCGAGACGCCGGCGCACCTCGTCCCGCTTGAGGCCTTCCAAGTCCGCCGGGGCAATCGAGACGTGCCGGTTGGCCAGCTCCTGCACGCGCTCCGCCAAAGCCTCGAGGTCCCATTCGTCCGCGTGCACCTTTTCGTTGCAGTACGTGTCCACGTACTCGCCCACAAGACGGCGCATCATCTCGACAACGTTGTCCCGGAGGCTCTCGCCCAGGAGCACCTTGCGGCGCTGCTCGTAGATGACCTCCCGCTGCTTGTTCATGACGTCGTCAAACTGCAGCACCTGCTTGCGCAGCTCGAAGTTGCGGGCCTCGACCTTCTTTTGGGCGTTTTCAATGGCCTTGGTCACCTGGCCGTGCTCGATGGGTTGGTCATCCTGCCAGCCGAGCCGCTCCATGAGGCCGGAGATGCGCTCGGAGCCGAACAAGCGCATCAGGTCGTCCTCCAGGGACACGTAAAACCGGGACGAGCCCGGATCGCCCTGGCGGCCGCTGCGGCCCCGCAACTGGTTGTCGATGCGCCGGCTCTCGTGCCGCTCGGTGCCGATGATGTGCAGGCCGCCCAGGGCCACCACCTCATCGTGCTCCGCGGCCATCGCCCGCCGCATCTCCTCGAGCACCCTCCTGTACTCCGCCCGGGCCTCCTGAACGCGCGCAGGGAGCTCTGCGTCGCTGCCGTAGGGCTCGGCTGCCAGGGCGATTTCATCGTCCGTGTAACCCCGCTTGCGCAGCTCCTCCCGGGCCTTGAACTCCGGGTTTCCGCCCAGCACGATGTCGGTGCCGCGGCCGGCCATGTTGGTGGCGATGGTAACCGCGCCCTTCTTGCCGGCCTGGGCGATAATTTCCGCTTCCTTCTCGTGGTACTTGGCGTTGAGCACCTGGTGCGGGATGCCCCGTTGCTTGAGCATGGCGCTCAGCCGCTCGGACTTTTCGATGGAAATGGTGCCGACCAGTACCGGCTGGCCCCGCCGCCAGCAGTCCTCGATCTCCTCGACGACCGCCCGGAACTTGGCGGCTTCCGTCTTGTAGACAAGGTCCGGGTGATCCACCCGGATCATGGGCTTGTGGGTGGGGATGACCACGACGTCCATCCCGTAGATGCTGCGGAACTCTTCCTCTTCCGTCTTGGCGGTGCCCGTCATGCCGGCCAGCTTGCTGTACATGCGGAAGTAGTTCTGGAGGGTGATGGTGGCCAGCGTCTGGCTCTCCCGCTCGATCTTGACGCCCTCTTTGGCTTCGATGGCCTGGTGGAGCCCGTCGCTGTAGCGGCGGCCAAACATGAGGCGCCCCGTGAACTCATCGACGATGATGACTTGCCCGTCCTTGACCACGTAGTCTCGGTCCCGCTGGAACAGCGTGTGCGCCTTGAGGGCCTGGATCAGATAATGGTTGAGGTGGAAGTTCGCGTCATCGTTCAGGTTGTCGATGCCGAGCAACTCCTCGGCCTTGGCGACGCCTTCGTCCGTCAGCGCCACCGTCCGGGCTTTCTCATCGACGGTGTAATGCACGTCCCGGCGCAGCTTGGGCACGAGGCGAGCCATCCGGTAGTAGTGGTCGGGGGACTGCTCCGCCATGCCGGAAATGATCAGGGGCGTGCGGGCTTCGTCGATGAGGATGCTGTCCACCTCGTCGACGATGGCGTAGTACAATTCCCGCTGCACCATCTGGTCCCGGTGTCGCACCATGTTGTCCCGCAGGTAGTCAAAACCGAACTCGTTGTTGGTGCCGTAGGTGATGTCGGCCGCGTAGGCCTGGCGCCGCTCCGCGAAGTCCTTGCCGTGGACGATGACGCCGACGGAGAGGCCGAGGAACTTGTAGATGGGGCCCATCCACTCCGCGTCGCGCCGCGCCAAGTAGTCGTTGACGGTCACAAGATGGGCGCCTTTGCCCGCCAAGGCGTTGAGGTACAGAGGCGCCGTAGCCACCAGCGTCTTGCCTTCGCCCGTCTTCATTTCGGCGATGCGGCCCTGGTGGAGCACGATGCCGCCCATAAGCTGCACGTCGAAGTGGCGCATGCCGACCGTGCGCTTGGCGGCTTCCCGCACGACGGCGAACGCTTCCGGCAAAAGGTCGTCAAGCGTCGCCCCGTTGTCGAGGCGCTCGCGAAAGTAGCCCGTCTTGGCCCGCAAATCCGCGTCGGAAAGACGCGAGATCTCCGGCTCGTACTCGTTAATCTCAACGACAAGCTCCCGCAGGCGCTGCAGATCCTTGTCGGTCGTATCAAAAAAGCGCTTGAGCAGCCCGAGCATCGCGGGCGGTCACCTCTTTCCCCAAAACACGCGCGACGCACGCTGAGCAGGTGGGCACGTCGCGTTTCAGTATACCATGTTTGGGGAAGCCGTTCACGCCCGGGAGCTCACGCCCCGGACAAGGGTAAGGTCAGTCCGGGCGAGCCGATTCGCTGCGGCCCGCAGGCTGCCGGTGCACGGCGTCCAGCACGGCCCGGGCGACGGCCTCAACCGGGTCGTGCTGCACGACGGCGGTGCCGACGAGGCAATCGCCGCCGTCCACGGACGGCCGGGCCACGCTGACGACGACGACGGTGCGGGGGCCCAGGGCCACCTCCTGCACGTCTTCCACCGCCAGGGGCACGCCGCCGCCGGTGTACTCCTCCACGGCCTGGACCGCCGCGGCGGCGGCCAGCCGCAGCCGCTGGCGGGGCGAATCGGGACCGCTGGCAACGCCTTCGTAGAGATAATCGCCGAGCCGCAGCTGCACGTTGACGGTGCAGCGCAGGTCACGGGACGAGACCGAGACCGCAAAGAGCGACAGCTCGGCGTTCCCCGCGCCTCGTCCCGGATCGGATTCGGGATTGACTTGCGCCACGCTAATCTTGCGGTGGTCCACATGGAGGCGAAAGAGGGTCGCCAGGACGGACTCCACGTCCCGCACGACCTGCTTGGCCGGGCGCTCCGGGGTGGCGAGAACATGGACCTCCTGGATCTCCCCGGAATCGCCCGCGACGACGCGAGCCGCCGCCACGCCGCGCACCCTGGCGAGGGCAGCCTCCAGTTCCTGGAGAAACCCGCGTTCCTCCGGCATCAGGACGTCCGCTCCCCATTTTCCCCTGCAGTGTAGGCTAATCCATTCCGGTTTTCGCGTGGGATTCCTGCAGGGCGGCGTCGAGCAGCGCCCACACTCCGCCGGTGACGAGGCCGTGGCCGCCCAGAACGACCGGGACGCGAGCCTCGGCCGCCTCCGCCGTGAGCTCCCGCAGCCACGGGTCGTCGATGTTGGCGGGCATGCCGAGGTCGGAGTAAAAGCGATCGGCCGCGCTGACCTCACGGCCCGCGTGGGCCAAGAGCACCCGCGTATCGAGGAACGCGGCGCTGCACACGGCTTCCAGGCATCGGAAGAAGCCCTGCATGCCCATGGCTTCCAGGGCGTAGCCAAGGATAGCCCGCACCTCTCCGCGCACGTCTCGTCCCATGGCCTTCATGCCGCGCTCTTCAGAAAGCAAGCGGATGCGGCAGCGGCTGTGCTGGTCCAGGTAGGTGAACAGCGCCGCGTTGATGCGGCCGTAAACAAAAACGTCCACCTGCGGGTTGACGAGCGCGGCCTTCGCTTGCCGGATGCGGGCCGTATCCAAGCTCCAGGCCGCAAGGCATTCCCGCACCCGCGGACCGGTCCGGGGGTGGACGGCCAGGACCAGGGCGTCGCTGGGCGTGTCCACGTCAAAATGCAGGCCCAAACTGCGGGGCAACGGCACAAGGGGCAGCCCCGCCCCGTAGTGCAACGCGAGGGCCAGCGGGTTGTCAATGGGCGGCGGCTCCACGTGGAGGACGGCTTCTGCCGGGGCGAAGGCAATGATGTCCGCGGAGTGCACGTTGTTGGCGGCGACCAGCGGCGTGCCGCCGGCCAGAAGCCGCCCGATCTCCGCGAGCTCCTCCGCCGTGATGAGTGCGCCCGCCGCGCCGCCCATGCAGCAGACGGCCGCCGGGCGGCGGCGCCGGACGACGGCCTGCAGGCGCCGGCCAAAGTGAAAGGAGGGGGCCGGCGGATCCAACTCCACCACAGCCCCCTGCGCAGCCGCTGCGGCTGCGAGCTCGGGGCGGTCCGTGCACAGGATGACGGCACCGAACGCACCCGACTCATGCGCTTTTTCGATGTGCTCAAGAACAATGGCGGACCTCACGTCCTGGAGCATGCGCTCCGGGTCGCTTCCGGCCGGGCCTCCTTCGAAGATGATCAGGACCGGTGCGTCCCGCAAGCGACCCGCCACCGTTCAATGCTCGGGTTCAATCAAGCCGTAGTCGCCGACGCGGCGCCGGTAGACGACGTTGACCTCGCCGGTTTCGCCGTTGGTGAAGACGAAGAAGTCGTGGCCGAGAAGCTCCATCTGCAAGATGGCCTCGTCGACCGTCATCGGCTTGAGGGCAAAACGCTTGACGCGGACAACCCGGGGCGCCTCGGACTCTTCCTCTCCAGGTTCGGGCGCCGCGGCAACAGCACCTTCGGCCGGCGCCTTGCCCCGCTCCTGGCGGAGCTGGCGGTTGATGCGGGTCTTGAACTTGCGCACCTGCCGCTCGATGCGGTCCACGGCCGTGTCGATGGACACGTACATGTCGTCGCTGGTGCCGACCCCGCGGACCAGGAGCGTGCCTACCTCAAAGGTGATCTCAGCAGTCTGGCGTTCCCGCTCGACGCTCAGGACGACGTTGGCCATCATGGGCCGCCGGTCGTCGTCGAAGTACTTGATGATCTTTCCGACTTTCTTCTCGGCGTGGCTGCGCAGTGCCTGAGTAACTTGCACGTTCTTCCCGGAGACTGTGACGTGTACGGTTCCTGCTTCCTGCATGCCCCGCACTCCTCTCCAACGCCCGCGGCCGCCGGGAAACCCGCCGGCGCGTTCGTTTCTACTTTGATCTTTCCCGGGGAAGGAGACGGGATCCTGCCGCTGCGCACGGAAACGGGCCAATGGAACAGCGCCCGCAGCCCGTTGGACGAGCACGCCGGCGCGACATGGAGGGGAAACGCTCACGAAGAAAAGGGTGACGGCACCCGCGGCAGCTGACCTGGTCTTTGCCCCCACACCCGCCTGCCGGAGGGTTCGCTCGATGGGCCCTTCTCACTACTACCCCTCTCCGGCGCGGCCTCGCGAAGGGCGAGGGCCGTGCCGGGCAGGACTTACGCTAAGCCGCACCATGCTCAGCGGTGGCGGCCCCTGATCTTCCACCGCCTTACGTGGGTCGTTTCGCCTGCGGCTGGCATCGACTTGCAACCACAGACCTGCTGGGGCGCCGTCAGGTCCATTATAGCAGCCCTACTAATCACAATCAAGCCAAAATATTACGTTTGTTTCTCTAAAGTCTGCCACAACCCGCAGGAACATGGCCGCCGATGTCCAAACTATGGTTTCACCCCGGGCAAGGAGCGAACGCCGCATGCTTGCGGGTTCGCCCGCCGGGGGGCGGCAAATACCGGAAGGAGGCGACGGCGGTTGGAAACGCAGGTCACCTACACGCTGGCCGGCGTGGCCCAGGAAACCGGGCTCCCCATTCCTAAGGTGCGCTATTACGCATCCCTGTACGGGGAGCTCCTCGGGGCGACCCGCACCGCCCGGGGAGACTGGAGCTTTAGTGACGAGCACCTGCCGTTTTTCCGCGCCCTTGCCAAGGGCGTGCCGCCCGCCGCGGCGCTCTCGGAAACCGGCTTGGCGGGGGCAAAGCCGGCGAACGGGCGGCGCGACGAGAGCCTCGATGACCGTCTCGAAGAGCTGTTCCTGCAGCTACAGGACTTGTGCGAGGAAACGAAGCAGGTGCAGATCCTGCTCTCCCGGATCATCGGCATGCTGGAGAGCCGGCCGGCCCCCGGGGAACCCGCACGTCAAGCAGCCACAACTCCCCAGGCCGCTCCAGCCACCGCGGCCCGGATCAACGGGGCCGGACCAATCCCCAGGACTGGATCGACCCCCGGGACTGCAACACCCCTCATCCAGGAGGAAACGCCCGCCAAGTCCCGTCCGCCCATCCCTGCGCCGGGCGCGCCGGCGCGGTTCTCGTCGCCGGCTATCGCGGTCCAGGAGCCGCCCCCCCAACCCGGCGGCTGGCGGTCATGGGAGCCCCGCGCGCTATAGCCGGCCGCTTGAGCCTCGGCTACAGCCGTTCCCGCAGGGCGACCGCGATGTCCAGGTCCCCAAGGCGCGTCTTGAGCGGGATGATCAGGCGGGTGATATTCACCGTGGAGATGATGGTACCGCGGCCGCGGATGACCGAGGGCGGCGAAATCGTGCAGTCAATCCCCTGGCTTTCAAACAAAACCGCGGCCCGCCCCGAGATGACGTTGCCCAGTTCGGCGATGGCGCTCTCGCACGTTTCGTCGTAGATAGCCTTCTTTTCGCCGGTCAGCTCCCGCACGATGTTGACCGCCATCATCTCGTCGGTGCCGTAGAGCACCGTCCCTTCGAGCTGGCCCGTAATGCCGATCAGCACCGTAACCTCTCGTGTGGTATAGTCCGTCGCGGCGATGGACAACTCGCCGCGCTCGATGTCAATCCCCAACTCTTCCCGCAGCACCAGGGCCGCGGCGGTCACGAAGGGCTGGATGTGCTCCACCTTAACGCGGTATGCCATCTCCCTCGACCTCCTGCGTCAGCTCTCCAATAGCCGCTTGATGGCCACCGCGTGTTCGGCAGCCAAATCGATCTCGACGTACGTCTCGGGCGGCCCCCCTGCTTCCGGGCGCTCGAACTCAATCCTCTCCTCGGCCGCGTCGGCTGCGTCCAAACCCGCGCCCGCCTCGGATCCGCCTCCGGCCGCCTGTGGCCGCCGCGCAGACCACCTGCTCAAAACCCGCACCCGCGGGCGGTTAAGGCCCTGCGGGCCCGGGTGCACGACGACGCCCAGCTGGCCGCTGGACAGCCGCACGACCGAGCCGGCCGGGTAGCCGGGCACGGCCGTCCGCAGCGCCTGCACCGCGTCCCAGTCAAACTGCGTCCCCGCTTCGGCCATCAGCAATTCCTGCGCCTCGTGGGGCAGCGTGGGCCGGCGAGCTTCCTGCACCATGTCCGCGTACGCCACCGCCACCTGCATAATCTTTGGCAGCTTGTGCATGTCCTCGCCCTTCTTACCCTGCGGATAGCCGCTGCCGTCGAGGCGCTCGTGGTGGTCGGCGACGATGTGTTTCACCCAAGCACTGACGCCCCGGTAGTTGCGCACGAGGTTCAACGAAATGCCCACGTGATCAACCGCCCGGTCCGCCTTCCAGGTCCCCAGATCCTGCAGGAGCGCCGCGAGAAACAGGTGGCGCGCCCCCTCCTCCTCCCCGAGTTCGAGCCCGATCCGGGCGGCCACCACCGCCGTGTTGATGACGCCGGCGATAAACCGGTCAGTGAGCGTGCCCCACGCGGGGTAAAGAAGAAACCCTTGATTCTGGCGGGCAAGCTCCGCGCAGGCGGTACCGGTCACTTCCTGCAGTTCGAGGACGGGCACATCGACCAGGAGCGGTTCCTTGCCCTGCATCAACTCGCTGACGGCGGGCGCCAGGAGTTGGCGCACGTGCATGAACGTCTGCGGCTCCAGCGGCTCCCGGACGTCAATCCCCTCAAAGCCCGGGGCTTCCACGTAGGCGTAGCGAAAACCCCGCTCCCACAGGCGCGAGGCCATAGTTTCCGTGACGGCTTTTCCGGCGGCGAGCACGTAGGCGCCCCGCTGGTCCACCAAAGCCCTGGCCAGCACGGCCCCTTCAGGGATGGTGCGAATGTCCACCCTCCGCATCAAACTTCCTCCATCCGTGTGTACAGAAACGGCGCGGCCGCCCGCAAACCGTACCGGCCGGGCTGGAAGATGGTCTCCGTACTGCCCACCAAGAGATATCCGCCCGGCACCAGGCTTGCTGCCAGCTTGGCGAAAATGTCCTGTTTAGCAGTTTCTGTAAAGTAGATAATCACATTCCGGCACAAGATCAAGTGCTGGCCCGTAGGATACGGATCACGAAGCAGGTTGTGAACGGAAAACCGGACGTACCGGCGGACCTCGGGTACTATCTCAAAGCGCCCATCGCCCAGCGCCCGGAAGTAGCGCCGAAGGCGCGCGGGGGACACCTCTTTGAGGCGGTCTTCGGCATAGATGGCCTTCTCCGCTTCCTGCAGCGCCTCACGATCGATGTCGGTTCCGAGGATCTGATGCCGGTCGGAGGACCCGGGCTCCAGCTCGTCCAGCAAGATGGCAAGGGAATAAGGCTCGGACCCGTTCGAACACCCCGCGCTCCAAATGCGCAGGCGGTCCCAGTTACGCCGCAGTTCGGGCAAGACCCGCCGTGCCAGGTCTTCGAAACGCTCAGGGTTGCGAAAGAACTCCGTCACGTTGATGGCCAGAAAATCCAGCAGCCGCTGGCGCACCGCCGCGTCACGGGTGACCGCGTCCGCGAGCTCCCCGAGATCCCGCATACCTTCGCGGCTGATGAACCCCGACAGCCTGCGCAGCATCTGCTTTTCCTTGTATGCACCCAGGTCCAAGCCGGCCGTGGCCTGCAACGCGCGCTGCAGGCGCGGAAACCCGGGGTCGGCGACGGGCGCGCCCGGCTCGCTGCTAGCGGGGATCGGCAACAGCCCCGCGCCATCGGTTGTGCCCGGCGTCAATGGTTACCCTCCCTCTGCGTGCGGCGCCTGGGGGACGTGGCGCGCCCGGGGTCGTTAGGGCGCGTGGGGTGCGTGCACCACTCGCACTAGCGCCGCCGCCATCTCCGACAAGCTGTGCACTTCGTCGGCCAGTTCCAGTTCGGTCACGACACGGGGCATGCCGTACACGACGCTGCTAGCCTCATCCTGCGCCAACACCCGTCCACCTGCGCGTTTGAGCTTCCGGGCGCCCCGGGCGCCGTCCATGCCCATCCCCGTCAGGATGACGGCCACCACGTGGCCGCCCCATACGTCAACGGCCGACTCAAGAGTCAAATCCACGGCAGGTCGCACTCCCAGGTGCGGCGCTGCGCTGCTTAAGGCCATGCGCCCTTCGGCGTCAAACACAAGGTGCTGCCCGCCCCGGGCCACCCACACCTCGCCCGGCCTAGGCACGCGGCCTGGCTCCACCTCGGCCACCGCCAGCGGGCAAAGACCGTCCAAGCGCCTCGCCAGCGACGCAGTAAACCCTTCGGGCATGTGCTGCACGAGGATAACCGGCCGGGGGAAATCGGCCGGCAGCCCGCCCAAGAGGACGCTCAGGGCGCTCGGCCCTCCGGTCGAGCTCCCCACCACGACGGGTGCGGGCCCCGGGGCTACACCGACCCGGCGCGGCTGTGCCGGTTCGGGTTCCGGCG
>ERZ777003.4576-NODE-4576-length-11477-cov-4.698564_pt1 | contig 11477 bp, 9 predicted proteins | sample MGYA00374956_ERZ777003 | MGnify/ENA primary metagenome ERZ777003 (study PRJEB29302, sample SAMN06268252) | bioreactor metagenome | isolation source: Joint BioEnergy Institute, California, USA | place: USA:Joint BioEnergy Institute, California, USA | collected... | reverse complement strand
CCGGCGAAACCACCTCCTGACCGCCGCGGCGCCGCCGGCATGACCGTGGGGGAGGCCAGCGCGCCGTCGCCCAGGCTGGGGCTGGACGCGGACGTCATCGAGGCCGGCAGGCTGCTGTTCGCCGCCGACTGCCGGTTCGTGGCCGGCGCGGCGACGGTGGACCGCCTGCCGGAGCCGGATCTGCCGGAGGTCGCCTTCGCCGGGCGGTCCAACGTCGGCAAGTCGAGCCTGATCAACGCGCTGACCGGTCGCCACGGGCTGGCGCGGACCTCCAACACCCCCGGCCGCACCCAGCAGGTCAACTTCTTCGCCCTCGGCGGGCGGCTGATGCTGGTCGACCTGCCCGGCTACGGCTACGCCCAGGCGGCGAAGAGCGCGGTGGCGCGCTGGCAGGGGCTGATCCTGGACTACCTGCGCGGGCGGCCGAACCTGCGGCGGACCTGCGTGCTGGTGGACGCCCGCCACGGGCTGAAGCCCTCCGACCGCGAGGTCATGCGCACCCTCGACCGCAGCGCGGTTCCCTACCGCGTGGTGCTGACCAAGGCGGACAAGGTCGGCCCGCGCGCGCTCGCCGCCACCCTCGAGGCCGTGGAGACCGTGCTGAAGGAGCATCCCGCCGCCATGCCGGAGGCGCTGGCCACCAGCGCCGCAAAAGGCTATGGAATCGCCGAGGTCCGCGCCGACCTCGCGCAGCTCGCGGCCGCGGCAGCGCGGCCTGTGCCGCCACAATAGCTTAGGAAACCGATGGGCCCCAAGGACAACAGACGCCGCCTGGAATGGCTGTCGAAGGCAGGCATCCTGTCGGAAGCGCTGCCCTACATGCGGCAGTACGCCGACAAGACCTTCGTCATCAAGTACGGCGGCCACGCGATGGGCAACGCCGAACTCGCCGCGGAATTCGCGCGCGACATCGTGCTGCTGAAGCAGGTCGGCATCAATCCCGTGGTCGTCCACGGCGGCGGGCCGCAGATCGGCCAGATGCTGGAGCGGCTGCGCATCAAGTCGGAATTCGTCGACGGACTGCGCGTGACCGACGCCGAGACCGTGGACGTGGTCGAGATGGTCCTCGCCGGCCAGATCAACAAGCAGATCGTCACCGCGATCAACGCCAACGGCGGCAACGCCATCGGCATCTGCGGCAAGGACGGCAACCTGATGAGGGCCCGCCGGCTGCGCCGCACCCACCGCGACCCGGACAGCAACATAGAGCGCATCCTCGACCTCGGCTTCGTCGGCGAGCCCACCGAGGTGGACGCGACCATCATCGAATCCCTGGTCGAATGCGACCTGATCCCGGTGGTGGCGCCGATCGGCGTCGGTGAGAACGGCGAGACCTACAACATCAACGCCGACACCGCCGCCGGGGCCATCGCCGGCGCGCTGGGCGCGACGCGGCTGTTCCTGCTGACCGACGTGCAGGGCGTGCTGGACAGCAACGGCAACTTCATCAACGAGATGACCATTGCGGACTGCGAGCGGCTGATCGCCGAGAACGTGGTCACCGGCGGCATGATCCCGAAGCTGCAGACCTGCATCGAGGCGCTGAAGGACTCGGTGGAGGCCGCGGTCATCCTCGACGGCCGGGTGCCGCACGCGCTGCTGCTCGAGATCTTCACCGACCTCGGCGTCGGCACGATGGTGAAGGCCGGCTGATCAGCGGCCGAGGCCGCAGTCAGGCCGGTCGCAGCGGCCGTCGCTGTAGGCGCCGCAGACAGGACAGGCGGTGAGGTCGGCGGTGCGCGACGCCGGCTGTTTCTGCTCGCGCCGCACCGCCCGGGGCGGCCGCTGCGCCGCGCCGGCGCTGCGGCCGATCACCCCGACCAGCCGGAAGCCGATCACGGCGATCACGGCCACGAGGACCAGCAGCAGTATCTTGCCGAAGGAAAGCATCGGCCAGCTATGCCCGAGCCGGGACGGCCGGGTCAACGGCCGTCCCGTCCGGGGTCACAGGCCGTAGCGGCTCCACAGCGCCCGCTCGTCCAGCATGTCGGCGACATTCTCCAGCATCGCGGCCGGGTCGGCGCCTGCACGCAGCCGCAGCAGCGGCCGCCGGCGCGGCGGGTTCATCAGCTGCAGCCGGACCTTCGGACCGTAGCGTTCGCGCAGCACGCCGCGGATCTCGCCCACCGCGTCGGCAAGCCCCAGCGCCACCGCGGTGCGGCCGGCCCAGAAGGCGCCGGAGAAAAGCTCCCCCTCGTCACCCCTGAGCTTGCTGCCGCGCCGGCCGCGCACATGGTCGATGAAGGCGGCATGGACCTCCCCCTGCACCGCCTTCAGCCGGGCCACGTCCCCCGGCTGCTCCGGACGGAAGGGGTCGAGGATCGCCTTGTTCTCGCCCGCGGTGTGCACCCGGCGGTCGATGCCCAGCCGGGCGATCAGGTCGACGAAGCCGAAGCCGGCGTAGACAACCCCGATCGAGCCGACGAGGCTGCTGTCGTCCACGAAGATCTCGTCGCCGGCGAGCGCCAGCCAGTAGCCGCCCGAGGCGGCGACGTCCTCGCAGAAGGCGAGCACCGGCAGCGACCGTTCCTCCGCCAGCAGCCGGATGCGCTTCGCGATCAGCGACGCCTGCACCGGCGCGCCGCCCGGCGAGTTCACCAGCAGGGCCACCGCCTTCGCCCCCGAGGTGCGGAATGCCCGCTCCAGCACCGGCGCCAGCGACGCGAGCGTGAGACCCGCCGCGCGCCGCCCGCCCGGCACGCCGCCGATCACGCCGTGCAGCCGCACCACCGGCACCACCGGGGTGCCCGCGCCCAGACCCAGCCGTCTCAGCAGTCCCACGCCCCGCTCCCTCGCTCGAACGCAGGCGGGGAGAATGCCGGCTCCGCCACCGGATGTCCCGGCAAAACGCAGGCGGCCAGCCCTACATGAACAGCGCCTCGCCCTCCAGGCCGGCGTAGAGGCCGGCCACCCACTCGCCGTAGCCGTTGTAGATCACGGTCGGCACCCGCTCGCGGGTGTGGAGGATGGTCTCGAACGCCTGGCTCCAGCGCGGATGGGGCACCTCGGGGTTCACGTTCGCCCAGAACCCGTATTCATGGGAATTGATCTCCTCCCAGAAGGTGCGCGGCCGCTCCTCCGTGAAGCGGAAGTTGACGATCGACTTCACCGACTTGAAGCCGTACTTCCACGGCGTCGACAGCCGCAGCGGCGCGCCGTTCTGCTTCGGCACCGGCTTTCCGTACTGGCCGGTGACGATGAAGGCGAGATCGTGGGTCGCCTCTGCCATCGTCAGCCCCTCGACATAGGGCCAGGGATACCAGCTCTGGGTCTGGCCGATGGCAACGTCCGGGTTGTGGAAGGTCGTCATCTGCAGGTATTTCGCCGAACCGAGCGGCCGGGCGATCTCCACCAGCCGGGCGAGCGGGAAGCCGGACCAGGGCACGGTGATCGACCACGCCTCGACGCAGCGGTGGCGGTAGATCCGCTCCTCCAGCGAGACCCGCTTCAGGAGGTCGTCGATGTCGAGCGTCATTTCCTGCTCGACCAGGCCGTCGATGGTGATGGTCCACGGCCGGACCTCGAGCGCCTGGGCGCGCACCGCAATCTCCTTCGACGAGCCGAACTCGTAGAAATTGTTGTAGGTGGTCACCAGCTCCTCGGGCGTCACCTCGCGGCCGGCCGGGTAGCTGTCGTTGGTCGGCACCGGGTAGAGATCGTTCCACGCCCCGGTCTCGTCGGCCCGCGCAGAGCCGCCGCGCAGCATCGCGCTTCCGGCAATCGCGCCGGCGGCCGCGGTGCCGATGAAGGCGCGGCGGTTGAGGTAGACGTCCTCCGGCGTCACTGCCGATTCCGGCAGCTCCCAGCCCTTCTTCCTCCGGATCAGCATGCCGTGCCCTCCCGTCCCTTGCCGATGGTTGCACCGGTCGTGCCACCAGAGATCGGCCAATCCGGCCGCGACGACAACTCAACAGCCGGTGAGAGGGGCGTGGCGGCGGGGGTCAGCGCGGCCAGCGGGCAGGCCGGCGCAGCGGCAGCCGGCCGCCCAGCGCCTCGTCGATGCGCAGGCAGGCGTTCCACTTCGCCATCCGCTCGGAGCGGGCGAAGGCGCCGACCTTGAGCTGGTCGGCGCCCCAGCCCACCGCCAGATCGGCAATGGTGGTGTCCTCGGTCTCGCCGGAACGGGCCGACGCGATCGCGCTCCATCCCGCCGCCCGCGCCGCGTCGAGCGCCGCCCGCGCCTCGCTGAGCGTCCCCGCCTGGTTGGGCTTGATCAGCGCGGTGTTGGCGGCGCCGGCAGCAGCGGCTTCCGCAACGCGGCTGGCGTGGGTGGTGACGAAATCATCGGCGACGACGAGCAGATGCGCCGGCGCCGCAGCGGTGAAGGCGCGCATGCCGTCGGCATCCCCCTCCTCCACCGGGTCCTCGACGGAGAGGATCGGGTAGGCGCGGCACCAGCCGAGCAGCCGCTCGAGCCAGCGGTCGCGGTCGAGGGTCATCCCGTCCGCGGTCAGCCGGTAGGCACCGTCGCGGAAGAACTGGGTGGCGGCGACGTCGATCGCGATCGCCGCATCCGTGCCCGCGCGCAGCCCGGCGCGCTCGATCGCCTGCACCAGGGCGGCCAGCGCCTCCTCGTTGCCGGAGAACTGCGGCCACCAGCCCCCCTCGTCGGCAACGCCGGCGACCGCGCCCTTCTCCTTCATCACCGCGCCGGCGGCCCGGTACACCTCCGCCGTCCAGTCGAAAGCCTCGGCGATGTGAGCGGCACCGACGGCGACGACCATGAAGTCCTGCAGGTCCACGCGCCCGGCTGCATGCGCGCCGCCGCCGAAGATCTGGATTTCCGGCAGCGGCATGTCCCGGATCTCCGCCCCGCCCGCCAGCCGCCGCCACAGCGGCACGCCGTCGGCCGCGGCGGCGGCGTGAGCCACCGCCATGGAGACGGCGATCAGCGCGTTGCCGCCGAGCCGGGCCTTGTCGGCGGTGCCGTCCAGCTCGACCAGCCGCGCGTCCACCGCCGCCTGGTCGCGTGCGTCCATGCCGGCCAGCGCCGCCGCGATCGGCCCGTTCACCGCCGCGACCGCGCGGGTGACGTCGAGCCCGCCGAAGGCGGCGCCGCCGTCGCGCAGGTCCACCGCCTCGCCGCGGCCGGTCGAGGCGCCGGCCGGCGCGATGGCGCGGCCGCAGGCACCGCCGGCGAGATGGACCTCCGCCTCCACCGTCGGGCGGCCGCGCGAGTCCCACACCCGGCGGCCGGCGATGCGGACGATGGCGGCGTCAGTCGCAGCGTGCGCCATGATGCTCCTCCAGGGCTTCCCGCCAGCGGGCGGCGACCGCGGCAAGGCTGGTGAGGCCCGCGGCCACGAGGTCGCGGGCGGTGTTGCGGACGAAGGCGCGGTCGGCCGGGTCGGTCAGATACTCCACCGGCGACTTGCCATCGACGCGGGCGAGCGTCAGCGCCGGCAGCAGCGTCGCCGCCCGCGACTCCGCCGCGGCCGCCGGCTCCCACGTCGCCCGGGCAAGCCAGGCGTCGGCGAGCGCCTCGTAACAGGCGAGGAAGCCCGGGGTCGCCCCCGGCGTCCACAGGCACTTCAGCAGCAGGTGGTTCAGGCAGAAGGCGGCGTCGAAGGCCGGGTCGCCGTACCAGGCGCATTCGGCGTCGAGGAACACCGGGCCCTCGGGCCCGATCAGGATGTTCTTGGGGCTGACGTCGCCGTGGACCAGCGCGCGGTGCGTCGCCTCCGTCCGTTCGGCCAGCGCGTGCAGGCGGCCGGCAAGGTCAGGGTGGCGGGCTGCGGTCGCCAGCAGATAGGGCTCGATCCGGATCGGGTGGAAGATGGCGTCGGTGGCGAAGCGCCGGGCGATCTCCGGGTCGCCGGCGGTCGCCGCATGGATGCGGCCGATCGCCTGGCCGACGGCGGCGGCGAAGGCGGGGTCGGCCTCACCCGCCTGCAGCGCGGCCTTCCACAGCCGGTGGCTCGTCGGCGGCAGATAGGCCATGGCGAACAGGCCGGCCTGCGGGTCGTGGCCGAGGATCTCCGGCGCGCTGCCCGGCACGATCGCCCGCGCCGTCTCGATCCACGCCACCTCGTTGGCGTTGCGCTCCACCGGCGCGCGCCAGTCGGCCTCCACCTTCAGCCGGCCGAGCGCCCGCTTGACGCAGAAAGGGCGGGCGCGGGCCTCCACCACCCAGATGTCGGAGGAAACCCCGCCGCGAAGCGGGCGCATGGCCGGTGTCTCCTCCGCGCCGACCAGGCCCAGCCGGCGCAGGGACGCGAGCAGATCCTCCGCCGCCCCGTCCATCAGACCGACCCCGAGGCAAGTGCACCGGCGGTGATCACCAGGCCGACCCAGCGGTGGAAGCGGAAGGCAGCGAGGCAGGAGTGCGGGTCGGCAAGGCGGACGGTCGCTGTCTGCCACGCCAGCATCAGGGTGGCGATCCCGCAGCCGACGTACCACGGCCAGCCGGCGCCGGTGACCTGGCCGGCCGCGCCGAGCAGCAGCGCCATGGCGACGAAGAAGCCGGCGATCCAGACCCGCGAGCGGCTGCCGAACCGGCGCGCGGTCGAACGCACGCCGATCAGCGTGTCGTCGTCGATGTCCTGGTGGGCGTAGACGGTATCGTAGCCCAGCGTCCAGCAGATGCCCGCGAGGTAGAGGGGGACAATCGTCCAGTCGAGCGCGCCGGTCGCCGCCGTCCAGCCGAGGATCGCCCCCCAGTTGAAGGCGAGCCCGAGGAAGAGCTGCGGCCACCAGGTGATCCGCTTCATGAACGGATAGATCGCGACCAGCACCAGCGAGGCGGCGCCGATCCCCACCGTGAGCCAGTTGAACTGCAGCAGCACGATCAGCCCGACCAGCGCCTGCAGGCCCATCCACACCGCGGCCTGCATCACGTCCACCGCCCCCGAGGGCAGCGGCCGGGTGGCGGTGCGCGCGACCTTCGCGTCGATGTCCTGGTCGACGATGTCGTTGTAGGTGCAGCCGGCCCCGCGCATCACGACGGCGCCGAGCCAGAACAGGAATCCGTACCACAGCACGGTCCAGTCCAGCGGGCGCGGCGAGGCCAGCGCCAGCGACCACCAGCAGGGCAGCAGCAGCAGCCACCAGCCGATCGGCCGGTCCAGCCGCGACAGCAGCAGATAGGGCCGGATTCCGGCCGGCAGCCGCCCGACCCAGCCGGTCACCCGGATGTCGCTCCTGTCGCTGCGCGCAACGGTCATGCGGTGGTCCGTGGTGGTGCGTAGGAAACCGCCGTTCCGCCATCGGTATTCGCCAGAGGCTGGCGTGCGCAACGGTGGCCTTTGTCGCACCCGGCCGCTAGATATAGCGATGATGCCGGCGGCAGAAGCCGGTGCGAAAGGGAGGTCCGATGGCGCTGGCGGCCGTAACGCTGGACGACAGGTACGAGCGCGAGGAAGGCCGCGTCTATCTGACCGGCTCCCAGGCGCTGGTGCGGCTGCCGATGATGCAGCGCCGGCGCGACGAGGCCGCCGGCCTCAACACCGCCTGCTTCGTCACCGGCTACCGCGGCTCGCCGCTGGGCGGCATCGACCAGCAGTTCTGGGCGGCGAAGAAGTTCCTGGAGCGCCACCACATCGTGTTCCGCGGCGGGGTCAACGAGGATCTCGCGGCGACCTCGGTCTGGGGCACCCAGGCCGTCGGACTCTACGGCCCCGCGAAGTACGACGGCGTGTTCGCCATATGGTACGGAAAGGGGCCGGGCGTGGACCGGTCCGGCGACGCGCTGAAGCACGCCAACCTCGCCGGCACCGCGCCCCACGGCGGCGTGCTGGCGCTGGCCGGCGACGACCACCAGGCCAAGTCCTCGACCACCGCCCACCAGTCCGACTTCGCCTTCGTCGACGCCAACATCCCGCTGCTGAGTCCGGCGGGCATCCAGGAGCTCATCGACTTCGGCCTCTACGGCTTCGCGATGTCGCGCTTCTCCGGCTGCTGGGTCGGGATGAAGTGCGTCGGTGACACCATGGATTCCGCCGCCTCGGTCGCGATCGACCCGCGTCGGGTGCAGATCGTGATTCCGGAAGGCGTGCCGATGCCGCCGGGCGGGCTCAACATCCGCTTCCCCGACCCCTTCCTCGAGCAGGAGAAGCGGCTGCACCAGTTCAAGGTGCCCGCGGCCATGGCCTTCGCCCGCGCCAACGGCATCGATCGGGTGCTGTTCCGGCCGAGGAACGCGCGGCTCGGTATCGTCACCGTCGGCAAGAGCTACCTCGACGTGCGCCAGGCGCTCGACGACCTCCACATCGACGAGGCGGAGGCCGAGCGGCTGGGGATCGCGCTCTACAAGGTCGGCATGGTCTTCCCGCTGGAGCCGACCCGGCTGATCGAGTTCGCCGCCGGCCTCGACGAGGTGCTGGTGGTCGAGGAGAAGCGGGCGCTGATCGAGACCCAGGCGAAGGAGGCGCTCTACAACCTGCCCGACCACCTGCGGCCGCGCGTGTTCGGCAAGCACGACGAGACCGGGGCGTGGATGCTGCCATCCGACGGCGAGCTCACGCCCGCGCGCATCGCCCGCACCATCGCGCGGCGGCTGAAGGGCCTGGGGATCGAGTCCGAGGCGATCGCCCGGCGGATGGCGTGGCTCGACGAAAAGGAGCGCGCGCTGGACCGCAGCCCGGCTCCGCTGGTGCGCCTGCCCCACTACTGTTCCGGTTGCCCGCACAACACCTCGACGGTGGTGCCGGAGGGCTCGATCCAGCTCGCGGGCATCGGCTGCCATTACATGGTGGTGCTGATGGACCGCAACGCGGTCACCTTCAGCCAGATGGGCGGCGAGGGTGTCGCCTGGGCCGGCGCCGCGCCGTTCAGCGAGGTGAAGCACGTCTTCACCAACCTCGGCGACGGCACCTACTTCCACAGCGGCTACATGGCGATCCGGGCCGCCGTCGCCGCAAAGGTGAACATCACCTACAAGATCCTCTACAACGACGCGGTCGCGATGACCGGCGGCCAGCCCGTGGACGGCACGCTGACCGTGCCGCAGATCACGCGCCAGGTGGCGGCCGAGGGCGTCGAGCGGATCGCCGTGGTCAGCGACGAGCCCGGAAAGTACCCGCGTGACGCCGGCTTCGCCCCCGGCGTCACCGTCCACCACCGCGACGAGCTGGAGGCGGTCCAGCGCGAGATGCGCGAGACGCCGGGCGTCACCGTCATCGTCTACGACCAGACCTGCGCCGCCGAGAAGCGCCGCCGCCGCAAGCGCGGCACCTTCCCCGACCCGGCGCGGCGGGTGGTGATCAACGAGATGGTGTGCGAGGGCTGCGGCGACTGCTCGACCCAGTCCAATTGCCTGTCGGTGGTGCCGGTCGAGACGGAGTTCGGCCGAAAACGCACCATCGACCAGTCGTCCTGCAACAAGGACTTCTCCTGCCTGCGCGGCTTCTGCCCCAGCTTCGTCACCGTCGAGGGCGGCCGCCTGCGCAAGCCGAAGACGCTGGGCGCCCAGGGCGCCGAGAGCTGGACCCGACCGCTGCCCGAGCCCGCGCTGCCGTCGGTCGCCGAGCCCTACGGTATCGTCGTCACCGGCATCGGCGGCACCGGCGTCGTCACCATCGGCGCGCTGCTGGGCATGGCGGCGCACATCGAGGGCCGCGGCGTCTCGGTAATGGACATGACCGGGCTCGCCCAGAAGGGCGGCGCGGTGGTGAGCCACGTGCGGATCGCGGAGCGGCCGGAGCAGCTCCACGCGGTCCGGATCGCGGCCGGCGGCGCGAAGCTGCTGCTCGGGGGCGACATCGTTACCACGGCCGCCTTCGACACGCTGGCCAAGGCCACCCTCGGCGAGACCCGGGCGGTGGTGAACGACGAGCGCACCATCACCGGCGCCTTCACCCGCAACCCGGACCAGGTGTTCCCCGACGCAGGGCTCCGCGCCGCCATCGTCGATGCGGTGGGCGCGGATGCGACGGAGTTCATCTCCGCCACCCGCCTCGCCACTGCCCTCCTCGGCAACTCGATCGCGACCAACCTGTTCATGCTCGGCTACGCCTGGCAGAAGGGACTGGTGCCGGTGGGAGAGGCGGCGCTGATGCAGGCGATCGCGCTCAACGGCGTCGCGGTCGAGGCGAACAGGGCCGCCTTCCTGTGGGGCCGCCGCGCCGCTGTGGACATGGCCGCGGTCGAGGCGCTGGCCGCCCCCGCCGCGCCGACGCCGCCTGCGCCCGCCTCGCTGGAGGAGCTGGTCGAGCGGCGGGCCCGGTTCCTCACCGCCTACCAGGACGCGGCCTACGCCGGCCGTTACCGCCGGCTGGTGGAGCGCGTGGCGGCGGCGGAGAAGGCGAAGGCGCCGGGCATGTCCGGCTTCGCCGAGGCGGTCGCGCGCGCCTACTTCAAGCTCCTCGCCTACAAGGACGAGTACGAGGTGGCCCGGCTGCATGCCGACCCGGCCTTCCTCGCCCGCATCCGCGAGCAGTTCGAGGGCGACTACCGGCTGGTCTACCACCTCGCGCCGCCGATGCTGGCGCAGCGCGACCCCGTGACCGGCCACCTGCGCAAGAAGGCCTACGGGCCGTGGATGCTGCGCCTGTTCCGGATTCTGGCACGGCTGAAGCGCCTGCGCGGCACCGCGCTCGATCCTTTCGGCCGCACCGAGGAGCGACGGATGGAACGGCAGCTCATCGCGGACTACGAGACGCGGGTGGCGGAGCTGATCGACCGGCTCGACCACGACAGCCACCCGCTGGTCGTCGAGATCGCGCGCCTGCCCGAACAGATCCGCGGCTACGGCCACGTCAAGGAACGCAACCGCCAGCGGGTGAAGGCGAAGGAAGCCGAGCTGCTGGCCGCGCTGCGCAGCGACGCCGGCCCCGCGCTGACCCGGGCGGCTGAATGAATCCTCGCATGTCTGTCATGCGCCAGACGCGCTGCTCCCGCCGCGGGGAACGCTCCACTGTCACGAAAGTGACAGACAACGAAGGAGCGTTCCGATGCCGCACCGCGACAGCCTGTCGCCGCCGCCGCTTTCCGCCGGCGACCACGACACCCTCCGGGATCGCGCCCGCGCGTCGCGCGCGGCCTATCTGGCCGGGCAGCTCGCCCGGCTGCGCCGCGCCATCGGCCGTCGCCTCGCCGGGCGGAACCGTCCGGAAGCCGGCATCTCCGGCACCCGCCGCACGGCCTGAGGCGCCGCCCCGCCGCAGGGAGGCGGCATGACGCCGCCGGACCGCACCGTCTTCCTCGTCCACGGGATGGGTCACGCCCGCGCGGCCTGCGCCGCCGCGGCCGAGGCCGGGCGGCCGATCGCGCTGCTCAGCGCCCGGGCCGCCGGCCAGTTCGCCGGGGTGGGCTGGTTCCGCGCCCTGGTCGAGGAAGCGCGGGCGGAATTCCCGACCCTCGACGTCGTTGGCATCCTCGACTGCGGCGATGCGGCCGGGCGGGCGATGCAGGCGATGACGCAGGGGGTGCGGTCGGTGGTGGTCGACGCCGCCTCGCCGGCGCTCCCGCGGCTGCGCAGCCTCGCCGCCCGTTTCGCGGCAGAGGTGCTGGACGAGCCGCCGGCGCATGTCGACCTGAGC
>ERZ777003.4571-NODE-4571-length-11484-cov-4.092834_pt1 | contig 11484 bp, 15 predicted proteins | sample MGYA00374956_ERZ777003 | MGnify/ENA primary metagenome ERZ777003 (study PRJEB29302, sample SAMN06268252) | bioreactor metagenome | isolation source: Joint BioEnergy Institute, California, USA | place: USA:Joint BioEnergy Institute, California, USA | collected... | reverse complement strand
TAAATCAGCCGCCGCATGTCAATGACTGAGATCTCTATCTTAAAGCCGATCGAAGGCCTCTTCGGCCGGTTATTGCATTTTCCGGCGCGAGAAATTTCCGAAAAAGCGAAACTTCTTTGGCTTGTGAAGCTGCGCTGGGTGGCGATAGCCGTGCTAGCGGTTGTCTATGTGCTTTCGTCGTTATTCGGGGCTCTCGCGCGGTCGACCGCGCCGATTTACCTTGGGGTTTCCGGTGTTCTTGTCGTTTTTAATCTCGTTTCCCAAATCGTTATTGCGCGATCAAAACGTAATATCGGTCCTGTTCACATTTGCTTTCAATTGGCCTTCGATCTCTTCGTTCTTGCCGCATTGCTCGCGCTTTCAGGTGGATTTGCGAATCCCTTCGTATCCTTGTTTCTTTTAAACGCCTCTTTGGGCGGGATTTTGATCCCCGGACGATTAAGCTGGCCGTTTCTTTTCTTGATTCATACGCTTCTCGGTGCCTTGCAGTTTCAGGTCGTCGTCACCGTGCCGGATAGCGTGGATAACGCCCTCATCGCGACATTCATCGTCTTCCACTTTTTGGTTTTGGGTTTTTGGTTGGTGATGCGTTCGCTGGGCGCGTACTTCGAGCGGGAAAGCGAACGGCAAGGCCAGGCGTTGGTGGCTCTTGAACGGCAGGATCGCCTGCGTTCGATCGGCGCTTTGGCGGCCGGATTTTCCCACGAGTTCGCAAGCCCGTTGAATGTCGTAAAAATCCGCTTGGAAAGATTGAAACGTCAATTCGGGGAATCTGAGGATGTCGCCGAAGCGCTCGATGCGGTTTCGACTTGCCAGAATGTGCTTCGCCAAATGAACGCCTCGCAAATGGATGCACGGGACTTTCGAAGCCGGAAGGTCGTGGCCGGCGAGCTTCTCGCCGACATTGTCGAAAGCTGGAAGGAAGACAAGACGCAGGTTCGTCTTTTTCTCGATATCGAAGACGGGATTGAGGCGGAACTTCCACCGGTTCATTTCGCGCAAGTCGTGATCAATCTTCTCGACAACGCGTATGAAGCGAATCCGTCGGGCCTCATCACCCTTACGTTCAGAAAGTCAGCGGGCGAATTCCGCCTTTCCATCGAAGACGAAGGACTCGGTTTCGATCCGAACGTGCTCCGGCATATAGGGGAACCGTTCGTGACGACAAAAACGAACGGAACGGGCTTAGGGCTTTACATCTCAGAACTCTTCGCGCAGTCGCTTGCGGGGCGCATGGAAATTCAAAACCGCGCAGGCCGGGGAGCCGTCGTGACGATGGCGTGGCCCGCGAAAGAGGGCGGGGCATGAAAACGGTTCTGATTCTCGACGACGATATCAGTCTCGCAAGGAGTCTGGCGAGCGAGTTTAAGGACCACGGCTATGAGCCATCCGTCGTGCACTCCGTAAAGGAGATTCCGACCAAGGATTTCCAGTTCGCGGTCGTCGATCTCCGGCTGAATGGGGAGTTTGGGCTTGAGGCGATCAAAGTCATAAAGTCGCACGCGAAGAACTGCCGCATCGTCGTTCTAACGGGTTACGGAAGCATCGCGACGGCTGTCGAAGCCGTGAAGCTCGGAGCGATCGATTATTTGACGAAGCCCGCCAGTTTCGAACTGATTGAGGCGGCGCTTGAAGGACGGCTCAAAAAACCGGATCCGGAATTCAAACCGCAGTCGCTTTCGCAAGTCGAGCACGAGTACATCGATTTCGTGCTGACCAAGAACCAAGGCAATATTTCGAAGACGGCGAAAGACCTCGGGCTGCACCGGCAGAGCTTGCAGAGGAAACTGAAAAAATACACGTCTTAATAAGGAGGCGGAAGTTGAAGGCGTTACTTTTGGCGTTTTGCTATCTTTTCACGGGAGTCGCTCATGCGCACGTTGGGCACATGCACGGCGAGCCGACGTCTCAGCTGAGGTTCGCGCAGGGCCGTGTGGTTGCGCGGGTTTCGTGGATTACAGGGCCTCAGGTTGCTGTTGAGTCGTTGATGAGAATCGAATGGCGAGACGAAAACGCGGCGTTAATAGACCCCGTTCGGTTTGATGTCGTCTTGTGGATGCCGTCCATGGATCATGGATCGGCGCCGACCCGCATTGAGCGCTTCGGCGACGGCGTTTAACAAGTGTCGAACGTTTATTTCATTATGGGCGGAGAGTGGGATGTCCATGTGACGCTCACTTATCCCGATGGAACCCAGGAGACGCAAACGATCAGCGTCGACTTGCCTGACCACGGACATCATCACCATCATTAAGCCGGACATACGGCCAGAGAGCCTGGACTGTTGTCGCAGTTCAGGAAAAGCCCCCTTTCTGCCGATACGGCACTTGTATGGCGGCACATGAAGACGCTTTCGGGCGTCAATCCCACTTTTCATTTTGGCCTCTGATCGAGCGCCTCGGGCGTCCGGTCGTCAATATTTGTGCCTACACTTGGCAAGTTTGGCTCATGATCTACCTGAGCTTTCGTGCTGCCTTTTATGACCAAGCCCAAGGGTTGCGCACAGTCTGTGGTGTCGTGAGCGCGCAAATCTATTTCACGGGCTGGCAGGCGATGCCCCTCATTACGGTTCTCGCGCTCGCGACGGGCGGAATCATCATCCTGCAAAGCTCGCTGCAGCTTTCGCTTCTTGGCGGCGCTTCGATGATCGGAAACCTTCTCGTGGTCGTGGTCGTCAGAGAAGTGGGGCCGCTCATTACGGCGCTTCTTGTGATCGCGCGTTCGGGCACGGCGGTGGCGAGTGAAATCGGCAATATGCGCGTCAACCGCGAGATTGAAGCGCTTGAGGCGATGGGTATCAACCCGCTTTCGTATATCGTTTTCCCGCGCATTCTCGGCGGTGTGATCAGCCTTCTTTGTTTGGCCTTTTTCTTCAACGTGATCGCGTTAACGGGCGGGTTCATGGTTGCAAGGGTTACCACCGATTTGCCGTTCGCCTTCTACATGGACTCGCTCCTGCAAGCGATCGCGATCGAGGATGTGGCGCTCTTTTTCTTAAAGAACGGTTTTAGCGGCCTGATTATCTTCGTGGTCGCCTGTTACCAAGGATTGCTTGTCAAGCAGAGCCCGCACGAAGTCCCGCAGGTCACGACCAAGGCGGTCGTCAACGCGATCATCTATGTGACGACGTTCAATCTGACGGTCACGGCGCTTTGGTATCTCAATCAGCTCATGCGCTTGGGGTTATGGCGATGAAAGGCGTTGCGTTCGACGGTTTCAAAAGACTGCGGTTCGAAAGCATGAGCTTCGTCTATGAGACGGGCGGGCCGCTGGTTTTTGAAGATTTCACGGCCGATTTGCCTCTCGGGAAAAACGTTTTCGTGACGGGAAGCGCCGGCAGCGGACAAAGCACGCTCCTCAAGATTTTGGCGGTTCTCGTTCAGCCGCAGAGCGGCCGCTATTATATCAACGAATTCAATACCACTGAGATGAGCCTCGAGGAATTTTTGCCGATCCGGCTGAAAATCGGATATTCGTTCGACCTCGGCGGGCTCATGGTGAACCGCACTTTGCGGGAAAATCTCATGCTGCCTCTTCTGTATCATAAGATTTGTGGCGACGAAGAAGCGGCTGAGCGGGCGCGCAAGTTGGCGGAGGAATTCGGCTTTAAAGGACAGTTGGATATGCGCCCGGCGATGGTGTCCGGCGGATTGCGCAAGCTGATCACTGTGCTCCGCGCGTTCATTTTGCGTCCCGAAATGGCGATCCTCGATGATCCGTTCACGGGTATAGGTATAGATGCCGCCCGCAAAGTCGTGCGCCTCATTCACGAACGGCGTGAGACGGGCGAACTCAAGCACGTCTTCCTTACGAGCCGCGACGGTTCTTGGATTCGCGAACTCGATTGCGTTACGTTGGCGGTCGGCCGCCATTCGATCGAACTCCAAGAAGAAAGGGCGGCGTCATGAAGGTCAAATTCAATAAGTTCGAGCGTGCGGCGGGTCTTTTCGTCCTGGCTGCGATCGTTGGCGGAATCGTAACGATGATCGGCGTTGCCGTCCAACAGGGTTGGTTTGAGGCGAAAGTGCGCCTCATGACCAACTTGAAGAACGCCGATGGCATTCGTCCGGGAACGATCGTGCAAATGGCGGGTTTGAGAGCGGGGCACGTGACGGCGGTTGACCTCCAGTCGAGCGATGATATTCGCGTTGTCTTTGAAATTTCGGAGAAATACCATTCGCTGGTCCGAGAGGACAGCGTCGTCCGAACCATCCGTCCTTTTATTATTAGTGAAAAGGTTCTCGATATCTCGATCGGGGACAAGAGTCTCCCGATAGTCGCCGACGGCGGGACTATCCGGGCGGAAGACACAGCCGATCTCATGGATCTCGTGAGCGGGCGGCTTTTGGCGCCTCATCTCGACAGCGTCACGAAGATGTTCGAGAGCGTCCATATGATCGCCGAGGCGCTCTTGAATCCGGAGCGCTCGCAGGACTTCATCCGCATGTTCGACGAACTCACGCCGCTAGCGAAGAACATGAACGAGCTTTCTCGTGAGGCGATCGTTCTTCTGCGCGGACCCGGCAAAAAGAAAAAAGGTCTGATTCAGGTCGTGCAGAACCTCCAAGTGACGACTCACGAACTGAACCGGATGCTTCCGGAAATCAACAAAATCGTGCCTCATTTGGCGGCCGACGGCGGCAAGGTTGCGGGTGATCTGACGAAGATTGCAGCGAATCTCGCTGTGTTGACGGATGAAATTCAAAGCACACTGCCGGCGTTGAAGGCGATGCTCGAAGAGTTGGGGCCCGATCTGCCCAAAACCACTCGGCGCGCCATGGAAGCCTTGGATGAAACCGTCGTGACGTTGAAGGCGTTACAAAAGTCGTTCTTGCTTCGATCGAGTGCTCGCGAGGTTCGTGAGGAGGAAGCGGAACGCGAGCGGACACGAATTCCGGCTGCAGATAAAGAGTGAGGGGTATGTCACAGCTGCATCGCACGAATTCGCAGATGACGGAACAGGCCGTGCTTTTTGATATCGACGCCCTCGGGGCATCGTTCCAGCATCTCGCTGTCGATGTCATTCCCGGCGAGGTCACCGAGTTCACCAGTCACTGGTATCGGAGCCGCAACGGGGAGGCTGATCTCGTCGTTTGGATGGATGAAGAAAATCGCATCCTCAAGCATCAACTCTGCTTCTATGGCCAGGTCGTTGAATGGAGCCCGATCTATGGGACTCGCACGGGGGTCATCGTTGAAGAAGAGCTCGCGTTCGGCGCCTCGACTCCGGGCGGAATGGAGGTCACTGAACGGATCCGCTTCGACCGGATCGCGCAGCGCGGGGTCGTGCAGCAGGCGATTCATCTTCTTTCGTGCATGGCGGAGCTTAGAGAATCCGAACGGCGGGCTCTGATTTACAATCTTCGCGAGTCGCCTAGACTGCACAAGAAAGCCCGCGACCGGGCGCTCAAAGTATGGGCGCCCAAAGTCGACGAAATCCATTCGAACCGTCGGCCGACTTTTTGGAAGAGATTGAAAAACTGGGTTTTGGGATAAGACGCTCTCTTGCCCCTCTGCGCCAGGCACGGTAGTGTGGCCTGGATGCCGATGTTTTCTTTCGCTTGGGATATCTTCCGGCACTATTTGCTAAGTCGACGTGCGGGGGCGCTCGTTCGTACCGTCGCCTGGCTTTGTATCAGCGGAGTAGCGCTGGGTGTCGCCGCGCTCGTCGTGGTGACGAGCGTGATGAATGGATTCAATGAGCAGATCCGCAAGCGTCTTCTCGCGATCGAGCCGCATTTAGTCGTGAAAATACCGGGTGCTAAAAATACAGACGAGATTCTCGCTCATCCGCTTTACCAGGAGTTACGTTCCCGGCCTGGCGTTCGGGCCGAGATTTTCGAGAATCAGGAGGTCATTGTCCGCACGGTTGATGGCCTTTTCCAAGGCGCGCTCGCGAAAGGAATGGAAGCGGACTCGCTGGCGCAAATCATTCGTGAATCCCACGACATCGCGAGATCGGGGCGGATTCCCGATGAAAATGCGTTCGAAACTCCTGAGCTTCAGGCTGAAAGTTTGCGGCTCGGGTCCGGCGAAGTTTTGGTCGGTATCGATCTTGCCCGGGTTCTTGGGATCTTTGAAGGGGATAAAATCGTGCTCATCGCGCCCGAAGCGCTTCTTCTCCCGGTTGGCGAAGCGCCGCCGTTTGAGAGAGTGAGTGTGAAAGGCTTTCTGCGCACGAATCTCGAAGATATTGACGCGAACATGATTTTCTTCGCGCGGGGGCAAAGCTTAGGAGCCTTCCGCCGCTCGCCCAGTCGCGAGATCGGATTTGAAATTCGTATTCCTGACCCCTTGAAAGCCGACGAGCTTAAGAAAGAGCTGGTCGCGAAAGGGCTTCAGGCGGAGACCTGGGTCGACCGTAACTCCGCGCTCTTTTACGCGCTCAAGCTCGAAAAGATAGCGATGAGCGTGCTTTTGGGGCTTGCGGCATTGATTGCGAGTTTCTCGATCATAACGGTTTTGATTCTGCTTCTGATGCAGAAGAGGAAAGACATCGGTCTGCTTATGGCGATCGGGCTTTCGCCACGCGCGACCCGCGCGCTCTTCGTGCGCGTCGGTATCATTTTGTCGTCCATCGGCATCTTGGGCGGCCTGTTTTTCGGCCTTGTCGTTTGCTTCGTTCTTGCGACCTATCCGCTTTCGATTCTTCCTAATATTTATTACGACACGACCATTCCGGCCTCAGTCGATCCGCGTTTTATCATCGGCATCCTGGTTGTCGCAGGCGTGATCAGCTATTTGAGCGCTTATTTGCCGGCCCGAACGGCGACCGCGGAGCTTCCGGTCGAGGCTCTCAGAGGTACGCCGCATTCGCTGAGCGAATCTCAATCTTCTTTCTGGAAGTCGAGGGGAAAAAGTTGAACGGAAAGCTCAAAGATTTCATCGCGCGGATCGGTGTTTTCGACGACCGCGGCCGCGAAATCAAAGAGCTTCTCGATTTCGTTCTTCAGAAGTTCGATTTGTGTCCGATTCCCCGCGAAGGTCGCGGTAAGAAACACCTGGTTTTGTCGTGAGCCCGATCTCGCGGCGATTTCGAAATTCGTTTTTTGCCGTTCGGGCGAAGTTTTGAGCCATGCGCGATCGCTCTGTTTTTTGTCAGGGGCTTCGCGCACGTAATGCCCGTCCTCAAGTTTTTTAAGGTAACCGCGGTCAGCCAACTCATTTACGGCCGATTGGACTTTGGAGATGTCCAAGCCGAGTTTGCGCGCGATCGTTGCGCACGAAGGAGAGGGCGTCAGATCGAAAGAATGGAGAATCGGAAGATAGATCCAGTCTCCAAGCTCCTCGTAGTCTGTTGTATTCAAGGTCGACCGCCGGACCGGAACGTGCTGGCCCATGAGAGCGATCAAACGGTTTTTTTTCCGCTCGTCGACTTCGAGGCTCGAGAGCACATCAATGGCGCGCTCCACGCTCAGCTGCCAGCCGTTGTTCTTTCGCAAAAGCTGCGACATCGCGCTCGGCGAAATACGGGCTCGTTTGGCGAGAGCGCGCAACGAAAACTTTGGATCTTGATCCTTCAAACGGCGAAAATGCTCGGTGAGGACCTCGTGAAATTCGTCTTCCCAGCGGTGCATGGACACCGTTAAAGACGAACTTATGGGCAAAGACAAATTAAGCCCGGCTGCCGGCGCGTGAGTTCTATAAAAGCTAAACATCCCGCGAGCGCCAGGCTTTTAAAGGGGGTTCAGGTCGGAACGTCGAACTCGCGCAGGGCGTCTGTGAGCGAAGTTTTCTGGTTCGTGCTTTCCTCGCGTTGCCCGATGATGAGGGCGCATGGCGTACCGTAGGTTCCGGCCGGAAACTCTTTTGTCGCCGTGCCAGGAATCACGACCGAGTTGCGCGGAACGCGTCCGCGGTACGTAATGGGTTCGGGTTTCGTGACATCGATGATTTTCGTCGAAGCGGTGAGCGTCACACCGGCTCCAATCACGGCGCCTTCTTCCACATGCACGCCTTCGACGATGATGGCGCGCGAACCGATGAAGGCATGGTCTTCAATAATGACGGGCTTGGCTTGAACGGGCTCGAGCACGCCTCCGATGCCCACTCCGCCCGAGAGGTGGACATTGGCACCGATGTAAGCACAGCTTCCGACGGTGGCCCACGTATCGACCATCGTGCCTGAACCCACGAAAGCGCCGATATTCACGTAAGAGGGCATCAGGATGGCACCCGGCGAAACGAAGGCGCCTTTGCGTACGATCGCTTGCGGGACGACGCGCACACCTTCTTGGCCCGTCCAACGTTTGACCGGAATCTTGTCGACGTAGGCGAACTCTCCCCCTTCAATCACGCGCATGTCGCGAATGCGGAAGTAGAGAAGGATCGCTTTTTTGAGCCATTCGTGATGAACGAATTCGGTGGCTTGGCCGTCGCGCTCGATCTTTTCCACCACGCGAAGTTCGCCGCGATCCAGACCGTCGATCGCTTTTTCGATCGCGGCGCGGACGTCCGTGTGCGTGTGAGGAAGAGCTCCAGGTTTTCCGTCAAATGCGTCTTCGATCAGTTGGCGTTCAACTTGTGTCATCATCGTCGTTTCCCGTTAGACTCGTTGTTCACTGATCTTCAAAGCTTTGAGAATTGCGGGGACATGAACCGAAAGCACCCTTTCTTGCGGTAGGCCCCGCTCGATTTCGTACGTGAGTGTCGGCATTCCACGTTCAAGGCCTGCGTAGGTGCCGAGACATCCCGGCGTCGGGTAACCAATGCTTTCTTCAATCGCATAGCCCGTATGCTTCGCGATCTCGGATGCTTCCGCCCGGCAATCGCCGTTGATGTTGAGAAGAGGTTTCCACGAGTGAAGACTTAAGATAAAGTGGGGGCGCTCTCTCTCCAGAAAATCAACCAGGGCCTTTGATTCGGGCTCGCTCGCTGCATGCGGGCCGGGCGCATAGCGCGGACTCTCGACTTTGTCGGTCCAATCGCGGGTCGGTAGGTTGCGGTTTAAGTCCACGCCGCGCGAGTTGCGGCGTTCGCGCGCGAGTACCCCGTCGAGATTGAACATCGGGACCAGCGTGACCTGCAGGCGATAGGGGAAATTATCCGAAAACGCTTTTAAAAGACCGAAAGTTCCCCAAACGCCTTCGATTTCGTCGCCGTGGACGCCGCCTAGAATGAGAACGCGTGCTCCTGAATCGCCGAAGCGGTACGCTGGAATCGGAAGCCCTGATGCTGTGAGTCCGAAAACGTTCTTTTGCATGGGGGCATGAGACCAATCAGCCTTGTTTCCGTCAAGAAAAAGAGCTGATGTCGACGCGCTCAAGGGCGGGGATTTCGTAGGGCCGCATGAGGCGGGCGGCCACTTCCGCGAAGCTTGGCGATGCATCCGTGATCAGAAGCTGGAGAGGTTTGCGTGCGCTCGAAACTCCTAGAACGCCGCTTTCAAAGTCCATCGCGAGGCGCGCCGCCACGGCGACAGGGCTATCGATTAAATTGATATGCGGTCCCACCACGCGCCGTAGGCCGTTGAACAAGACAGGGTAGTGCGTGCATCCGAGAATCAGGGTGTCGATTCCGTGTTCCAAAACAGGGTGCACGTACCGGTGGATGACGAGATTCGTAAGAGGATCGTCTTCCCAGCCTTCCTCCACGAGCGGGACAAGAAGCGAGCAAGCTTGTTGAACGACGAAAACGTCCGGGGCGATTTTCTTGAGCGCGTTCACGTAAGCTTCGGCCTGTACGGTTGCGCGCGTTCCTAAAACACCGATGCGGCGGTTGAACGAAGCCTGCAGCGCCGCTTGGGCTCCGGGTTCAATCACGTTGTAAATGGGAAGTCCGAAGTCCAATTCCTTTTTGAGCAAAATCGTTGAAGCCGAGTTGCAAGCGACAACGATCGCTTTCACGTCGCGGGAGAGAAGGTATCGGACGTTTTGAACGAGGTAACGTTCGATTGTTTCGGCGCTTTTGGTTCCGTAGGGAAGGCGGGCTGTGTCGCCGAGATAAACGAATGACTCGTTCGGAAAAGCGCCGATCAGGTGCTTTAAGACCGTGAGTCCTCCGATTCCGGAATCAAACAACCCGATCGCTCTTTCGTCTTTTTTCATGGAATCCCAAGAAGTTGAAAATCAGGGCTTGGAACTCATCCTGAGTCCAAGTTCCCCCGCGCTCAGGCATCCCATTCTGTGAACGCCGGTGGTGAAGCGCGAGTTCTCGATTCGAATCGAGAGCTCTTTACAGAAAACTCATCCTAGGAAGTCTTTGGAGATTTCTTATGAGAGACTCGTTCAAGCCGAAAGTGCGACTGAAAAAGTCTTCTTATCGCAGCTCGCGCGCCACCCATTCCAGGCTAAGCACCCCCCAAAAGGGCGTCAACGGTTTTGGGAAATGCGCCATTTGTCATCGTGACATTTGATGAGTGGTCTGGTCGGGGGTCGAGGGCTCGATTTTTGGCACGTTTCGAAAAAGTCCCCTAAATAACTCCAGCAGGAAGGCCGTACAGACGAGATTGATGAAGAGCGTCAATATCCATCCGAGACTCACACCGAAGGGGTTGGCGATAAAACTATGGCTGCCACCCGCCAGCGCCAGGTCTTCGGCCATCCAGACGAGGATGGCGGAGACTACGAGGGTCATCGTAAGGAGCCAGAAGTGACCTCGGCTTAGCTCCCGGCTTGTCTGCAAAGCGTCAGCATCGCCTCTTAAATAGGCGCGGTCGAGAGTGACCACGAAGGGCACAAAGGCGAGGCGAACATATTCGACAAGCGCGGGAACGATCAAAAGCGGGAGTCGCCAGATCACCGCGGCGAGGCTTCGCACTTGTTCAACCATCAATTGGTTGAAGCGGGAGCGGAGGGGCGCGGACTCCCACTCGTGGGGCGTCAGGATCGCAGAGCAAATGACTAGGGTCCAAAGAGCGGACCACAAGAATGTTAAAAAGAGTTCGAACGCGGCAAAGAGCGCGATCAGCAGAATGTCTTCGCGACCGAAGGCGTAGATTTGATCCGTTGCGTAGGCAAAGAACTGAGTGGCCAAGGCTTGAAGCACGTGAAGGCCGACGAGGATAAACCACGCCTCCCGCCAAATATGAGCCGAAGTCGGTAGGACAAGTCGGATCGCTTCGAGAAAAAGGCGGAGTGATGGCCGGGGCTTTGCGCCGGAGAGTAAACTCGTGTCAACCATGGGCTTTATCAACGGTAGCAAGAAAATCACGTCGTGGGCAGTCAAAACTAAGTATTGGACATTTGTGGCTCCGGCATGGTTATTCTTTTCAGCAATAGCCCGAGTGGCGGAATTGGTAGACGCACAGGACTTCAATTGGAGCCTTGAGGGGGAAACCTTTCAAGTGGACGCGGGGATAACGGTGAACGCTGCCTCGTCGATGTCCATTCGGAGTCGATGAAATGCCAACACCGTGGGAACGCCGGATCGAGCGATCGGCTTATTCGGCGAGCGCCGTAGAGACTAGATACCCGCGCACCTAAACTCGTTAACGGGCAAGGTGAAGATATAGTCCAGACCACGAACGCCCCCGCCTTGGAAGGT
>ERZ777003.4569-NODE-4569-length-11485-cov-3.911374_pt1 | contig 11485 bp, 10 predicted proteins | sample MGYA00374956_ERZ777003 | MGnify/ENA primary metagenome ERZ777003 (study PRJEB29302, sample SAMN06268252) | bioreactor metagenome | isolation source: Joint BioEnergy Institute, California, USA | place: USA:Joint BioEnergy Institute, California, USA | collected... | reverse complement strand
CGTGCCTGCACCAGCATGAGACATTGGCTGTGGTCGTCCTTTTCCGCGATGGCGCGACCCCGTACACCACCGAAATGGTGGAAACTGCCAAGGCGATCGCCCCGATGCTGGGTGACTATCTGGCGAGGGTCATCCGTATCCACCACCGGCACGTGCCCGAGTACGAATGACAAAACTCCGCGTTCGTCATTCGACATTCGTAATAAAAAAACGCACGGCCGTTTCCAGCCGTGCGTTTTTCGTATCTCAGGTCGGTTCGCCTCGTCAGGCCTTGCCTTCGAGGATGGTTCGGGCAATGTTTTCGGGCACGGGACGATAGGCCAGCGGTTCCATGGCGTAGCTGGCTCGACCCTGGGTCATGCCGCGGAGCTGCGTCGCGTAGCCGAACATTTCCGACAGCGGCGCCTCGGCAATGACCAGACGCGTGTTGCCGCGTTCCTCGGTGCCGATGATCAGGCCGCGACGTCGGTTCAGGTCGCCCGTGATGGAGCCAATGAATTCTTCGGGCGTGGTCACGGTGACCTTCATGATCGGCTCCAGCAGTTGCGGGCCGGCCTTGCGGCAGCCTTCGCGGAACGCCAGAATGCCCGCCTGCTCGAACGCGATCTGCGACGAGTCCACTTCGTGGTACGAACCATCCAGCAGCGTGATCTTGATGCCCACCGCAGGGTAGCCCGCCAGGATGCCGCTCTTGGCGGCCTGGCGGCAGCCGTATTCCACCGACGGAATGTATTCGCGGGGGATGCGGCCCTGGGTGATCTTGTCCTCGAACACGATGCCGTCGATGTACTTGAGGCCCTGTTCCTCTGCCTCTACCTTGGTGATCGGCTCGACCGTGATCGTACAGTCACCGAACTGACCGCGACCACCAGTCTGCTTCTTGTGCGTGCCGCGAGCCTCAGCCTTCTTGCTGATCGTCTCCTTGTAGGCGACGCGGGGCCGGCCGACGTTCACGCCGATCTTCATGTCACGGGTGAGCTTGTTGCGGATGATCTCCAGGTGCAGTTCGCCCATGCCCTCGATGATGGTCTGGCCCGTCTGCTCGTCGTAGTGGCTGCGGAAGGACGGGTCCTCGCGGCGGATGACCGTCAGGGCGTTGCCCAGCTTGTCCTTGTCCGCCGTGGTCGCCGGCTCGATCGACATCGAGATAACCGGCTCGGGGAAGTCCATCCGCTCCAGGATGATCGCATGATCCGGGTCGCACAGCGTATCACCCGTGATCGAGTTCTTCAGACCCACCAGTGCGACGATGTCACCCGCCATCACCTCTTCCCGCGGGATGCGGTCCTTGGCGTGCATCTCAAAGATGCGGCTGATGTTTTCCTTCTTGCCGTTATTCGCGTTGAGGACACGGCTGCCCTTGGCGAGGGTGCCGGAATAGACACGAACGTAGGTCAGGTCGCCGTGCTGGTCCGAAACGACCTTGAAGACCAGGGCTGCGAAGGGGGCATTGGCGTCGTGCGGACGGGTGAGCTTCTTTTCTGGGTCGCGCGGGTCAACACCCTGGATTTCGGGCACTTCGGTCGGATCGGGCAGGTATTCGATCACGCCGTCCAGCAGGGGCTGGATACCCGTGTTCTTCAGCGCCGAGCCGCAGAACACCGGGAAGCACTTACGGGCGATGGTGCCCTTGCGGAGGGCAGCCTTGAGCTCCGCCTCGGTGATCGGCTCCTCCATGATGAACTTTTCGGTCAGGGCGTCGTCCAGTTCGGCCGCCTTCTCGATGAGGGTGTGCCGCCACTTCTCCGCCTCTTCGCGCATATGGTCGGGAATTTCACGCTCCTCGACCTTGGCACCGTTGGCTTCGGCGATGAAGTAGTAGGCCTTCATGCGGACCAGGTCGATGATGCCTTCCAGCTCATTGGCCCGGCCGATGGGAATCTGCACGGCGATGGCGTTGGCGCCCAGCCGCTCCTTGATCGAGTTGAAGCTGAACAGGAAGTCGGCGCCCAGCTTGTCCATCTTGTTGATGAAGCAGATGCGGGGCACGTTGTAGCGGTCGGCCTGACGCCAGACCGTTTCGCTCTGCGCCTCGACACCTTCCTTGCCGTCGAAGACGACGACCGCCCCGTCGAGCACGCGCATCGAGCGTTCGACTTCGATGGTGAAGTCGACGTGGCCCGGCGTGTCGATCAGGTTCATCCGGTATTCGATGCCCTTGTAGGTCCAGGGGCAGGTGGTGGCGGCGGACTGAATGGTGATGCCGCGTTCCTGCTCTTCTTGGAGGAAGTCCATCGTCGCCGTACCTTGGTGCACCTCACCCAGCTTGTAGTTCTTGCCGGTGTAGTAGAGGATGCGCTCAGAGGTGGTCGTCTTGCCCGCGTCGATGTGGGCGCAGATGCCGAAGTTGCGGATCAGTTGGAGCCGCGTTTTCTTTCCGGGTACGGTATCGGTGGTTGCAGTGGTCATAATCTTCTCATCCTTCCCCTGCCACGGTGTCACCGGCTACAGGCCGGCAACCCGCGTCGGTCCGGATACTTGAAAAACAATGGCTGCGTCTCTCATCGGAGGGACCAGCCTCTGCCGGTCAGAAAAACTGAGGATGTCGCCGGTTGAACTTCCTCGATCGTCCAGATAAGCGACAGTCCGGGCGGTGGCGCACCGCCCAAGGGGCGGAAGTCGAGTAAGAATAGCGGCTGTGGCGTTGGGGTCAAGTGGATTTTGCGTTCCATCGCACCTTTCGCCCCCGCCGTCGGCCGTGTTGCCCCCTCCGCCCCGAGCTCATCGCTCCAGTCCGGCAGCCTATTTGGCTGGAGCGTTCGGGTTGACCATACGACTCTGTTTCACAAGTCGTAGTCAATCAATTATTTGTGCGAAATTCGCCTGTGACAAGGGTTTGCCGGCAACATTTCAGCGGAGTTGGCGGCGAGTTAACGCTTATATCACCGCGTTCGTGCACGTGCCGGATGGCCGGGGGCGGGGGCTATGGGTAGAGACTGGGAATCGCGCTTCGCAACGTGATGCCCGTATCCAATATGGCGCTTGCGGTTGGCCCGGTTGCGGGGGTGTGGTGCCGGGCTTTGTGATACGATCCATGTCTACGCAGGAAGCAAATCAAGCACGAAAGGAAGTAGTTATGCGACGTACCACCGGATGGGTCTGGTTGGCAGCGGCAGTTACGCTGGCGGTAACGCTGGGCGGCTGTGCCTCTGTGGCCGTGCCGGAGGTAAACACCCAGCGGACCGAGGGCGATGTGCGGCTGCCGGCGGTGTTCGGCCCGAACATGGTGCTGCAGCGCAACAAGCCCATCACGGTCTGGGGCTGGGCCGAGCCGGGTCAGCAGGTGCAGGTCTGGCTGGCGGACCGCCACGGGCAGGCGACCGCCGATGACAACGGTCGCTGGCAGCTTTCCCTCAAGCCGCTGCCGGCAGGCGGCCCACACCGGATGATCGTCGCGGGTCAGAAGGTCTACGCCATCGAAAACGTCATGATCGGCGAGGTTTGGCTGTGCTCGGGCCAGAGCAATATGCAGTGGACGGTGCGTCAGAGTGCCGACGCGGACCGTGAGATCGCCGCAGCCAACTATCCTGACATTCGTCTTTTCCAGGTGCCGCGCAAGCCTGCCAGCCAGCCGGTGGAGGATGTTGACGCCGCCTGGGTGACGTGCAGCCCGCAGACGGTCGCCAACTTCTCGGCGGTGGCGTACTACTTCGGTCGGGAACTTCACAAGGAACTGAACGTGCCGATCGGCCTGATTGACTCGAGTTGGGGCGGCACGATCGTCGAGGCATGGACCCCCCGTGATGCCTTTCTGCGCGACCAGACCGCGCTGCGGTACGTCGGTGGGGCGGTGCCTGAGAGCGTACCCTTCCAGGGACACCCCAACTTCGTCACCGTGCTTTACAATGGCATGATCGCTCCGTTGGCGCCATTTGGTATCCGCGGCGCGATCTGGTACCAGGGAGAAGCCAACATCCCGCGGGCCTATCAGTATGAAAAGCTGCTGAGCACCTTGATCGAGGGCTGGCGGCGGGTGTGGTTCGATCGGGCAGGTGACGACTCGCGGGCGGCTCGACGACAGCGCGACTTTTCCTTTTACCTCGTCCAGATTGCCCCGTTTAACTACAACCACCCACCGGAATGGTTGGCTGAGCTGCGCGAAGCCCAGCTGCGCGTGATGCAGAATGTCGCCAACACCGGCATGGCCGTCATCACCGACATTGGCAATCTGTCCGACATTCACCCGACCAACAAGCAGGAGGTCGGTCGACGACTGGCGCTGTGGGCGTTGGCGAAGGACTACGGCCGAAACATCGTTTACAGCGGTCCGATCTACCGCGAGATGAAGGTCGAGGGTGACAAGATCCGCATCTATTTCGACCACGTCGACGGTGGTCTGGTATGCAAGGGCGACAAACTCACCTGGTGGCAGATCGCCCCGGAGGATGGCGAGTTTGTCGAGGCCCAGGCGGTGATCGAGGGCGACACCGTGGTGGTCAGCTCGCCGGAGGTGAAGCGGCCGGCGGCTGTGCGATTCGGCTGGCATCATTCGGCGGAGCCGAACCTCTTCAACAAGGCTGGGCTGCCCGCGTCGCCGTTCCGCACCGATTCCCGACCTCGCTTGACGGAAAAGTGATAATGGGGGCTGCGGGTGAGGCTGCAGTGTTCGGCGGGGCTTCTCCCGCCGGGCCGGCCACGCTTGCACGGACGCTCGCAATCCGCTCGGAAACAATGACTTAGTTCATTGACGCTGGACGTGTGGAGGTCTATCCTCAGCGACGGAGCGCACAGGAACAGTCATGGAAAAACCGGATTCGCCTAAACGATCCAATTTTCGTCACTTTTTCGTACGCGGGCTGGCCATCATCCTCCCCAGCGTTCTGACGATCTGGATCCTGGTGATGGCGTACAACTTCGTGAATGTACGCATCGCCGAGCCGATCAACCGCGGCATCCGTGAGGCGATCGTCAGCTTCACCGACTGGCCGACGGTGCTGGAATCGGAGAAGCGGGAGATTCAGGCGAACCTCTCAGGTGAGGACCTCAAGGCCTACAATGGCGCGACCGACAAAAACCGCTGGCTGGCCAAACATGCCCAGCGGGCCAAGCTCCAGGCCCAGTGGCGCGCTTACGCGTTCCCACTGGACCTGATCGGGCTGATCGTCGCCATCATCGTCATCTACATCCTCGGTGGTCTGCTGGGCAGCTACATCGGCCGACGCATCTACCGGCGGACCGAACAATATGTGTCCAGCCTGCCCCTGGTGCGTAACATCTACCCCTCAGTGAAACAGGTGACCGAGTTCATCGTTGGCAGCGGCGACGATGACGACAAGTCCGTCAAGCGGTTCAGCCGCGTGGTGATGGTCGAGTACCCCCGCAAGGGCATCTGGTCGCTCGGACTGGTGACTGGTGATACGATGCGGGTTGTGGAATCGCGCATGGGTGAACGCTGCCTGACCCTGTTCATCCCCAGCTCGCCCACGCCCTTCACCGGGTATGTGATCACGGTGCCGGAGCGGGAGACGATAGATCTGCCCATCAGCATCGAGGATGCGATACGTTTTGTGGTGTCGGGCGGCGTGGTGATTCCCGAGGCTCAACGGGTCAGTCGCTTGAGTGGCCCGGTCGAAACAGCCGATTCAGCAGTTGCGGCCGAATCTCGCGTCTCGTGAGTGAAGCCCGTTTGTGTATTCAGGCGAAAAAGGAGCATTGACGCCATGGAGATCACCGTCGTCGGCAAGCACCTTGATATCACGGACGCCATTCGGGAATATGCCGTGGAGAAGGTTGGCCGCCTGCCGCGTTATTTTGACCGGATCACGCAGATCGAGGTGCTTGCGAGCCGGCCGGACAACTGGAGCTTCGAGCTGGAAGTGATTGTGCATGCCGAGCGGACCGATCCGTTCATCGCGCGGACGAACGGCGAGGATCTGTACGCCTGCATCGACCTGGCGGTGGCGAAGCTCGAACGGCAGTTGCACGACCACAAGGAGAGGCTGCGTAATCGCAAGCATTCCGCGTGAGGGGAGCAGGCGCGCGGACATGCAGGGGGCTGGTGGCCGGTTTTGACACGCGGTTACCGATTTTTCCTACAATAGGGCCGAGAGAACCCCTGATTCCGAGACGACCTATGAAACTACAGGATTTCGTTGCCCCGGAGGCCATCATCCCGTCCCTGGAAGCGACCGAGCGTGACGAGGTGATTGCGGAGTTGATTGATGCGCTGGTCGCGGCGGGTGCGGCGCCCAAGTCGCTGCGGGACGAGATGATCCGTCTCGTGCTGGAGCGCGAAAAGCACGGATCGACCGGTTTCGGCAAGGGCGTGGCCGTCCCCCACGTCAAGCATGAGAAGATCGAGAAGATGGTGGCGGCGATCGGCGTGAGCCAGAAGGGGGTGGACTTCAACGCCCTGGACAAGGCGCCGGTTTACAGCGTCGTGCTGCTGCTGAGCCCGAAGGATCGGCCTGACGAACACCTTCAGGCCATGGAAAACATCTTCTACAACCTCCAAAAGGATCAGTTCCGGCGATTCCTTCGGCAGGCCACGACCCGCGAAGAGGTCCTGGATCTGCTTCAGGAAGCCGATATGCAGCAACTGCAGGGCTGATATATATGGCGGAAGGTGTCCGGGACAATAAGTGTGGCCTGGCGCCGCAACCGCTCGGTCCATCGACCCGAACCCTGGGGCATTCACACCATCGCTATGTCGACAAGCCGTCAATCCGTGCGGGTGACGATCATGAACCGGCTGGGGCTGCACGCCCGGCCGGCGATGTCCTTTGTCGACACAGCTAACGGCTTTAAGTCCAATATCATGGTCTGCAAGGGCAATCAGAAGGTCGATGGCAAGTCGATCATGCAACTGATGATGCTCAGCGCGACTCAGGGCACCGAACTGGACCTGGTCGCCGAGGGGCAGGACGCCGAGCAGGCCATCGCCGCCCTGCGCGACCTGGTCGAGCGGAAGTTTGATGAGGAATGAAAGCGACACGGCGACGGCTCGGGGACCGACGCCGGGTTCGACCGAAATGACCTCCCGGGGATCGGCCATCCTCGCGCTGACCCTGCTCATCCCCGCGCCAAGCGTCGGCGCCACCTTCGGGCTCATCCTGCTGCCCGGGCCTGTCGGCTCCACGATCTACGCACTGTGCAAGTTGTGGATGTGCCTGCTGCCAGCCGTCTGGTGGCTGTGGGTGGAGAAGCAGCGCCCAGGCTGGTCGCCCCCGCGAAAGGGCGGGTTTGCGGTTGCTGCGGCGTTGGGCCTTGCCATCAGCGTCGTCATCTTCACTGCGTACTACACGATCGGGGTCGGGCTGATTGATCCGCAGCAGGTCCGCGCATTGGCGGCTCAGAACAACCTGACCAGCCTGCCGCGCTATCTGGGCCTGAGCGCCTACCTGATCTTTGTGAACTCGGTGCTGGAGGAATACGTCTACCGCTGGTTCGTGTTCCGGCAGTTCGAGCGGGTGATCGGGTCGTGGCCGGCCGTGTTCGCAGCCGCAGTTGCGTTCACAATCCACCACGTGATTGCCCTGGTGCCGCAGATGGGCTGGACGGTGGCGATCCTGGCGAACATCGGCGTATTCACTGGAGGGGCGATCTGGTCGGGCCTGTACCTGCGCTACCGATCCGTCTGGCCCGGATACGTCAGCCATGCCATCGTCGATGTGGCAATCCTCATCATCGGCTGGCAGCTTATTTTCAACTGAGTCGGCGGCAGGTTGGGGTATAATCGCGCCAAGTCTTCTACCCGGGTTCAGCACCTCAGGAGCCGCATCATGTCCTCGCGCACCCGCTTCTCTCTGGTGTCGTGCCTGCTCCTTGTCATCGTCGCGTTGCTGGTTCAGACCGTTCATGCTCAGGATCAGGCCACTTCCCCCCTGACGCTGGATGACATTCGCAAGCTGCGTCAGCAGCAAAAAGCTCACGATGAGATCGTCAAACTGGCAGCCGAACGCGGGCTTGCGTTCGACGTTCAGGGCTCGGAGCTGGTGCAGCTCACCCGGATGCGTTTCACCCGTGAGCAGATTGATGCGCTGCGTGAAGCGCGCGCCAACGGCCCGACAGGCGCCGCACCCGCAGCCGACCCCGCCGCCGCCAATGAGAAGCCGGGCGACGCGAAACCCCGTGAAGAGAACCCCGATGCCCCGCTCGGCCCGCGCAAACCCGAGGCGTGGCAGGTGATGAATGAGCAGGTGGTGAAGGAGATCATTCAGCTCAGCGGTGTGGGGGTGAAACCCTGGCCGGCCGGCAGCTTCACTATCGTCGCCAGCGAACCGGTGGCGCGCGAGCACATGGCTGACGCCAATCGCCTGCAGACCATGCTGGCACGTGCGTATGGCGGCGTGTTCAAATCGGGGCTGGACCGCCGCAGCGCCAACATCGTGCTGCTGGAAACGCAGTACGACTACGATCGCTTCATCGATGCGATGTTCGCCGTCTACGAGAAAAGGGGGGCTCGCTTCGATGGTCCCGATCCCAAACGTATGGCCAAGGAATCCGCATCGTTCTCCACCGGCACCATGGCGATCATCAACCTCGCGAAGATCCAGCGCGGCAAATCCAGCCGGACCGCTGTGGCTTATCAGATCGGCTGCATGATGATGAAACAGCTCAGCGAAGGCCGCGCCAGTGACGGCATGGTGACCGGCTTCGGCAACGTGTGCGAGGTGCTGCTGTACGATCAGCCGGCGTTCACGACGATCTCCTACGAGCCGCGCGCGGTGAACGCGACCAATAGCTGGGCCAACGAGGTGCGCACCCTGATCCGCGAGAACCGGCTGGGCCGGCCGCGCGACGTGCTGCAGAGCTACACCACCTCGACCATGCAGATGCCCAACTACGCCGAGGCGTGGAGCCTGATGACGGTCCTCTCGCAGGAGCGCGAAAAGTTTGAGCCGCTGATTGTCGCGGTGCGCGATGCGCCCGCCGGCACGCCGACCATGAACCTGGTCGAGCAGGTCTACAAAGTGGACGAGGCGAAGCTGCGCGACGTCTGGATTCGTTTCGCGCAGTGATCGCGCATCCCGGCCCACGGTGGCTCAACCTCGTACACGTTCAGTCGTTGTGCCTGACGCCCCCGGCTGTTCAGGCGGGGACGTACTTATCCAGTTCCGGCTTCTGATATTCGGCGCGGATGGAGCCGCCCGGGGCAATGCTGCTCTTGAGGTCGCACGGATGTGCCGCCTCGCCCAGGCCGAAGTCGTTTTCGTAAAGCTCCTGAATGCGGTCGAAGATTTCCTGCGGCAGGCCCTGCCCGTCGCAGGCCGCGGCATATTCCTCCACATCCGACAGGTAGAGCAGGTTCGGCTCAATCGACGACACCGTGGGCCAGTGCGCCAGCCAGCGCGTGGCGAGCTGACGAATGGACAGGCCCAGCTCCTGCGCCATCGGGCGGATCATCTCGTTCTTCTTCAGGCCGTAGATCAGCCAGTTGCGGTCCCGGAACTTGCGGTGGTCCCAGTCGGGGAAGCGATGGTCGGGCGATTTGAACTCCTCATCCAGCATGCCCGAATTGGTAGGCACACGGACGAGCACGCCGCCCCGGCCACGCTGCTCGGCGATCTGGCAGAACTCCCGGCCAGGCTCCTGCTCGTACATGTTGAACACCGTCTGCACGACAGCGGCATCCAGTTCAATGAACGACTTGTACCCTTCCTCGCGCCAGCCGATCGCCGGTCCCAGTGCCACACCCCAATAGCGGATCTTGCCCTCGTCGCGCAGCTTGTCCAGCGTCTCGAACAGTTCGTCGGTAAACTGGGGCAGTTTCAGGTTGTGTGCCTGGTAGAGGTCGATGCAGTCGATGCCCATGCGCTGCAGCGACTGCTCCAGTTCGAAGCGGACGAATTTGCCCGAGAAGTCCTGCTTGCGTTCGCGGTGACCGCCCTCTTCACCGGGGTCGGAGTAGAAGTCGTAGCCAAACTTGGTGGAGATGACCAGGTTATCCCGGCCGGCGTACTTGATGGTTTCGGCGAGCAGTCGCTCGGCCCGACCGTTGCCGTAAGCCGCAGCGGTGTCGAAGAAGTTGACCCCGCGGTCGTAGGCCTGGTTCTGGAGCGTAATCCCGTCCTCATCGGAGAACTCGCCCCACCAGTTGGTGCCGAAGATGAAGTTGCCAAAGCCCAGAAGGCTGACGGTCAGGTCGGTCCCGGGAATCGTTCGGTATTGCATGGCTGCTGTACAGGTTTGGGGTTTGTGGCGGACCGGGTGGTCCCTCCGAGAGGCACAATAGCGACGCCGCCGCCCGGCGTCGATCATGAGACTAGTTTACCCGATTATCGGCGGCAGGCCAACCGCAACCGACCCGACAGGATCGTCACGGCCTAATCCCTTCGCACTTACGCCAACCGGTAACACCGGCGAGCGTTGTCGTGGAATAGTTTCGTCTGCTCCGCCATCGAGCAGGCGCTGATCAGATCCTTCAGCGTGTCGATCCAGCGGTGCAGTGGGGAGGCCAGCGCCACCACCGGCCAGTCGCCGCCGAACATCACCCGGTCGGCCCCGAAGCAGTCCAGCACGTGCTCCACGTAAGGCTTCAGGTCGGCTGCGGTCCACTTCTGATAGTCTGCCTCGGTCACCATGCCCGACACCTTGCACCAGACATTGGGCAACCCCGCCAGCTCGCGAATCTGCCTGCGCCACGGCTCGAACAGCTGCTTTGCGATGTCCGGCTTGGCGATGTGGTCGAGGATGAAGGTGACCTGCGGGCACTGACGCACCATGTCGATGACGTCGCCGAGCTGATGGTGCTTGATGCAGATGTCGAAGGAGAAGTTGAAGCGGGGCAACAGCTTCAGACCCGCGATGAAGTTTGGCTGGGTGCAGAAGCCAGGCATTGGCTCGGACTGAATCAGCCGCCGGACGCCCCTGACCAGCGGATAGCGAACAAGTTGCTCCAGATCGGGCAGTACCGCTTCACCTTTTTCGATGGCTGCCCCCGCGACAATGGCCGCCAGACGCGGGTCCTCCTTCGCCAGCTCGCTGACCCAGGCAGCCTCCTCCAGCGTTCGCGGCGTGTCGCACTGGACGAACACCATCCGCGTCACATCGTGTCCGCCACACGCCTGACGATACTCCCCCAGCCCGTACGGCCGATTGAGTACGGGAATGTCGCCCAGCCAGGGGTATGGCAGCCGCCCCGGATCCCACAGATGCACGTGCGTGTCGATGATCGATGTCACGGGAGGACTCCTGAATCGGGGAGGGAATAGCTTAACACGGGGGTAGTGAGGGGTGGTGTGCCGCTTGCGGTTCACGGAGCGCGCCTTCCGTTCCGGATCACCATCCGCAAGGCTTTTTGACCCTTGTGGGGTATCATGTCGTCGAACCTTGTTTATGGGGCCAATGACATGATGAAACGATGGTGTATTGCACTGCTGCTTGTGACCACGGTTTCGCTGCAGGCGTCGACGACAACCTATGACCCGACGGACCAGTACGTGGTCCACAACGTGCGTGGCTGGACCGTGCGGGTGAATCAGCGACTGATCAACCACGATCCGAAGCTGACGGAACAGACGCTGGAACTGCTCGATCACCAGCT
>ERZ777003.4568-NODE-4568-length-11488-cov-5.371906_pt1 | contig 11488 bp, 13 predicted proteins | sample MGYA00374956_ERZ777003 | MGnify/ENA primary metagenome ERZ777003 (study PRJEB29302, sample SAMN06268252) | bioreactor metagenome | isolation source: Joint BioEnergy Institute, California, USA | place: USA:Joint BioEnergy Institute, California, USA | collected... | reverse complement strand
GAGGCAAGCCCGATCAGCACCGCGGCGAGCGCAGCGAGGGGACGGCGGAGGAAGCGGCGGTTTCGCGTCATGGCCGGAACTATAGGCGGGCGCGGGCAAAAACCCCATGTCCCGCCTGTTATCCGGCTTTAAGGCGTTGAAAATCAAATAATTGGCGCCGCATCCCAATGAAAGCGGGTGGACCGTAGCCTCTCCGGCCATCGACAACGCGTTCGGCCGGGAGCCAGACCATGTCCGCCAAGTCCAGGATCGTCTCCACCCTCGCCCTCGCCTTCGGCGTGATGTCGGCCGCGCTGACGGCGACGGCAGCACCCCTGACCGGCGCCGCCGCGCACGGCAGCGGGTGGAACAGCGGCGGCAACAATGGCTGGGGCAACAACGGCTGGCACAACAACGGCTGGGCCCAGCAGCAGGTCCAGACGCTCGTGATCAGCATCGACCGCTACGTCGGCAACGAGATCCTGCCGCTGCGCCAGCTCGGCAGCATCGACCACCGCTACAACGGCCACGCCCTCCGCTCGGTCCGGGTCAAGGTCCATCCGTGGAGCCCGCCCGCCCAGGTTCAGCTGCTGGTCAACGGCCAGGTCGTGGATACCGCCCACACCGCCGGCAAGCAGGCGGTCGAGCTGCGGCCCGGTCACCGCGACGTGTTCGGCCAGGAGATCCAGACCCTGCAGCTCAGGACCGTCGGCCTCGTCTCGATCGAGGACATCGAGCTCAGCCTGGTGCGGCCTGCGAGCTGGGGCCCGGGCGGCCAGCCACAGCCGGTGTGCCAGCCGGTCGAGCGCCAGATCGGCGCCCAGGTGCGGTTCGGGCAGATCAACCTGAACCAGCTCTTCAACCTCGCCCAGTACCCAGGCTGCCGCATCGGCTCCGTCACCTTCGTTGCGAGCACCACCCAGGGCTTCGGCCAGGCCGCGGTGACGGTCAACGGCGTCGAGGCGAGCAACCGCCAGCAGGTCGCGGCCTGGCCCGGCACCTACACCCTCAACTTCTGGAACCAGCCTGCGCTCGGCGCCAACACGCCGCAGATCGCGCTGAACCTGATCGGCCAGTTCACGGTACACACCGTGCGCCTGAACCTGGTCCGCAACTGACCGCAGGCGCTGCAGCGCGGGCCCGTTATGCGATCTTAATCTGCTTAACGAGAGATAATCGCCCGCCCATGCAAGTGTAAGCGCGGACTTGCCAGATTGAAGGCGTCGGACGGGCCGGACCGCGACAGGTACAGCGGACCGGCCGGTCCTCCCCGAGATTGCGGGCGGATGTCGGTGGCCGTCCGTGATGCAACCCCTCCCCGTCCCCGACCACCGACAGGTCCGCCCCGGCGCAAGCAGTGCCGGGGCGGTTTCCTTTTCAGCTCCGCGTTGCGGGGGACGCGGCCGCTCCCCTATCATCCCTGCCATGGAAACAGGCGACAGCGGGCAGCGGCACCCGTTCGCCCACGGACAAGCCGGGGCATGAGCCACCGGCGCCGGCCGCGCATTGCCAAACGCGCGTTGCCCGGCGCCTCTCCCGGGCTCCTGCTGCCCGACCCGGCGGCGTATCCCACCCGCATCCACGCCCTTGCCTACGGCCCGGACGGCCTCGAGGAGCGCGATCCCTGCAGCATCGAGGAGCTGGAGCGGCTGTGCGGCGCGGCGCCAGTGCTGTGGGTGGACATCGTCGGGCTTGGCGACGTCGGGCTGATCGAGCAGGTCGGCCGCCTGTTCGGGCTGCACCCGCTGTCGCTGGAGGATGCGGTCAGCGTCCACCAGCGCCCGAAGACGGAGAACTATGACGACCACGTCTTCGTCGTCATGCGCATGCCGCCCGCCGGTAAAGGGACGGGCAGCGAGCAGGTGTCGCTGTTCGTCGGCCAGGGCTTCCTGCTCACCTTCCAGGAGCGGCCGGGCGACTGCTTGGAGCCGGTGCGGGACCGGCTGCGGCGGGGCAAGGGCAGGATCCGCCAGCAGGGCGCCGACTACCTCGCCTACGGGCTGATCGACGCGGTGATCGACGGCTACTTTCCGGTACTGGAGCGGCTGGGCGACCAGGTGGAGGCGCTGGAGGACGCGGTGATCGCCCGCCCGGAACCCGACCAGGCGGACCGGCTTCACCAGGTGCGGCGGGAGCTCCTCACGCTCCGCCGCTCGGTGTGGCCGACGCGCGAGCTGGTGAACGACATCATCCGCGACGAGTCGCCCCTGATCGGCGATACCGCGCGGCTCTACCTGCGCGACTGCTACGATCACACCATCCAGCTGATGGACATGGTCGAGACCTACCGGGAGATCACGGCCAGCCTGCTCGACGTCTATCTCTCCAGCCTGTCGGCGCGAATGAACGAGATCATGAAGGTGCTGACCATCATCGCCACCATCTTCATCCCGCTGAGCTTCCTCGCCGGCGTCTGGGGCATGAACTTCGACCCCGGTGCCTCTCCCTGGAACATGCCGGAGCTGAAGTGGGCGTTCGGCTATCCGGCCGCCCTGCTGGTGATGGCGGCGGTCGGCTTCGGGCTGGTGTTCTGGTTCTGGCGCAGGGGGTGGATCGGGCGGCGGCGCAACCGCAAGTGACGACGCGACGGCCTAGCCGCCCTCGCAGCATGCCGCATCCTTTCGCCGCGGCAAGGGAAGGACCGATGACGAAGCACCGCATCTACACGACCAGCTTCGCGAGCATCTATCCCCACTACGTCGCCAAGGCGGAGAACAAGGGGCGCACCAGGGCCGAGGTGGACCGGATCATCACCTGGCTGACCGGCTACGGCGACAGCGAGCTTCAGGCCCAGCTCGACCGGCACGTGGACGTGGAGACCTTCTTCGCCGAGGCGCCCCAGATGAACCCGGGGCGAACGCTGATCACCGGCGTCGTCTGCGGCGTACGGGTCGAGACCATCGAAGACCCGCTGATGCGCGAGATCCGCTACCTCGACAAGCTGATCGACGAGCTCGCCCGCGGCAAGCCGATGGAAAAGATCCTGCGGCAGGGGTGAGGCTTCTCGAAGTCTGCGGACCTCTCCGTCAAGTCTCCGGCTTGCCGGGCCGAAGCCCGCAGGGCGAAGGCTGGTGGGCCGTGCTGGGATTGAACCAGCGACCTCTCGCGTGTGAGGCGAGCGCTCTCCCGCTGAGCTAACGGCCCTGACGCGGTTTTGACGTGTATCGCGTCGGCGCGGGGCGCATAAAGGGGCAGCGGCGTCGCCCTGTCAAGCGCCGCAGCAGGAGACCAGGCCATGGGACGTTGCGTTCGTGTCGCGGCCATCCTGGCGGGGGCCGTGGCCGCAGGGGCCGCCGGTTCGGCCGGGGCGCAGACGCGCTACGACTACGACGTCTACGTTGGCGGCAGCCAGGTCGCGGATCTCAGGGTCACGGTCGACCGGGTCGGCGACCGCTACCGGATGGTGAGCGAGATCGAGCTCGTCGGACTCGCGGCGATCCTCAGCGACTGGAAGGCGCGGGGCGAGGCGGAGGGCGCGCTCACCGGCGCGCGGCCGGTACCGGTGCGCTACGCCTCCTACAACCTCGTCCGCGGCGAGAACCGGCGGGTGGAGATCGCCTATGACGCCGGCACGGTGGCGGAGGTGATCGCCGTGCCCTCCAACGAGGAAGACGCGCGCGACCCGGTGTCGCCCGACCAGCAGCGGGGGACGGTCGATCCGCTGTCGGCGGTGCTGGCGGCGAGTCTGTCCCCGGCCGACTGCGGCGGCGACCGCCGGCTGTTCGACGGCCGGCGGCTGACCGAGATCCGGGTGCAATCCGCCACCTCCGCCGCGGCCCCCGTAACCGACTACGGCATCTATGCCGGCCCCGCCACGCTCTGCCGGGTCAGCATCGTGCGCACCGGCGGAACCTCCCGCCAGTGGGAGGGCGAGCGGCAGACGCCGTCGGACGTATCGATCTGGCTCGCCCCGGTCGCCGACGATCTGGCGGTGCCGGTTCGACTCGAGGCCGAGACCAGCTGGGGCTTCATGCGGACCCACCTGGTGGGCGTGCACCCGCTCGCCACCAACTGACGGGCGCCCGCGGCCCGGCCCGGGCCCCTACAGCAGATCCGGGGCCGGCCCCATCACCGGAGCGGCGCCGGCCGTTGCCGCTGCGGCGAGCCCCGCTGTCTGCGGCAGGACGTGGGCGGCGAAGAAGCGGGCGAGGCCGGCCTGGGTCGCAAGGAAGGCGGGGTCGCCGGTCCCGCCTGCCGCGGCGGAGAGCGCCCCCTTCACCAGCAGCCAGCCGCCGATGACGGTCGCCGACAGGTTGAGATAGGGGAGCGACCCGGCCAGCGCGTCGGCCATCGCGCCGGCCCGGATCCGGTCCACCATCCAGTCGGTTGCCTGGCGCGCGGTCCGGATCGCGTCCGCCAGCGGCGCGCCGATATCTGCCAGCTGGGGCGTGCCGGTGGCCGCCCCTGCCGTTGACGACGCCTCGTCCAGCAGCGCGCGCATCGCCGCCCCGCCGTCGAGGGCGAGCTTGCGCGCCACCAGATCCTGCGCCTGCACGCCGTTGGTGCCCTCGTAGATCGGCAGGATGCGCGCGTCGCGGAACAGCTGGGCGACGCCCGTCTCCTCGATGAAGCCCATCCCGCCGTGGACCTGCACCGCCTCCGAGGTGATCGCGCAGCCGGTCTCGGTGAGCCACGACTTCACGATCGGCGTCAGCAGGTCGAGGCGCACCTGCGCCGCCGCCCGCGTCGTCGCATCGGGATGGCGGAGCGCCGTGTCGTGAGCCGCGGCGGCGAGATAGGCGAGACCGCGCATCGCCATCAGGTGGCTCTTCATCCACAGCAGCATCCGGCGCACGTCCGGATGGTGGATGATGGCGGAGGCCGGCTCGTCGCGCCCGACGGCACGGCCCTGGATGCGGGAGCGGGCATAGGCGACCGCCTGCTGCCACGCCTGCTCGGCGACGCCCAGCCCCTGCACGCCGACGGAGACGCGGGCATCGTTCATCATCGAGAACATGCAGCGCAGGCCGCCGTGCACCGGCCCGACCAGCTCGCCGACGGCGCCGCCGTTGTCGCCATAGGCCATCACGCACGTCGGGCTGCCGTGGATGCCGAGCTTGCGCTCCAGCGAGACCACGCGGAGGTCGTTGTGCGCACCGACCCGGCCATCGTCGTCCACCAGCATCTTCGGCACCACGAACAGCGATATCCCCTTGGAACCCGCAGGCGCGTCGGGCGCGCGCGCCAGCACCAGGTGGACGATGTTTTCCGCCATGTCGTGGTCGCCCCAGGTGATGAAGATCTTCTGCCCCTGGATGCGCCACTTGTCCGGGCCCAAGTCCGGCGCCGGCGTCGCCCGCGTCCGCAGCGCGCCGAGATCCGTGCCGGCCTGGGGCTCGGTCAGGTTCATGGTGCCCGTCCAGCGCCCCTCGATCAGCGGCGGCAGGTAGCGCGCCTTCTGCTCCGGCGTGCCGTGCGCCGTCAGGGCGACGATCACGCCCTGCACCAGCAGCGGCGCCAGCCCGAAGGAGAGGCTCGCGCCCTGCCACATCTCCTGCACCGCCGTGGCAACCACCCACGGCAGCCCCTGGCCGCCGAATTCCGGATCGAAGGGCACGCCGTTCCAGCCGCCCCGGGCGAACTGGCGCCAGGCGTCCGCGAACCCGCGCGGCGCCCGCACCACGCCATTCTCCAGCCGGGCGCCCTCGACATCGCCGATGCGGTTCAGCGGGGCGATCACCTCGCCCGCCAGCCGCCCGGCCTCGGCCAGGACCGCATCGACCAGCTCGCACGTCGCCTCCTCATAGCCCGGCAGCACCGCCACGGCGGGGAAGCCCGCCATGTGGTCCATGGCATAGCGCATCTCGCTGAGCGGCGCGGCATAGGGCATCGAACGGCTCCTCGCGGCTGATCCGGACGGCGGATATAGCTACCGGGTCGGAACGGCGTTGCCTAGCCGCGGAGAAACCAGTGGCATCCCACTGCCGTTCATGCCTTCCGCCCGCGGCCGGCACGCCCCGCGGCGCGCGACAGGTTCAGCGCCACGGCGGCGCGGACGAGATCCCTGAACGCTGCCGCATCGATCGCCTCGCCCTCGCGGATGTCGATTGCGCGCCGCGTGTTGCCTTCCAGGCTGGCATTGAACAGCCCGGCGGGGTCGTCGAGATCGGCGCCCCGGGCGAAGGTGAGCTTGACGACGGCCTTGTAGGTCTCGCCGGTACAGATGATCCCGGCGTGGGACCACACCGGCACCCCGCGCCACTTCCATTCCTCGACCACCTCGGGGTCGGCCTCGTGGATCAGCCGGCGCACCTGCGCGAGGGTTTCGCCCCGCCAGTCGCCGAGTTCGCGGATGCGGGCGTCGATCAGCCGGGAGGGTGCATCGTCGCCCGCTTCGTCCAGCATGTCGTTCATGGCCTCGCTCGCTCCCTCAGCCTGACGTCTCGGCTGCGTCCTCGGCTGCAGGCCCCAGCCGCCGCCGCATGTCGCGATAGGCGGCACAGATCAGGGCCGCCAGCGCCGCCTCGTCCAGCGCCGCGCCGGGCCGCAGCTTCACGTGGCGCATCCGCGTGCCAGTGCCTTCGAGCAATCCGGCAGGGTCCGGCAGCGCCGCGCCACGGAAAAAGCCGACGTTGGCATGGGCCCGGAAGGCGTTGACATAGCCGAACGCCGCGTCGCCGACGCAGGCGACCGGGCAGCCGTCGTGCAGCAGCTCGCGCACGTCGCCGCCGCAGGCGCGCATGCGCTCGAACCAGAACCGTGCCATCAGCCGCAGCGGGTCCGGGTGGCGCGTGAACCAGTCCTCGACCGCGGGATCGCGCCGGACGGCGCCGGCAAACCGCATCAGGTCGTCCATGCCGCCAGCATGACCGCCGGCGCGCGATCCGTCGAGCGCGCGAAGGGCTACATGCGTTCGCCCGGCAGCACGCTGGCCTGCCTCACCCAGCCGGCGAACTGCGCTTCGTCCAGCACGTCGCCCTCGTGGATGTCCAGATAGCGCACCGTCGCGTGCTTCGACGCCCCTGGCGGCACCGGATCGAGCTGCGCTCCGCGGAAGAAGGCGACCTTCACGTAGCGGGTGAAGCAGTGGAAGCTGAGGAACCACAGGTCGTCCTCGACGCCGTAGAAGGGCGAGTTCCACTTCACCGCCTTGCGCACGCCGGGAACGGTGCGTTCGATGATCGCGTCGAGACGCCGGCCGAGATCGCTCTTCCAGCCCGGCATGGCGGCGATGTAGGCCTGCACCGGGGCATCGCCGTAGCCCTTCGGAATTTGGGGATTGCCGCCCGAGAGCAGCTTCGGCCCTGCGGCCCCCTTCTCTCCCGCGGGCTTCGCCTTCCCGGGCGTCTTGCCGGCCATCGCGCTCACTCCGCCGTGCTCCGTGAGGCATAGCGGAGTTGTGCGCCCCGTGCAAACGCGGAGGAACGTGCCGGGTTTCGGGCGGAGCTTCAGTCCCGCGGCGCCGCCGCCCGGCGCAGGCGATCGTTGATCGCCTCGCCCAGCCCCTCCTCCGGCACCGGCGCCACCGCAATGGCGGCGAACGGTGGCCGGTCGAGGGTGCGCAGCATGGCGAACAGGTTGGCTGCCGCCTCCACCAGGTCCCCTGTGGGCGACAGGTTGAGGTCGGCGTCTGCCGGAACCGGTCCGAACCCCAGCAGCGCCTCGCCGGGCCTGCGCTCGGTCGCGCCGAGACGCACCGGCCGCGCGGGAGCATAGTGGGAGCGGAGCTGGCCGGGGGCGGTCGGCGCCGCGGCCGCCGCAGGTGCGGCGAGCGGCCCCACCACCGCCTCGATCGCCGCCCGCGCAAGCCCGCCGGGACGCAACAGGACCGGACAGCCGGGATCGGTGACATCGAGGATGGTCGATTCCACCCCCACCGGACACGGGCCGCCGTCGAGGATGAGGTCCACCTGGTCGCCCAGCGCCTCCGCCACATGCGCGGCCGTCGTGGGACTGAGCCGGCCGGACGGGTTGGCGCTGGGCGCAGCCACCGGCCGCTCCACCGCCCGCAGGAGCGCCTGCGCCACCGGCGCCGCCGGCACCCTGACCGCCAGCGTGTCCAGCCCCGCCGTCACCAGCAGCGACACCGGGCAGTCGGGCCGCCGTGGCAGCAGCAGCGTCAGCGGCCCCGGCCAGAAGCGCGCGGCGAGCGCCTGCGCCGCCGGATTGTCCGCCACCAGCCGGAACGCCTGCCCGGCGTCTGCGACATGGGCGATCAGCGGGTTGAACCGCGGCCGCTCCTTGGCCGCGAAGATCCGGGCGACGGCGGCGTCGCTGGTCGCATCCGCGCCCAGCCCGTAGACGGTCTCGGTCGGAAAGGCGACCAGGCCGCCCGCGCGCAGCACCTCGGCCGCCCGCGCGATGGCGACGGGGTCGGCGGGAACGACGCGGGTGAATTCGTTCGCTGTCATGGCGTCTCTGGTTGCCCGAGCCCGTGTTGCAGTGCAACATTTCTCTGCTGCAGCGCAGGCGGAGACGAGCGATGGCGGGACGGATCATCACGATCGCACAGCAGAAGGGCGGCGCGGGCAAGTCCACGCTCGCGGTCAACCTCGCCGTGGCGCTGGCCCAGGGGCGGCGGAAGGTGGTCCTGGTCGACATCGACCCGCAGGGCACCGTCGCCCGCTGGGGCGAGCTCCGGGCGGCCAACGCGGCGCAGACGAAGGCGAAGCTCGCCGTCGAGGCGATCGCCGGCTGGCGGACCGCGAACCAGGTGAAGCGGCTTGCGGAGGAGCATGACGCCGTCCTCATCGACAGCCCGCCCCACGCGGAAACGGAGGCGAGGCTCGCCATCCGTGCCGCCGACCTGATCGTCGTGCCGCTGCAGCCCAGCCCGGCCGACCTGTGGGCGGTGCAGCCGACCCTCGACATGGCGGCGGAGGAGAAGCGGCCGGTGCTGGTGGTCCTGAACCGGACGCCGCCGCGGGCCCGCCTCGTCGCCGAGATCGCGGAGGCCGCGGCAAGGCTCGGCCACCTCGACCTCAACGTCGCAGGCACCCGCATCGGCAACCGGGTCGCCTTCGCCGAGGCCTTCATGCGCGGGCTCGCCGCCGCGGAAATCCGGGCTGCGACCGCCGCCGACGAGATCGCGGCGCTCGCCCGCGAGGTGTGGAAGCGGGCCTCCTGACGGCAGGCTGTCAGCAGCCCCGCGGCAGGGTTCCGGCATCGAAGCAAGGGGAGCGCGACATGGACAGCATCATGTCTCACGTCTCGATCGGCACCAACGACTTCGACCGCGCGGTCGCGTTCTACGACGCGGTGCTGCCGGCGATCGGCGCGCGGCGGCTGGAGACCTTCCCGGGCGCGGCCGCCTATGGCAGGCAGTACCCGGAATTCTGGGTGCAGACCCCGGCCGACGGAGGCAGGGCGGCCAGCGCCAACGGCATCCACTTCGCCTTCCTCGCCACGTCCGAGGAGATGGTGCGCGCGTTCTGGGATGCAGCGCTGGCCGCCGGCGCCACGCCCGACGGCGAGCCCGGCCCGCGCCCGCACTACGGCCCCGCCTACTACGGCTGCTTCGTGCGCGACCTCGACGGCCACAAGATCGAGGCCATGTTCTGGGACGAGAGCAAGGCGTGACGGGAGACGCCATGATCAGGCTGTACTGGAGCCCGCGCACCCGGGCCACGCGCGCGGTCTGGCTGATGGAGGAATCGGGACTGCCCTACGAGATCGAGCCCGTGAACATCCACGACCCCGCGGCCAAGGCGGCCAGCCCCGGTTTCCTCGCCGCGAGCCCGCTGGGCAAGGTGCCCGCGATCCAGGACGGGCCGGTGGCGATGGCGGATTCGGCCGCGATCGGGATCTACATCGGCGACCGCTATCCGGAAACGCGGCTCGCTCCGGCGATCGACGATCCCGACCGCGGCCGCTACCTGTTCTGGATGACCTTCTCGCCGGGCGTGATCGAGCCGGCGATGGCGGAGCGGTTCTACAACATCGCGCCGAACCCGGTCGCCCACGGCTGGGGCACGTTCGACGCGATGATCGAGACCGTCGCCAGGGCGGTGGAGCCCGGGCCGTGGCTGCTGGGCGACCGCTTCACGGCGGCCGATGTGATGATCGGCTCGGCGCTCTCCTACATGGGCTACGTCGGCATGTTGCCCGACGATCCCGTCCTCAGGGCCTATGCCGGGCGCTGCGAGGCCCGCCCGGCGCGGCAGCGGGCCCGGGAGAAGGAACGCGCCCTCGGCGGGTGACGCCGCAGGAGGGCAGCGCCGTCATCACCGGCCCGGTGCCGGGGACTCTTCGCCATGTGCTCTGCGGGCAGGCTGCGCGGCGGGTGAAGGGTCCTTCGCCCGCAGCCGGCCGGGCGGCACGCCAAGCACGCGCTTGAACGCCCGGCTGAACGCGGCCTCGGATTCGTAGCCCAGCCGCCGGGCCACGGCGGCGATCTTCATCCGGTCGCGGGTCAGCCACTGCCGCGCCTGGTGCATGCGCACCCGCGTCACGTAGCGGGCCGGCGTCTCGCCGACGATGGCGGTGAAATGCTGGGCGAAGCCCGAGCGCGAGGCGCCCATCAGCGCCGCCATCGATTCCACCGTCCAGTCGCGGGTCGGGTCGCGGTGGATCGCCGCCAGCACCTTCCCGATCTTCGGGTGCCGCACGGCGGCGAGCCAGCCGGTGGCATCGCCGCAGCCCCGCTCGACCCAGGCCCGGATGATGGTCGCCGCCAGCACGTCGGCGAGCCGCGCCAGCACGCCGGCGGCGCCCACCCGCTCTGCCGCCACCTCGCGCGCCATCGCCGCAAGGAAGTGCGGCACCTCAGGCTCCCGCGCCGCCAGGTCGCAGATCCGCAGCACGTCCGGCATCAGCGCGAACAGCGGGTGCAGGCCGTCCAGGCTGAACCGCATGCTGCCGCAGAACAGCAGCGTCCGCGCGCCATCGCCGCAGCACGACACGTTGAAGACGTTCTCGCACAGCGGCTCGACGGTGTAGCTCGACAGCGGCCGGGTGACCGCGCCCGGCGCGCTGGCCACCGCATGGGCGGCCCCGCGCGGCAGCAACACCGCATCGCCCGGCAAGAGCTCCGTCCACTCGCCCGCAGGCGTCTGCAGCCAGCAGCCGCGGCCGGCGATGAAGTGGAAGCGCGCTTCCGGCTGCGCCGGGAAGGCAATGCCCCAGGGCGCCGCCATCACGCAGCGCTGGTAATCGACGCCTTCCAGCCGCAGCCCGCGCAGGATCTCGGTCAGCGGGTCGCCGGCTGGCCCGGCGGTTCTGGACGAATGATCAAACATGACGGTGTTTCCGGCATGGAAACGCCAGAAGGCTACGCCAACTTGCGCCGCGGGTTCCACCAGTTCGGAGGTGCGCCGTGACGCAAACCCCTTCCGGCGCGGACGTCGCCGACGCCGCGCCAGCCTATGCTGACAGTGGTGCTGTCGCACGCGAAGGCCAGCCCGCCTGGGCGGCCGTGGTATCGCTCGCCCTCGGCGTGTTCGGCCTCGTGACGGCGGAGTTCCTGCCTGCGAGCCTGCTCACCCCGATCGCCGACGACCTCGGGGTCACCGACGGAGCCGCCGGCCAGGCCGTCACCGCCACCGCGGTCATCGGCGCCTTCGCCGCGCCG
>ERZ777003.4567-NODE-4567-length-11496-cov-6.630802_pt1 | contig 11496 bp, 13 predicted proteins | sample MGYA00374956_ERZ777003 | MGnify/ENA primary metagenome ERZ777003 (study PRJEB29302, sample SAMN06268252) | bioreactor metagenome | isolation source: Joint BioEnergy Institute, California, USA | place: USA:Joint BioEnergy Institute, California, USA | collected... | reverse complement strand
GAGATCGGCTGATCCCACGCCGCCATCGGCGATCTCGGACGATCCGACTTGGCCGCTCCCGATGTGCTTCGACTTGACCGCGTTCTTCTTGATGTGCTTCGACTTGACCGCGTTCTTCTTGATGTCGTTCTTGTCGACGTTGTTCTTGCCCGGCAGCGCGGTGGCGGTTCCCGCCAAAGCGGCGACGAGCGCGATCACGGCGACGAGCATGGCCGGCGTGGGCCGGCCTCGGGTGCCCTCCATGTGAAACCCCCTCGAGTGGTTTGGTCGGGGTGACCCTAAGCCCGGGGCGCGCTCGCGGTCAAGCGTTCGTTCGGCCGCTCAAACGCCGGCGCCCGCGGCGCCGCGGCCCTCGCCCGCCGCGAAGCGGGCGGCGCCGGCGATCCCGGTGATCACCGAGTCGCGGCCGAGCTCCGCTTCCAGCGCAAGCCCGTCGGCCAGCGGCATCCCCGCGCCCTCGAGCGCGGCCCGGCGGTCCGACAACATCGTCGGCTGCGGGAAGGCGGCCAGTCCCTCCGCGATCTCAAGGGCGCGGTCGAGGTGGCGGCCGGGCTCCACGATCTCGGTGAGCAGGCCCCACGCGTAGGCCTCATCGGCCTCGAGCACGCGCCCGGTGAGGATCATCTCCAATGCGCGGCCCATGCCGACGATGCGCGGCAGTCGCTGGGTGCCCCCGTCGATCAGCGGCACGCCGAAGCGGCGCTCGGTGAATCCGAGCTTCGCGTCGTTCGTCGCCACGCGCAGGTCGCACCACAGGGCGAGCTCGAGCCCGCCCGCGAGGCACCAGCCCGAGATCGCGGCGATGGTCGGCTTCGACGGCGTGAGGCGGGTGAAGCCGAGCGGCCCGTCCGGGCGCCGGTCGAGCCACGCGCCGACCTCGCCCTCGGGGTCCTCGCCGGTGAAGCGCTCGGCCTGTTCGGCGAGGGCCTTCAGGTCGGCGCCGGCGCAGAAGGCTTCCGGCCCCTCGCCGGTGAGCACGAGCACGCGGGCGTCGTCGTCGGTCTCGAAGCGGTCGTAGCCCTCACGCAGGAGATCGGCGGTCTCGCCGTCCACAGCATTGCGGCGCTCGGGACGCGTGATCGTGAGCACGGCGGCCGCGCCGCGCCGCTCGTAAGAGACCTTCGCCATCCGGTTGTGGCTACCGCAGCCGTTCCAGGTCCGCCCGAGCCCGCTCCTTGCGGCTGTCGAGGCGCATCTGGATCAGCGAGAGCACGGTGACGAGGATCGCGAAGAAGGCGATCACGCCGAACGCGAAGAACGTGATCACCTTGTCGTCGGTGCGGCCGTAGAGGCCGACCCCGTCGGCGGCGAGCGCGCCCGGCGCAAGCACGAGCATGGCCGTGGCGACGAGGACGAGATTTGTTGCGAAGCGACGAGCCCTCTGCATCGCTCGGAACTCTACCTGCAGCCGCCCCGTACTGCCTGCCCTAACCTCCCGCGGCCATGTCGATCCTCGAGGCGATCATCCTCGGCGTCGTCGAGGGCGTCACCGAGTTCCTGCCGATCTCGAGTACCGGGCACCTGACGGTGGTGGAGAAGGCGCTGGGCTTCAACGTGGACGCCCCCGACGTGACCGCGTTCACCGCGATCGTGCAGATCGGGGCGATCCTCGCCGTGATCCACTACTTCCGCGAGGACCTGATCCGCGTGGTCGGGGCCTTCTTCGCGGGGTTGCGCGATCCCGCGCGGCGCGACCGCGAGTTCCACTACGCGCTCGCCCTCGGCGTCGGCTCGATGCCGATCGCCTTCGCCGGGCTTGCCTTCCAGGACGCGATCGAGGGGCCGCTGCGCAGCCTCTGGGTCGTGGGCGTTGCGCTGATCCTCTGGAGCTTCGTGATGTGGATCGTCGACCGCAACGCGACCCAGGTGCGTGGCGAGGAGGACGTGCGGATGCGCGACACCCTGATCATCGGCGTGACGCAGTGCCTCGCGCTGGTCCCGGGCGTCTCGCGCTCCGGAGCGACGATGTCGGCCGGGCTCGTCCTCGGCCTCGACCGGGTGACGGTCACCCGGCTCTCGTTCTTCCTCTCGATCCCGGCGCTGACCGCCGCCGGCATCTACCAGGCGGTCAAGGAGTACGACGAGATCTCGACCGGTATCGGCTGGGGACCGACGATCGTCGGCACGGTCGTCAGCTTCATCGTCGCCTACGCGGCCGTCGCCTGGCTGCTGCGCTACATCGCCCGGCACACGTTCTCGCTCTTCATCGTCTACCGGATCCTGCTGGGCATCCTGGTGCTCGCCCTCGTGAGCGCCGGGGCGATGGCGGCGACGTAGGCGTTCGCATACGTTCACGCTGTGCCGCTCGCGATCGAACTGTTCAAGGGCCAGACGCGGCGCTACCGGTCCATCCTGCATCGAGCGGACGGGGTGGAGGTCGAGCTCGAAGGCGGCTCCTACAACCGCGTCGGCGGTCCCCGGCGCGAAGTCCCGCACGACCTGGCGCACCTGGTGATCGAGGACGAGCTCGGGCTGGAGTTCGGCGTTTGGGGTGTTCTCGCCAAGGGCGGGCTGTTCCGGCTGGCGCGCGTTGTGGGCGGCAGGCAGCCGCCGCACGCTGCCGAGCGCTCGCGGAAGGTTCTCCGCGAGGCGGGCGATCGGCTCATGCAGGCCGAGATGCTCACCGGCGCGATCTGCCGCCGGGCCGAGTCGGGCGCTCCCACCGCGGCTCAGGTGCGCGGCGACGTCGGCGAGCGGTGGTGGAGCCCGGCCGTTACCGACGATGCCCTGACCCGCGCCTACCGGCGCCTGCGCGAGGGCAGTGAGGCGTGGGCCGCTCTCGACCCGGGCGGAGTCATGCGCCTCGAGTGGCGGGCACAGGAAGCGGTGAAGAACCCGTGAATTTCCGTGTGAAAGTCCTGTGAACGCGCGCGGAGTGCGGGGCTGAGGCCTCTACCATCGCTGGCGAGCGGGCCGCTCCCGGTCCCGGACGGATATGCATCCACCGCCACCGACAATCCGGATCGCGGTCGTCGACACCGAGACCGCCTTCGTCCGGGTCCTGGCCGCCCGCTTCCAGGCGGCCGGGTGGGAGTACCGCATCTTCTCCTCCACGGTGCCCGACGAGGAGCTCGTCTCCCTCAAGCTCAACGCGCTGCTCGTCGACCTGACCGTGCTGGGCCCGAGCGGGTGGGACTTCCTCGAGCGGGTCTCGAACGTGCTTCCCGACCTCGGCGTGATCGTCGCCACGAACGGCTCGACGGTCGCCCAGCGGGTGCGCGGGCTGCGCCTGGGCGCCGACGACTGGATCTCGAAGCCCGGCCACCCCGAGGAGGTGATGGCGCGCGTCGAGGCCGTCGTGCGGCGCAAGCGGCGCACGCGGCCCCGGCTCGACGCCGGGCCACTCGTCGCCGGCGAGCTCGAGATCCGGCCGGATCAGTTCCAGGCGTTCGTCTCCGGCCGGGGGATCGACCTCACCCGGCGGGAGTTCGAGCTGCTGCAGGCGCTCGCGGATTCGAGCGGCCGCGTGGTCGAGCGCGAGGACATCTACCAGCGCGTGTGGGGCTACTCCATGGCGCACGGGGACAGGTCGGTCGACGTGTTCGTGCGCAAGCTGCGCAGCAAGCTGCAGAAGCACTCGCCCGGCTGGCAGTACATCCACACCCACTTCGGCGTCGGCTACCGCTTCGAGGCGGTGCCGAATGCGCCGGGGGAGGCGGAGCTGCCGGCGGCCCCGGAAGCGGAGCCGGCGGAGGAGCGCGCCGAGGACGCGCCCGTTTCACAACTTCTTCACGACTCGGATACGAGCTCGTAACAAGACGGCGGGCGGCCGCTGCGACGGTGGGTTCGTGCAAACGAATCCACTCAGAAGGAGACAGATCCATTGATCTCTCGCAAGGGGCTGCCCGCAGCGGCAGCCGCGGCAACCGTCCTCGCGGCGTTGGTCATCGCGGCGTGCGGGAACGACGACGATGGCGGGGAGGCGACCGCATCGAGCGGCTCGGACCTCTCGGGCTCGATCGCGATCGACGGCTCGTCGACGGTCGAGCCGTTCGCGCAGGCGGCCGCCGAGCTCTTCAACCAGGAGAACCCGGACGTGAACATCACGGTCGGGGCGGCGGGTACGAGCGGCGGGTTCGAGAAGTTCTGCGCTGGCGAGATCGACATCTCGGACGCGTCGCGGCCGATCGACCCCGAGGAGGAGAAGGCCTGTAAGCAGGGCGGGGTCGAGTGGACCGAGGTCCAGGTCGCCAACGACGGCATCTCCGTGGTCACGAACCCGGAGCTCGAGATCTCATGCCTTACCACCGAGCAGCTCGCGCAGTTGTGGTCGGACGACAGCGTGAAGAAGTACTCGGAGCTCGGCGAGGACGCCGGGACCGGCGAGCCGCTTCCGGACACCGAGGTGAGCCTCTACGGGCCTGGCACCGACTCCGGGACGTTCGAGTACTTCACCGAGGAGATCAACGGCGAGGATGGCGTGAGCCGCAAGGGCTACCAGGCCTCCGAGGACGACAACGTCCTGGTCCAGGGAGTCTCCGGTGACGCCGCCGGCCTGGGCTACTTCGGCTTCAGCTACTACGAGCAGAACGCCGATTCGCTGAACCTGGTCGCGGTCGACGCCGGAGACGGGTGCGTGGCCCCGAGCCCGGAGACGATCGCCGACGGCTCCTACGCCCCCCTGTCGCGACCGATCTTCATGTACCCGTCGGCCGCGGCCCTGGAGCGGCCCGAGGTCGAGGCGTTCATGCAGTTCGTCGTCGACAACTACGACGCGATTGCAGAGGCGGCGCTGATCGTCCCGATGGACGAGTCGCAGGCGCAGGAGTCGGCGCAGGCCCTGGCGGGAGGGGCCTGAGCCGCGGGACGGCAGACGGAGCCAGCCAGTGGAGGCAGGAGCTCACGTGATCGGCGCGGCGACCTCGCCCCTCGGTGTCGCCAAGCCGCGGCGGGGGGAGCAGCTCATCCGAGCGCTGCTCTTCCTCGCCGCCGCCGTCTCCGTTCTCACCACCGCCCTGATCCTCGTCGCGCTGTTGAAGGAGGCGGTCTCGTTCTTCGGCGAGGTCGGGCTCGACTTCTTCACCGACGCGGAGTGGTCGCCACTGTTCAACCCACCCTCGTTCGGGATCTGGCAGCTCCTGAACGGCACCTTCCTGATCACGGGCATCGCGATGCTGGTTGCGGTCCCGATCGGCCTCGGCATCTCCGTGTACCTCTCGGAGTACGCACATCCGCGCATCCGCCGGGTGGTGAAGCCGGTGCTCGAGGTGCTCGTGGGCGTGCCGACCGTGGTCTTCGGCTACTTCGCCCTCTCGTTTGTCACCCCGACGATCCTCCAGGACATTCTCGGGCTGGAGATCCAGGTGTTCAACGCCCTGGCCGCCGGCCTCGCCATGGGCTTCATGATCGTCCCGACGATCGCCTCGATCTCCGAGGACTCGATGCGGGCGGTCCCCCAGGGGCTGCGCGAGGGCGCCTTCGGCCTCGGCGCGACGAAGCGCCAGGTGGCGACGAAGGTCGTCTTCCCGGCCGCGATCTCCGGGATCGTCGCCTCGATCGTCCTCGGGGTATCACGCGGCGTGGGGGAGACGATGATCGTGCTGGTGGCCGCCGGCCTGCAGCCGAACTTCGGCGTGAACCCGGCTGAGGGCTTCGCCACGATCACCACCTTCATGGGGGCGACCGCGAAGGGGGACAACCCCGCCGGGACGATCGGCTACGAGTCGATCTTCGCCTGCGGGATCACACTCTTCGTCCTCACGCTCGCGATGAACACCGTCGCGATCCGGTTCGTGCGCAAGTACCGGGAGGTGTACGAGTGAGGCCTTCCGTGGATCCGGACACGATCGCCGGCGCCGTGCGGGCGCCGCTCGCCGAGGGCCGCACCAACCGCTGGCTCGAGCTCGGCTTCCAGGGGAGCTTGCTCTTCTGCGTGTTCGCCGCGTTCGCCGTGCTCGCCGCCCTGATCGGTGACGTGCTCGCGGACGGGCTTGGCTCGCTCAGCCTCGACTTCATCACGGACACGCCGTCGCGGATCGTCCCCGAGGCTTCCGGGATCGGCCCGGCGCTCGCGGGAACGCTCTTCCTGATGGCGGTGTGCGCCGCGTTCATCATCCCGGTGGGGATCGCCACCGCCGTGTACCTGGAGGAGTACGCGAACCGCGAGAGCCGCATCGCGCGCTTCATCGAGCTGAACATCCAGAACCTCGCGGCGGTGCCGTCGATCGTCTACGGCATCCTCGGCCTCGCCTTCCTGGTCCGCGGGCCGCTCTCGCTCGGCAACACGATGGTCGCCGGCGGGCTTACCCTCGGGCTGCTGGTCCTCCCGGTCCTGATCGTCGCCGGCCGGGAGGCGATCCGCGCGGTGCCGAACTCGATCCGCGAGGGGTCGATGGCGCTGGGCGCGACGAAGTGGCAGACGATCTGGAAGCAGGTCCTGCCCGCGGCGCTACCCGGGATCGCGACCGGGGCGATCCTCTCGCTCTCGCGCGCGATCGGCGAGACCGCGCCGCTCATCGTCGTCGGGGCCGTCTACTTCGCGACCTCGGTCCCGTCCTCGTTCGGCGACGACGTCACCGCGCTGCCGATCCAGATCTTCAGCTGGGTCTCGGATCCGCGCGAGGAATACAAGGCGCTCGCCGCCGCGGGAATCCTCGTCCTCATGGCGATCCTGCTGGCGATGAACGCGGTCGCGATCTGGCTTCGGAACAAGTACGAGCAGAAGTGGTAGGCATGACCGACATCGATCTGGGCGCGACCGTCACGGCGAGCCAACCGGGCTCCGGGGTCTCACGCGAGACGTTCGCGAGCAAGGGCAACGCGTTCGAGCTGCGGGGGGTGACCGTCTCCTACGGCGGCAAGCCGGCGGTCGTCGACATCGACATGGACATCCCGAACCAGGCGATCACCGCCTTCATCGGGCCGTCCGGGTGCGGGAAGTCGACGCTGATCCGCTGCCTCAACCGGATGAACGACCTGATCCCGTCGGCGCGGGTCGACGGGCAGGTGCTCTACCACGGCGAGGACATCTACGACCCGCGGATCGACCCGGTCGAGGTGCGCAAGCGGATCGGCATGGTCTTCCAGAAGCCGAACCCGTTCCCGAAGTCGATCTACGACAACATCGCCTTCGGTCCGCGCATCCTCGGGATGAAGGGGGACATGGACGAGATCGTCGAGCGGGCGCTGCGCGGCGGGGCGCTGTGGGACGAGGTCAAGGACCGCCTCCACGACAACGCGTTCGGCCTCTCGGGTGGCCAGCAGCAGCGCCTGTGCATCGCCAGGTGCCTCGCGGTGGAGCCCGACGTGATCCTCATGGACGAGCCCTGCTCCGCGCTCGACCCGATTTCCACGGGGAAGATCGAGGACCTGATGCTCGAGCTGAAGGAGCGCTACTCGATCGTGATCGTCACCCACAACATGCAGCAGGCCGCGCGGGTGTCGGACATGACCGCCTTCCTCATCGTGAAGCTGGACGGCGACGAGCAGCACCGGCAGGGCCGGCTCGTCGAGTACGACGTCACCGAGAAGATCTTCACGAACCCCGCCGATCCGCGGACCGAGGACTACGTCACGGGAAAGGTCGGCTGATGGCCACCGGCGTACGCGTCCAGTACCAAGAGGAGCTCGCCCGGCTCGAGGAGCGTGCCCTCGACGGGCTCGACCTGGTCGCCGCCCAGCTCGAGCGCGCGATCGAGGCGGTGGAGCAGCGGGACTCCGAGCTCGCCGAGCTGGTCGTCGCAAACGACGACGTCCTCGACGGCCGCTACCTCGAGATCCACCAGTCGATCCTCACCCTGCTCGCGACCCAGGCGCCGGTCGCCACCGACTTGCGCCTGATCTCCGCGCTCCTGCACGTGATGAAGAACATGGAGCGCATGGGGGACCAGTGCGTGAACGTGGCGAAGCTCATCCCGCTCGTCGGTCACGACCCGCCCGCTGACGAGCGCATCCTGCGCGACATCTCGACGATGGGCGCCCGGGTGAAGACGCAGGTGGCCCAGGCGAAGCGGGCGTTCGCCGCGCGCGACCTCGAGCTCGCCCGCGACCTCGTACGCGAGGACGACGTCGTCGACGACCTGAACAAGGAGATCTTCCACATCGCGATCGAGATCGGCGACGACCACGACCGCCGGGAGTGGGCGATGACGATGATCCTGGTGGCGCGGGCGATCGAGCGGATCGGCGACAACAGCGTTGACATCGGCGAGCAGGTCGCGTTCGTGGTCACGGGCCTCTTTCGCGAGTTCCAGGACGCATCGCGCCCGGCTGAACGTCTCGCCTGAGAGCCGCTAACCTGCCCGGCCACGCGCAACCTTTTGCGAGGTTGCGTGTTCTTCGTTAGCAACTGCTAACAATTGCGGCTCGCGAAAGCGGTCGCATAGAGGGAACAAACCGAAAAACCGGCACGCCGAGTCCCTGACGGACACCGTCAGGGAACGGGGGAACCACTTGTTTTGGGGCTAACCCGCCAGGAGCGGGGGCGCAGGCTCTTTCAGCGCCAGCCCGTCAGCTAACCCCGTAGGCCGACGAAGGAGGCTGGTCAGTTGACCTGGGTTGAAAACGAGCGGGGCCCGCGCGCCCCAATCGGAAAAGTGAAGTCGATGGTGGCGCTCGCGCTGGGCATCGCCGCACTCACCGCGCCCGCGGCGCACGCTGCCGGCACCGGTGGCGTAGGGGACAGAACCGGAACGTCGCCGGCGACGACGACTCCCGGCTCGAAGGCGAAGCTGAAGAACGGCTTCGCCGTCGCCCCGGCCGACGCGCCCAACAAGGTGAAGCGCGCGATCGAGGCCGCCAACCGGATCGTCAAGGGCAAGAAGTACTGCCTCGGCGGCGGCCACGGCCGCTGGGAGTCCCGCTGCTACGACTGTTCCGGGACCGTGAGCTACGTCCTCGGCCCGAAGGGCGCGGGTGTCCTCAAGTCGCCGATGCCGTCCGGCTCCTTCATGCGCTGGGGCAAGCGCGGCAAGGGCAAGTGGATCACGATCTACGCGAACGGCGGCCACATGTACGCCGTCATCGCCGGCCTGCGCCTCGACACCTCGATGACCCCGGGCAACGGCCCCGGCTGGAGCGCCACCAAGCTCCACCAGCGAGGCTTCGCGATCAGGCACCCGCGGGGGCTCTAGCTCCCGCGGGCTCACGATCGGGGAGGTCTGCCGTTCCTCAGGAAGGGCGATCCTCCCCGATGTGCGACCGACGGCTTCGCGGCCGGTTGGTACGCCCCGCCGCCTAACCCCGGCCGGCGCGTGATACTTGCGGGGTGTTCCCGGTCAACGTGCCGAACGTGCTCACGGTGCTGCGCATCGTCGCGGTGCCGGTGCTCGTCGTCGCGCTGCTCGACGAGACGCCCGACGGGGATGTGATCGCGGCGATCGTGTTCGCGCTCGCGGCGATCACCGACGGGCTCGACGGGTACATCGCCCGGCGTCGGCAGCAGATCACGAACTTCGGCAAGTTGATGGACCCGCTTGCCGACAAGCTGCTCGTGATCGCGGCGCTCGTCTCGCTCGTCTCGCTCGACCGGCTGGCGGCTTGGATCGCGATGGTGATCATCGCGCGGGAGCTTGCGGTGACCGGCCTGCGCACGCTCGCGGCCGAGCAGGGGGTGGTGATCGCGGCGAGCTGGCTCGGGAAGGCGAAGACCGCTCTGCAGATCGGGGCGATCCTCGCGGTGATCGCGTTCGACCCGACGCCGGTCTGGGTCGACGTCCTGCTCTACGTCGCCGTGGCGGTCACGGTGATTTCGGGCGCCGATTACTTCTTCGGCCTGAGGCGCAGGCTCGAGGAGCACCGGGCCGAGCAGGCCCGCTCAGTCAGCGCAGGGCGCCTCTAGCCACTCGCGCTTCGTCATGTGGTGGCGCGTGTGCGTCCCCTGCTCGAGCTCGGAGAGGATCTCGCTGAGCTCGCCGGAGCGCTCGGCCACGACGGAGTGGCGGTGGATCGTCTCGAGGTTCTCCTGGCGCGCGAGCAGGAAGCCGCCGTCGCGCAGCTGCGGGTAGGCCTCGGCGACCCGGCGCACCATCTCGCGGACCACGTCCTCCACGAAGCGCGGCTGCATGTGGGCCTTCTCGACCACGTGCGCCTCGTCCGAGCGCTTCATCAGCTCGTAGATCTCGGAGCTCATGGAGGACTCGACGATGTGCAGGAGGTCGCGCGCGTCGACATCGACCTCGGCCCCCTCCGGCCGGCCGATGTGGATCGAGCCGATCCCGCGCTGGTTGTGGGTGGCGACGGGGACGGCGGCCAGGATCTTGTCGATGTCCTCGGGCGCGAAGCCTTCCTCGGCGAGCCGCTCGCGCGAGCGGCCGGCCAGGAGCCCCTGCGCGCACGGGCACGCGGTCATGCCCTGGGCCTCCACGCCCGTGAGCGTGCGGGTACCGCGCTCGGAGGCCACCGCGGTCCCGAAGAGCGTGTAGATCTCCTGCGTTCGGATGCCGGAGACCGGCGTGGGGACCGTGTCCGGATAGCGCGCGGCGATCGTCACCTCGGCGCGCAGGCCCTCCTGGCGCTCGCGCACCTGCTCGGCGATGTGGGCGGCGAGCGTCTCGGCGCGCAGGGTCTCGCCGAGGACGACGTTGTCGATCGCCTCGTTGACGACCTCCTCGAAGCGGGACATGTGGACGCCGGCCTGCTGCGGGTTCAGATCGACGAAGGCCTCGAGCTCCGCGAAGAAGAGCTTGTCCTCGACGCTGATCACCTTCTCGACGCCGACGACGCCGACGCGGGTGAGGCTTACTTCGGTCGCTGGGCGGCCCGCCTGGACGTCGGGCGCGGAGCTCGGGAGCGAATGGGTTGTGGCCATCGACTAAGGGTGGCACATGCCCGTAGCCCGCCGGCCTTGGGGAGGAATGTCCCCAAGTTTCGCCGCCCGGGGCATCCCTATACTTCGCGACGCCTGATACGAGGAGAGGTGGCAGGTGGCTGAGAAGACCGAAGTTCTTCTTTCGGACGGCGAGCCTGGGTCCACGGGTACGGACGACGGGCATGAAACAGATCGGGGCGAGGCACTGCCGGAGTCGGAGGAGCTCCAGAACCTCATCGCTCAGGGTCAGGAGCGCGGCTACATCACGTTCGAGGAGATCTCGGCGACGCTCGAAGAGGTCGAGGTCACCAAGGAGCAGGTGCAAGCCCTCCATGCGCACCTGATCGAGCACGGCGTCGACGTCATCGCCGAGAACGGCGTGAGCGCCTACAAGGAGGCGAAGGGCGACTCCGCGCCCGACCAGCCGAAGAAGCCCGAGCTCGACCTCACGGTGGAGCCCAGCCTCGACTCCCTGCGCCTCTACCTCCGCTCGATCGGCCGGGTCGAGCTGCTCACCGCCGAGCAGGAGATCGAGCTGGCCAAGCGGATCGAGAAGGGCGACATGAACGCCAAGCGCCACATGGTCGAGGCGAACCTGCGCCTGGTGGTCTCGATCGCGAAGGGCTATCTCGGCCGCGGCCTCTCCTTCCTCGACCTGATCCAGGAGGGCTCGCTCGGCCTGATCCGCGCCGTCGAGAAGTTCGACTACCGCCGCGGCTACAAGTTCTCGACCTACGCGACCTGGTGGA
>ERZ777003.4566-NODE-4566-length-11500-cov-5.188379_pt1 | contig 11500 bp, 11 predicted proteins | sample MGYA00374956_ERZ777003 | MGnify/ENA primary metagenome ERZ777003 (study PRJEB29302, sample SAMN06268252) | bioreactor metagenome | isolation source: Joint BioEnergy Institute, California, USA | place: USA:Joint BioEnergy Institute, California, USA | collected... | reverse complement strand
GCAGAGCCCAGCGGCATCGTGCAGCGCCGGATCCTGGACGGCGAGCCGGACCTCGCTTCGGCGAGGAGCTCCGCGTCCGCGCCGGCCGGGGCGAGACGGTCGCCGCCGAGCTCGCCCACGACCGCGGAGGAGATGCCATGATCGTCACCGTGACGCCGAACCCCGCCGTCGACCAGACGATATTCGTTCGCACCCTCGAGCCCGGCGCCGTGAACCGGGCGCGCGAGACTCAGCTCGACCCGGCCGGCAAGGGCGTGAACGCAGCGCGCGTCGCCGACCGGCTCGGCTTGCCGATGATCGCGTTCGGTTTCGTGGGTGGAGAGACCGGCCGGATCGTGGAAACGGCCCTGGACGCCGAGGGCGTACAGCTGCATTTCGTCCGCGTCCCCGGCTGGACGCGCGTGAACGTGACGGTCGTCGGCGACGACGGTGGGGCGACGAGCGTGTACGGTCCGGGCCCGCGCGTCGCTCACACGCCGCGACGCAACTCGTCGCGCATCCGCTCGAAGGTCTCGCGGTCGATCTCGCCCCGCGCGTAGCGCTCGCGCAGGATCTCCTCGGCCCGATCGCCGCGGGTTCCGCCGCCCGTCGCGCCGTCGCCCCGCGTCAGCCGTACGATCAGCCAGACGACGAGCGCGATGACCGCGATCCAGAAGAGCGTCATGAAGAGCATCATGCCCCACCCCCACGCTCCGTTCATGTGATCCCACCAGCGATCCCACTGGACCAAGAGCGGCGCCATGATGACCCCCTCAGATCGGCTTCGAGCGCCCGTCGTGCGAGGCCTACGACGCACGGGTGCGCAAGCGGCGCGCCGCTCGGCTCGTCACCGGCTGGACCAGTGGATGTGGCGGATCTTCCAGCCGCCGGTGGTGCGGACGAGGACGAGCGTCTCCGTACCGTGCAGGTCGATCTCGCGATCGCGATACGTTCCGTTCATCGTGTACTCGCTCAGGTAGAGCGCGGTCCGGCCGTGCACCTCGAGATGCTCCGCCGTCGTCGTCTGCTCGACGGCCGCGAGAAACGCCATGTCGGCGCCGAGATGGTGGGCGCGGTACTCGTCGAGCGTCTCCGCGTGGCCGCCCTCGTAGACGACGAGGTCGGGGTGCAGGTACGAGACCGCCCGGGCCGAATCGCCCGCGGCGAGGGCTTCCGAGAACGCTTCGACGACGGCGCGCGCCTCGGCTTCGGCGGCGGCTCCCGCCGTCTGGGCGCGGACCGATGTCGGACCCGCGAGCGCGATCAGGGTGACGGCGAAGAGAGCGGTTCTCATGCTTCGTCTCCGGTTCAGTGTTCGTGGGGCGGCGTGCCCGGGGCGTGGGTGTGACCGGAGGCCTCACGCGGCTCGTGCGCGTGGCCGCCGTCGCCGTGGACGTGCCCGCCGCCCGCCGCCGCGACCATCGCGGCGTACTCCTCGGGCGTCATCTCCTCGAGCCGCCGCACCGCGGCGACGATCGCCCACAGCTCCTCGTCCGAGTGGGTGGGGCCGAACGCCGGCATGCCCGTCATCTTGATGCCGTGCTTGGTGATCCAGAACAGCTCCGCGTCCGTCCACTCGTGCGCCTCCTCGGCCAGGTCCGGCGGCTCGGGATTGAGTCCCCGGCCGTACTCGCCCTTTTCGACACCGGGCGCGCCGTGGCAGTCGACGCACATCGCGTGGTAGTGCCCGAAACCGTGGACCAGGAGCGCGGAATCGACCGGCATCGGCTCGCCGACCGAGGCGGCGCGGGATCTGACCGACCGTTCCATCGTCGCGCCGAGCACCCATTTGACCAGACCGGTGTGCGGCGTCGTCGCCGCGATGTCGTACGCGCCCGAATATGCGAACCCGAGTCCGCCGAGCGCGAACACGGCCACCGTCGCGGCGGCGCCGATCCCGGCTCCCGTCCACACGCGGCCCTTCTGCTCGGAATCCATCACCTGTGTTCTCCCGTCTCGATGGTCACTTACAGCGTCCGCCGGCGCAGCAGCTGCGCGTTGATGGCCACGATCACCGTCGAGAGCGACATCAGGATCGCGCCGACGGCCGGCGCGAGCACGATCCCCTTCCCCGCGAGCACGCCCGCCGCGAGCGGGATCGCGACGATGTTGTAGCCGGCCGCCCACCAGAGGTTCTGGACCATCTTGCGGTACGTCGCGCGGCTGAGTTCGACGATCCGCGGCATGTCGCGCGGGTCGCTCCGCACCAGCACCACGTCGCCCGCCTCGACGGCCACATCGGTGCCCGCACCGATGGCGACGCCGACGTCGGCGGTGAGCAGCGCCGGCGCGTCGTTCACCCCGTCGCCGACCATCGCCACCCGTTTGCCCTGGCTTTGGAGCTCCTTCACCTTCTCGACCTTCTGGTCGGGAAGCACCTCGGCGAAGACGGTGTCGATGCCGAGCTCGGCGGCGACCGCCTCGGCGACCGGCCGCGCGTCGCCGGTCAGCATGACGACCTCGATGCCGTCCGCGTGCAGTCGCTCGACCGCCTCGTAGGATTCGGGCCGGATCTCGTCCGCCACCGCGAAGACGGCGAGCGAGCGCTCGCCCTCGACCAGCGTGACGGCGGTCTGGCCCCGCTCGGCGGCCCGGTCGACGGCTCGCCGGAGTGCATCGGGCAGGTCCGCACCCAACTTCCGAAGCAGTGCGGGGCCGCCCATGTGCAACTCGCGGCCGTCCACCACCGCCCGGACGCCGTGGCCGGGGATCGCCTCGAACTCGCGCGAGGGCGGGATCTCGAGGCCCCGCTCCTCCGCACTCTTCACGATCCCCTGCGCGATCGTGTGCTCGCTGTCACGCTCCACGGCGGCGGCCAACCGGAGCGCCTCGTCCTCCGCCAGATCCCCGGCGGTGACGATGTCCACGACGCGGAACTCACCGCGCGTGAGCGTACCGGTCTTGTCGAAGACGACGGCGTCGACGTTCCGGGCCTCCTCGAGCCCGCGCCGGTCGCGCACCAGCAGCCCGTTCCGCGCGCCGAGCGTCGTCGAGATCGCGACGACGAGCGGGACGGCGAGCCCGAGCGCGTGCGGGCAGGCGATGACGAGCACGGTCACGGTTCGCTCGATGGCGAAGGCGCCCGTCGCGTCCGCGACCAGCCACGCGACCAGGGTGAGCGTGCCCGCACCGATGGCGACGAGCGTCAGCCAGAACGCCGCGCGGTCGGCCAGCGCCTGAGCCCGCGAGCGCGAGGTCTGCGCCTCCTTGACGAGCCGCATGATCCCGGCGAGCGCCGTCTTCTCGCCCGTCTTCGTGATCTCGACCCGGAGCGAGCCGCTGCCGTTGACCGTGCCACCGATGACCTCGTCGCCCGGCCCCTTGTCGACCGGCCGGGACTCACCCGTGATCATCGCCTCGTTCACCGCGCTGCGGCCCTCGCGCACGACGCCGTCCGCCGGCACGCTCGCACCCGGCCGCACCAGCACGACGTCTCCCTCCGCGAGCTCGGAGACGGGCACCTCCTCCGTTTCGCCATCCACGATGCGGAGCGCGGTCGAGGGCAGCAGCTTCGCCAGCTCGTTGAGTGCGCCGCTCGCCTGCTGGATGCTCCGCATCTCCATCCAGTGGCCGAGCAGCATGATCGTGACGAGCGTGGCCAGCTCCCACCAGAGCGGCGTGCCCGGGAAGCCGAGCGTGACCGCGGCGCTGAAGACAAACGCGACCGTGATCGCGAGCGCGATGAGCGTCATCATCCCCGGCGCGCGGTCGCGAAGCTCGCGCGCCGCCCCCCGGACGAACACCCACCCACCGTAGAAGAAGACGATCGTGCCGAAGACGGCGGGGATGTACTCCGAGCCGGGGAACACCGGCGCTGTGTAGCCGAGCCACTCCTGGAGCAGGTCGCCCCAGATCAGCGTCGGGACCGTGAGCAGCAGCGAGAGCCAGAACTTCGAGCGGAACATCTCGACGCTGTGCCCCTCGTGCTTGTCGTGTCCGGCGTGGGCCTCGTGGGCCGCGTGCGCGCCCGGCCCGTGCGCCGCCGCGCCGTGCATGTGCGCCTCGTGCTTCGCCCGGGGCTCCGTGGCCGGGCCGGGCGTGTGGCCGGGCGGATGCGCTTCTTCCGGATGCTCGGGATAGCCCGGCTCCATCGGCGGCTCTTCGTGCGCAGGTCCCGCCGGGCCGCGCGGCGCCTCGCCTCCGCGTGGGAGACTGTCGCGCACAGGCCGATCCTCTCCGTGCCCCGGATCTCGGGCGTCACCGCCGTGACCGCCGTGACGCGCCGTATGTTCGTCGTGCATGGAGGCTCCATTTCAGGGTTCGCCACGTGTCCACGGGGAACGGGATCCCGGACCCCGGCTCCCGTCACGACCGTGCCGTGATTCGCGCCCGGCCGCATCGACCGCCGATCCATACGGCGGACACGGGCGACTTCTTGGACGAACACCACTGCGACAGTCGCCCGCTACGGCATCGGCCGACGCGTGCCCACCGCCGCGGCTGACCTTCGGACCCCTACGGGGGTACATGCGACAAACGTGCAGGAGGGTCCGGACACGCTTTTTCTGCCCGCTCCGCCGACGCCAGGCATCCGTACTGTCGAGCGGACCCGACGCGAACGCAACACCGCCGTGCACTGGATCGCAAGGTCACCCGCCAGGGAACCGCTGTGAGGTGGAGCGTAGCGCACGCGCGATGAGGCTTCGATGAAATGCGAATGAAGCTTTCTTCATCCGGGCCGGCCCGACTGTCGTATTGCCGGGCCGTGCATTACCTTTCGGTGTGGACGCGCCTTCGATATACGCGCACCATCGCCGGGTGACGACGGCGATCCTTCTGGCTCGACGCTGGATGACGAACATGAAGATCCTCGTGGTCGAAGACGACCGGAAAGTCGCGAGCTTCCTCGAGCGCGGGCTCCGGGAAGAGGGGTACGCGGTGGACGTCGCCCACGACGGAACCGACGGGGCGATGAAGGCGCAGGTCTACGAATACGACGCGCTGGTCCTGGATGTCATGCTCCCGGGCAAGTCCGGCTTCGAGATCGTGCAGGAGCTCCGGCGCGGTCGCAGATCCGTTCCCGTGCTCCTGCTCACCGCCCGCGATGCCACCGAGGATGTGGTCCGCGGCCTCGACGCGGGCGCCGACGACTACCTGACCAAACCGTTCAGCCTGGACGAGCTCCTGGCCCGCGTCCGCGCCCTCGTGCGACGCGGCGGCTCCAAGCGCGACGAGCGGCTCGTCTACGGCGACCTCCACATGGACCGGCTCAAGCACACGGCCATGCGCGCGGGCGCTGATCTCGATCTTACGCCGAAGGAGTACCAGCTCCTAGAGTATTTCCTGCTACGGCCGGAGGAGGTCGTCCGACGGACCGAGCTCCTCGAGAAGGTGTGGGACCTGCACTTCGATCCCATGAGCAACGTGGTCGATGTCCACGTGGCCAACCTGCGGCGGAAGCTCCGCCGCCACGGTCCGCCGCTCATCCACACGGTTCGGGGCGTGGGCTACATCCTGCACCACGACTACGGGGGCGAGGACGACGCGTGAGCCGCTCGCTCCGCTTCCGGCTGGCCGCACGCACCGCGCTCGGCATGACGGCCGCGCTCGCGGCGATCTCGGTCGTCGGCCTGTTCGGCGCACGCGCGTTCCTCGACCGCGAGCTCGACGCCAACCTCATGAACGTGGCGTCGATCCAGGCCGCCGCGGTCACCGACGCGCCCTCCGGCGCAATGCACTTCCACGAGTGGGATCTCACCCCCGACGAAGCCGCGCGGGTCCGCGAGCTGAACCGCTACGCCGAAGTGTGGAGCGCCTCCGGCGAAAGCCTGCTTCGCTCGCAGTACATCACCGAGAACCTGCCGCTCGACACGGCCGCACTCCGCGCTGCGGCCAACGGAGAGATCGTACTGACCGAGCAGCGGTTCCAGGGCTTTCCGATCCGCTCGCTCTACTATCCGCTCGAGAGGATGGGCGAGGTGCACGCGCGTCACGTGCTCCAAGTAGCCGCGCCGCTCACGGGACGGAACCGGATGCTCGCGCAGCTCGCGTGGTTGCTGCTCGGCATCACGCTGCTCGCCGGCGCGGGATCGTTCGTCGGGGGGTGGTGGCTCGCCCGCCGTGTCGTCCGACCGGTGCACGAGATCATCGACCAGGCCGAGGCGATCGAGGCTGGCACGCTCGGGCAGCGCATTCGGGCGGACGCGGACTCGCAGGAATACGAGCGGCTGATCCGCGTGCTAAACTCCATGCTCGCCCGGCTCGAGGCGTCGTTCGAGGCGCAGCGCCGCTTCACCGCCGATGCAAGTCACGAACTGCGCTCGCCGCTCACCGCCCTCAAGGGCGAGATCGAGCTCGCGCTGCGGCGCGAGCGGGATGGAAAGGAGTACCGGCGCGTACTCGAGAGCAACCTCGAGGAGGTCGACCGGCTCGCCCGGCTTGCCGACGACCTGCTCACCCTCGCCCGGGCCGACGCGGGCGCCATGCGGCCGCGCATGCAGGCGACCGACGCCGCCCGGCGCGTTCGGGCCGTCGCCGAACGGCTGCGCACTGCCGCGGATCGCAAGGGCGTGCGCATCGGTGTCGACGCGCCCGTTTCCGTCGATGCGTTTCTCGATCCGAGCCTCTTCGACCGGCTGCTCTGGAACCTCGTGGAGAACGCGATCAAGCACTCGCCGGAATCCGGCACGGTCGGTGTGCACGTCCGGCGGTCGGAGGACGAACTCGTGATCGATGTCGAAGACGACGGCCCGGGCATCCGCCCCGAAGAGCGGGAGCGCATCTTCGACCGGTTCTACCGAGCGGACGAGGCGCGCACGGCTTCCGGCGACGGCGGTGCCGGGCTCGGCCTCTCGATCGTCCGCGCCATCGTCGACGTCCACGCCGGCCGCATCGAGGTCGGTGACGGGCCGCGCGGCGGCGCGCTCTTCCGCGTCATCCTGCCGGCCGTGCCGCGGCCCGGGTCCACGGCCGACGAACGGTGGATCCGCACCGATGTGCCGACCCGGGCCATCGCCTCAGTACCAGACGCGTAGCCCCACGACGAACGCGCCCTCGCCCGCCTCACCGCCGGCGGCGCGTACGAGGTCGGCCGTGCCGCCGAAGCGGCGGGTCCACGAGTAGCCCACGTAGGGCGCGATCTCGCGCATGATCTCGTAGCGGACCCGGAAGCCGAGCTTGACGTCGTTCAGTCCGGAGCCGACGCCGTGCGCCGGCACGTCCTGGAGCGCGACGTTCACCTCGAGCTCCGGCTCGGCGATGAGCCGCTGCGTGAAGAGCAGATGGTAGCTGGCCTCGAGCCGGGCCGAGACGTCGCCGTCCTCACTCACGAAGACGAACGGCGCGACCTCGAAGAGGTAGGGCGCGAGGCCCTGGAGTCCGACGGCGAGAAAGGCCCGGCCGTCGCCGGCCTCCCCGCCGACAGGCGCGTCGTAGCGCAGCCCGACAAGCGCATCCCAGAAGGGCGCGACCAGGCGGCCGTAGTGCGCCTGGACCTCCACGTGCCCGGTCCGCTCCTCGGTCTGGTACTCCCCTTCAGTCCGGAGCCACAGTCGGTTGTAATCGCCGCCGGTCCAAGAGAGCGCCTCCCACTCGAGCGGCCGCGCGTCGCCCCCCGGCGCGTACTCGAACCGGTCCACAAGGACGAACGTGTGGATCTCGTCGTCCATGACCTGCGCGGTGCCCGGCGAGGCCGCCATCAGCAGCGCGACGACGGCACCGACCGCTCCGAGCACGCGCATCGCACGGCGTTCCGTACCACGGCTCACACGCGCCGTCGGCTCGCGCCACGCGACGCCCCGCGCGCCGCCCCTGGCGTGCGGCGTCGTCTCCCGCCTCATGGCTGCACCTCCCGGTCTGCCGGCTCGGACACGTGGACGACCCGGAACATGCCCGCATCCATGTGATAGAGCACGTGGCAGTGGAAGGCCCACGGGCCGGGGGCGTCGGCGGTGACGAGTAGCGATACCCGCTCCGCCGGCTTCACGTTGATCGTGTGAACTCTCGGGATCCACTCGCCGTGCCCGTTCTCGAGCTCCATCCACATGCCGTGCAGGTGCATGGGGTGGTTCATCATCGTGTCGTTCACCAGCGTCAGCCGGATCCGCTCCATGTACTCGACCCGGATCGGCTCGGCGTCGGAGAACTCCACGCCGTCGATCGACCACATGAAGCGCTCCATGTTGCCCGTGAGATGGAGCTCGATCTCCCGGTCCGGCGGCCGGAGGTCCGGGTTCGGATGGACCGCCTTCAGGTCGGTGTAGACCAAGACCCGCCAGCCGTCCTCTCCCAGACCGATCCCCGGCTCGTGGAGCCGCGACCGGGTCATCATCGGCAGCCCGGCCTGGCCGGGGCCGTGGCCGTCGGGGCCGTGCGGCTTCGGCTCGGGCAACGTGCCGGGCGGCCGCAGGTCGCCCTTCCCCGCCGCGCCGCCGGCCATCGCGGACCTCGCACCCGCGGCGTGGCCGTCGTGACCCGGCTCCGGCATGCCGCCGCGCCCGCCGTGCCCGTGGCCGTGCTGCATCCCGGGCATGCCACGGCCGCCGGCGTCGTCGTGATCCATGCCGCCGTGGTCCATGCCGTCCATCGCGCCGTGGTCCATGCCCATGTCGGCCATGGTGAGGAGCGGTCGCTCGCGGCGCTCGGGGATCGACGCCTCCATCCCCTCGCGCGGCGCGAGCGTGCCCCGCGCGTAGCCGCTGCGGTCGATCGCCTCCGCGAAAACCGTGTAGGCGCGGTCCTCGGCCGGCTCGACGATCACGTCGTAGGTCTCCGCAATGGCGATGCGGAACTCGTCCGTCTCGACGGGCTGCACGTTCTGTCCGTCCTTCTGCACCACCGTCATCGGCAGCCCGGGGATGCGCACGTCGAACAACGTCGCCGCCGACGCGTTGATGAAGCGCAGCCGCACGCGCTCGCCCGGCCCGAAAAGACCCGTCCAGTTGGAGTCGGGCGCGAGCCCGTTCACGAGGTACGTGTAGGTGGCGCCGGTGACGTCGGAAATGTCCGTGGGATTCATCCGCATCCGGCCCCAGTCGAGCCGGTCACGGATGGTGGGCCCCAGCCCCTTCTCCGCCACGTCCCGAAAGAAGTCGAAGACCGTCCGCTCCTGGCGGTTGTAGTAGTGGGGCATCTTCTTGAGCCGCGCGAGCACGCGGTAGGGGTCCTCGAACGTCCAGTCCGAGAGCATGATGACGTGCTCCCGGTCGTATTCGTACGGGTCGGGCTCCGCCGGATCGATGATGAGCGGGCCGTAGTGGCCGAGCTGCTCCTGGAGCCCGGAGTGGCTGTGGTACCAGTACGTACCGGACTGCCGCACCGGGAAGCGGTACTCGAACGTCTCCCCCGGCCGGATGCCCGGGAAGTTGACCTTGGGCACCCCGTCCATGGCGTTCGGCAGGATGATCCCGTGCCAGTGGATCGAGGTGTCTTCATCGAGTTCGTTCGTGACGCGGATGACCGCCTCGTCACCCTCGCGGAAACGAAGCAGCGGGCCGGGCACGGTTCCGTTGATCGCCGTCGCCTTCGCGCGCCGGTCGCCGACCGAGATCGGGACCTTACCGATCGTGAGATCGATGGGCCCGTCGGAGCCGGAGAGGATGGTCGGCCGCGGGTTCGACTCCGGACCGGTCGGCCGCGCCCACGCGGGCGTAAGCCGCTCCAGACCCGCGAGCAGCCCTACCGCGCCGGTGTACTGCAGGAAGTCCCGGCGCGTGAGCGTCGCGCGGGCGGCTCGGGCGGGATGCAGAATCGGTGGTGTTGCCGGCATGGTCTCGCGATGCGCTGTTCTGCTTGGTTCACCGCCGGACAGTAACCGCGGCTGCGTGAAAACGGTCTGAAGCGAAGATGAAGAAGACTTCATTCGCCACGGACCGACGTGGCGCCGCTCCCGATACCGCTCCCGGCCCGGTGCCACATGCGCCGACGGCCGCGGGCGTCTCGGGACGTCCGCGGCCGTCGGTCACGACCAGTCCGGAGACGGCGGTCGTCAATGTCGGTGGTGCTGGCCGCGCCCGTCCGGCATTCCCGACCTCCCGTCGTGTCCGTGTGCGCCCATCATCATGCACGGCATCATGCCGCCTCCGGCCGCGGCTCCGTGGGCCATTCCGTCGTGCATTCGCCGCGCGAGGGCGGCCGCAGCGGTACGTTGCTCCGGGGTCAGCAACTGCCGGCTCTCGAGCCCGATCCTCGTCATCGCCATGTGGGCGAGCACCATGTGGTTCATCGCATCGCGCAACCGGGCCTCGTAGGCGTCGAGGTCCGGATCCTCTGCGTCGAGCGTCTCGGCCGCCGCGCGCTGCGCCATCATCGCCTGGTGCATGTGCGGCATCGCCTCCGTCCGCGCCCGATCGCGCAGCGCTTCCAGCCGCCGCGCCTGCGCGTCCGTAAGCTCGAGCGAGTCCTGCATCTCGAGCAGCAGCATCGGCGCCATCGCCGTGCCGCCCATCATCGCCATGCAGTGCTGCATGCCCATCATGCCCATCGCCGACTCGCGTTCCGCGGTGTGCGGGTGGTCCTGCTGCGCCATCGCCGGGGCCACGCAGATGAGCAACAGACTCAGGGTCTTTGCGATCGTCCTCATCCTTGCCTCCTCGTAATCCGAATCATGACCGGCGAAGTACCTCCTGCACCCGTCGGTACGCTTCCGCGCTGACTTCGCCGTGTGCGTAAAGCTCGCGGAGCACCGCGGCCGCACGCTCCCGTCCAGGCCGACCTCCGTCGGAGCGTCTTTCCCGGACCGCGAGCCCGACGAGCGAGGTCACAGCGCCGACCGCGATCAAGAACAGGACCGACATCCCCCAGCCGCCCCAGGACAGCGGGTGGTCGCACCATGCCTGTGTCCCGATGAAACCGTGCATGCCCGGAGCGTCCTCGGCCGTTCGACGGTTCGACGGACCGGTGCCGACGGCTGACCAGTACCCGGACCCGTGCCTCACGATCGTCTCGAACCGCTCATTCTCCTCGCACGCAAGGTAGGCGAATGCGGATGAACGGCCCGTGAAGGGCGGGTGAAGAAACGTTCACGCGACCCGGAACGGATGGACCACACCGGCGCAGCCGCCCACATTCGGCGTGAGGCGCGGAGTAAGCGCCGTCCGGTCACCGGCGGACCCGCGGAGTCGCAGGGTGCGACCGCGGACTCAGCCTCTCCGTCTGCGGACCGTCGATCTGGTGAGGAGAGTTCGGCGACGGCCGACCGAGCGACGCCTTGCAAGTTGCGGTATTACTCTGCGAACGGACGTCCGTCGCGGAGTTCTCCTACGGTCGCGGAGTTCTCCTACGTTCGTGATGAAAATGGCAATTTGCAAATTGTTAGCGGCGGTCACCGATCTGACACTTTCGGCGGCCTCGGTCTGACACATCTGAGGCCAGCCCCAATCTGTCAGCACCCGGGCTAAACGGCTCCCACGCCGTCGATTAGACGATCGCCAGGACCGCCGCACCTCCCAAACAGCGCTATCGAGGGAGGGTGTCAGATTTCGCCCGGCGGTGACATGAGGCGAATTCCTACGGCGTCGCACCGTAGAAATTGAACCGCCCTGGGTTTGCCGGAGGCTCCAACCTTTGAGAGATTGGAGTCATG
>ERZ777003.4565-NODE-4565-length-11503-cov-4.124476_pt1 | contig 11503 bp, 9 predicted proteins | sample MGYA00374956_ERZ777003 | MGnify/ENA primary metagenome ERZ777003 (study PRJEB29302, sample SAMN06268252) | bioreactor metagenome | isolation source: Joint BioEnergy Institute, California, USA | place: USA:Joint BioEnergy Institute, California, USA | collected... | reverse complement strand
GGCGCTCGAGGCCGAAGGCTGGCGCTTCCGCACCGCCTCCGACACCGAGGTCCTCCTCGCCGCCTGGGACCGCTGGGGCGAAGCCTGCCTCGACCGCCTCAACGGCATGTTCGCCTTCGTCCTCTACGACCGCAGCCGGCATCTCCTGTTCGCCGCCCGCGACCGCTTCGGGGTCAAGCCGCTCTACCTGTGGCGCGCGCCGGACGGCACGCTGGCGCTCGCGTCGGAGATCAAGCAGTTCTGCGTGCTGCCCGGCTGGCGGGCCCGGGTCGAGGGCCAGCCCGCGTATGACTTTCTCAACTGGGGGATCACCGACCACGGGCCGGCGACGCTCTTCGCCGGCGTGCGCCAGCTCCCCGCCGGCCACTGCCTGTCCGGCACCCCGGAGGCGCTGGCCCGGGCTGCGGAGCCGCACCGCTGGTACCGGCTGCCGCCGCCCCCCCGCGAGCCGGAGCCGGCCGACGCGCTGGTCGCCCGCTGGGGCGAACTCTTCCTCGATGCCGTGCGGCTCCGGCTCCGGGCAGACGTGCCGGTCGGCACCGCGCTTTCCGGCGGCCTCGACTCCTCGGCCATCGTCTGCGCCGTCCATCATCTGCTTCAGGACGCGCCCGACGGCGGCGATCGTAACGCCTTCTCCGCCCGATCGCGTGACGCCCGCTTCGACGAGGGCGAATTCATGGAGGCGGTGGTCGCCCGCACCGACGTCCGCCACCATGTCGTCTGGCCCGACCCCGACCGGCTCGCGTCGGAGCTCGACGCGGTCACCTGGCACCTCGACGAGCCCTACGGCTCAACCAGCATCTTCGCCGCCTGGTGCGTCTACGCCCGGGTCGCCGCGACGCCGGTCCGCGTGACGCTGGACGGCCACGGCGCCGACGAGATCCTCGGCGGCTACACCGCCAGCGCCGGACCGTACCTCGCCGCGCTCGCCCGCCGGGCACGGCTGGCGGCGCTGCTGCGCGAGGCGGCGGCGCTGCGCCGCTCCGGCCGCCACGGCGTCGGCGACCTCGCCGCCGCTACCATCGACGACCTCGCGCCGGCGCCGCTGCGCGGCCTGCTGCGCCGGCTCGGCGGCCGCACGGTGCCCCGGCCGGACTGGCTCGACCTCCACCGCCTCGGCGCCGTGCCCACCGACCCCTATGCCGCCACCGGCGGCCGCGGCCAGGGCCTTGCCGGGCTGGCCCGCTCGCACCTGTTCCACACCAGCATGCCGATGCAGCTCCACTGGACCGACCGCACCGCGATGGCCCATTCGATCGAGAGCCGCGCGCCGTTCCTCGACTACCGCCTGGTCGAGCTCACCATGGGCCTGCCGGATGCGCTCCGGCTCGCGGGCGGGGAGTCGAAGCGGGTGCTGCGTCAGGCGCTGGCCGGCCTGCTGCCGGACAAGGTCCTCCGCCGCCGGGACAAGCGCGGTTTCGCCACGCCGGAGGAGCTGTGGGTCCGCCGCGACCGCCCGGACCTGTTCCGGCGCTGGGCGGCCGACGCGATCGCGGCGAGCGGCGGGATCTTCACCCCCGCCGCCGCGCGCCGGGTCGAGGAGATCGTCGCCGGGCGCCGGCCGTTCCACGCCACCCTGTGGCGGATCATCGCCTTCGGCGCCTGGATGCGCCGCTTCGACGTGGCGCCCCCGGCATGAGCATCCGCCGCACCCGGGTCGCCTTCCTCTGCCTCGAAGCCCCGCGCGAGGGCCAGGCCTCCTACACCCACGTCCACGAGATCGTCGCCGGCCTCGTGCAGTCCGGCTGGGACGTGCGCCTGTGCAAGCCGCCGCACAGCGACCGCTGGCAGCGGCCGGGCATCGCCCGGCGCATCCTCTCCTACGCCGCGATGCAGCTCCGCTTCCTGCTGGTGATCCCGCGGGTGGACATCGTGTACATCCGTGCCCACCCGCTGGCGGCGCTCGCCGCCTTCGGCGCGCTCCTGTTCCGCCGGCCGGTGTTCCACGAGGTCAACGGCCCCTATGGCGACGTCTTCCTCGCCCATCCCGGCGCCGCCCGCTTCCGGCGGCTGATCACCGGGCTCCAGCGCTGGCAGTACCGCCATGCGACCGGCCTCATTGCGGTGACCGAGGGCCTCGTCCGCTGGGTGCAGGAGGAGTCCGGCGGCCGGCCGACCACCCTCGTCTCCAACGGGGCCAACACCGAAATGTTCAGCCCTGCGGCGACGACCGGCCACAGTCTGCCGCCCCGCTATGCCGTCTTCGCCGGCGGGCTCACCGTCTGGCACGGGGTGGACATGATGCGTGCCGCGGTCTCCGATCCCGCCTGGCCGGAGGACCTGCCGCTGGTGGTCGCCGGCGACGGGCCGAAGCGGCCCGAGGTCGAGGCGGCGGCGCGGGAGACGGGCCGGGTGGTGGCCCTCGGCGTCGTCCCCTACCGCGAGGTGCCGGGCATCATGGCCGGCGCCTGCGTCGGGCTGGTGCCGATCACCGATCCGGACGGCCGCTCCTCCCTCGGTGGCGTCGCCCCGCTGAAGCTGTTCGAGCTGATGGCCTGCGGGGTGCCGGTGGTGGTGACCGACCTGCGCGGCCAGGCCGATCTGGTGCGCGCGGAGCAGTGCGGCCTCGTCGTGCCGGTCGGCGACGGCCATGCGCTGGCGGAGGCGGTGCGGACTCTGGCGGCGGACTCCGAGGGCGCGCGGGCGATGGGGGAGCGCGGCTGCGCCGCTGTCCGCGCCCGCCACTCCTGGGCCGAGCGGGCGCGCGAGACCCGCGCCTTCATCGAAGCCTGTCTGCAGTCCGCCCGCGGCCGCCGGCCGGCACCCTCGCGCAGGGCGGATTCGTCACGGTGAAAAAAACCTACCACACAGCCCTGAGGCTGTCAAGAACAAAGTAAGAACTTTGCGTCACGGTGCAGGCCGGGCCATGCGCGCCAGCAGCTCTGCATAGCGCGCCACCACCCGGTCCAGCGCGAACATCTCCGGCAACAGCGACGGCCGCACCGTGTCCGATGGGGCGGGGCGGACGGTGGCGATGGCGGCGGCCAGCGCCTCCCCCATCGACGCGATGGTGACCGCGCCCGGCGCCGCAGCCGCCGCGATCTCGCCGATGCCGCCGGCCTCCGGCGTGGCGATCACCGGCGTTCCCACCGCCAGCGCCTCCAGCGCCGCGTTCGGCAGCCCCTCCCACAGCGACGGCAGCAGGAAGGCGTCCGCGCCGGCGTAACGGGGCCACGGCGCGGACTCGAACCCCGGCAGGGCCACCCGTCCGGAGAGGCCCAGCGCCGCAATCCGCTCCGTCAGCGCCGGCCGCAGCGGGCCCTCCCCCAGGATGGTGAGGTGCGCGTCCGCCGGCAGGCGGGGCATCAGGTCCAGCAGGAGCATGTGCCCCTTTTGTTCCACCAGCCGTCCCGCCGCCACCAGCCTGGGTCCCGGTCCGGGCGTGCGCACCGGCGGCGCGGCCAGCGCCCGCAGCCGGTCGGCGTCCACCGGGTTCGGGATCACCGCCAGCCGGCCGCGCGGCACGCCGTAGCGGCGCTCGAGCTCGTCCGCGATCCGCTGCGCCGGGCAGATCACCCGGTCGGCGCGGGGGTAGAGCAGGCGGGTGGCGACTGCCAGCGCGCGGCCGACCCGGCCGCCGGTCCCCGCCAGCGGCATGTTCGCCTCCCGCACCGCCAGCCGCAGCCGCTGCGGCAGCACCGGCCGCAGCGCGAGCAGCCCCACGTTCAGATAGCCGAGGGTGGACAGCGCCACGTCGGTAGGCTCGGCCAGCAGCGCCCGGCGCAGCGCCGGCAGCGCCCCGCGCAGCCGCGGCCGGCCCAGCACCGTCACCGGCACATGGCCGGCGACGAGCCCGCGCAGCGGTCCGCCCCCGTCCAGCACCACCAGCCGCGGCGTGAAGGCCGCGGGGTCGAGGGCGTTGGCGATCGTGATCATCACCCGCTCGGCGCCGCCCCCGGCGAAGGAGGGCAGCACGAAGGCGACGCGGATCACCCGGCGGCCTCGCGCACTGCGGCGATGACGCGTTCGATCGCGGCCTCGCTCATGTAGCCGTGGATCGGCAGGCTCAGCACCCGGCCGCACAGCGCCTCGCTCACCGGCAGCGAGCCGGGGCCGTCGCCGAAGCGGGCATAGGCCGGCTGCAGGTGCATCGGCCGCGGGTAATAGACCGCGGTGGGCACCCCGCGGGCGGCGAGCGCCGCCTGCAGCGCGTCGCGCCGGTCGCTCAGCACCGTGTACTGCGCCCAGGCGCTGGTGGCGCCGCGCGGTCTGAGCGGCGTGACCACGCCGTCGCCCAGCCCTGCGTCATAGGCCGCCGCCACCCGCCGGCGCGCGGCAAGCTCGTTGGCGAAGGCCGGCAGCTTGGCCAGCAGCACCGCCGCCTGCAGGGTGTCCAGCCGCGCGTTGAGTCCGATGCGGGCGATGTCGTACTTGCCCGTGCCCCGGCCGTGGGCGCGGATGCTGCGCAGCGATTCCGCCACCCCGTCGTCGTCGGTGAACAGCGCGCCTCCGTCGCCGTAGCAGCCCAGCGGCTTGGCCGGGAAGAAGCTGGTGGCGGTGATCGGCGCCAGCGTCCCCACCTTCTGTTCGCCGCGCGCGCCGCCGAAGCTCTGCGCGGCGTCGGCGATCACGTCCATGCCATAGCGCCCGGCGACGGCGTCGATCCGCTCGTAGTCGGCGGGCAGGCCGTAGAGATCCACCGCGATCACCAGCCGCGGGTCGAGCCTGCCCGCGCGCTGCACCGCCTCCACCCGCCGGGCCAGGTCCTCGGCGTCGAGGTTGAACAGCCGCGGGTCCACGTCCACGAACACCGGCGTCGCCCCCAGCAGCACCACCGCCTCGGCGGTGGCGGGGAAGGTGAAGGCGGGCACGAACACGGCGTCGTCGGGCCCGACCCCCAGCGCCATCATCGCCGCCAGCAGCGCGTCGGTGCCGCTGGAAACCGCGATCGCGTGGCGGGCGCCGCAGAAGCCGGCCAGCGCCGCCTCCAGCTCCGCCACCTCCGGCCCCAGGATGAACTGGCCGTGGCGCAGCACGCGCTGGATGCGCTCGGCGATGACGGAGCTCAGCGCCGCCTGCTGCGCCTTCAGGCCGGCGAACTCGATCTCGTCCTGCGTCGTCCCGGCCTCAGCAGGGGACAAGGCGGTCTCCGTCCTCCAGCCGGTAGCGCTCGCCGGTGCGCGGGCAGGCGAGGTCGTCGCCCAGCCGCTCGCCGCTGCGGCTGACCCAGCCGATCCGGCGCGCAGGATTGCCCACCACCAGCGCATGGTCCGGCACGTCGCGGGTCACCACCGCACCGGCGCCGATCATGGCGTAGCGGCCGATGGTGACGCCGCAGACGATGGTCGCGTTGGCGCCGATGCTGGCGCCGCGGCCGACGCGGGTGGGTGCGAACTCCTGCTTGCGCTCGATGAAGGCGCGCGGCGTCAGCACGTTGGTGAACACGCAGCTCGGGCCGCAGAACACCTCCTCCTCCAGCACCACGCCCTGATAGACCGAGACGTTGTTCTGCAGCTTGCAGCCGTCGCCGATGGCGACCCCGGGCGCCACGAACACGTTCTGCCCCAGCACGCAGCGCGCCCCGATCCGCGCCCGGGCGGAGATGTGGCAGAAGTGCCAGATGCGCGTGCCGTCGCCGATCTCGACCTCGGCGTCGATCCAGGCCGACTCGTGGACGAAGGCGCCGGGGAAGCGGGGGACGGGCAGCGGCATCTCGGGTTCCGTCAGGTTCCGGTCGCGCGCAGCTTCGGGTGCGCCTCGCCCGCGTGCGGGGTCGGCTGCATGAAGCGGATGGCGGAGGTGATCTCCACCGCCGGCCGGGCGTCCTCCAGCCCGAAGCCGTTGCCGGCGAGGATCTGGCGGTAGCTCTGGGTGTGCAGGTCCTCGAAGCCGCCGGAGAACTCGACCTCCTCGCCGTCGATGCTGATCGCGCGATAGGTGGTCTTGCCGGGCGGGCAGGCGGCCGGCAGGTCGGCGCGGTCCACCGACAGGAACCAGCGCACGTCCGCCCGCTCCAGCTCCAGATAGCCCCCGGCCCGCGACGGCTCGCGCAGGTGCACCAGGTTGCGCCGGACCGCGCCGAACAGGTGGACCAGCATGTCGAAGAAGTGGATGCCGATGTTCGCGGCGATCCCGCCCGACTTGCCCTCGTCCCCCTTCCACGACACGGCGTACCAGCGCCCGCGCGACGTGATGTAGGTCAGGTCCACCTGGTGCCGGCGCCCGGTGTCCTTGGCCAGCCGCTCCCGCAGCGCGATGATCGCCGGATGCAGCCGCAGCTGCAGGATCGCATTGATCCGCCGCCCGCTCTCCCGCTCGATCTCGGCCAGGCCGTCCACGTTCCACGGGGTCAGCACCAGCGGCTTCTCGCAGATCGCGTCCGCATGCGAGCGCAGGGCGAAACGGACGTGAGCGTCGTGCAGGTAGTTCGGCGAGCAGATGCTGACGTAGTCGATCGGCGATCCTCGCCGCCGCAGCTTGTCCACGTAGCGGTCGAAGCGCTCGAACTCGACGAAGAAGCTCGCGTCCGGGAAGTAGCGGTCGAGGATCCCCACGGAATCCTTGGGGTCGAGCGCGGCGACCAGCTCGCCGCCCACGTCCTTGATCGCCTGCATGTGCCGCGGCGCGATGTAGCCGGCCGCGCCGATCAGCGCGTAGCGGCCGCCGGTTCCCGGTCCGCTCTGCATCAGCTTGCGAGCCGCGTGTAGGCGGCCGGTTCGCGATAGATGTCGCAGTTCGCCGCCAGTTCCTCGGCGAGCTGCCGGTCGAGCTCCAGCCGCAGCCGGTCCAGCCGCGCCACCGCGCTTTCCCCGGGCTCGCGCGTCCACCAGATCGGGTGTGTCAGCAGCTGCAGCGCGCGGCCGGCCGCGACCGCCGGCTGCTCCAGCGGATGGCCGTGCCGCCAGTCGCCCCGCGAATCCGAGCAGTAGCCGATCTCGGAAAAGATCGCCGGCTCGTAGGTATGGCGCCGGCCGCCGATCCGTCGCGGCGAGCCCTGCAGCCGCGGCGCCGGCCGGTGCAGGCTGACCACGGGGATCGGCTCCTCGCCGAGGATGACCTTGAGCGCCGCGCACTCGATGGCGCAGCCGGCGTCGAGCGCATCGTCGTCGTCGGGGTAGTGCGAGGCGTCAAGATGCAGGCCGACCCGGTGGCCGAGTTCGCGCAGCCGCAGCAGCACCCGCCGGTTCGCGGGCGCCGCCGTGTTGTAGAGGGCGCTGCGCACCAGCACGAAGTAGTGCGCCGAATGGCCCATCTCCGCCTCGAGCTCGGCCATGCCCAGCGCCGCTGTCAGCGACATGTCGATGTCGTGGCGCAGGATCAGGTCGCGCCGGTCGGGCCGCGCGTCCTCGTAGCGGACGGTGATGTAGCCGCGCTCGGTGAATGCGTTCAGCAGTGCCCGATAGCCGGCGAGCGTGAAGTCGGAGGCCATGCTTCTCCCGTTCAGCCAGTCCTGGCGGTTGCCGCCCTTGCCGCCATATCCTTCCATACCGCCACCAGCTCCGCCGACCGGGCCGGCCCGTCGCACACGCGGCGGATGTGGGCCCGGGCGGCTTCGCCCATGGCCGCGACCCGTGCCGGGCTCTGCGCCAGCCCGGCCATCGCGCGCGCGACCTCGTCCGGCTGGAATCGGTCGAACAGCAGGCCGTTGTCGCCGTCCCGGATGTAGCCGTTCCAGCTTCCGAAGGAAATGACCGGTTTGCCGGCGGTCATCGCCTCGATGACGTCCCGGCCCCATGGGTCGTTCATCCGCGTCGGCTTGATCAGCATGTGGCAGGAGGCGAGCACGCGCTCCGGGTCCGGCACGTGGCCGAGGAAGGTGAAGCGGCCGGCGACCCCCTGCTGCGCCACCCAGGCCTTCAGGTCCCCGCCCGCGCGCGCCACCTGCCCCAGGGCTCCCGGCAGCGACCGGGTGAGCGCGGTGCTGCCGGCGTGGATGAAGTGCGCCTGCGTGTCGCCCAGCGCGTCCAGCGCCGCCGCCCCCTCCTCCAGCCGGTCGATGCCGCGGGCATAGGAGTAGTTGGCGATGCAGGCGATGCGGAACGGTCCCCGCGCCACCAGCGCCGGGTCCGGATCGGCGGTGGCGAGGTCGGCCGGGGCGGGGTTGTAGATCACCGTGCCCGGCCCGGTGCCGCCGAGACGGCTGTAGTTCGCCTGCTCGTTCTCGGTGATGAACAGCCGGTGGCCGATCGCGCGCGAGATCGTCCGCACCTGGAAGCGCGCGAAGGGCGACGGCAGGATGTTGGTGCGGATGTGCATGGTGAACGGGCAGCGCACCCGCGGCCTCAGCCAGCGCGCGAGCCAGAACAGGCCCTCGTGGTTGAAGTGCAGCAGGTCGAAGCGGCTCGCCGCCGCCTCCCGCAGCCGTTCGCGGAAGGCGCCGGCGCGCAGGAAGTCGCGGACGAACAGGGCCGAGGCGTAGAGGTTGCGCGACAGCGAGGGGAGCGCGCTGAACCGCGGCATCGCGGGCTCGACGCGGACCGGAACCCCGATCGCCCGGTAGCGCGGCTGGATCGGGCCTTCCTTCCGGCACCACACCTCGACCGCGGCGTCCGCCGGATCGACGTGGCGCAGGGCCTCGAACAGGCTGCGGGACGAGCCGCCGAAACCACCCTCGACGTCCAGGCAGAGCACGCGCAGCGGCATGGCGGTCACGGGATTGCGGGCGCCGTCGTCGGAGCCAGCAGGTCCGCGGTGGCCGACCAGCCGATGTGGAACAGGGCGTCCAGCACCGACAGCCCCGGCGCGAACGCGCGGTCCGTCTGCGGATAGACCGGGTGCGCGAAATCGCGGTAGCGCAGCGACAGGCCGGCGCGGGCGAAGGCTTCCGGATCCTGGTACTTCGCCCCGCCGCGCCCGGACAGGTAGGTCCCGCCCGGCGCCAGAGCCCGGACCAGGGCGACCAGCCGGTCCCCCGCGCGCGCGTCGCCGGTGTCGATCGCCGAGGAGCGGTGGAAACGGCAGCGGATGGCCAGCCGGTCCGCCAGCGCCGTCACCAGCGCGATGTTGATGTCCGCCAGCGACCCGTCGCCCAGCGCCTCGTAGACGGCTTCGACCTCCGGCCAGACGGCGGCAAAGCACGGAGCCTTGCGGTAGAAGCTGCGCAGGCTGTCGAGGTGGGCGCGCTTCCAGTCCGGCCGCGCCGGCCTGACTTCGGTGATCGGTGCGCCGAAGGCGTGGGAGACGGGCACGGTCAGCCACCGCGGCCCCGCCGGGCCGAGCACCTGGACGCGGTTGATGTAGTTGTTCTTGCTGTACTGCGCGTCGTCCAGGAACACGAACAGGTCCGACGCCGCCATCTTGGCGAAATAGCCCAGCCACGGCGCATAGTTCGGCTGGTGGATGGCGACGGTGAGGGCGCCGCCCGCGGCCGCGGCGCTCCCGTCGGCGGCGCGGGAGGCCTGAACGGTTCGGTGGGGCGTGGGCATGTCTGCCTGCGCGTCAGCCATTCCCGAACGTCATCAGGAGGTAGCCGTTCTCCCGGCCGGCTTCCGTCCAGCCATGGCGGCGGTAGAAGCGGATCGCGCCGGTGTTGTCCGGATGCACCTTCAGCGAGCGCGCGCCGCGGGCGACCGCTTCGCCCAGCATCACCGCGCCGCATCCGCAGCCGCGGGCGGATGGCGCGACCATGAACTGGTTGATGTGGATGCGGCCGTTCCGCCACGACAGGATGCAGTAGCCGATCGGCCGGTCCGACCACAGCGCGAAGGAAAGGTCCCACTTGCCGGGCAGGTCCCGCAGGAACTGCTGTGCCGTCCAGGGGGAGACGTCGGCGCTGACCGCGATGTAGTCGGCGACATGGGCTTCCATGTGCGCACGGGTGATCGCAACGACCCTGGCGCTGCCGGCGAGCGGGGTTCCGGGGGCATCGCTGCGCGTCGCTCCGTCCCTCATGTCCGCGGGGCCCTGCTGCCGCGTCACGACGGCCATCACTCCCCTGCGAGTGCGTCCAGCACCACCCCCGCCTCCGCCAGGTGCGCCTCCGCGATCCACGCGATGGCGTTCCGTGCGCCGCGGCGGTCGCGGAGGATGCGGGCGTAGGGGACGATGGCGGCGGTGCCGAGGGGTTCCATCCAGTAGCCGAAGACGCGGCGCTCGAAGCGGTGCCAGCGGTCCCGGCCGAGCGGCGCGTGGAGCGCCTTGGCCGCGAGCCTGAGCGGGATTACCCAGCGCGGGCGGATGCGGCGGCGGTTGACCGGCAGGTCGGTCCACACCCCGCCCCAGTTGGCGTTGCGCAGCATGCGGGCATAGAGCGCCTGCTCCGCCTTTTCGGCCAGCGGCACCTTCTCCCAGAAGGCGAGACAGGCGTTGTCCCACAGCGGCAGCCGCCAGTCGTGGCCGAGGAACTCGTACGTGCGCTGGCCCTTGATCACGTACTTCGCCTGCCGGTCCTGGAATTCCGACCGCTCGTAGAGGCCATGGTCGCCCTCCGGCGCGCCGAGCCCGCCGCCGGCCGCCTCGATCGACGCCCACAGCCGGTCGCCGATCGCCGCCAGGTTGGCGGGCGTGCACAGGTGCTGCCACAGGGCGAAGTGCTTGGCCGCCAGCGCCGCCACCACCCGGCTGCGCCGCGCCGCGGCGTCCAGCCCGCGCGGCGGCGTGCGCAGGGCAGGGGGGATGTGCATCCCGCTGATGAAGTCGCCGGAGTTGCCGTTCATGAACACGCAGTCCGCCGGCAGGTAGCCGGCCTCGCGCAGGTCGAGGATCGCCGCCATGTCCTGCACGAAGGGGATCGCGGTGTCGTCGTCGGAAAACCGGCGGTAGTCGGCCCACAGCGTGCTCGCGAAATAGCGGCCCTGCCGGCCGGGGCCGGTGGGGGTGAACCGCCAGCGGTAGCCCAGCCGCTCCGCCACCTGGCGCGCCGTCTCCGCCTCGTGGCCGCCGGCCTGGCCGTAGCTGAAGCACAGCACGTCGCGCACGCCGAGGTGGCGCAGCCCGCTTGCGATCGCCCGCGAGTCGTAGCCCGCGCTGAGCGGCACCGCGATCGGCCGCCCGCCCAGCGTCGCCACCTGCTTCTCCAGGATGGCGAGCGTCGTCTCGCGCAGCTCCTGCTCCAGCCGCTGCCGGTTCGCCGGCTCCGCCAGCCACGGGCGCCAGGCGTGGTAGCTGAAGCGGTGCACGGGGCCGTCCGCGGCCCGGAACAGCGCCGCCTCGCCGGGGCCGAGCTGCTCGAGCCCGCGGTGCAGCGTGTCGCTGCCGATGGTGTAGCCGGCCATCGCCAGCGCCAGCGCCGCCTCCGGCCGGATGTCGGCCGGGCCGAGGCCGGCGCGGGGGCGCACCTCGGCGGCGTTGGCCCCGATGACCCAGCCGTCGCCGGCGCGGGCGAAGGCGACGGGGATGCTGCGCACCCGGTCCACCGCGGCGAGCGTCCAGTCCGCCCCCGCGATCACCAGCGCGAAATGGCCGTCCAGCGCGAGCAGCCAGCGGCGCAGCGCCACGCCGTCCTCGAGTCCGCGCCACCCCGCCGCCTCGGCCGCGATCGTCTCCGCCGAGGCGCCGACCGCATAGCCGGCGAGCCACACCTCGGTCCCGCCGTGCGCCGCCCGCCGCCAGCCGTGGCCCTCGG
>ERZ777003.4564-NODE-4564-length-11503-cov-7.534941_pt1 | contig 11503 bp, 9 predicted proteins | sample MGYA00374956_ERZ777003 | MGnify/ENA primary metagenome ERZ777003 (study PRJEB29302, sample SAMN06268252) | bioreactor metagenome | isolation source: Joint BioEnergy Institute, California, USA | place: USA:Joint BioEnergy Institute, California, USA | collected... | reverse complement strand
TTCGATTCTAGCCCTCGCATGCTGAGCGTGGCCTATGCTGGTGATGATGCCAGCCTACGTCTACCGTGCCTACGACCGGTCCGGGCGCATCGTGAAGGGCACCATCGACGCGCCGAGCGAGGCCGCTGTGCACGAGCGCCTCGCCGCGCGCGGGGTGATGTCGTTCGAGGTCCTGCCGCGGGACGCCGCCGCGGCGGTGGGTCGCGGCAGCATCAGCGGCAAGCTGCTGCCGCTCGTCACTCGCCAGTTGGCGACCGTCCTCTCCTCCGGCACGCCGCTCGCGGTGGCGTTGAGGATCCTCTCGGACCAGCCGGTGCCGCCCGGCACGCGCGCGCTGTTGCGGAACCTGGAGGCGGACGTGCGGGCGGGCGTGGGGTTCGCTGACGCGCTCGCACGGCACCCTGGGACGTTCAGCGAGTTCTACGTGCAGCTGGTGCGTGTGGGCGAGGAGACGGGTGATCTGGTGGGGGCGCTCGAGCGCGTGGCTGACTACCTGGAGAAGGTGGCGATGACGCGCGCGAAGATCATCGGGTCGCTCATCTACCCTGCGAGCGTGCTGGCAGTGGGGCTCGGCGTGACGTTCGGGCTCTTGAGGTTCGTGGTGCCGCAGTTCGCAGAGGTGCTGGAGGGGTTCGGCAGCGAGCTGCCGGCGGCGACGCAGTTCCTCCTGTCCGCGTCGGAGTTCGTGCAACGCAACACGCTTCTCTTGCTCATGCCGTTCCTGTTGGCTGGCTTGGCATACTGGGCGGTGATGCGTTCGCGGCGCGGCCGGGAGGCGATGGGTAAGTTCCTGCTGTCTGCGCCGGTGATCGGTGGGTTGGTGTTGCGCGGTGAGATGGCGACGGTCGCCTCTACCTTGGCGACGGCTGTGAACTCGGGCGCTTCGCTCGTCGCCGGGTTGGACTTGGCTACGGGCTCGACCCGCAACTGGTTCCTCCGCAAGCACCTGGTGGAGGCGCGCGCGCAGGTGGAGCGGGGTCGGAGCCTGCGTGAGGCGTTCGGGGCGTCGGGGGCGTTCGCGAGCCTGTTCGTGTCGATGGTGGGCATCGGTGAGGAGGCGGGGAACCTCACGGGGATGCTGGAGAAGGTCGCCTTGTTCTTCGACCGGGAGGTGGAGGCGGCGGCCGGTCGCTTGGTGAGCATGCTGCAGCCGGCGATGATCTTGGTGTTGGGTTTCCTGGTCGGGGGCCTCGCGTACGCGCTATTCGCACCCGTCTTCAGTTTGGTGACGGCGGGGCAGCGCGCGTTCTAGTTGTAGGCGGGTAGGTATACCTGGGAGTTGGGTAGTTCGATCTGTTAGTGAATCCGGTTGGACCCCGTTGGCGTCGCCCCTCCTGTGGAGCCTCTTGAGCCCCTTGTGCCGGATCTTCTCGATCACGGCCCCGCTGTGATGTGTGATGTCACAGGCTACAACCCTGCGGCTGGGTGGTGCCCGGTCACCATGTCCCCTGGCGGATGCCGCCTCGTTCCGATAGTCGTCCCGCATGGGCGCTGCGGCCCCTGCAGCGATGACGTGGGGCGGATGGCTGAGCGATCGGAGCGGTGGCCGAGCGACGTGCCCTACGACGCTTCCGATACGCAAGTCGTACCATCCTCGCATCTTGCGCTTGGCTATACTGACGCATGGAGGGCTTGCGTATGAGTGTTCGTCGCTCGGCTGGTTTCACGTTGATGGAGATCATGATCGTGGTCGCCGTGATCGCGGTGCTGGCGCTGGCGCTTCTGCCGAACCTGTTGTCTTCGCGGCAGGCTGTGCAGGATTCCGCGATCGAGGCGTCGCTGCAGCGCGCCATGACGGCGCAGGAGCTGTTCCACGCGCGTTGCGGCACCTACTTCGCGGGTGGGACTGGCTCCGCTGGTCGTTGCGGTAGCAATGGCGCGACGGAGTGGGCTCGCATCTACCGGGACAGCGACCCGAACGTGACCGTGACGCTGTCGCAGGCTTCCGCCACCGCTTACTGCATCCAGGCGTTCCACAGCGCCGACTCGAGCCGCATCTGGCGCGTGAACGGTTCCACCACGACGCAGGCGAAGCCCGAGATCGGCGCCTGCAACAGCTAAAGGCGTGAGGCTCGTGCACCCGTCAGTGGTGCCGGGAGCCTGGGCGACGCGAGCGGGATTCACCGTCATGGAGGTCCTGCTCGCGTTGTCTTTGACGGTGGCGTTGGTCGCGTTGATCCTCGGTGGGGTGGCGTCGTTCACGCGGCATGGCGTGGCTGGCTCGGCGCTCGAGGCGTTGAACTTGACGGCGAGATCGCTGGAGGAGCAGTTGCATCGCGACCTGGCGTCGGTGAGCCGCTTGAGGACGTTCACGAGCTCCGGGTCTTGCCCCGGCGCGGTGCCCGGCGCGCCGTCCGGTTCGAGTTCCGTGCGCCTGTGGTTGGTCGACCAGGTTGACGGGAGCCCCTACTACGTGGATTACGTCTTCCAGCCCGCGTCGCGCGCGTTGCGGCGCACGCCCGACGTGAACGGTCCCGCGTCGGCCGCTAGGACGTTCGGGGACGTCGTGTCGTTCCACGTGGGTTGCCTGCAGAGTGGCGTCGTGGTGGCCACGGCGGTGCTGCGTGAGCGCGTGGACGGCGCGGCGCCTGGGGTGGGGCAGCAGGTGGAGGTGCGGGTCGCGTCGGAGGTGAGGATGCGTTGAGGCGCGCCAGCGGTGTCGCTCTCTTGTGGGTGCTGGTGTTGGCTGGGGTTAGCGTCGCGCTCGCCGCTGGGGCACTTGCCGTTTCGCGCATGACGGTGGTGACGAGCGCCGCGGCGCTCTCCCGCGCGGATGGCTTGCGCTTCGCGGAGGCCGCGGCGGAGGCGGTGGCGTCGCACGTGCGGCAGAACGCGGGGTTGCGGGGCGCGTTGCGCCCGGGCGCGGCACGCGTCTTGTGGGGCGACCTGCCGAGCGTGGAGGTCGGCGCGCGGTTCGAGGCTGACCTGACCGGGTACGACCCTGACGGGCCTAGCGGACGGTCGTTCTTGGTGCGCGTCTGGCGCGATGGTGAGGTGTTGCCGTTCGCGGCGCTCGTGACGCTCAGGAGCGACTTGACGGTGGCGGAGTGGTTCGTGCTCGATCACGCGGTGAGCTCGTGGTCGCCACGTGAGCAGGACCTCCCTACGTTCGCTTCGTGCGCCGCCGTGACGCCGCGCGTGACGAGCGTGGGCGCGACGCCGGTGTCGAACACGATCAGGTGGTCGATCGCCTCGGGCACGCCGGCGCCTGACGAGGTGCGGGTGTCGTGGTTTGATTTCCGCGCTGGCGTGCAGCGCGAGGTGAGCGTCGCTGGGGACGCGGGGGAGGTGGCGGTGTCAACGCCGCTGGTGTCGTCTGGGACTACGCGGCCTCAGCGGGTCGCTTACCACCTCGTGGCGGTGTTCGACGGCAACGTGGCGGACGAGTGTGTGGTGGAGGTCGTCTCGGGCCGCTCGTTCCTGGATGTCGCGCCGCTGACCGTGTGCGCGGTTGGCGACACGGTGCGGGTGACGTGGGATGTGAACGCCGCCTCGGGCGTACAGGTGGCGCTTACGTGGGGCGGCGGCTCGAGCGTGATGTCCACCGCTTCGGCGGGTTCGCTGTCGATCGCGGTGCCGAGCGTGTCGAACCCGCGAGTAGAGTTGCGCGTGCCGGCGGGCGTCGGTGATGGGCGGACGGTGTCGTTGACGCGCGTCTGTTGAGAGGCAGACCTTCTTGCCCGTCTTGTCGTCGCAGAGGCATTTGAAGTCGTCGGGCGGGACGTAGCAGGCAGGCGGGTCGTCGGGTGGGGTGCTGCCGCCAGAGCCTCCCCCTCCGCTGCTGCCGTCATCCGAGCCCCCTCCCCCTCCGCTGCTGCCGTCATCCGAGCCCCCTCCCCCTCCGCTGCCTCCATCGTCACCGCTGTCGCCGGGGGCGTTGTAGCGGGCGGTGTCCGTGCAGATGGTGCGCCAACCCGTCACCTTGTGGCCGGTCTTGTTCGTGTAGGTGAACTTCGCCTTGACGGTGAGCCTGAAGGTGTGGGTCTTGCCGGGCTCGACGTTCTCGATGTGGGTGCCGAGGCTGGGATCGTAGTCGATCTCGTCCGTGAACGTGGCCCAGCCGGTGCTCGAGTTGGGCTCACGAAAGCTGCCGCCTGACCACCCGCTCATGTCCGCCGAGTAGACGACCCTCGCCGTGTTCTTCGTCGTGCCTCCGTAAACGAGCACTTTGCACCACATGTCGCCGTCCTCTTCGGGCGGCTCGCCTGGTGGGGGTTGTGCGATTGCCCGCTCCACGGTGACCCTCACCGTCCTCGAGCCCTTGTCGCCGCAGTTGCCCTCGGCGTCGAGGGTGAACGCGAACTCCTTGGTCTCGCCTTCGCCGACCGTGAGCGTCTCTTGCCTGCTGCCGCTGGAGAGGCTGGCTCCGCTCAGGTTGACCGGCGCGCCGCTTGGGGGCGTGTAGGTGGCCCTCACGGCGTTCTGGGTCGACCAGTTGACGGTCACGGTCGGGTTCGGGTCGTTCGTTTCGAGCTTGAGGGGCCCGGCGGGGTTGGCTTGCAGGCTGATGATGGGCGCGCGGCAGTCGTCTTGCACGACGATCGACCTGCGAGCATCGCCTGCGGAGTTGGAGGCCGTGAAGTGGAAGGTCAGGTCACCCCGGGCGTTCGGTGGGGTAACGATCGTGTGTTGACCGGTGACGCGCCCGCTCGCGCCTGGCGCGGTGGGGAGCGCCTGGCTGGGTACGCCGTTGCCAGCCTGACGCTGGGCGTTCAGCAGCGGGAGTGGTTGGGAGTCGATCTCCCAGTGGAACGTGAGGGGTTGGCCGGGGAGGTACTTCTCCGGGGTGGTGCGCAGCACGCGGTAGATGGGCGCCTCCCCCGCCTCCACCGTGAGCGTCCTGGCGTCACCGCCGAAGCGGCTGTCGACGCGTAGCTCGAACTCCTCGGTTTGGACGACCTGCTGCGTCGCCGTTCCGGTGAGCGTCACGGGGTCGGTCTCGACCCGCTGCCCGTTCAGGTAGGTGACGGTGCCGGCGGGTGGGTTCGCCGCGAGTCGCCACGACAGCGTGACGGTCTCCCCTGACCTCACTTGCGGCTGGTCGACGGTGAAGCTGGCGATCACGGGACCGTCGCCCCGCAGGAGCGAGACGATCGTCTCCCTGGTCACCGTGGCGTTACCGTCCACGGTCGAGGCCCTGACGAGGAGCGTGTGCTGTTGGGGTGCGCTACCGCACGAGGCTTCCTCGCGCGGCTCGCCGTTCGCGTCGAGGCTGAGGCGGCTCGTTCGCCACGCGATGTCGAACCCGTTGACGGTCAGCGCGCCGGCTTGCCCGCATCGGTACTCGCCCGCGCCGTTGTTCGCGCGCAGGTCCGCGGCGATCAGGCTGAGGGCCTCGTGCAGCGCGCGTTCGGCGACGCCGACCCGCGCCGCCTCGCGGCTCGTCTTGGACGCGGCCAGCGTGGCGGACGCGAGGCCGGCGAGGACCACGACCGCCAGGCCGAGGGCGAGGATGACCTCGAGGAGCGTGAACCCGGAAGCGCGACGCGTCTTGGCTCTACTGTCGTGCGGGCCGGTCATGCCACGAGGGTAGCACGACCGGCCTCGCTATCTCTTGTGGGGCCTACCGATGTCCCCGGGAGGGGTCATTTGAACAGCAGTTCGTCCTCGTGCGCGGTGTGGAAGCTCCAGGTGTCGGTGTGCGTGGCGTACTCGACGGTGACGGTGTAGGTGCTGCTGGGCGCGAGCGGTTCGCGCGGAATGATGATCGCGGCGCCGAACGCATCGAGGAGGTTGCGCGCGAGGCTTTGAGCCGCCGGGTCCGGGTTGGTGTAGGTGGCGGCGGTAAACGTGCAGTGCTCCAGGACTTCGTCGCCGCGGGTGAGGCGCGTGCTCTTGATGGCGGGGAGGTTGCCTCGCCCGTGCATGGCGAGGATGGGCAGGCCGACCGGCCAGTCGTAGCGGGGGCAGGCGGTCACGGGCGACGGGTACTCGCCTGCGTGACGGATCACGGGGACGACCTGGCCGTTCTCTGGGAAGCGGACCGTCTTGCCCTCCGGCCAGGCGCGGCCGCTGATCATCTCGACCGCGGCGGCGCCCGACGTCCAGGGGTTGGGGCAGTCTTGCGCGGCGAAGCACGTCGACGTTCGGTAGATGGCGATGCGAGTCCCCGTGGCACTGGGGTTGAGCAGGTGGAACAGGTGGAAGGGGGCCGTTAGGAACGTGTTGGCAGCGTTCTCGGGGTGGTCGTATGGCTCGAAGTCATATCCCGAGCCGGGGCTTCCGATGTTGCTGCGCTTGCCGGCGGCGTGCCCTTCCGGCGTGTAGAAGGGTTTGCCTGGGTCTTCTTCGTGCCCCCAAGTGCTGTTCTCCACGAGGTAGCGCGCATGCAGCCAGTTGGGGGTGCTGTTGTCCGCGTCGAGCTTCACGGGCGGCACGCCAGCTTCGGCGCGGAGCTGGTTGAGGTGCGCGGTGGCGGCGAGGGCGTACTGGCGGTGCGGTGCGTACGCGACCTGGACGGATTGGGCGCCCCCCGCGTCGAGGGTGAGGGTCTTGGTGTGGGCGTCAGGGTCGAGGGGGTTGTCCCTGAACGCGATCGTGGCGGCGGTGACGGTGTAGGCGCCGGGCGCGAGGCCGTCGAGGGTGGTGGTCTCGGTGACCTCGCGTCGGTACCCGCCGGGGCCGGTGATGGTCACGTCGGGCGTCATGTCGTTGGGGACGCCGGTGATGGTGATGGTGATGCTGTCGGGCGTGTAGCCGCGGAGCTTGTTGATGGCGTCGCAGGCGGTGAGGGTGAGGATGGCCGTCGCGAGTGCGGCGGCGTGCAGGGCGCGTCGCATGCTTCATGATAGCGACGCTTTGTTCCCGGCACTTAACGTTTCGGCACCCCTGGGCGGCGTGGCCGAGGGGTGCCGGCACGTGGCGGGGCGTGGGTCAGTCGATGAGTTGGGCGTTGATGATCACGACGTAGTCGGTGCGTTCCTCGCCTTGTTCGGTGTGGCGGAAGAGGCCTCCGATGATGGGGAGGTCTTTGAGGATGGGCGTGCCGGTGTGGGTGAGGGTGACGCTGTTGCGGAGGATGCCGCCGAGGACGATGGTGTCGTTCTCGTGGAAGGTGACGACGGTCTGGAGGTCGCGTTCGGTGAGGCGGAGGCCTTGGAGGCGGTCGAGCTCGCCGGTGAAGTCGCTGATGGTGCTGTTGACGTGCAGGGTGATGGTGCCGTCGGGGCTGATGAGCGGCTTGACGGTGAGGAGGGTGCCGAACTCGAGGGTGGTGACTTGGTCGTCCGTGAGGGCGACTTGGATCTGGCCGCCGCTGTTGAAGGTGGCTTCCTGGTTGTGGTTGACGCGCACGCTGATCTCGTCGACGGTGCGCGCGAGGTTCTGCTCTTCGAGGGCTTTGAGGGCGGCGGTGAAGTCGAGGCTGAGGCTCTGCAGGGGGTTGAGGATGAGGTCCAGGCCGCTGCTGAGGACGTTGACGGCGAGCGCGCCGACGCTGCCGGTGAGGTCGATGCCGAGGCGTTCCGCTTCGGTCTCGGTGATCTCGGTGACGCGCATGGTGAGCATGACCTGGGGCACGCGTTGGTCGATGGCGGTGAGGATGCGCCCGGCGGCGGCGACGGCGGCGGCGTCGCCGCGCACGAGGATGGTGTTGGTGCGCGCGTTGGCGGTGATCGTCACCTTGTCGGCGTCCTCCCCGAGGCTCGCCGTGAGCTGTTCGGCGGCTTCCTCGGCGTCTTGGTTGACGAGGGCGTAGGCGCGTTCGTCTTGGGGGGCGCCCTCGCGCGCGCGGCGCAGGGCGCGTTGGTACTCGTACTGGTGGTCGATGACTTGCGCGTGCTCTTTGGCGGTGCCGGTGATGGCGATGACGCCCGCGTCGCTCACGAGGCGCGCGCGGAGCCCGGGGAGTTGTTCGCTGAGGAGCGTTAGGAACCCGGCGGCGTCTTCGCGGAGGTCGTAGTAGTCGACGTAGACGGCGTCGCGGTCGTCGGGGTGGCCGCGCGTGGCGGTGAGCGCGGTTCGGTACTGCTGTTGCAGGGCGGCGATCTCGGCGTGTTGTTCGGCGGTGGCGGCGATGGCGATGAGGCCGTCTTCGAGGGGTTGCGCGCGCGCGGTGGGGTGTTGTTGGGCGAGGAGGGCGAGGAAGCCGGCGGCGTCCTTCCCGAGTTCGTAGAAGACGAGGTTGGTGGGTTCGTCCCGGGCGGCGGCCTGTCCGGTGGGGGGTTCGTTGGCTTGCTCCGTGGTCGTTTGGTTCTCGGGCGCTGCGTTGGTCGTGGGGGTGGGGGTGTTGAGGTTCTGTTCGATGAGGTCGAGGAAGGCGCGGATCCTGGCGTGCTCGTCTGGGGTGGCGGTGACGAGGATGGTGTTGCGGTTCTCGAAGGTGGCGGTGGTGGCTTCGTAGCGGCGCGTGATGAGCGCGGCGATGGTGTCGGCGTTCTCCTTGGGGGTGTAGAAGGCGTCGACGAGCTCGGGTGGGCGTTGTTCGGGTCGGAAGCGGGCGAGGACGTCGGGGGGCGCGACGACGATGGTGGTGTCGTCGACCATGTGGTAGTCGAGGCCGTGGAGGTCCATGAGGATCTGCCACACTTCGCGTACGGGTCTTTCGCCGGGGATGGCGTATTGGACGGTGATGTCGGGCACGCCTCGCATGAAGAGCGTGGCGTTGGACGTGTGGGCTAGGGCTTCGAGGATGGTGGTGAGGGGCGCGCCCTTGGGGCCCGTGTCGAGGCTGACGGGCAGGTCGTAGTTGACGGTGGGTGGCAGCGCGTGCGCGCTCGCGAGCGCAAGCAGCGCGAGCGTTGCGGCGAGGGCGTGGGTGGGGTGTCTCAACTTGTGCATGCGTCTCTCCGGTGTCGCGGGGGTCAGTTCCATCCGCCCGTCAGGTAGGCGTCAAGCGGTGGCGGGTTGAAGGCGTGGAGGCGCAGGGCGAGGTTGGCGCCGAGGCGGGGGTTGGTGCCGGCGTCGCTCACGTCGAGCGAGGCGCTGGTGATGGTTAGGGGCCACGGGTGCGTCTCCAGGTCGCCTACGAACGCGAGCAGGTCCTCGAACGTGCCGGTGAGGGTGATGGTGGTGGTGATGCTGAGCAGGTCGCCTTCTTGTTGTGGGTCCTCGAGGCGGGTGGAGTCGACCGTGACGTTGTTCGCTTCCGCGGTCTCGCGCAGGAGCGCCAGCGTGTCGCTGGGGTTGAGCGTGCGCGGCAGCCTCGCTTCCAGGCTCGGCTTGAGGGGTTCCAGGTCCGCGAGGCGCGTTTCGAGCTCGGCGATGAGAAGCTGGGCGGCTTCGCGGTCGAGGCGCGCTTGCTCGGTGAGGTGCTCGCGGCGTTGCTCGAGGGTGGTCTTCTCGGCTTGCAGTGGGCGGTGGAGGCTGAGGTAGCCGATGCCGATCAGTAGCAGCGCGAGGAGTGGGAGGCTGCGGCTGGTCACGGTTGCTCCTCGACGGGTAGCGGGGTGAGGTTCGCGAGACTCTCGGTGGCGTGGGTGGTGATGGGCTCGTGGAGGGTGAGCACTTCGATCTGGGTGTTGACGCTGGCGTCGCTCACGTCCTCGGCGTGTGTGCGGTTGGTGTACCTGACGTAGCCGCGGAGGTAGGGGTCTTGTTCGAGGACGCGCATGTCGTCTTCGAGGGTGAGGGTGTCGGGCGCTACGCCGGTGATGGTGATGAGCGTCGCGGGGAGCGCTTCGGGGGGTAGTGGTTGGTGCGCGGCGGGTGCTTCGGTCGCGGCGCGGAGGTTGAGGGTCTGGAAGCGCAGGCCTTGGCCGGTGGCGGCTTTGCTGCTGCTGGGTAGGGCGGTGATGACGCGCTGGATGTGCTCGGTGGGTTTGAGGCGGCGCGTGGTGAGGTCGAGGACGAGTGCTTCGTGCCTGAGGATCTCGTCGATGGCGACTTGGAGTTGCTCGACGCGTCGCCGTTCTGGGGTGCCGCCGCTCAGGAGTTGCGTTTCCAGCGCGCGCACTTCGTCACGGAGGCCGTTCACGGTTTGGGTGGCGAGGTAGTGGTACGCGCCGGCGGCGAGGATGAGGGCGAGGCTGGCGGCTTGGACGGTGTTGCCGCGGGGGGCGACGGCGCGGGTGGCTTTGGCTCGCTTCCCGCTTGGTTTGAGATTGAGGTCTGGGCTGGTGGGGTCGAGGGCGCCGAGTGCGAGGCCGATCGCGGTGACGGCCGCCTGCATGTCGTTGGGGTCGAGGTGGAGCTCGTCGTCGATAGCGAGCTCGTCCCAGGGGGTGATCGGAAGCGTGTCGACCTCGAGCGCTTCGGTGAGTCGTTTGGCGTGTTCTTGCTGTGTGGCGAGGTGCAGGGTGGGGGTTTCGTGCCCTTCGCTGCGGAGGTAGTCGAGGGTGCGCGCGAGCTCGGGGATGATGTCGCGTTCGAGGTCGGGGCCGAGGAGGCGCACGAGGTGGACGACGCCGTCTACGAGGATGGTGAGGTCGGCGCCGTCGTCGCCGCCGCCGAGCACGAGGTGGTTGCCTGGTTGGGTGATTTGGGCGCGCGCGGCTCTGAGGGTGGCGATCGCCTTGGGTTCGACGCGGTCGATAGGTCGGCTGATGCCTTCCTCGACCTCGGCGATGGCCTTGAGGTGGTCGTTGGGGGTGGCGGCGGCGAGCCAGTCGCCTTCCGGCCCCTTCCTCCTCCGCGCGCGCGTGGGGAGTCTTGCGGTGTCGACGGCGATGGTGTGCTCGCCTGGGTTGGGGAAGTGCTTGGCTGCTTGGGCGTTGATGACCTGCGCCGCCTTCTGGCGGTTGAGGCCACGCAGGGGGATGGTCGTCATGAAGGTGCGGCTGCGGATGGCGCCGAGCGCGAGCGCGGGGCTGCCGGTGATGTGACCTTCGATCGCTGCGTTGATGGCTTCGATGACGTGGTGCGTGTCGCGGTACATGCCGCGCTCGAGGAGTTGTGGCGTGTTGATCACGTGAACGTCGGTGAGGGCGGTGCGTCGCCCGTCGCGCGTGAGGGTGGCGACGATGACGCTCTTGGCGCGGACGTCGATGCCGACGCTGGTTCGTCCGCGGCTCACTGCGCGTCTCCGAAGGTGAGCTCGACGCTTTCACCGAGGTAGGTGATGATCACGCCTTTCGCGTTGATGGCGGTGACGCGCGCTTCGCCGCCGGGGAGGTTCTGCCCGGAGGGGATGATGTACGGGTACCCGGCGACTTGGATGATGGCGCGCGGCGTGCCGCTGAGGATGACGCCCAGGAGGGTCACGCCTTGCCGTTCGATGTCGCTCTTGAGTTGCGTGGCGGGTGAGGGCGCGAGCGAGTTGGCGTAGGCGTTGGCGTCCTGCAGGAGCTGGGGGGCGGGTAGCCGCGGCCGGTAGGTGAGCGCCGTATCGGGTAACGGCGCCTCGGGCTGCCTAGGTTTGATCTCGTAGTCGGGTCGTTCGAGCTGCGGGAGGATGTCGGCGAGGATCTCCTCGGGGCTGCGGATGGGCGTGGGCATGGGCGCGTTCGGGTCAGGCGCCGGCAGGGGCGGGAGCTGATCCACCAGTCCCGGGGGGAGGGGTAGTGCGGGGGGCGGCGGTGGGGGACTCGCGAAGGGGTTGGCGTGCGCGGCGGCGGCCAGCGCCAGG
>ERZ777003.4562-NODE-4562-length-11510-cov-6.664688_pt1 | contig 11510 bp, 10 predicted proteins | sample MGYA00374956_ERZ777003 | MGnify/ENA primary metagenome ERZ777003 (study PRJEB29302, sample SAMN06268252) | bioreactor metagenome | isolation source: Joint BioEnergy Institute, California, USA | place: USA:Joint BioEnergy Institute, California, USA | collected... | reverse complement strand
TGAACGAGCACGACTCCGAGCGCATGAAGGGCATGCTCGAGTCGCTCGGCTACACGGAGGCGGCGGAGCGCGAGGAGGCCGACCTCATCCTCTTCAACACCTGCTCGATCCGCGAGGCGGCGGACAACCGCTTCATCGCGCACCTCGGCCAGGCGAAGCGGCTCAAGTCCGAGGACCCGGAGCGGATCGTCGGCGTAGGCGGGTGCTGGGCCCAGTCGGTCAAGGACGAGGTGTTCGAGCGCTTCCCGTTCGTGGACGTCGCCTTCGGGCCCGGCCAGATCCACCGCCTCGCGGAGTTCCTGACCTCGGACTCGCTCACGGCGCAGGGCTACTTCGAGTTCGAGGGCTTCGCCGGGCACCTGCCGGCGCACCGCGAGCGCGAGTTCCAGGGCTGGCTGCAGATCTCGCAGGGCTGCAACTGCCGCTGTTCGTACTGCATCGTGCCGTCGACCCGCGGGCGCGAGCAGAGCCGCGCTCCGGAGGAGCTCGTCGCGGAGGTGGAGAGCCTGGCCGCCGACGGGGTGCTCGAGGTGACCCTGCTCGGCCAGAACGTGAACAGCTACGGGCGCGACCTGCCCAAGGGGCGCAAGACCAGCTTTGCCGAGCTGCTCGCGATGATCGACGCGGTCGACGGGATCGAGCGGATCCGCTACACGAGCCCGCACCCGAAGGACATGCGCGAGGACGTGATCCGCGCGCACGCCGAGCTGCCCTCGCTCTGCGAGCACATTCACCTGCCGCTGCAGTCCGGCTCGAGCCGGATCCTCAAGGCGATGCGGCGCACGTACAACCGCGAGCGCTACCTCGACCGGGTGGCGATGATCCGCGAGCACGTCCCGGACTGCGCGATCACGACCGACATCATCGTCGGCTTCCCCGGCGAGACCGAGGAGGATTTCCAGGAGACGCTCGAGGTCGTCGAGGAGGTCGGCTACGACTCGGCGTTCACCTTCATCTTCTCCCCGCGCCGGGGCACCGAGGCCGCCGAGCTCCCCGACCAGGTCCCGCATACGGTGAAGCGCGAGCGCATGGAGCGCCTCGTCGAGGTCGTCCAGCGGCGAGCCCACGAGCGCTCGCAACGGTTCGTGGGGCGCACGATGGAGGTCCTGGTCGAGGGGACGAGCCGCCGCGACGCCACCCAGCTGCGCGGCCGCATCCGCCACAACAAGACGGTCAACTTCGAGGGCACGGCGGCGCCTGGGGAGCTCGTCGAGGTGGAGATCACCTCGGCCACCTCGCAGACGCTGACCGGCACGGAGCGCCTGCTCAGCCGCGTGGGCTGAGCCCCGCGTGGACGTCCTCGCGATCTTCGGCCCGACCGCGGTCGGCAAGACCGGGGTCGCGATCGAGGTGGCGGACATCCTGCGCGAGCGCGGGGAGCACCCCGTCGCCATCTCCTGCGACGCGATTCAGGTCTACCGCGGGCTTGAGGTCCTGAGCGGGGCGGCCACCCCACAGGAGCGGGCGCGGCTGGAGCACCGGCTGCTCGGCATCGTCCCGATCGACGGGGAGTTCTCCGCCGGGCGTTTTGCGACCCTCGCGCACGCCGAGATCGACCAACTCCTCGCCGAGGGCCGCCGGCCCATCCTCGTTGGCGGCACCGGCCTCTACATGCGCGCCGCGCTCTCCGAGCTCGAGCTGCGCCCGCCGGTCCCCGAGGAGATCCGCGAGGCGGTCGAGGCGGAGCTCGCCGAGCGCGGGCCTGCGGCGCTCCACGAGGAGCTCGATCCGGACCTGGCGGCGACGACCCACCCGAACGACCGCAAGCGCATCGCCCGGCTGGTGGGGCTCCAGCGAGCGGGGATCGAGCCGCACCGGAGCTCCAGGGGTCTGTGGAGCGAGGACCTGCGCCGTCCGACGACGCTCGTCGGCCTGACCATGCAGCCGGACGAGCTGCGCGCCCGCATCAACCGCAGGGTCGACGCGATGATCGAGCGCGGGGCGGAGGAGGAGGTCCGCGCGGCCGCGGAAGCCGGGATCTCGCGTACGGCCCGCTACGCGATCGGCTTCGAGGAGCTCCAGCGCGGCGACGTCGAGGCGATGAAGACCGCGCAGTGGCGCTACGCGCGCCGCCAGCTCATCTGGATGCGCAAGATGGAGGACGTCGTCCAGATCGACCGCACCGGACGCGACGACCGGGACGTCGCGGCGGAGATCGCCGCGATGCTCGACTAGGCTGCCGCGGCGATGAAGTTCGAGAAGTGGCAGGCACTCGGCAACGACTACGTGATCATCGAGGCGGCGGCGCTTCCCTGGGAGCTCACCCCGGAGCGCATCAGGCGCCTGTGTGAGCCGCATTTCGGGATCGGCTCGGACGGGATCCTCCTGCTCTCGCCGCACCCGGAGCCGCGCTACGTGGCCGAGCTGCGGATCTTCAACCCGGACGGCTCCGAGGCCGAGCTCTCCGGCAACGGCGCCCGCGAGGCCGTCCTCTACCTGCGGGCGTCGGGCTGGACCGAGGACGACACGTTCACGATCCTGACGAAGGCCGGCGACGTGACGCCGACGATCACCGGCCCCAACGAGGCCTCGATGGCGATCGGGCGCGCCTCGACGACCTCGCCCGACTACCCCGCCGGCCCCGAGGACGGCACCGGCACGCTCGAGAGCGCCGGGCGCGAGTGGTCGTTCCGGCACGTGAACGTGGGCAACCCGCAATGCGTGATCGAGGCGGGCGACGAGCTCGAGAGCCTCGACCTCGGCGCGATCGGCCCCGGGATCGAGGGCAACACGGAGCTCTTCCCGAACCGCACCAACGTCTCGTTCATCCGCGTCGACGGCTCGACCGTGCGCGCGCGGATCTTCGAGCGCGGGGTGGGGGAGACGCTCGCTTCGGGCACCGGCGCGAGCGGGGCGGCGGTTGCCGCATTCCTCGGCGGCGCGCCGAGCCCGATCACGGTCGAGCTCGACGGAGGCACGCTCACGGTGGAGATCACCGACGACCTCGACCTGACGCTGATCGGGACCGCCGCGCGCGTCTACAGCGGCGAGCTGGACGCTGCGCTGGTCTCGGCGCTCAGCGAATCCGGTTGAGCCGGCGCGCGACCGCGAGCTCGCCGAGGCGGGCCGCGACCACGCCGAACGCGAAGTAGAGCGGCACGAGCCAGATCGCCACGCCGAACAGCGAGTCGGCCGACTCGTGGTAGCGGGCCAGGTCGGCCTCGACGACGATGATCTCGACGAGCGGACCGCCCACCGCGGCGAGGGCGCCGCAGACGAGCGCGGGCCCGTCGGCCAGCCACACGGCGACCAGGGCGGCGAGCATCGAGATCAGCACGACCACGGGCAGCTCGGCTTGCTCGAAGACGACGGCGGTGAGCGCGTAGATGCCGATCACGGCGGCAATGCCGCCGACGCCCTCGAGCGGCTCGAAGCCGCGTCGGGGCGGGGCCAGGAGCAGGCGGATCTCGGCGAGCGAAGCGGTTGCGAGCCCGACCGCGAGCGGGAACCACAGCGCGCTCTCCCAGATGAACGGGAGCGAGTCGTCGATGTAGGCCGTCGTCCCGGCCTGGACGTGGCCGGCGTCCCCGACGAGGCCGCCGGCGGCGCCGATCAGGAACAACACCGCGAGCTCTGCCGGCCTCAGGCGCATGACGGCGCAGGAGTATCGCGGACGGTAGGCTGCGGCGCCCCAATGGCACTCACAGATCCATCGAAGCGACTCGAGGCGATTCCGCCCTACATGTTCGCCGAGCTCGAGCGGAAGATCGCGGCCAAGAAGGAGGCCGGGATCGACGTCATCAGCCTCGGCATCGGCGACCCGGACATGCCGACCTACCCGCACATCGTCGAGGCGATGCAGGAGGCAGTCGCGGACCCGGGCACGCACCAGTACCCGTCCAACCGCGGCCGAACCGAGTTCCGCGAGGCGTTCGCGGGCTTCTACGACCGCCGTTTCGGCGTCGAGATCGACCCGGAGACCGAGGTGATCCCGGCCATTGGCGCGAAGGAGTGCATCTACAACCTGTGCTTCGCGTTCCTCGACCCGGGCGACGCCGCGCTTGCCTCCGATCCGGGCTATCCGGTCTACACCGGCGGGCCGGTCCTCGCCGGGGCCGAGGCGGTGGTGATGCCGCTCGTCCCCGAACTCGGCTTCGCCCCTGACCTCGATGCGATCCCCGCCGAGACGCTCAAGCGCGCACGCCTGCTCTTCCTGAACTACCCGAACAACCCGACCGGCGCGGTCGCCCCGGACGGCCTCTTCGAGCGCGTCGTCGAGCTCGCCCGCGAGCACGAGATCCTCGTCGTCCACGACAACGCGTACTCCGAGACCACCTACGACGGCTACGTGGCCCCGAGCTTCCTCGCCACGCCGGGCGCGAAGGAGGTCGGCGTCGAGGTCTTCTCCCTGTCCAAGGGCTACAACATGACCGGTTGGCGCTGCGCGGCCATCCTCGGCAATGCCGACGCGATCTCCGCCTACTGGCGCCTGAAGACCAACGTGGACTCCGGCCTCTTCGAGGCGGTGCAGCTCGCCGGCGCCGCGGCCCTCAACGGGCCGCAGACCGCGGTCGCCGAGATGAACGAGGTCTACACGCGCCGCCGCGACCTGGTCGTCGGGGCGCTGCGGGAGATCGGCGTCGAGGTCGAGCCGCCGAAGGGCACGATCTACGTCTGGGCGCCCGTCCCCGAGGGGCACACGTCGACCTCGTTCTGCGAGCTCGTGCTCGAGCAGGCGGCGGTCGTGATCTCGCCCGGCTCGATGTACGGGCCGAGCGGCGAGGGCTTCTTCCGGATCTCGCTGACGACGCCCGACGAGCGCCTCACCGAGGCCGTCGAGCGGATGCGCGAGCACCTCGCGTGAGCGAGCGGGTCCGGGTCCGCGGCGAATCCCCGTACGAGGGCCGGATCGGGTTCAGCCGGGCCGTGCGCGTGGGCGACCGCGTCCTGGTCTCCGGCACCGCGCCGGTATGGCCGGACGGCTCGTGTGACCCCGATCCGGGGGTGCAGGCGCGGCGCTGCGTCGAGCTGATCGGAAAGGCGCTCTCCGGGGCGGGAGCGGGGCTCGCCGACGTGGTCAGAACCCGCATGTACATCACCGATCCCGAGATTGCCGAAGCCGTGGGCGAGGCCCACGCGGAGGCCTTCGGCGAGGCTCGCCCGGCGGCGACGATGGTGGTCGTCGCGGCCCTGCTGGATCCGCGCTGGAAGGTCGAGATGGAGGCCGAGGCGGTCCTCTCCCAAGTGGCTAACCGCACTTGAATCGGGTAGAGGACTCGACACGAATCCAAAGAAGCTGTTAGCAATTGCTAACACGGCACGGGGCCGAGGCGGTCAAGTGATTGGCCGCGGCGGTCGATGCCCTGAGTAACGACCGGCATCCCTGCCGGGGGAACGAGCACCAAATGACCGAACTGGGGATAGCACTAGCGCTTGCGTGCGCCGCGACGGCGAACGTGTCGATGCTGTGCAAGCACCGCGGCGCGAACCAGGCGCCCACCGTGTGCATCCGCAGCCCGCTGCGCAGCGCCGCTGCGCTCTTCCGCTCCAAGTGGTGGACGATCGGCATGGTCGTCGCCGCGGTCGCCTGGATCTTCCACGTCGCCGCAATGGCGATCGCGCCGCTCTCGCTGGTGCAATCCGTGATCGCCGGCGGCATCGTCCTCCTCGCGTTCCCCGCTGAGCGCTACTTCGGATGCAAGCTCGGCCGCCGCGAGTGGACCGGCCTCGCGCTCGCCGCCGTCGGCCTCGCGTTCCTGGCCGTGACCGTCCCGCACTCCCATGAGGACGGGGGCTACTCGCTCGCCGCGCTCGTGGCGTTCGAGTCCGCCGCCATCGGCGTCGGCTTCGCGATGCTCGCCTCCGGCGCGCTCGGCGAGGACCGCCACGCCGGCCACGGGATCATGCTCGGCGCCGCGTCGGGCCTTCTGATCGGCGTCTCCAACGTCGCGATCAAGGCGCTCACCGAGGTGATGGGCGGCGGGATGGACTTCCTGCTGAGCCCCTGGACGCTCGTCGCCGCCCTCGCCGGACTCGGCGCGTTCTTCGCCCTGGCCAAGGGCATGCAGCTCGGCGAGGCGATCCCCGTGATCGCGACGGCGTCGGTCGCCTCGAACTGCTCCGCGATCCTCGGCGGCGTGATCGTCTTCGGCGATCCGATCGGCTCCGGCCTGATCGAGAGCCTCGCCCGCGGCGCCGCGTTCGTCGCCGTGATCGCCGCGGCGGCCCTCATGCCCGCGCCGGGGAGCCGGCGCGAGGCAGTTTCCGCCTGACGGGCGAGGCCCGTGGGCGTTAGGGTCGGTGGGGATGGCCGACGCGACGCCTGACGCGCACTACGTCCCGCCGTTCTTCGTCGAGGGCGTGCCGACCGACAAGTTCCCCGACGGGGGGATGCCGGCGCGCGAGGCCTACGAGCTCGTCGTCCAGGAGACAAACCTCGACGGGGACACCTTCCGCAACCTCGCGACGTTCGTGTGCACGTGGATGGAGCCGGAGGCCGAGCGCCTGATCCAGGAGCACCTCCACACGAACTTCATCGACCACGCGGAGTACCCGCGGTCCGCGGAGCTGGAGCGGCGCTGCGTGCGCATGCTCGGCGACCTCTTCAACGCGCCGGGCGAGGCGGCGGGTGCGCGTTGCCAGGGCTCGTCGGAGGCGATCATGCTGGGCGGGCTCGCGGCCAAGTGGCGCTGGCGAAAGCAACGGGAGGCCGCGGGCAAGGACACGTCACGCCCGAACCTCGTCTTCGGCGCCGACGTGCACGTGGTCTGGGAGAAGTTCTGCCGCTACTTCGACGTCGAGCCGCGGATCATCCCGCTGGCGCCCGGCAAGTTCACGATCGGGCCCGAGGACGTCGAGGGACACCTCGACGAGAACACGATCGCCGTCGCGGCCGTCCTGGGCACGACCTTCACCGGCGAGCGCGACGACATCGCCGGGATCAACGACCTGCTCGTGCGCGTACGCGGCGAGCGGGGCGTCGACATCCCGCTGCACGTCGACGCGGCGAGCGGCGGCTTCGTGTGGCCGTTCCTCTACCGGGACACGATCTGGGATTTCCGGCTCGAGCAGGTCCGCTCGATCAACGTCTCCGGGCACAAGTTCGGCTACGTCTACCCGGGCGTGGGCTGGCTCGTGATGCGCTCGGCCGACGAGATCCCCGACGACATCGTCTTCTACGAGAACTACCTCGGGGAGACGGACGCGACCTTCACGCTCAACTTCTCGACGTCCGCCGCCCACGTCCACGCCCAGTACTACGTCTTCTGCCGCCTCGGCCGCTCGGGCTACGCCGAGATCGCCCAGGCGATGAAGAGCAACGCCGACCACCTCGTAAAGCGCCTCGTCGACTCCGGCCGCTTCGAGGTGATCGGGGCGGAGAACGAGCAGCTCCCGCTCGTGTGCTTCCGCCTGACCGGCGACAACCCGTTCGACGAGTTCGACGTCTCCGGCCAGCTCGCCGCGGAGCGCGGCTGGATGCTGCCCGCCTACACGATGCCGCCGAACGCCCAGGACGTGACCGTGATGCGCGCGCTCGTCAAGTCGAACCTCGACCGTTCACGCACGGACCTCGTCGCCGACGACCTGCTCGCGGCATGCGAGACGCTCGACAAGAAGGGCGGCCTGCACGAGTCCGAGCGAAAGCGCGTACACACCGGCACGGGTTACTGAGGGGCCCCGGCGAAGCGCCAGGGTGGCGGCTTGCCGTTCCTCGGTCCCTACGCCTCCGAAGCCTCGATCCGCTCCGGCAGGCCGAAGTCGCCGAAGAACGCCTTGTAGCGGCGCGGGTCGACCGGTTCCTCCGGCCAGCGCTTGTAGGTGTCGTTGTCGTCGCTTTCGATCGAGCGGCAGACGAAGCAGGTGACGTCGCTGATCCGCTTGTTGTTCTCGATCGTGAGCACATTGAGGGCGAACGGGAGGTAGGCGCCGGCCCCGTCGTGCCAGCAGTAGAAGGCGAGCGCCGGCTGGCCGTTCGCGCGGACCTCGCGGTGCAGCCACTTCCAGTCGCCGGACAGGGGGCCCACCTGGAGGAAGTCGCGCAGGGCCTCGGAGGACCGCCCGAACCAGCTCGCGAGCGGTGGCATGGAGAACGCGGCGTCCTCGGTGAGCATCGCGACGACGCCGTCGATGTCGCTTCGGTCCCAGGCGTCGACGTAGCGGTCGACCACCTGGCGGAACTCCTCGTCGCCGAGCGTCCTCGCGGTCTCCTGCTGGGTCTGGTCGGGCATGCGCTTCTCGACCGTCGCCCGGGCGCGCTGCAGGGCGCTGTTGACCGAGGCGGTGGTCGTGTCGAGCGTCTCGGCCACCTCGGCGGCGGAGAACCCGAGCACTTCGCGCAGGATGAGCACGGCGCGCTGGGTGGCGGGGAGGAGCTGGGTTGCGGCGATGAAGGCGAGCTCCACGGCCTCGCGCTGCTCATAGCGGGCCTCGGGGCCGGCGAGCCCGTCCTCGAGGCCGAGGTTCTCGTCCGGGTAGGGCTCGATCCACACCGACTCGACCACGGGCTCTCCCGGGCCGTCGTGCGGGTCGGTGGGCGGCCCGTAGTCCACCGGCACGACCCGCTTCGGGCGGCGCTCGATCGCGGTCAGCGAGACGTTCGTGGCGATCTTGTAGAGCCAGGAGCGCAGCGAGCTGCGGCCCTCGAACCTCTCGAGCGCCTTCCAGGCGCGCAGGAGGGTCTCCTGGACCGCGTCCTCGGCGTCGTGGGCGGAGCCGAGCATCCGGTAGCAGTGCGCGTGCAGCTCCCGGCGGAAGGGCTCGACGAGCTGCCGGAAGGCGCCGTCGTCGCCGCCGCGAGCCCGCTCGAGCAGGTCGCCGTGCACGGAGGTTGTCCCTGATCCCGTCATCGCCAGCGAGCCTACCGGCGCCCTCGGCGGCCCGGCAATGGTGCTAGCCGTACCTTCCGAGCTAGGCGTTGCCCTCGGCCGCGAGCATGTCCCGTAGGCCCTGCTCGAGCAGGCGCGGGGAGTAACCGAGCTCCTTGCGGGCGCGCTCGTCGGAGGCCCAGAAGGTCACCCCGTCCGCGGACGAGATCAGCTCGCGGAGGTTCGGCGGCTGGCCCATGAGGCTGCCGATCAGCGGACCCGCGGGAGCGAGCGCGCGCAGGAGCCCGGTGGGCACGTTGCGCTTTGGCGGCTTGCGGCCCTTGACGCGGGCGAGCGTCTCGATCAGGCCCCGCATCGTCGTGATCTCGCCGCCGAGGTTGTAGGCGCGCCCGGGCTCACCGCGGTCGAGCGCGAGCAGGATCCCGTCGGCGACGTCCTCGACGTGGACCATGTTCATGCCCAGGTCCGGGAAGGCGAGGGCCGGCATGCGCCCGGCCAGGAAGTCCTCCATCTGCTTGCCGATCGCCGAGTGGTCGTGCGGGCCGTACACACCGCCGGGCTGCACGATCACGCACGGCAGGCCCTCACCGATCAGGCGACGCGCGGAGCGGTGGGCCTCGGTCTTCGTCTGCTCGTAGTAGGAGGTGTAGGTCTCGCCGGGGTGCTCGTAGGACTCGTCGACCACCTCGCCGTTCGTGTTCCCGTAGGCGGCGATCGTGGAGACGTAGACCGCCTTCGGCGTCTTCGCCGCGAGGCAGGCGCCGAGCACGTTCTCGGTGCCGACGACGTTCGCCTCGTACATGGCGCGGTGCTGCGATTCGGGGATCCCGACCTCGTAGACGGCCGCCCCGTGGATAGCTGCGTCGCAGCCTTCGAGGGCCGCAGCGATCGCGCCGGTGTCGCTCACGTCGCCCGCGACGATCTCGCAGCCGAGCTCGCGAAGCCCGGCGGCCTTGGCTGGATTTCGCACCAGAGCCACGACCTCGTCGCCGCGCTCGCGCAGCTTGCGGGCCACGTGACCCCCGATGAACCCGGTTCCCCCGGTGAGGAATACCCTCATTCCGTGCGCAGACTAGCCGCGATCGCGGCCGCCGTGGCGGGTGCCCTCGCCGTCGGCCTCAACGTCGCCGGGGCACGGGCGCCGCAGGACCCGGGCGCGGAGCGCGCGCTGCCGCCGGCCTCCTTCGCGTTCGCGATCGGGGACGGGATGCTCGCGGGCGGATCCGCGGAGGTCTCCGACCGGCTCGGCGAGTTCGACCTCGTCGTGATCGACGGCGAGCTCGCGAGAGCGGGGGAGGTTGCGGCCCTACGCGGCCGCGGCGCAACCGTGCTCGCCTACCTGAGCGTCGGGACGATCGAGAGGTGGCGCTCGTGGTTCCGCGAGCTCAAGCGGTTCCGGCTCGAAGCGTGGCGCGACTGGGAGGACGAGTGGTTTGCGGACGCCTCCCGCGCCGCCTACCGCCGCAAGATCATCCGCGAGATCGCGCCGGAGATCCTCGCCAAGGGCTTCGACGGCCTTTTCCTCGACAACGTCGACATGATCGAGGCCGGCAGGCACCGCCGCCAGCGGCCCGGGATGCGCCGACTCGTGCTCGCGCTGTCGCGCCTGGCACGGGCGGACGGCGGCATGCTCTTCGCCCAGAACGGGCGCCGGGGCCTCGGAAAGCTGGGCCTGCTGGACGCCCTCGACGGCTGGAACCGCGAGGACGTCACCTGGACCTACGACTTCGAGAAGCGCCGCTACGTGCGCAACAAGGGGCGCGACCGGCGTGCCGCATTGCGGGAGCTGCGGGAGCTCGGCGACCGCGGCCTGATCGTGACCGCCACCGATTACACCCGCCGGGGCGACCGCAAGGCGCTCTCCGAGTCCGTCGCCAACGCGTGCGCCGCGGGCGCGCTCCCGTACGTGAGCGACATCGGGCTCACGGCACGGCGGCTCCCCGCACCGCCGCTCACGTGCCCGCCGTAGGGGAGGGCGCTCCGGGCGCGCCTACACTTGGTGACGAGTGACTCAAGCGCATGAGAACGGCAAACCGGCGGGGGTCGACGCGGCGGGCGTGAGAAACCCCCGCGCGCGTCAGCGTGCGCTCGCGATCGGCGTCGCCCCGCGCGCCGTCGACGAGGGCGCCTACCTGGCCGAACTCAAGGAGCTCCTGCGCACCGCGGGCGTCGCCACCGCAGGCGAGATGGTCCAGGTCCGCAACGAGCCCGACCCGGACCGCTACTTCGGCCGCGGCAAGCTCGGCGAGCTGAAGGCGGCGATCAAGCGATGCAACGCGAACCTCGTCGCGGTAGACGACGAGCTCGCGCCGCGCCAGGAGCGCAACCTCGAAAAGGAGCTCGACGTGCCGGTCATCGACCGCACGGCGATCATCCTCGACATCTTCGCCGACCACGCGCACACGGCCGAGGGCAAGCTCCAAGTCGAGCTGGCGCAGCTCGAGTACAACCTCGCCCGGATGCGGGGCCTGTGGACCCACCTCGAGCGCCTCGGCGCCGGCCGCATGGACGGGGGCATCGGCACGAGGGGCCCCGGTGAGTCGCAGATCGAGACGGACCGCCGGCTCGCCCGCGACCGAATCGCCGCCCTGCGCCGCCGGCTGAAGCGCGTCGAGCAGAACCGGGGCGTGATGCGCGCCCGGCGCGAGTCCACGACGGTGCCCAAGGTCGCGCTCGCCGGGTACACGAACGCCGGCAAGCCGACGCTGCTGAACGCCCTCACTGGCGCCGGCGTGAGCGTCGGCT
>ERZ777003.4557-NODE-4557-length-11526-cov-5.111411_pt1 | contig 11526 bp, 4 predicted proteins | sample MGYA00374956_ERZ777003 | MGnify/ENA primary metagenome ERZ777003 (study PRJEB29302, sample SAMN06268252) | bioreactor metagenome | isolation source: Joint BioEnergy Institute, California, USA | place: USA:Joint BioEnergy Institute, California, USA | collected... | reverse complement strand
CGGAGCTGCCCGGCTACCGCTACCTGCGCCCAATCCCCGGCGGTAGCGGAGGGTTCGCCCAGGTGTACGTCTATGAACAGGAGTCGCTGGAGCGCGAGGTCGCGGTCAAGGTGCTGACAGCGGTCGGGGACACCGACGAACGCGATATCAGCGCCGAGGGCGTGCGAATGGCCAAGCTCGGCAGCCACTCGAACGTCGCCCAGGTGATCGAGATACTCAAGGCCAAGGACGGCCGGCCCTGCATCGTCATGATGTACTACCGCGGCAGGAACCTGATGCAGCTCGTCGAGTCGGGCCCGCTCGACGTGCGCCGGGTGGTACGCCTGGGCATCCAGATCGCCGACGCCCTCCAGACCGCGCACGGCGAGGGCATCATCCACCGTGATGTTAAACCAGCGAATATTCTTGCTGATGAACACGGTGTGCCGCGCCTGACCGACTTCGGCATCGCCGCGCTGGTCGGCCCCGGCGGTGACGGCGACGCCGGGCCGTCCGCCGTGTCGCTGTTCTGGTGCCCGCCCGAGCTGCTCGACAACGATCGAGGCACCGTCGCAGCCGACATCTTCTCCCTCGGCGCGACGCTGTGGCACCTGCTCGCCGGAAGGCCGTGGCTCGGTGTGCCCGGCCCGGCCGACACCCGCGACGGGATCGAGTACCGCATCCGTCATGTGGCGCCGTCGCCGACTGGCCGCAGCGACGTGCCGCCCAGCCTGGAGTGGCTACTGACCCGGATGCTCGCCAAGCATCCGGCCGGGCGTCCGGCATCAGCCGCGGACGTCAAGCTGGCGCTGACCGGCATCGAGCGGGAGCTCGGCGGTCCGGTCGCCGACGGCCCGCTCTGGTATCCCGCGGTGCCGCCGACGTTCGTCACGACCGCGCGCGCCAGCGTAGCCTCAGCGCCCCTGGGCGATCTCGCGCGCACGTCGCTGCGCGCGCCGGCACCGGCCCGGGTGCCCGTTCCCTCGCCGCCCGGACCCGTGACGCCGATCCTCACACCAGCGGTCACGGCGCGGCCACCTGGCCAGGAAACCGAGCTGCGGCCCAAGCCCGTCGAGGAGGAGCCGCCCCCGCCGGGTCGGGGCGCCAAGTGGGTCTTGGCGGTCGCCGGAGTGCTCGTCCTCGCGGCGACTGCGGGCGTACTTGTGGCGGTGCGGCCCTGGGCGCCCAGCACGCCGGCGCCGTCCGGGCTCAGTCCGTCGAGTGACGTGTCCGATGGAGACGATGCCGACCCGTTCAACAACCTGCCGCCCGGACCGCCGACGGTGACGGTCGAACGGGTCGGCGGGCAGACTGTTCAAGCGACATGGAAATACTCAAATCCCCTCGACTCGGACACCTACGCGTGGCAGTCCGACACCGGGCTGTCGGGCGAGGCCGACGATCCGGTCGTGGAGTTGACCGTGGCCGAGGGAGTGCGGGTCTGCGTGCAGGTCCGGGTCTACCGCTACGACGGCAGCTTCGCCTCGCCCACCTGGTCGGAGCCGGGATGCGGGGGCGACGAGTGAGCACTGTGGACAAGGACGGCGAGTGACGATGCGGGATGACTTGCGTGCGGTCCGGGAGCGATGGCTCGGCCGGTTGCCCGACCTGCGGGTGAGCCGGCGCCGCTGGACCCAGGTCGTCTCCGGCGTGGTGCTCGCGCTCGGCGCCGCCGCCATGGTGATCTCCGCGATCAGCGCCAGCGGCTTCCCGGTGCGCCGGGTCGAGCTCAACGACGGTGGCGTCTGGGTGACCAGTGACCAGGACGGGCTCTTCGGGCGGATCAACCGGCCCGCCGCATCCATCGACGCATTCTTCAACCCACCGGGCGGGGCGCGGGGGAGCTACACGCTGGACGTGCTGCAGGACGGCTCGGCGGTGCTGGCCTGGGACCGGGGCGCCGGCCAGCTCTATCCGGTCGACGTGAACCGGGGCGCGACGCTCAGCGCTCAGGGCCAGCCGGTCGGGGGTGGCCAGCAGGCCCAGCTCGCCGGCGGAACGTTGGCCGTTCTCGATCCGGTCTCGGGCCGGATCTGGGCGACGCGGGTCGATCCGGCGCGCAGCCTGCCGGGCCTGCCCGGGCTCGGTGGCGAGGTCGAGCCGCTCGCCTCAGTCGGCCGTGACGCACCGATAGCCGCGGGCCTCGCGCCCCGCCCGGCCAGCGTGGAGCGTGCCCTCACGGAGGACCCCGCGGAGCCGGACCCGACCAACCCGGCCGGCGACGCGAAGGCGGCGCTCGCGGTCGGGACGGACGGGTCGATCTACGCGGTCTCGGGCGCGGGTCAGGTCGTGGTCGTCCGACGCTCCGGGCAGGGGTTCGCACCGCCCGAGTACCGGGAGCTGGGGCGGGCCGTGAACGCGGTGCGGGCGACCACGGTCGGCGACCAACTCGTGGTCCTGGACTCCGCGACCGGTGACCTGCTGCTGCCCGGAGGCGCCACGGTCGCGCTCGGCGCCCCGGGCGAGGACGGCATCGTGCTGCAGGCATCGGGACCGGCCGCTTCGTCGGTGCTCGTCGCCACGGGCGACTCGCTCATGGCGGTACCGCTGAACGGGGGCGAGGCCGAGACCATCTACGAGGAGCTCAGCGGCCCGCCGGCCCAGCCGGTGCGGCTGGCGGGGTGCGTGCACAGTGCCTGGGCCGGCGCGGCCGGCGGCTACGCCCGGGCGTGTGGCGGGGACGCGATGGAGCACGCTCCGGTCGAGGGCGCCGAGGTGCTGGTGCGGCCCGTCTTCCGGGTCAACCGGGGCGCGATCGTGCTCAACGACCTGCACAACGGCCAGGTCTGGGACCTCGACGAGCGCAGCCGGGTGGACAACTGGTCGGCGGTCCAGCCGCCGCCGGTCATCGACCCGGAGGGTGACGAGGAGCCCGAGGACGATCCTTCGGTGCTGCGCCAACAGCCACCGAAGGCGGTGGACGACCTGCTCGGCGCCCGGCCCGGCCGAACCACCCTGCTACACGTGTTGGACAACGACTCCGACCCGTCGGGCGGCATCCTGTCGATCACGAAGATCTCCGCCTCGGACCAGCCGACGGCGAGCTTGGCGATCGCGCCGGACGGCCAGACGGTGGCGATCACGGTCACCGCGCCCAGTCCCCCCGTGCACTTCACCTACACGATCGACGACGGTAACAACACGGCCGAAGCCGCGGTGACCGTACAGATCCGTACGCCGGAGCAGAACGAGGTTCCCACGCTGCGCACGGGCTTCGAACCGGAGACCTATTCGGTGCTGGCCTCCGGCCGGCTGTCCATCCCGGTGCTCGCCGACTGGCGCGATTTCGACGGCGACCCGATCGCGCTGGTCGGGGCGAGTGTGGAGGCGGGCACTGTCACCACCCGCACCGACGGCGCGTTGGAGTACCTGGCTCCGGCCGAGGAGGGCGACCGGACCATCGAGTACGAGGTCTCCGACGGGATGGGGGAGCCGGCGTCGTCGTCGGTCGGCGTGACCGTGATCGCGCTCGGCTCACCCGCGGTCGCCCCATTGACCCGTCCGGACGTAGCCCGTGGCCAGGTCGGCCAGCCGATCGTCGTGTATCCGCTGAACAACGACATCCCTGGATCGGATCCGGCCAACCCGACGGCGGAGCTGGCGCTGGCCGGCGACGTGGGTAGCCCCCCGGACGCGGTCGTGGTGACCAACCTGCAGACGGGGGCCGTCGTGCTGACCGCTGCCCGCCCCGGGCCTTACCTGCTGGAGTACACGGTCGCCTTCGGCAACGCGCCGTTCGTAAAGGAACAGATACGCGTCGACGTCATACCCGTCCCCGACTCGCCGCCGCCACCGGTGGCGATGCCCGACACCGCGGTGCTGCAGGGCCAGTTGCCCACCACCGTGGATGTGCTGGCCAATGACTTCGACCCGGCCGGTGGCGTGCTGGCGGTGCTGCGCGCGGCGCCGGCGTCGCCGGACGCCCAGTTGCAGGTGGCCATTGTGGACGGTCAGTGGCTGCGTATCAACGCGCTCAACCTGCTCAACACCGGGCGGCCGCAGACGGTACGGTACGAGGTCTCCAACGGGGTGACCGCTCCGGTGACTGGTGAGGTGACGGTGACCCTGCTGCCGGAGCCGCCGGACACGAAGCCGGTGCCCGCCGACGACTACGCGACCGTGCGCTCGGGCGAGTCGATCACCGTGGCCGTCATCGACAACGACACCAACCCGGGCGGGGCACCGATGACGCTGTCTGCGAACGTCGCCGACGCCCCCGGGCCCGGTCAGCTCGTGGTGACCGCGCCGGGGGCCGAGGAGCCGGGCATTGCCACTGTGACCGGCAATCTGGTGCGCTACTACGCACCGGATGTGGCGCAGACGCAGCCGGTGACGGTCGACTACGTCGTGCAGAATGCGAACGGCGACCAGGCGGTCGGCCACCTGCACCTGACCGTGGTGCCTCGGCCCGGGCCCGAGAACCCCAACCGGCCGCCCGCCCCGGCCCCGGTGGAGGCTCGTGCGGTGGCCGGGCAGACGGTCACGGTCAGCGTGCCCATCAGCGGGGTCGACATCGATGGAGACGCGGTCACGCTGGTCGGCATTGCCTCGGCGCCGAGCCTGGGCCGAATCATATCGATCACCGCCACCGCCTTCACGTACCAGGCGTTCCCCACCAGTGCGGGCACCGACTCGTTCACCTACACCGTTCAGGACCGGTACGGCGCGGTCGGGCGCGCGGGCGTACGCATCGGCATCACACCGCCCGGACCACCGCAGCCGCCGGTCGCGGTCGACGACCAGATCACGGCGGCTCCGGGGGCCCGGGTGTACCTGGACGTGCTCGCCAACGACGTGCGCACGGACGGGGACACGGTGACGATCCTGCCCCTGGCGGAGCGCAATCCGGACCTGCCCGGTGACGCTGAGCTGGCCGGCCCGACCGGGCCGATCGAAGCGACCGCTCCGGACCTGACCGGCGTGCCGGTGGTGTTCGCCTACGCGATCACCAATGGCATCGGCCAGCCCTCGGTCGCCACGGTGACGATCCGCAGCCAGGCCGACTACAACAACCCGCCGATCGCCTTCGACGCCTTCGCTCACCCGGAGCTGGAGGCGACCACGGTGACCGTGGACCTGAGCAAGCGGCTGGTCGACCCCGACGGTGACCAGGACGACCTGCGCGTGACGGAGGTCTTCGACGAGGGGGCGACGGTCAGCGGCACGACGGTGACCCTGCCGGTGACCGACGCCCCGCGCACCGTGACGTATGTGGCGACCGACGGTGGTGGGGCCACCGCGCTCGGGCTCATCCACGTCTCCGCCCCCGGCTCTGGGCCGCCGTACGCCCGGCCCGACGCCCGCATCACCATCGACGTCAACAGCACACTCTCGGTCGACATCGCGGACTACCTCGTGGTGCCGTCGGGGCGCACGCCGCGACTGACCACAGTGGACCGCATCTGGGGCGCGCCGACCACCGGCCTGCTCGCCACCAACGAGGGCACCGGCACGCTTGTGCTCACCTCGGTCGGCGACTACGTCGGGCCGGCGGCGCTGGTCTTCGAGGTGACCGACGGCGAGACGCTGACCGATCTGCTTGGGCGGACCGCGGTCGTGAGCATCCCCGTGCAGGTCGGGCCGGAGACACCGGTGCTGCACTGCCCGGACGATCCGATCGGCGTGGTGCAGGGTGGGCCGGTGGTGAACGTCGATGTGACGTCGGTCTGCCACGTGTGGGTCGCCGACCCGGCGACCGCGCCCGGTCTGCGTTACACGGCGCGGTGGTCCGACCCCGCGGACGGGATCGAGCTGGCCGGCAGCGGCGAGCACACGCTGCGGCTCACGGCCGACTCGGACGCGGTGCCCGGCACCAGCGGTGTGGTCGAGATCGGCGTCGAGGGTACGGACGCCACGCCGGTCTCGCTGCCCGTGGTGGTCGAGGCGGCGCCGCTACCCGCGATCACACCGGTGCGGGTCGACGGCGTGCACGCCGGGGACTCGAGGACTATCGACATGTCACGCTTTGTGCGATCGCCTCTGCGCGAGCCCGTGATCTCGGTGGTCGGGGTTGAGCACACGGAGGGCATGCCCGGAACTGCGGTCTTTGACGGCAGCCGGGTCACCCTCACCCCCGATCCGGCCGCTCACGGCGACATGGCCTTTGTGGTGACACTGACCGATGTCAGCAACACCACCCGGACCGACCGGTACGCCACGGGCCTGATCACCCTCCACGTGCTAGGGGTGCCTGACGCGCCGGGCGCGCCAACGATTGACGAGGAGCTGAGCCGCTCGGTGCGCATCTCCTGGTCCACGCCCGCGAACAACGGGGCACCGATCGACCGGTACGAAGTGCGCTGGGATGGGGGATCGCAAGAGTGCGCGGCTTCCCCGTGCCTGATCACCGGCCTGACCAACGGCACGACGTACACGTTCCGGGTCCGGGCCCACAACCTGGTTGACTGGTCCGAGGAGAGCGCGCCGTCGGCGCCGGCCGTGCCGGATACCGTGCCGGGGGCGGTGACCGGCCTGGTCACGAGCAACCCCCAGGACGGCACGCTGGACCTGACCTGGCTGGCGCCGCCCAATGAGGGCACCCCGGTGGAGCGTTACGAGGTGACCTGGAGCGATGGCGGCCAGGCGACGGCGAGCGGCACCAGCCTCACCGCCACCGGGTTGGACAACGAGGTCCAGTACACCTTCACCGTGATCGCGGTCAATGCGAAGGGGCCGGGGCCCGCCACCCAGGTGGTCGGCCAGTCGGCCGGGGCGCCGCAGGCACCAGCAGCGCCGGGCTTCAATACGGTGAACTCCGCCGATGCCAACACTCGGGCAGTCACGGTCTCCTGGCCCGCGGTCTTTCCGAACGGCCCGGGTCCCACCACGTACACGTTGACCCGCACCGGTGGCGGAACGGTGACGGTGTGCGCCAACGTCACCACGACCTCGTGCCCCGACGATGGGATCGCCAACGACGGAACCATCTACACGTATACGGTGACAGCGGCCAACGCCGCGGTGGCCGACGGGCCAGGGCACGTCTCGGCGCCGAGCGCCGGCACCCAGATGGAGGCGACCGCCACCCCGGACCCGATCACCGGCTTCTCGGTCGCGCCGACCGGTGTCGACGGCCAGGCCACGGTCACGTTCAACGCGCCGGCGTCCCACGGCGCCACGTCGACGACGACCTGCACCTGGAACGGGAACTCCTGCGGTACCTGGACCTACCCGGTCGGCGGCCAATCAGGCATCACGCGCACCATCACCGGCCTGCCCAACGGGCAGAACGTCACCGTGAGCCTGCGGACCTGCAACGGCAGCAGTGGTGGCCAGGGTGCGGGTACGCCGTGCAACTCGCCGGTCTCGGGCACGGTCACGACCTACGGCCCGATGCACAGCCTGAACATCACCGGCTCGAGCAGCGGCACCAATGTGAACTTCACGGTCTCGGTCAACCCCAACGGCAAGCCCGCGACGGTGCGGGTGCAGTCGGCCGGCCGGGATCAGACGTTCACCACTGGCGTCGGCGCATGGAGCCAGAACTTCACCGACAACATCGGCTACAGCGCTACCGACAACATCACGGTGACGGTCTCAGATCCTGGCCGCCCGACCCTGACCCAGTCCGCTTCCTACACCACCCCGCCGCCCCCACCGTCGGTGACGGTCAACCGCGGATCGGCCTGCGGCCCCTCCGTTGGCGTCAGCTGCACCGGCACCCAGACGTGCAGTGACACATGTTGGTACATCGTCGTTACCACAGCCAACTTTGCGGGCAACGTCACGTGCAGCTTCAACAGCAGTCTGGGATCCGGCGGCTACCCCACTCGCCAGTACGGGCCGAACGAGACCAGGGACTCGCGCCTGTGGTTCGGGGTGCCCAGCGGCTGGGTGGAAGTCACGTGTGACGGGGTTATGGGCCGCAAGAGCCCATGGGTTCCGTAGCAGGCATGCCAATAGATCATCGAGGACAGGAGAAGTGCAATGCCGGTGAGTCCGGAGCAGGCGTACAAGTTCAAGGAGACGTTCGACGCGCTGGCGGCGAACATCAACAGCGCCATCCTCGGCAAGGACCCGGCCGTGCGGCTGGCGTTGACCTGCCTGCTCTCCGAGGGGCACCTGCTGCTGGAGGACGCGCCCGGCGTGGGCAAGACGTCGCTGGCCCGGGCGCTGGCCAAGACCGTGCACGGGACCCAGGCCCGCATCCAGTTCACGCCGGACCTGCTGCCGTCCGACGTGACCGGCGTGGAGGTCTACGACGCGCACAGCGGGAAGTTCGACCTCAAGCCCGGGCCCATCTTCCACTCGTTCGTGGTGGCGGATGAGATCAACCGGGCGTCGCCGAAGACGCAGTCGGCGCTGCTGGAGGTGATGGAGGAGGGCCGGATCACCGTGAACGGCACGACCTACCCGGTGGCCAAGCCGTTCATGGTGCTCGCGACCCAGAATCCCATCGAGCAGTCCGGGACCTACCCGCTACCGGAGGCACAGCTCGACCGGTTCCTGATGAAGATCAGCGTGGGCTATCCCGACCACGAGGCGACGGTGGCCCTGCTGCAGGACGCGGCCCGGCGGGACCGCATCGCCGACCTGCAGCCGATCATCGCAGCCGATGTCCTGCCGCAGTTGTCTCGGCTGGCCGACCATGTGACCTGCCGGCCCGAGATGCTCGGCTACGTGAGCGCGCTGGCCACCGCGACGCGTACGCATCGGCACGTCAAGCTCGGCCTCTCGCCCCGGGGCGCCCTGGCCTACGTGCGCTGCGCCAAGACCTGGGCCATCTCCCAGGGCCGCCGGGAGGTCATCCCCGACGACATCGTGCTACTGGCCAAGCCGATCCTGGGCCACCGGGAGATCCTCAAGGACGAGGCCGTCTTTGACGAAGTGACCATCGACTCCGTCCTTAACGAGATCCTCCAGAGCGTACCGGCCCCGCTGGTTCGCGCCGCCTGACCATCCACAACAGACAGTACTCAACGGAGGGTTACGTCATGGTGCGTACGCGCAAGGCGCGGCGTGGGGCGGGCGCCGTCGGCGACCCACCTGCTGGCCCGCCCACCGTCACCCCGCTGGCGGCGGGCAACCAACGGTGGTGGCGGCGCGCGTACGGCTGGTTGGGCGGCGTGCGGTGGCTGCCGGTTGTGTCGCTGGTAACGCCGTTCGGGTTCACCGTCCTGCTCGGCTCCGTGGCGGCGTGGGTGGTCGCGGCGACCGTGGGGTGGATCGAGCTGCTGCTCGGGGCGACCACGGGCCTGCTCGCGGTCGGTCTGTGCGGGCTGTTCGTCGTGACTCGGGCCCGGCCGCGGGTGGAGCTGGAGCCGACGCCACGGCGCGTCGTCGAGGGCAGCACGCCCGCGCTGGTCGACGTTCGGGTGTGGAACGAGTCGGCCTCACCGATGGCGCCGCTGGACCTCGAGGTCACCGTGGGCAAGGGCGTGGAGACGTTCACGTTGCCGAGGATCGCCGGCCACGGCATGTGGCGGAACAGCTTCACCGTGCCGGCCACCCGGCGCGGCGTGGTCCCGATCGGCCCCGCCGCCACGTCCCGGTCCGACCCACTGGGACTGCTGGACCGGCGGGTCGCCTTCACCGACATCTCCTCGCTCTATGTCCATCCGGCGACGGTGCGGCTGGCCCCGCTCGGCACCGGCCTGCTGCGTGACCTAGAGGGTCGGGCGACCAACGAGCTGTCCATGAGCGACCTCGCGTTCCATACGTTGCGCGAGTACACACCGGGAGACGACCGCCGGTACATCCACTGGCGCTCCTCGGCCAAGGTGCTGACCTCCGGCGGGTCGTTGCTGGTGCGCCAGTTCCAGGACACCCGGCGGACCCAGTTGCTCGTTGTCGTCGATGGTGACAGATCGGCCTACCGCGATCCGGAGCAGTTCGAGGTGGCGATCCGGGTCGGGGCGTCGGTTGCGGTGCGGGCGGTGGAGGACGAGATCGATGTGACGCTGCTCGTCGCCGACCGGAAGGTGGTACGGCGGGCTGGGCGGCGGGTGACCAAGCAGGTGGCGCTCGATGCCTGCGCTCTCGCCGGCCCGACCGATCGGCCGCTGGCCAGCCTCGTCGGCGACGGCGTCAACCAGGCCCGAGACCTGACCTACGCGGTCGTGGTGACCGGAGCCGGGCGCACGGTCGAGCAGGCGCGCAAGGCGGCGTCCCGGGTGCCCCGGCACGTGCGCACTCTGCTACTGCACGTCAATCCGGACGGCCGTAAGGGCGTGGTGCCCGGCGCATCGATCTCCGTGCTGACCGTGACCCAGCTCTCCGACCTGCCCGGGCTCATGGGGAAGGGGGACAGGACGTGACGCTACGGCGCCTTCTGCCAACCTCCGGGGATCTGGTCGATATCCCGGCGGTGGCCGGGCTCGGCCTGATGGCCCTGCTCGGCTTCGGCAACACGTTCGAGGGCTCGAGATACCTCGTTGTCGGTGGGATCGCGCTCGGCCTGGGGATCGCGCTGGCCTACCTGATGACCGCGCTGCGCCAGCCGATGCTGGTGCTCGCCGCAGCGACCCTGGTCGCCTACTTCGTCGCGGGCGCCTTCCTGCTGCGGCCGGGCGCGCCGTTGGCACTGGGGACCTACCGGTTGATCGGTGCTGACGCGGTGCTGAGCTGAAAGGGGCTGCTCACCACGGTGCCGCCGGTGAGCGCGGACAGCTCGCTGGTGGCGGTTCCGTACGTGGTCGGCTTGCTCACCGGCGTGGTCGGCTTCGGCACGGCGCAACGGCTGGCCCGCCGGGTACGTCCCGGCACGTTCGTGGCGCTGCTGCGCGCCGGGCTCCCGGCGGTGCCGGCAACCGCCGTGCTGGCGCTGGTGCTGGCGCTGGGGACCCGGGAACCGGCGGCGGCGCTACTCGATGGCGTGGTCTTCGGCATAGGCACGCTGGTATGGGTCGCGGCCAGGCTGCGCCGCCTTCGTCCGCCGTCGCGTACGAGTTCGCGCCCGGTTCGCCGCGCAGCGATGGCGGCCGGCGTGCTCGCCACCGCCGCAGCAGCATCCGCGGTTGTCACTCCATTGCTGCCCGGGGCCCAGTCGCCGCGGACGGTACTGCGTGACTACGTCGTGCCGCCGTTCAACCTGTCGAACTACCCGAGCCCGCTGGTCGGGTTCCGCAAGTACACAGAGGACGCCAACCGCCTGTGGGACCAGACGCTGTTCACGGTTGACGGGCTGCCCGAGGGGATGACGCTGCGCATCGCCACACTCGACGACTACGACGGCTCGGTGTGGCGCGCCACCGGCGAGAACGAGTTCCGCCTCGGCACGCGGATCTCCGACCCGGTCGGTGCACCGGCCACGATCCAGGTGACGATCGGGGCGGCCTACGCGGCGGCGAGCGATGTGAACGCTTGGGTTCCCGAGGCGGGCCAAGTGGCGCGGGTGGAGTTTATGGGCCCGCGTGCCGCCGAGTTGAGCGCCAGCCTGCACTACAACCAGGACCTGTCGGCCGGCATCGTGACCGCGCGGCTGCGTGAGGGCGACACCTACGCGCTGACCACGACGTTCGCGAACCCGGTCCTGCCCGTGGACGCCCAGCCGTACGCCCGTCCCGACCTGAGCGAGCCCGCGGCGGCGATGCTGTCGGCGAAGGGGGC
>ERZ777003.4556-NODE-4556-length-11527-cov-3.313110_pt1 | contig 11527 bp, 7 predicted proteins | sample MGYA00374956_ERZ777003 | MGnify/ENA primary metagenome ERZ777003 (study PRJEB29302, sample SAMN06268252) | bioreactor metagenome | isolation source: Joint BioEnergy Institute, California, USA | place: USA:Joint BioEnergy Institute, California, USA | collected... | reverse complement strand
TTCGGTGGAATCCCATATCCGCATGATGGCCGCCGCCCAGCCCTTCATCTCGGGCGCCATCTCCAAGACCATCAACATGCCGAACTCGGCGAGCGTCGAGGACTGCAAGGACGCCTACATGCTGTCCTGGCGCCTCGCCCTCAAGGCGAACGCGCTCTATCGCGACGGCTCCAAGCTGTCGCAGCCCCTGAGCTCGTCGCTGCTCGATGCCGAGGATCTCTTCGAGGACGAGGAGATGCCCATCACCCAGAAGACCCAGATCGTCGCCGAGCGCATCGTGGAGCGTATCGTCGAAGGGCCCGCCCAGCGTCGCCGCATGCCTGAACGGCGCAAGGGCTATACCCAGAAGGCGATCGTGGGCGGCCACAAGGTCTATCTGCGTACCGGCGAATACAACGACGGGACGCTCGGCGAGATCTTCATCGACATGCACAAGGAAGGCGCGGCCTTCCGCAGCCTGATGAACAATTTCGCGATCGCGATTTCCATCGGCCTGCAGTACGGCGTGCCGCTCGAGGAATATGTGGAGGCCTTCACCTTCACCCGCTTCGATCCCGCGGGCCGGGTCGAGGGGAACGACGCCATCAAGATGGCGACCTCCGTCCTCGACTACATCTTCCGCGAGCTTGCGGTGTCCTATCTCGGCCGCACGGACCTCGCCCATGTGGAGCCCGCGGATCTCCTGCCCGACACCCTGGGCCAGAGTTCGGACCGCAATCCGGGCGGCGATCTTGCGGCGGCGAGCCAGGCGCTCGACCGCGTGATGAACCTCGCCTCCACGGGTTACGTCCGCAACAACCTCTATGTGCTGAGCACGGCCAAGGCGGCGCGCGCCGCGGCGCAGCAGGAGACCATGACCTCGACCACGGCCCTTGCCGGCGCCGAGCAGCGGGTCGCGGGCATGGCCGCGGGCTATGCGGCGGCGTCCGGCGGCGGCGCCGCGACCGTCGCCTCCCGCGTCGCCGAAGCCCGCATGAAGGGCTACGAGGGCGACGCCTGCACCGAATGCGGCAACTTCACCCTTGTCCGCAACGGCACCTGCATGAAGTGCGACACCTGCGGGACCACGAGCGGCTGCTCCTGATCCCCGCGCCCGAGCTTCCCTCATCCGGCCGCCGGCAGCACCCCGCTGCCGGCGGCTTTTCTCGTCCGCGCCGCCTTTACCAAATCTTTACAGGTTGGGGCGAAATGTGTCCTTTCTGGATCCGCGTCTTGAACGAAGGACGAGCCGACCATTGCTTATGGAGCGCCCCGACCCCACGACCCTTCGGGCGACGCCGGCAGCGCTTGAGACAAGCGACGCGCCGATGGCGCGTGCCTCTGCGCTGCCCGCGGATTCCCTGGCGGTGCTCGACGGCCTGCCCAAGGCGATCTGCCTTTTTCAGGAACATGGACGCCGCTTCCTCATCCATTACATGAACGAGCGGGCGCAAACGCTCCTGTCCGGCAGCGATCCCTTCAATCCTTCGGCCTCCGGCAATCGCTGCCGGCCGCTCCACAGCCTGCCGCAATTCCGCGAGGCCCTGGCGCGGAGCAGCCGGACGGGCGAGCTCGCCCGCTTTTCCTGGCAGACGGATATCGACGGCGCACCCCGGCTGTTCCACTGTGAGCTCGGGCCCTTCGGAGATGTTGCGCGGAACGAAATTCACGTCCTCCTTCTGTCCGACGGGCTGGCCGACGAGGATGCCGAGCGACCGCGGCTTTTCGAGCTCTTCTACGACCGCCTGACGGAGCTTCCGAACCAGGCGCTCTTCTCCCTGCGCCTCGGCGAGCGGCTGGAGCTCCGGCGGCCGGGCGCCATGCTCGCGGTCGCGATCCTCAATCTCGACCGGTTCCAGCTGGTGAACGAAAGCCTCGGCCACGAGATCGCCGACCAGCTCCTTGCGGCGGTCGCCGCGCGGCTTCGCAGCGAGCTTTCGCGGGACCTTCTGATCGCGCGCCTTAGCCGCGACGAATTCGCCATCCTCCTTGACGAGATCACGGATCCCGGGGCGGCGGAGCGGCTCGGCCGCGACATTCACGAGCTTTTCCGCAAGCCCTTCCTGATCTCGGACCACGACATCCTGGTCTCGGCCAGCGTCGGCATCGCCTTCGCGACCTCGCCGATCGTGCGGCCCGAGGAGCTTTTGCGCAACGCCAGCATCGCCATGCACCGGGCGAAGCGCGAGGGCCGGGTCAAGACCGTGATCTTCCACGACGATCTCAAGACCCGGGCGAAATCCCAGTTCAAGTTCGAAAGCGACCTGCGGCGGGCACTGGCCGAGGGATCGCTCCACCTCCATTACCAGCCCATCGTGTCGCTGGCGACGGGCGAGCTCATGGGCTTCGAGGCCCTGAGCCGCTGGCACCATCCGGAGCGCGGGCCGGTCTCCCCCACGGAATTCATCCCGGTGGCGGAAGCGAGCGGCCTCATCGTGCCTCTTGGGGACTGGGCCATTGATACCGCCTGCGCCCAGCTTGCGGCATGGCGGGCGCGCTACCCCGCGGCGGCCGCCTTGACCGTCAACGTGAACGTCTCCGGCCTGCAGATCACGGCCGGCGACCTTTCGAGCGTGGTGCGGCGCGCCCTCGCCAGTTCCGGTCTCGATGGCCAGGCCCTGAAGCTCGAGATCACCGAAAGCGCCCTTCTGAGCCAGGCGGAGCTCGTGGTGGACCTCCTCCTCGACCTCAAGAGCCTCGGCGTGTGTCTCGCCCTCGACGATTTCGGCACGGGCTATTCGTCCCTCAGCTATCTCAACCGCTTCCCGGCGGACACCCTCAAGATCGATCGCAGCTTCGTGCGCAAGCTCGGCACCAGCGACGAGGACCTGAAGATGGTCCATATCATCACCATGCTGGCGAGCGCCCTCGGCCTCACGGTGGTGGCGGAGGGGATCGAGACCGCCGAGCAGGCGGAGCGCCTCGCCGCCCTCGGCTGCCATTACGGCCAGGGCTACTACTTCGCCAAGCCCATGCTGCCCGAAGCGGTCGAGGCCGCCTTCCTTGCAAGCCCCCATGCGCTGACCGCCCGCCCCTAGAAAACCGCGCCTTCCCATCATGCATTGGCCGGTCGCAAGGCAGCGCGACGCGGGCGCTTGCAGAAGCGACACCTATTGAATACGGTTTCGTAACCCCAACTTCTGTGCTACACGCGGCCTTTGGTCCATTCCTTAAATTCGAGCCTGAATGAGCAACATCGTCATCGTTGAATCGCCCGCCAAGGCCAAGACAATCAACAAGTATCTCGGCGGCGATTATGAAGTCCTCGCAAGTTACGGCCATGTTCGGGACCTGCCGTCCCGGGACGGATCCGTGCGTCCCGAGGAGGACTTCGCCATGGATTGGGAAGTGGACCGGGACAGCGCCAAGCGCCTCAACGAGATTGCCCGCGCGGTCAAGAACGCGGACAATCTCTATCTCGCCACCGACCCCGACCGCGAGGGCGAGGCCATCTCCTGGCATGTGCTGGAGGTGCTGAAGGCGAAGGGCGTTTTGAAGGACATCGGCATCAAGCGCGTGGTCTTCAACGAGATCACCAAGTCCCCCTTGCAGCAGGGCATCGCCAACGCCCGCGACATCGACCGCGAGCTGGTGGACGCCTACCTCGCCCGCCGCGCCCTTGACTATCTCGTGGGCTTCACCCTGTCGCCCGTCCTGTGGCGCAAGCTTCCGGGCGCCCGCTCCGCAGGCCGCGTGCAGTCCGTGGCGCTCCGCCTCGTCTGCGAGCGCGAGCGGGAGATCGAGACCTTCCGCCCCCAGGAATACTGGTCCATCGCGGCCGACATGCTGACGCCGAAGCAGGAAGCATTCACAGCCCGCCTCGTGGAGCTGGACGGCGCGAAGCTCGACCGCTTCAGCATCGGGGACAAGGGCGCGGCGGATGCGGCGAAAGCGCGCGTCGAAGCCGCGCGCTTCACGGTATCTGAAGTTGAATCCAAGCCGCAGCGGCGCTTCCCGCAGCCGCCCTTCACCACCTCCACCCTGCAGCAGGAAGCGGCGCGAAAGCTCGGCTTCAGCGCCACCCGCACCATGCAGGTGGCGCAGCGGCTCTATGAGGGCATGGATATCGGCGGCGAGACCGTGGGTCTCATCACCTACATGCGAACGGACGGCGTGCAGATGGCGGAAGAGGCGATCGCCGCCTGCCGCAAGCTGATCGCCGAAACCTTCGACAACACTTCGGCCAGGGGCCGCTACCTGCCCGAAAAGCCGCGGATCTACAAGTCCAAGGCCAAGAACGCCCAGGAAGCCCACGAGGCGATCCGCCCCACCAATTTCTGGCGCCGCCCGGAAGAGGTGAAGCGCTATCTGGACAACGACCAGTACCGGCTCTACGAGCTCATCTGGAAGCGCGCCGTGGCGAGCCAGATGGAAGCGGCGGAATTCAACCGCACCACGGCGACGCTGGCATCCGCGGATGGGAAAATCCTCCTCCGCGCAACGGGTTCGGTGCAGATCTTCGACGGCTTTCTCACCCTGTATCAGGAAGGCCGGGACGACGAGGGCGACGACGAGGACAGCCGCCGCCTGCCCGAGCTTGCCCGCGGCATGGCGACGGACGTGGCCAAGGTCCTCGCCGAGCAGCATTTCACCGAGCCGCCGCCGCGCTACACCGAAGCGTCGCTCGTGAAGAAGATGGAAGAGCTCGGCATCGGCCGGCCGTCCACCTATGCCTCGATCCTGCAGGTGCTGCGCGATCGCAAATATGTGCGCATGGACCGCAACCGCTTCGTGCCCGAGGACAAGGGGCGGCTGGTCACCGCCTTCCTCGAAAGCTTCTTCCGGCGTTATGTGGAATATGATTTCACCGCCGATCTCGAGGAGCAGCTGGACGAGATCTCGGCCGGCCATATCGGCTGGAAGGACGTGCTGCGCGCCTTCTGGCGGGATTTCGCGGCGGCGGTGGACGCCACCAGGGAATTGCGTGTCAGCGAGGTGCTCGACAATCTCAATGAGCTTCTCGGCCCCTACATCTTCCCGCAGACCGCCGACGGCAGCGACCCGCGCGCCTGTCCCGCCTGCGGCGAGGGCAAGCTGAGCCTCAAGCTCGGCAAGTTCGGCGCCTTCATCGGCTGCTCCAACTATCCCGAATGCCGCTATACCCGGCAGATGGCCGATCTCGACAAGGAGGACGCGGCGGCGGAAGGCCCCAAGGTGCTCGGCCTTGATCCCGAGACGGGGCTTGAGGTGTCGCTCCGCAGTGGACGCTTCGGCCCCTATGTGCAGCTCGGCGAGGGGGACAAGCCCAAGCGCTCGTCGATCCCGCGCGACATGCCCGTGGATCAGGTGGATCTCGAACGGGCGCTCGCCCTCCTTGCCCTGCCCCGGGAAGTGGGCGTCCATCCCGAAACGGGCAAGCCCATCACCACGTCCATCGGCCGCTACGGCCCCTATCTCGCCCATGACGGCAAGTATGTGAGCCTGCCGAGCAGCGAGGAAATGTTCACGATCGGCATCAACCGCGCGGTGACCCTGCTCGCCGAGGGCAAGAAGGGCGGCCGGGCCAAGGCCGAGGCCTTGCGCGAACTGGGGGTCAATCCCGAGACGGACAAGCCCGTCAAGGTGATGAGCGGACGCTACGGCCCCTATGTGACCGATGGCGCCACGAACGCCACCCTGCCCCGGGATGTGACGCCCGAAACCATCACGCTGGATGCCGCGTTGGCCTTACTTGCCGCCAAGGCGGCCAAGGGCGGGAAGACGACCAGGGCGAAGGCCACAAAAACGGCCAAGACCAGCACGGCCGCCAAGACCAAAACGGCGACCAAATCCAAGCCGCGGCCAAGCCGAAGACGGCGAAATCCGGCACGGCGGCGAAGACGAAAAAAGCCGCCGCCACCAAGGCATCAGGCGCATAGAGCATATATTGAGCAAAGCGAAACAACACCGCGAAGCACCGTTCCCGAGCCGGGACGAGGTTTTGCGTTTCATCGAGGAGTCGCCGACGCCCGTCGGCAAGCGCGAGATCGCGCGCGCCTTCCATATTCACGGCGACCAGCGCATCCGCCTCAAGGCCATGCTCAAGGAGTTGAGCGACGCGGGTCTCCTCCATCGCGGCCGCGGCCGGTCGGTGCTGAAAAGCGGGGATCTCCCCAAGGTGACCGTAGTGACGGTGACGGGCCGCGACAGCGAAGGCCATGCCATCGTGCGGCCGGACAACTGGACGGACGGCGCCGCCGTGCCGCTCATTCTCCTGAAGGAAGAGGACGGCCGCCCGTCCCTGGGCCTTGGCGACCGGGCGCTCGTCAAGATCGGGAAGCTCGGCGCGGGCGTGTTCGAGGCCCGGGTCATGCGGCGGATGGAAGCGGCCTCCCCCGCCTTTCTCGGCCAGATCACGCGCGCCGACGACGGCTGGCGCATCCTGCCCGTGGACAAGCGGGCGCGCAGCGAATTCAAGGTCGCCGACGAGCATCTCATGGGCGCGGAACCGGGCGAGCTCGTGCTGGCCGAGGAAATCCGCGGCAAGCAGCGCCTTTACGGCCTGCGCAACGCGCGGGTGCGGGAGCGCCTCGGCGACCTCAACGCCCCCCGCTCCATCAGTCTGATCGCGATCCATGCCCACGGCATCCCGGTGGAATTCGACCCCGCCGCGATCCGCGAGGCCAAGGCGGCGAAGCCCGTGCCCCTCGGCGATCGCGTGGATCTCAGGCATCTCCCGATCATCACCGTCGACCCGTCGGACGCCCGCGACCATGACGATGCGGTCTGGGCGGAAGCCGACACGGATCCCGCAAATCCCGGCGGCTGGCATGTGGTGGTGGCGATCGCCGATGTGGCCCATTACGTGCGCCCCGGCTCCGCGCTCGACCGCGAGGCATGGAGGCGCGGCAATTCCGCCTATTTCCCCGACCGCGTGGTCCCCATGCTGCCGGAGGAGCTGTCCACCGACCTCTGCTCCCTCAAGCCGGGGGTGGACCGGCCGGTGATGGCGGTTCATCTGTGGTTCGACCAGGACGGCAACAAGATCCGCCATCGCTTTGAACGGGCCATGATTCGCTCGGTCGCGAACCTTGCCTACGAGCGTTTCCAGGCGGCCTATGACGGCATGACGGACGAGGTCACGGGCCCGCTGCTCGAGCCGGTCATCAAGCCCCTTTACGGCGCCTATTTCGCCCTGTTGAAGGCGCGGCAGCGGCGCGGCGCGCTGGAGCTGGTGATGCCCGAGCGCAAGGTGCGGCTCGATGATGCAGGCCGGGTCGTGGAGATCCGCGAGCATCAGCCGCTCGACGCCCATCGCCTCATCGAGAACTTCATGATCGCGGCCAATGTGGCGGCGGCGGAAACCCTCGAACAGGCCGGCGAGCCCTGCATGTACCGGGTGCATGAGGAGCCTTCGCCCGAAAAGATCATGGCGCTTCGCGACTTCCTTGCGACCCTCGATCTCAAGCTCGCCCGCGGGCAGCGGCTGACGCCCAAGGCCTTCAACCAGGTGCTGGAAAAGGTCGCGGGCACGCCGCAGGAGCATGTGGTGAACGAGGTGGTCCTCCGAAGCCAGAGCCAGGCGCGGTATGATCCCGAAAATCTCGGCCACTTTGGCCTCGGGCTCAAAAGATACGCCCATTTCACCTCGCCCATCCGGCGCTATGCGGACCTGCTCGTCCATCGCGCCCTCATTTCGGCGGGGCGCTTCGGCAAGGACGGGCTGACGGCGGAGGAGCGCAAGCGTTTTTCGGATACCGCCGAGCATATCTCCATGACCGAGCGGCGGGCCATGGTGGCCGAGCGGGAATCCATCGACCGCTATCTCGCTTCCTACCTTTCCGAGCGCGTGGGCGCGGAGTTTCCGGCGCGCATCTCGGCCGCCACCCGCTTCGGCCTGTTCATCACCCTGGACGAGACGGGGGCCGACGGCATCATCCCCATGTCGAGCCTGCCCGGGGACTATTATCACGTGGACGACGAACGCCACGCCCTGCGCGGCGAAGCCACCGGCCGCATCTATCACATCGGCGATCCGGTGATCGTGCGGCTCGTTGAAGCCAGCCCCATCTCGGGCGGCATGCGCTTCGAGCTCGTCGAGGATCCAGAGACGGAGCGCAAGCTCGCCTTGGGCGCGGGCCGCAAGAAGGCCATGCGCGGCCGCCCGGCGCGCGACAGGAAGTTCAAGGGACGCAAGAAAGCCGCAAGCGGCCGCAAGGCCGGCCGCATCCCCCGCCCCTTTGCCTGAGGGATCCCGCGGGTTGTCGGCAAAAGCGCAGGATTCCCTTGACTTCCCGTTCGCCTTGGTTATGGTGGCGCGCAGTTCCCGATGAGATTATTGCGGAAAGACCAGTCATGGCGAAGCCTACCAGCATCAAGATCAAACTCCTGAGCACCGCGGATACGGGTTATTTCTACGTCACCCGCAAGAATCCGCGCACCCAGACCGAGAAGCTTACGCTTCGCAAGTATGATCCGGTCGTGCGCAAGCATGTGGAATTCAAGGAAGCGAAGATCAAGTAACTTCGCTCAGGCAACATTCGCGCGCCGGCGTCGGTCGGCGGGCATCGAAGCGGGATCCGCGCATATGGCCGGGTCCCGTTCGTGTTTTCAGGGGGTGCCTTCGGGGATGATCCTGCGCGGTGGCGCTATTCCGCGCCGACCCGGGTCTGGTTGCGGCCTTCGTTCTTGGCGCGATAGAGGGCGCGGTCGGCGCGATCCAGAAGCTGCTGCGGGCTTTCCTGCCCGTCCGCCCTGGTGGAGGCGACGCCGATGCTGACGGTGATGTATTTGGGCCCGTCCGCCGCCCCGACGTCGAACGGCGTCGCCTCGATGGCGGCGCGCAGGCGCTCGGCAATCACCACCGCCATGTCGAGATCGGTATCCGGCATGATGACCACGAATTCCTCGCCCCCGAAGCGGGCGGCAAGGTCGATGCCGCGAATGTTGCGCACGATGCGCGCGGCGAATTCCCGCAGCACCTGGTCCCCCGCCGCATGGCCGTATGCATCGTTGATGCGCTTGAAATAGTCGATGTCCATGATCATCAGGGACACCTCCTTGTTGGCCTGGGCGCTGTTCTTCAGCAGCGTTTCCAGATGCTGCGCCATGAAATGGCGGTTGTAGAGCCCGGTGACCGCGTCCGTCGTCGCCATCTTGTAGTTGAGATGGGCAGTCTTGCGCAGGCGGTCCGCATAGCGCTTGCGGCGAATCTGGGTGCGCGCCCGGGCGACAAGCTCGTTGCGGTCGATGGGCCGCACCAGATAGTCATTGACCCCGATCTCGAGGCCGCGGAGGAGCTCCCGCGAATTGTTCTCGTCCACGATCACTAGGATCGGCACGTTGCGCGTCTCGTCCGTCGAGCGCAGCTGGGAGCAGAGGCGGAGCCCGTCCACTCCTTCCAGCCCGAGGCTCACGATCACGAGGTCGTAATCCTTGTTCCGCGCCCGGGCCGGAAAGTCCCCCGTCCCCGAATCATGATCCACCCGGCCGAGGGGCTCCAGCGCCTCGGTCACCCGGGTGGCGGCGCGCGGCTGGTCTTCGACCAGCAGGATCTGGGCGTTCTCGATGTCCTCGACGCCGTTCAGGGTGAGCGTCGGCTCGATGCCGAGGGCCTGGCTCGTGCTTTCGCGCATGACGAGCTCGTCGGTCAGCACCTTGAGCCGGACGAGGGAGCGCACGCGGGCGAAAAGCGCGGTGTCGTGCACGGGCTTGGTGAGGAAATCGTCGGCCCCGGCTTCCAGTCCGCTCACCCGGTCCTTGGGATGATCGAGGGCGGTCACCATGATGACCGGGATGTGGGATGCCTTGGGATCGGCCTTGATGCGGCGGCAGACCTCGAATCCGTCCATGCCCGGCATCATGACGTCGAGCAGGATGATGTCCGGGGGCGACTTGGCGATGATCGCCAGCGCCTCTTCCCCGCTGGTTGCGCAGATGACGTCGAAATACTCGCTGCTCAGCTTGGCTTCGAGAAGCTTGACGTTCGGCAGGACGTCATCGACAACCAGGACGCGCGCAGACATGGTTCAGCCCGTGAATTTCTTGACGGTCGCAATGAAGTCGGCGACGGAGATGGGCTTGGCGATATATGATTCGCAGCCCCCGTCACGAATCTTCTCCTCGTCTCCCTTCATGGCGAAGGCCGTCACGGCGACCACGGGGATGGACTTGAGCTCGGGATCTTCCTTGAGCCATTTGGTGACTTCGAGACCGGACACCTCGGGCAGCTGGATGTCCATGAGAATGAGATCGGGCCTGTGCTCCCGCGCCAGCTCCAGGGCGCGCATGCCGTCCCGGGTCTGGATGGTGGCATAGCCGTGGGCTCCCAGAAGGTCCGAGAACAGCTTCATGTTCAGCTCATTATCTTCGACGATGAGCACGGTTTTCGTCATCGGAAGCCCTCAAGCTTTCTTGTTTGCATGTCCAGCACCGGAACCTTCATGACATCTTTCCCCGGAGCGGCGCGGCTCCCTTCCCGCTCGAACTTGCGCCGCGCAAGTTCTACATAGCCGGAACGCGCGATGATTTCCATCGGCTATAATCGCCGCCCCGTTCAGTCCGGTCTGGTGGCGCTTCATCGTCGCTGCTACATTGTGCCCGCTCACATACTAAATAAGTGTTATCCAAATGCTACCGCAGGACCATCACCGGCGCGGAAAGCCGCTGAGTCAGGACAGCGCGGAGGCGGTCGCGCTGCAGGCGGTCGCCTTCATCGCGGGCGACCCTGCGAAACTCGAGGCCTTGCTGCGGGTGACGGGTGTAACCCCCCAGGATCTGAGGGAGCGTCTCGGCGACCGCGCGTTCCTCGTGGGCGTGCTCGACTTCCTCCTCGACTACGAACCTCGGCTTATGGAATTTTGCAGCGCCTCGGGGCTCGATCCCGCGGTCCCGGCGGCGGCGCGCTTCGCACTGGAACCGCCGGCCGACAGCCACCATATTTGAGCCTTGTCATTCCCCCGTCATATGGGCTGTTATAATCGGCAACATGGTTGAAATTGCAGACTTCACGCGGAGCCAGATCGACGCGCTGTCGCTGGATCCCAAACGCCCGCTCATCATTTCCGATGCCGACGAGGTGATCGTTCACCTCGCCCGACCGCTGGAGCTGTTCCTGACCGCCCGCGGCTACCGCATCGACCTGTCCGACTACCGCCTGTTCGGCAATGTGCGACATGCGGACGGCAGCGTCGTGGAGATGGAGCCCCTGATGGCCCTGCTCGACGAATTCTTCGATGCCGAGGTGGAGAATCTGCCGCCCGTCGCCGGAGCGGTCGACGCCCTCTGCCGCCTTGGGGAGCGGGCGCAGGTGGTGGTGCTCACCAACCTTCCCGACATGTACCGGGAGCGGCGCATGCGGCATTTCCTGACCTGCGGGCTCGATGCCCCGATCGTCGCCAATGTGGGGCTCAAGGGCGCATCCGCCCGGGCGATCGCGGAAAGGGTCGAGGCGCCGGTGGTGTTCATCGACGACACGGCCCCCCACATCCGGTCGGTGGCCCAGACCCTGCCGGACAGCTTCCGCGTCCATTTCATCGCCGACGAGCGGCTGGCGCGGGCCCAGGCGCGGGCCAAGGAATGCCACCACCGCTGCGACCGCTGCCCCACCACCCATCTCGCCGTGGAGCGC
>ERZ777003.4555-NODE-4555-length-11539-cov-7.620080_pt1 | contig 11539 bp, 13 predicted proteins | sample MGYA00374956_ERZ777003 | MGnify/ENA primary metagenome ERZ777003 (study PRJEB29302, sample SAMN06268252) | bioreactor metagenome | isolation source: Joint BioEnergy Institute, California, USA | place: USA:Joint BioEnergy Institute, California, USA | collected... | reverse complement strand
GATCGGGACACGGCGGACGATGTCGTGCGGTTCCTTGGGGATGTCCGTCATGCCAACCTTCCCCCCGCACGGCGCGGCACAAACAAGAAAGCCCCCTGGCGGGGGCGGTAGGACTTCGTCATTCGAGACTCCTTCTCTCTTCGTCGAACACGAATCGACAGCATCAGGGCGGCCACGACCGGGCGTGACGGCGCCGGTCGGAGCGCACTCTTAAAAGACACGCAGCTGCGAGCGTCAGAATGCTGGGACAGGTCGGTTGGTGAACACGGCGTCGTGTGATCGACAGCCAGCGCCCATAGCGGCGATCAAGTCTCGAATGGCTCTGGCCCTTGGTTCCATCCTTACGTCAGAAGGACGAGCCTGTGCGCACTCACAGCCGAGCGATGGCGCGAGATGCGTTGCCGGATTTCGAGCAGGCCGACATCTTCACGACCAACGCCACCGTCCTACCACGCAGCTTTTGGAAGTATCTGCTGCCGTTTCAACGGGTGATCAGGATCATCAACGACCGTGGCGCACATCACGACCTCACTCGCGCACTGTTTGCGCGCGAGTTCGAGGCTGTTGCCCTGAAGGCCGCAGCATCTGCCTGATGAAAGGCCTCGGAAAACGGAGATGGGATCATCCCGGCTTGCGGAATGCTCCGACCAGAAGAACGCTGCCGATGACCGCGACTGCCAACTCGATGATCTTCTGGGCGATCAGCAGGACCTTCTGTGCCACCCTCATGAAGGCCAGCAGGTCCGCGCCCCAAAGCCTGTGCGACTCGATGGCAAGATATCGGTCCGCCATGACGTCCGGCTCAAGGCGCTCGATGCCGACCAGCAGCGGATTGTCGCGATATGCCTCGACCAACGTCGCCCTCGCCGCCCCAGCATCGCGGAAATCGACCTGTATCGGCCCCACGCCATAGAGCGGGTCTGCGTACCAGAATTCGCCGTCGATCGAAACGCGCAGAACAACGTGATTGCGAAGGGTGAGAAGATCGCTGTGAATTCCCGCTTTGGCCAGCACCTCCCGCAGCAGCGCATCATGCTGATGGCACAAGCCACAATCGAAAAAGCCGATGAGGTCCGCGGAAATCAGCCCGAAGTTAAACGGAACCTGACGCAAAGAGCGGGGTAAAGACAGGGAAGTCAGAATGCTCTTCGGGGTGATTCGGGCGATCGACATCGCGCCCGTGTAAAGCCACATATAGCGCGTGCTCACCTGACCGGGGCAGTAGCCGAACGCACGATGCACCGTCTGAGTTGCCCGCTCCACGAATGCCAGATCGCCCTCACCCGGCCTCCGCTCGACGGACAGCAGATCTCGCACTGGCACAGAAGGAGGGCGGACATACTCGCCCTGGAACACGGGGATGTTCCACAGGATGCCGTGACCGACCATCGCGATACCGGAAGCGAGCAGCACCAAGCCGAAGACGGCGCGTAGAATCGACGAGCGCCAAACTGCTGAAATCCGCCAGGCGTGACGGGCGCGGTGGTTTGCCGACTCGGTAGTGCGAATGCTATGCGCGGTGCCGTCGGGCATGTCCAAGTCATTGGAAAACCGACAGAGTTGCCCCCGAAAACTATCAGGGGTTGTCTTACCATGCAACAACCCTAGATAAATTGCGGGATGGCGTCCCTCTCCTTAGATTGCTAGACGGCAACCAAGACAAAGCTACGAGGCGCGATGTCCTCAACCACAGGCATCAAACGCGCAACGCTTCGGGATCAGGTGCGGACCTGTGCCCCCCTACATGAGGCAAGCTTAGTCAGAGATTGCTTGCCCCCTCTACCGGGTTGCCCTGACCAGTTCCAGCGTGCGAGACGCCATGATCGACCAAAGCGCGGACCGGTCGCCCTTCCTTTCTTCCGCCGGGTCGTCGAATCTCGCGTTCAGCGTGTCTTCGACCGATGCCCAAAAGACCGCAAACTCGTCACGCCGATTGGGCGGAATCAGCTTCGACAGCGCTTTGAATATCTCAAGGTTTTCGTATCGCTCAGAGACGATGCGAAACCCGGCCCGCGTCGCGAGATCGTCGGCTTCCTGCTGGGTCACGCGGCCAAGATACTGCCCTTCATCTCCGAGCCTGTATCGGATCGGAGCGGCAAGACGGATGAGTGCGTGCGTAATTCCTCGCTTCCACGTGCGTGGGTTCAGCAGGTCTATCGGTGCGCGAAAGTGCCCGTCGTCGTAGTTGAGATAGAACCGCCCGTGTGGCGCCAAGAGCCGCGCCGCATTTGCCATGTAGGCCGGCCGATCCGCGACGTGCTCGAGAACCGAAAAACTGACGATGTAATCGGCCTGGATGTTCAGGTCCGCAATATTGCCTTCGTAAACCGTCGCCCGTCCGCGCAGCCGGTTTGCCAAAATCGCGGCGGATTTCCGGTGTGGCTCGTAACAAACCAGCCGTATGTTCGGATGTTTCGCCAGAATGTCCGGCCAACTCCCGCCCGTGCCGGCGCCGTAGTCGAATACGAGCGGTGACTGACCCTCAGGCGACTGATTCGCACGAGCGACAATCTCGCCAATGATCCGATTCTTTGCCGCGTTTCCGTACCAGAGCGCCATGTGCGGCTTATATTCGACGTAGCACCTTTCATGGAAGGCCCTAAGGCACGTGGGACGAAAGCTCACGTTGTAATGGAATTTCGGAGTGCCGCGCGCCGTCTGACGTTGGAGCCGGGAAAATCACAATCTGCGAGACTCCAGTTCCGGACAGGCCTTTCCCGACACCCCCATTTGATTACCTGGGATGGCGGCTACCGCCAGGATCGGCGAGGCACTTCCCAAACGTCCAGTTCCCTTCCTGATCGCCCACACAGACGCTGTCACGGGCTCAGTTCAGTCTGGCTGAGGCGGACATCAAGCATTCGACCATTTGTTAATGCCATTACCATTAGGACCACAGCGGCTAAGAGTCGTGACGCTATGATCTCACCCCACTATCAAGGTGGGGCTATCGGAAGTACCCTTGACCTCGGTTCCACAGGGGATTGGGACGCTCTCGTGTTGTGGGATTGCGATGCACGTCGTTCAGCTCGGATACGATGACAGCGTGTTTCGGATCGGTGCGCCGTCCGACACGCTCAAGAGGCAGCTCGACTACGGCCGCGTGCTCGCGGAGCTGCGTCCGGGCGCGCAAATGACGTTCCTCGCGTTCTCGCGGAACCGGGGCGCCAGGGCATTTCAGCGCGAGAACGTCCGCTTCGTCCCTGTGCCTGGCGGCAGGCTCGCCCAGCCGATCGCATTGATCCGCGCGCTTGCCACAATCCATCGCCGGCAGCCGATCAACGTCGTGTCGTCCCAGTCCCCGTTCGAGGACGGATGGGCGACGCTCGCCTTCGGCAAGGCGTATCGCATACCGACCGTCGCCCAGATCCACTTCGACATCTTCTCCCCGTTCGCCGCGCGCGGCGGAAGCTTCCCGCTTCTGAGCCGCGCCCGAACCGCGCTCGGCATCCGGTCGCTCAGGCACTTCACCGCGATCCGCTGCGTCGGCAATGGCATCAAGCGCGCGATCCTGGATCGAGGCCTGCACCATGCCGTCAGCGTGATCCCGGTCCCCGTGACCATGACACCGAAGGAACGGGACGCGAACCCCTCGCGTGTTCTTTACGTCGGAAGACTGGACTCAGAGAAGCGGATGCGCGACTGGCTGCACGTGGCCGCCGCCGTCCTCGAGCGGCGGCCGGAAACCGCGTTCGACATCGTGGGCAACGGCGCCGACCGTGCCGATCTGGAGGATCTTGCCCGCTCGCTCGGCATCGCCGACCGCGTCCGGTTTCACGGCTTCGTACCCTACGAACGTTTACCCGATTTCTACCGCCGCGCCGCCGTATTTCTCTTGACCTCCAGTTATGAGGGTTTCGGCCGCGTTCTCGTTGAAGCGCAACTTCATGGCATCCCGTGCGTTTCGACACGCACCCTTGGCGCGCAAGATGTGATCGAGCACGACCGGACCGGCTTTCTTCATGACGTCGGAGACATCCGTGGCATGGCCGAAAGCGTTGCCCGATTGCTCGACGACCGCGACACCAACACGCACATGGGCCGCGAGGGGGCCGCGCTGGTGCGCGAGAAATTCGATCCCGCCGCACTCGCGCGGCAATGGATGGAGCTTCTCGCCAACGTGGCCGATCATCCCTGAATCGTGGCGTGGACTTGGTAATGGAACGTGCCGGTGCCGCCGCTCACTCGGCCAATCGGCGTGGCGAAGTGATAGCCCTCGGACAGCAAGGCAGTATGCCTCGGGTTTTGTGGCATAGGAGCGTTGTTGGTGGCTACGTTACCTACCGACTCAGTTCCGACGACGCCGCCATCCAAGCCAACCAGAGCATACACGGCGTTCAGGCCGTTGCTATTTCTGGCATACCCGGCTATGCCGATCGACACGGCCTCGTCGCCCCAGGTCAGGAACTCGGCGCGTGCCGCGGTCGTCAGCTCGACTGCGCCGGTTGATGTGCTCGTCACGCCGTTCGTGTTCGCGCCGACGACCGGCAGGGTACGGCGGTTGTAGTAGCTCAACACGAATCGCTGCGCGTCGCTGTCGGCCCACGCCGGTCCGGCGACGACGCGAGCCATGCCGACGAGCGAGTACTGTTCGCCGCCTGCCGTCCCCTTCACCATGTTGCCGTAGGCCGATGCGACCGTCGGCGGCGTGGTCGATGCCTCCAATTTCATGTCACCGTCGTCGATCCGGGCGTAGATGTAATACACCGTGTTGGCATCGAGCCCCGACGGCGCGAGCGTGACGCCTTCCGCCGGAATCTCGTGCAGCGCGCCGCCGATGAACAGAAAGCGCCCGTTATGGCGGCTCAGGTGCAGGTCATCGCCGCTCTTGGTCAGGCGGCATTGCCCCAACGGAACGATGACGGACAGCGTGCGATCGGCCGACAGGTCGCCGCCGCCCGCAAGGCCGGCGCCGGCCGCGATCGTGCGCGGGGCGGCAACCGGCGCCCCTGCGGGCGCAACCGGCGTCACCATCACCATGTCGGTCCCGTCGTATTCCACCGTGACGGACTGCCCCTGCTGGATGTCGCCCGGCGCCAGGTCCGCCTTGCCCGAGGACGTCATCTTCCTGATCGCTTTTGCGCCGAGGGCAGAGATGTCCAGGGTCGCCGCGCCGGTGTTGGCGAAGCTGGCGCGGAAGGAATACCGCTCGCCGATGGCATAGGCGGCAAGCGCCACGTCGGGGGTCAGGGTATAGGCGTTCCCGGCGCCGCCCGATGCGTACCTGCCGTTGATGCGGTTCCAGAACCGCTTGACGGCACCCATGACGGCACGCGCGGAGTCGTTGACGCCGGAAAACGGCATCCCCTCGGGAAAGCCGTTCGGTGCCGCCGCGCTGTTCGACGCATCGGTCTCGGACCAGTTCGATTGACTGATGTCGGTCATCTGGCTCGTCTCCCGTGAAACGAAGACGGCCGCCGGTGAACGCGGGCGGCCATTGATCGGAAAACCGGTGAACGGGCGGTCGCCGGCGGCGCCGGTCCGGCCGGAAGGCCGCGGACGCGCGCCGGTCAGGCCGTCCCGTCCGGCGATGCCGGCGGGGTTTCAGGCATCCTTGCCGCTGCTGCGGCTGCGGCCGGCGGCGCGGTGTCGCGGCGGGCCTTTCCGTCGTCAGCCGACGTCATCAGCCGCGCCAGCTCGTCGACGGAAAGCCACACCCGTCGCGGCGCCGCGTTGCGAGGATCTCGCGGTCGCATGGTCCCTCACACCGGCCAGAAGACCATGCCGTCCCAGCGATAGGGCGCGCCCCCCGGGCCACCGTAGATCGCCCCGCGCCGAAGCGCCGCACGATCGATGCGTTCCCCGCGCATCGGCAGCGGCAGGGGTGCGGACAAGTCGCGGGGCGGGCTCGCGGCCGCTGCGGGCGCTGCCGAAGGCCCGGCCGGCGGCGCCTCGCCCCGGCGCCGTCGCATCGCCTCGATCTGCCGCGCGCGCGGCCGCGCGTCCTGCCGGCGCTCGCGCAGGCGCGCGTGGGCGTCGAGGCCGCCGATCACGCCCCGGCCGACGGCCTCGCCGAAGCTCATACCCGGCCTGTTGGCCGCGAGAATGCTGGCGCCGACGAGCGTCAGCAGGCTGCCGATGTCGCGCGCGCGCCATGCGGCGGGGGCGTCGTCCAGATCCCGCGGCATCGGGCGCGACGATGAATCGAACGGTCGCATCGCAATCTTCCCTCCCGAACGGTCGTGGCGATCGTCAGTCCAACAGCCCGCCGAGCAGGCCGCCGTCGAGGCCGGCCGCCGCGAGCCATGGACTGCCGCCTGCGAGCAAGGTCGCGAGGCCCGCGCCGGTCATGGCGCCGCCGAGCAGCCCGGCGCCGAGACTGCGTCGCGGGCCGATCCGGGTCGTGGTGGAAACGCCGCCCGTGTTCTGGCCCTGGATGATTCCGGCGTACTGCGCCAGGCGCTGCCACGGCTCGGCCTGGGCGAAGTCGTGACGGGCGATCGCTTCGTCGATGGCCTGCTGCGCGAAATCCTCGCGCACGCCGCCCACCTCGGCGAGCTTCGCGAGGTCCGCGTAGTCCTCGCGCGCGAGCTCGGGCGCGAAGAGCATGGCGCGCATCATGTTCTCGCGCTCGCGTCCGTAGTCCTGGTAGGCGAGCTGCCCCGCCGTCTCGGCCAGCGCGCTGGCCACGGCGTTCGCGTGCGCGCCCGACCCGTAACGGCCGGATGCGGCGAACTGCGCGTCGAGGCGCGGCCGGATCTCGCCCGCGACGCGGTCCATCATGCGCGCGAAATGCGGATTGCCGCCGTCCAGATACGCGCCGGCGAGCGTGCGCGTCAGCTCGGCGCCCGCCGCGCGCGTGAGCGGCGAACCTTCGCTGGCGCGCTGCGCCTGGCGGGCGAGCGCGGTCGCCGTCTCGGGCGACAGGTCGGCGAAGGTCCGGCCGGGATAGAAGGTCCGCGGCGTGCCGGCGAGGCTCTGCGCCTGCCGGGCGATGTCGGTCAGATACGGTTGAAGATACGCCGGCGGATCGTCGCGTTGGATCGTGGTCGTGGTGCTTGGCGCTCTGCTGCCCATGGTTGCCCTCCTACAATCTGCATTCGAGAAGCACGTGCGTGCGCCGCAGCTTCCCCTTGAAGACGCGTTCCCACCCCGGCCGCGCCCACGCCTCGAACGCGCCGCAGCCCTGCGCCCTGGCCCAGCGTCTCAGCGCATCGAGATGGTGCTGCCAGGTCCGCCGTCCGCTTCCCGTCAGCAGCACGACGGCGCACACGTTCAGCCTGGGATACGGGATCAGCATCGTGACGGCGCAGGCGCGGACCGCCTTGGCGCCGGCGTCCCACGCGATCCAAAGCTGCATGCGCCCGTCGATCAGGGCGCGGCGGATGTCGTCGGGCCCGTAGCGCCCGCCCGAATAGGCGAGCGCCGCGGCGATCGGCTTCTCCACCAACGGCCATACGGTCGCGACATGGCGCGACGGAATCGCGTTCAGCGTCGTGCTCACGAGCTGTCCTCCTTGCGTCATCGGCGGAATGCGTCCGCGGCGTCAGCCGAGGACGACGTAACGGAACGTGCGATCCGTCGCCGGGCTCGCCGCATGCGCGATCGAGACCGCGCCGTTCGTCCGCCCCGTCTCCGGAATCCAGGTGGTGCCGAGTGCTGCGGCGGCACTCGCCGTCGTCGGCACGAGCAGGATCGCGCTGTCGAACGCGATGCGCGCATCGACGATCGTCGTCGCCGTCGCGTCCGGCGCGAGCGTCACCAGGCCCGTGACGTTGAGCCGTCCCACCAGCAGGCCGTTGATGACCCGCGCGGCGCGCCGGATCCACTCGGCATGATCCGGCAGATAGTTCTCGATGCCCTTGTAGCCGGACATGCCTGCCCTCGATTGCGATTGCCCTGTACTTTTTCTGCGCCCCGCCCCGGTTCCGCCGCTGCCGGGCCTATGCGCCGGCGGTCTGCACCGGAAGCGATGTGTCCCGCATCGCCGCAGGTCGCAATCCGTAACAGCCGGTTATCGCTTCACGCCGTCAGCGCGTGCCTTCCGGCATCAGCCGCGGCTCCACGCCCTTGGCGTGACTCCAGGCGCCGGCGGGCGCGATCTCGATCCTTGCGCGCGCGAAGCGCGTCGCGATCCGCTGCGGACAGAATCCGTCGGCGGCCGCTTCCGTCGCGGCCGTGTAGCTGACGCTCGCATCCGGCGCGTCGCGATGGCCGACGCACGCCGTCACCGCGCCGCCGTCGACGATCGGGCGCAGGCCCGACACGAACACGCGGCGCCCGGCGCCGAGGTCCAGGTCCCCGGTCTCGAACGTCGCGCCGAGATTGGGACCGGTGAAGAAATTGAGCCGGTGCTCGACGTCGAACGCGGCGAGAAGCGCGCGCCCGCCGGTCCAGAACCGGGAGTCCGGCCCGAACGGCGCATCGTCGACCGTGAGGCCCAGCGCGTCGGCGCCGTCGAGGTTGTAGCCGAACGACCCCGCCCGGAAGATCAGCGCCATGTCGAGCGCGATCAGCGACCAGCGCGCCGTGCTCCAGTTGTACGCGAGCAGCCGGTTCGGATGTCCCGACACGTTCCCGGCGCCGGGATAGGCCCAGTAGAAGATCTTGTTGATCGGATCGACCGCCGCCGAGATGCGCGCGAAATAGGTCTGGTCCAGGTCCGCGAAGAAGGTCTTGTCGATCTTGTTGGCCCCGATCGGGATCGAGCGCGACCCGTCGAACAGGTAGAAACCGTCCTCGCCGAGATAGGCGACCGTGCCGCCGAGCTGCACGATCGAGCCCGGCGCCGGCGTTCCGCGCGCGCCCTCGACGCGATCGAACTGGAAGATCAGGGGCGCGCCGACATAGGTCATCCGCCAGATGCCGCGCTCCTGGAACGCGACCCCGTCCGCCGTGTTGAGCGCGCCGACGATGCCTTGGTTCCAGCCGCCGTCGCCGGCCAGGTCCTGGTAATCCGACTGCACGGTCGCCGCGGCGCTCGTGCCGGGCGTGGGCCAGCCGGTCGGATTGTCGATCGCCGACCACCACACGCGCTGCGGCTGGTTGCCGTCGACGGCGTCATAGGTGTTCGCCACGACGACGAAGTCGCGCACCACCGCGATGTGGCGGGCGCGCGGCGCCGTCGGCGCAAGGTCGGCAAAGCTGCCGGACGCGCCCAGAACGAAGCTCTGAAGCGGATCGGAAAGCCCCATCGCCGCGATCAGGCGCGATCCGTACTGAACGAAGCCGATGCGGTCGTCGGCGGGCACGGCATAGCCGCCGGTACGCGACACGTCGCTCCACGCCGTCGAGGCCGAGGTCAGCCGGTAGAGCCTGGCAGCGTCGCCCGCGAACAGCGTGACGTTGCCGTCGGCATCGCGCGCCGCGAACGCGCCCTGACAGCGCGCGCCGAGCGCACCCGAATAGGCCGCCAGCGAAGCGAACGGCCCATAGCTGTCGGGCGTGCGCGAAATGACGTTCCGGCACACGACGAGTCCCGGATTGCCATGGGCCGGCATGTCGGGAAGCCACTCCCCGAATGGAACCACGGCCATTACGGTGCCTCCCCTGCCGGACGCATGATCAGCGGCGCGGCGCCGGCGCGCGCCCGGCGCGCCGTCGCCTGCAGCGCGTCGAGGGCGGCGCCGAACATGGCGGCCCACTGCGCGACGCGGTCGTCGTTGCCGATGTAGGGCTGCGCCTCCAGCAGCGCGCCGTACAGATAGATGCCCGGACTGGCGGCGAGCAGCCAGTTGGTCGGATTGGCGTCGGACAGGGCCGGAACCGCGGCGACGTACAGCAGCTCCGCCGTCAGACCCGCGGCGGCGGCCGGCGCGACGCGCAGCGTGTCGCCGACGGTCGTGAAGAATCGCGGCATCCCCGCACCGCCGCGCGGCAGCGAGGCGAAGTGCTGCGGCGTCACATAGGCGAGCGCGCGCGGCGATGCGCCTTGCAGGGTCAAGGCGCGGATCTCGAGACAATCCGCCGGCAGGGCCGCGTCGTCGCCGTCGAGCGGCAGGACGACGCGCGTCTCCATCTGCGGCGCGCGCAGCGGCGCCGACACGAAGGGCGGATGCGCCGCGCCATGATTGATACGCGCCTCGGCGAGGCGAATCAGGTCCGGCGCGATGCCGGCGATCGTCGCATCGCCGGGCCTGGCGAGCCAGTCGGCGATCGCCGCCCGCAGCTCGGCATAGGTCGTGATGGACATGTTGCTGTGGCTCCTCTCGACCGCATTTCCGATGTGCCCGGAGCTTTTTCCCGGCCGTCGCCGGGCGCGCCCCGGCGATCGATGGCTGCCGGCGCCGCACGGCCGGCCGCAGCCCGGATGCGCGGACCGGGTCCGCGCCTGACATGAATTCGTCGCGCCGTCCCGCAATCCGCGCCGCGCGACGTCACTCAAAGATGACGCGGTTCAAAGATGAATTGCGGAGGTACGCAGGTAGCGCCATTCCGGATCGTTCAGCAGCCGCTTCACGCGCGGCGCATGGTCGGGATCGTAAAGGTTCACGCCGTAGCGCTTCAGCCACTCATACTGGACGACGACCGGAATCGAGGCGACGCGGGCAAGATCGCGCGCGCGATTGAAGCCGTCGTTATGCGTCTGCAGGGCCTTGTTGCGATCGAGAATGGGCGCCACGTCCTGGCGCGTCTCGATCACGAAGGTTCCGTTGGGCTGCTCGTGGTACCAGATCTCGAGACCTGCCCGGCGGTTCAACAGGCGTGAAAGCAAGGTCTCCTCCATTCACCGGAAAGAACGATCATGTGTTTGCAGAACATGGGTGATGGCGGCATCCTCATTCCGGGGGAGCACCAAACGTTGTATCCTGAAGGTAGGATTGTCGAACGACTCACCACCGATCCCGAGGACGCGGATGATCCCGCCGGTTCCATCGGAAGATTCGCTGGATCGAGAATTCATCGAGCTGCTGACCTATTGGCGCCGCAAGGCACCACCCGACGGCCTGCCGGGCCGACAGCACGTCGATCCGATCGAACTTCCGGCACGTCTTCTGCCGAACATCGTCCTGCTCGACGTGGAGCGGCACGGCCACGCGCCGCGCTTCCGTTTCCGCCTCGTGGGCACCGCCCTCTTCCCGTACTTCGGCCGGGAGGTCACCGGCGCCCTCTACGAGGAGGCCGTGACATCGTGCACCACCGCCTTGGTCCGCAAGGCGATAGAGACCGTGGTCACCGCAAAACATCCCGTCTATTTGGAGACCTCGGCCACGACCACCGGATGCGAATTCATGCGCGTGAAGCGTCTTGGTCTACCGCTTGCGCGCAACGGCGAAACCGTCGACATGATCCTCGGGCTGCTGCTGCCCGTGCGCCGTCCGCCCGGACATACCGGCAACACCGGGCCCGAGGTGATGATCCCGCTCGACCGCTGAACGCGCGGCCGGCGAAGGCGGCCCATGGGGACGCCTCCGCCGCCGCGACGCCCGATCAGGTCAGGTCGGCGACGATGCCGTGGGCAGCTTCGTTGCAGACCTCGAGCGTGTACTCGATCAGGACCTGACGACGCTCGGTATCGCCGGTCTTGGCCAATGCCCAGTTTCGCATCGGGCGAAGCGTCGCCATCTTGACCATGCGCGGATCGACCACGAGGGCCGAG
>ERZ777003.4554-NODE-4554-length-11539-cov-12.321404_pt1 | contig 11539 bp, 6 predicted proteins | sample MGYA00374956_ERZ777003 | MGnify/ENA primary metagenome ERZ777003 (study PRJEB29302, sample SAMN06268252) | bioreactor metagenome | isolation source: Joint BioEnergy Institute, California, USA | place: USA:Joint BioEnergy Institute, California, USA | collected... | reverse complement strand
ATCTCCTCTTGAACCTTCGCCTTGTCCGCCGCGTTTTCGATGCGAATGTCAAAGTACTTACCTTGGCGGACATCTGCGATGTCGGAGTACCCCATGCCCGCAAGGGCCGTCCGGATCGTGGCGCCTTGCGGATCGAGCACAGTCGGCTTCAATGTGACGTAGACGCGAGCTTTCATGAAGCATTCATTGTACCGCGGGGTGCCGAGATGTCAGAGGCTCGTGCGATGCAATACACTACGACGAAGCATCTTCTTGTGATTAGAATGAAGCATTGCAGCCGACGCCGCTTTTAAGAGCATCCGGAATTACGAAGAGTTTCGCCGGAGTCCATGCGCTCAAGGGCGTGTCTTTTGAGCTGCGGGCCGGAGAAGTTCACGCTCTCGTTGGCGAAAACGGAGCGGGTAAGTCCACCCTCATTCGAATCATCACAGGCGCGCTATCCGCCGATTCCGGAACGCTCGAGGTAGCTGGCCGTGCCGTTCATCACAACACGCCGTCGCTCGCGCGAACCCTGGGCATCGCTGCCATCTATCAACAGCCTGCGCTGTTTCCTGAGCTGACCGTTGCCGAGAACATCGCTCTTGGACTGGAAGGCGGCGGATTGTGGCGCAGGATTGACTGGAAGGCGCGGCGCGAAATGGCGGCCGAGCTGCTTCAGCGCGCTGGCTCCGATCTTGACCCCGACCGCCTGGCGGCGACCCTCAGCATGCCCGAGCAGCAGATTGTGGAGATCGCGAAGGCAATCGGAGCGCGCGCACGCATTCTGATCATGGATGAACCGACGGCTTCGCTGAGCGAGCGCGAAGTGGAGAGCCTGTTCCGCGTCATCTCTCAATTGCGGTCGGAAGGCGTCGGCTTGATTTACATCTCGCACCGGTTGGAAGAGATTTCGGCCATTGCGGATCGGGTCACCGTGCTCCGTGACGGCAACACCATCGATACATGCAGCGTTCGAGGGCTCGAACGCGCAGATCTGATCCGAATGATGGTCGGACGCGAGGTCTCGGCTGTCTTCCCCAAGCGCCAGGTGCCGATCGGCGAGGTTGTGCTCGAGCTGAGAGACGTAAGCAGCCGGGCGGCAGGCATCCGCAACGTTTCTCTTCAGGTTCGCCGGGGCGAGATCCTGGGCTTAGCCGGACTTGTCGGGGCTGGCCGCACACAGCTTGCCGAGACCATCTTTGGGCTGACGCCTGCGGATTCCGGCGAAATTCTGCTGCAGGGAAGGCGTGTCCGGGTGCAGACTCCCGCGGATGCGATCGAGCTGGGTATTGGTTACGTTCCGGAAGACCGGCGCCAGCATGGCGTTGCTTTGGAAATGCCGATTGCCGCGAACACGAGCCTGGCGAACCTCTCCCGAATCTCCCGCATGGGGTTCCTCGATACCCGGCTGGAGCGCGATCTCGCACAGTATTACGTGAGGCAGCTTGGCATCAAGACGGCCTCGATCTACGCGGAAGCCGGTGTGCTGTCGGGAGGCAACCAGCAGAAGGTCGCTCTGGCGCGGTGGCTGGCGATCGATCCGCAGGTGCTGATCCTCGACGAGCCGACGCAAGGCGTGGATGTGGGAGCGAAGTCGGAGATTCACCGGCTGATGTGCGATTTGGCGGAGCGCGGGCTCGCGATTATTATGATTTCTTCGGAGCTTCCGGAAGTGCTGGGTATGAGCGACCGTATCGCCGTGATGCATGCAGGGACGGTCAAGGCCACGTTCCGGCGAGAGGAGGCGGACCAGCAAAAGATCATTTCGCTTGCCCTGGGACACGCCTATTCCGGTAGTGCAGGCGGTCTGGCGTAGATGATCGAGCACTATCGAAGGGAGATTTCGGTTGCAGCGGCGATCCTGCTTGTCGCGGCAGTGCTCGCCGTCCTGGCTCCCCAGTTCTTCACACTCGAGAATCAGACCGATCTGCTTCTGAACAACATGCCCGTGCTGATTGTGGCGCTGGGCATGACGCTGATCATTCTCACCGGTCATATCGACATCTCGGTGGGATCTCAGTTTGCCATCTGCGGCGTGGCTGCCGGCGTGATTTCCAAAGCTGGACTTCCTTCACCGGCGGTTTGCATTGCCGTGTGCCTGCTGGGCGCTGTGCTCGGCGGGATGAACGGATCCCTCGTGGCATACTTCCGGCTTCCGTCGATCGTCGTAACGCTGGCCGCTATGGTCGCGCTTCGGGACGCCTTGCGGTGGAGCACAGAAGGGGCCTGGATCCAGGATCTGCCTCCGGGATTCCAATGGTTCGGGCTCTCTCAGACCGGGAGCCAGCTTGTGACGTTCGCAGCCGCCGGGATCCTTGTCATCTGCGCGCACTGGTCCATGCGAAATCTTGCCGCTGGGCGAGCGGTGTACGCCACGGGCTCCAACCCGGATGCAGCGCGGCTGGTTGGCTTCGATCCAAGACACATTGTCTTCGGCGTCTTCACCGCGACCGGAGCGCTCACGGGCTTTGCTGCCTTCCTGAACGCGGCCCGTTTCAACCAGATCCCGAGCAACGCCGGGATTGGCCTTGAGCTGCAGGTGATTGCCGCGGTGGTGGTGGGCGGTACGGCGATCACGGGAGGCCGCGGCACTGTGCCCGGTACGGTTCTCGGCGTCGTATTGCTGGGCATCATCGGACCGGCGTTAACCTTCTTAGGAGTCAGCGCCTACTGGGAGAAAGCCATCCAGGGAGCAATCATTCTTGCAGCAGTAGCGATCGATTCCATTCGTCTACGGACAGGGAGAAATGCAGGCAACATCGCCGCTCAAAGTGCATAGAAACTGGCGCGAGCGCTGGTTCCCGAACAATGAGTGGGTCCTGCTGGCGGCTCTGTTCGCGGAAGTGGCGCTATTTGCGGCCATCGGGCACAACTTCTTTACCACGGAAAACTTCTTCGAGATCATTCGCCTGAGCGTGGAACTCGGCCTGCTGGCGGTCGCCCTGACGCCAATCATGATCACCGGAGGCATCGACCTTTCGGGCGGAGCCATGATGGGCCTTGCCGCTGTGGTCTTCGGCGCCGCCTGGCGGGACTGGCATCTGCCCATCCCGGCCGCCGGCGGACTCGCAATCCTGCTCGGCTGCGCCGGGGGCGGTTTGAACGCGCTTCTGATCACCCGGTTCAGGATGCCGCCGCTGATCGTCACGCTCGGGTCATTCTCCCTGTTCCGGGGGATCGCCGAAGGGCTTACGGGCGGAGCGGAAAACTACAGCAATTTCCCTCCGGCGTTCCTGTACCTTGGGCAAGGCTACCTGGGCGGCATCATTCCCGTGCAGCTTTTGCTTTTTGTTGCGGTCTTTGCCGCGTACTTCCTTTTGCTGCACCGGTCCGTAATCGGCCGCGCCTTATATGCCATCGGCTTTACGGCTTCCGGCGCCCGATATGCCGGCATTGCTGTGACGCGGCGGATCGGGCTGGTTTACTTTCTCAGCGGTCTGGCGGCAGCGGTTGCGGCAATTGTGTACGTGGCCCACATCGGGCAGGCGAAGTCGAACGCAGGGACCGGCTATGAGCTTGCCGCGATCACGGCGGTCGTGCTGGGAGGCACTTCCGTATTCGGTGGCCGGGGCACCTTATGGGGAACTCTGCTGGGCTTGTTTGCGATTTCGGTCTTGCAGAATGGCCTGCACCTGGCAGCGCTGCCTTCAGAACTGACAGGCGTCCTGACGGGGCTGCTGCTTGTTGCGACGATCGGCATTGACCGGATGCGCAGATCGGGCAACGCCAGCCTCCAGGCGCAGGAAGAAGAGGCTTCTATGAAGAACTGGCAAGTTGCTGTCCTATGCGGGACGATCCTGGTGGGAGCGGCGATCGTCGCCGGAACCAACTACTGGCTGGTGCGCTCACTGGAGCGGACGGTCCGCGGCGGCCCCGCGCCTGCCGCGCCGAAGGGCCGGCGCCCGGTAATCGCCGTCATGCCTAAGGCAAAAGGCGACCCGTACTTTGTGAGCTGCAAGGCCGGCGCGGAAGAGGCGGCTCTCGAAGCCAATGTGGAACTGATTTGGGACGGACCGGCCGGGCTCGATCCTGCCAAGCAGAATGAGGTTGTGGAAGGCTGGATCACTCGCGGCGTGGATGCGATTGCCGTCAGCGTCGAGAATCAGGCGGGAATCTCCACGGTGCTGCGCAAGGCGCGAGCGCGAGGAATCCGCGTTCTCACCTGGGACGCCGACGCAGAGCAGGACGCCCGCGACTTCTTCATCAACCAGGCGACGCCGCAGGGCATCGGTTACACGCTGGTTGACGAAGCGGCGCGCCTTTTGAACGGCAAGGGCGAACTGGCCGTGATCACGGGCGCTCTCACCGCCGCGAACCAGAATCAATGGATCGTCTATATCAAGGAGCGGATTGCTACCAAATATCCGGATCTGAAGCTTGTCACCATCCGGCCAAGCGACGACGACCGCGACAAATCCTTTGCGGAAACCCAAACGATCCTGCGCGTCTATCCCAACGTACGGCTGATCCTCGGAATCTCCGCGCCCGCCGTGCCTGGCGCGGCTGAAGCCGTCCGCCAGGCCGGAAGAAAAGATGTAAAAGTGATCGGCCTCTCTGTGCCGAGCCTCTGTAAGCGCTACGTGCACGATGGCGTGATCCAGTCCGTGATCCTCTGGAACACGAGAGACCTCGGCTATTTGACGGTCCTGACGGCGGCCCGGCTCGTGACCGGCCAGATCGGAAGCGAAATTACCTCCCTCGAGGCCGGAAGGCTGGGCAAGGTGGAAGTCCGCGGCACAGAAGTCATCCTGGGCCAGCCGTTCATCTTTAACAAGAGCAATATCGACCGTTTCGACTTCTGACTGCCCGATGCCTTAGATTTCCGGAGCAGGGACCACCACTCCGCCGAAAACCAGCCAGGCAAGCAGGAGCGTCCAGATTAAGTTGAAGGTTTGCGCGCTGACAAAAGTGAGGAAGGGGCGTCCGTTCTCCATGCTGATGAGCTCTGTGAAGCGCGTCTCGAGGCCAATGGAGACGAAAGCCAGCGCGAACCAGACTGTCCGGATTGTTCCGATCGCTCCCTTTGTAGCTGCGACGACACTGCTGTCAAGCAGGAACGAGAACACCAGGGAAGCCGCCATGAAGCCGAGCACGAACTTCGGGAAACGCTCCCAGATAACCGAAGCGCTCGGGCGGTCTTCCGCCTGTTTGCTTCGGAGCGTCCACCACAGGGAAAGAGCGAAGGCTGCGAGACCGATGAGAACGTTCTGCGAGAATTTGACAATGGTGCCGACCTTCATCGCAGTCTCGCTGATCAAGGCGCCGGCAGCGACAACCGACCCGGTCGTGTCGAGAGTGCCGCCGAGCCAGGCGCCCGCGACGAGATCGGGCAGTCCGGCGGTGCGGGCAATCCAGGGCTGCAGAATGATCATCGGGGCGGCGACGATGAGCACGATCGACGTGATATAGCCCAGCTTCTTGCGGTCTCCCTGAATCGCTCCGCAGGCGGCGATGGCGGCCGAGACGCCGCAGATGGACACTGCCGTCGACAGCATTGCCGCAAATTCGTCGTCGAGCCGCAGCTTCTTCGCAATCCAGAAGCTGACGTACCAGACAACAATCACGACCACGACGGATTGTATGATCCCCAGTGCACCCGCTTGAAGAATTTCGCGGAAGAGGAGGGTTGCGCCCATCGTGACCAGGCCCGTCTTGATGAAGAATTCAGTGCGGGCTGCATGGAGGAGCCACTCCGGCGTGCCCACCGTATTGCTGATCAGGAGTCCGAGCCCGAGGGCGAAGACCACGTATTCGAACCCCCAGGTCTCGCTGATCTTATTTCCTGCCAGCAGTTGAGCCAGCCACGCAAGGGCAAAAACCACCGGGAATCCGAGAGAATACCGCACGAGGTTGAGCTTCTGCACGGCAACCCCGGGCAGGGATAGCAGCCACGTTACACCGCCAATCGCCAGCCACGGAAGCAGACGGTCGGGGCCGAATAGCTGCAGGAGGCCCGAAGAGTCGCTCCATTTGAGGGCTGGCACGGACGGCCGGTAACCGAGGAGAATAACGCCAAGCACAACGGCGCCGATCCAGACGGCGGCCCAATCTTCGCTTGCCCACCAGGCCGTTTTGGCCGGGGCCGGTGTTGTCTGGGTAGAGGATGCCATACGTGAAAGCTTATAAAAAAAATTAACGATGTTCGACCTCCACTTCCGGGACCGTCTCTGTCACTCTTTTCTCGCCTGTTCAGCGAACCGCGGCAGGTGCGAGCTCCGTCCATAGGGGAGAATGCCGAAAACTGCATTGATTGCCGGAGCAACCGGTCTGGTGGGAGGCATGGTCCTCGCCCGGCTGCTGGAGTCGCCTGATTATGCGAAGGTCGTCGCTTTGGTTCGCCGTCCGATACCGGTCAACCATCCGCACGTCGAGCAGCGAATCGGGGACCTCGAGCATCTGCCCGAGTTCGATGAGTCAATCGATGACGTTTTTTGTGCGCTGGGAAGCACGATAAAGAAAGCCGGGTCCCGGCAGGCATTTCGCAAAGTGGATTTCGATCTCGTTATGAACGTAGCCATGCGAGGAATTTGCGGGGGAGCTTCGCAATTTCTCGTCGTCACGTCCGTTGGAGCCGATATCCGTTCCCCTAACTTCTACCTTCGGACGAAAGGCGAAGTGGAGGAGGCGCTGCAGCGGCTCCCCTACCGGTCAATCCACATTTTCCGGCCGAGCTTCCTGATCGGACCGCGGCCGGAACGGAGAATCGGCGAGATCATTGCCGGGAGCCTGGCTGTTCCGCTTCAGGCGCTGCTGGTAGGAGCGCTGCGGAAGTACCGGCCGGTGAGCGCCGCCGCGGTCGCCAATGCGATGGTGGCTGCAGCGCGGCGGGCTTCGCCGGGCGCTCACGTTTACGAATACGACCAGATTCACAGTCTGGCTGCCGATTGACTCGTGGGAGGAGAATGCAGTGTGGGGGGCCGGCTCTGCCCACGGGGGTGAGAGAGCAGAGCCGGGCTTCTTACGGGGGCTAGAATTGGTACCGCAAGGCGAACTGCATCACCCGGGCATCACGCGCCCTGGTGAACTGGCCGAAGATGCCTGGATTTTGCAGTGTGAGGCTGGGGTCTTCGAAATTGACGTTGTTGAATGCATTGAAGGCCTCAGCGCGAAACTGGATCGCATGGCCTTCAAAAGGAAGGCGGAACTGCTTGCCGAGGGCCAGGTCAAAGTTCAGCAGCGGCGCTCCCCGCAGAAGGTTTCGTGAACCGACGGTGCCCGGGTACTGGCCCATGAAGTTTTCTATGACAGTTGTGCTCTTGAAGAGACTCGGGTTCCCGTTCTGGTTGTAACCGACACCGGTCTCGGGCATCTGGCGGCCCGGGCGCAGGACGGCGAGCGCAGAGTTGAGATAGTTCGTCGGATACACGCCGCCATTGCTGATGCTTTCCGGAAGACCGGAACGGTAGCGCATCAGCAGGGAAACCTGCCAGCCTCCAATGATTTGATCCAGCCAGCCGGGAGCGTTTGGCGCGAAGCGTTTCCCTCTGCCAAACGGAAGCTCGACAAGACCATTCGCGGTGATGTTGTGGCGGATGTCGAAGTCGGAGGAGGCGCGGGAGGCCTTGGGGTTGAATGAGTCTTGCAGCAGCGTGCCGCCCTCGCCGTTGCCCGCTCCCGATTCTGCTCCCGATGCAATATCGATGGAGTGGGACAGGGTGTAGTTGAAGTCGAAACCCCAGCCGTTGGTGACGGGCCGCCGGATCACAAGCTGCCCTCCATGATAAGAGGAGTTGCTTAAGTTGACCCAAGCGCGCATGCCAGCATTTTGGAGCGGGAAGAACGTGTTGCAGCCGAACACCGAGATGCAGGTGCCGTCGGCCTGCCGCTCCCGGTCCATATCGTTCAAAGCGTCCAGGTCGCTTCCTGCGTAGGTGTCATACACCGTGTAGAAGTAGTTTGCGGTCGCGCTTCCGGCGAAGTGGTAACCGGCTGCTCCGGGAAACATGTTTTCAAAGAACGCGACCGCCGGAAGGATCGAGGGATTCGCGCGCACCTGGGCCGGAGTAATGCCGGATTCGTAGTAGTCACGCAGAATTCCCGAAGCCTGAGTCCAGGTCTGGCCGGACTTGGGATCGCGGAACTGGGTCAGAGGCTGGAAGTAGTCCTGCTGCACGAGCCCTTTGCGCGTAAGACGCCCAATGTACCCGACTTCAATTGTCAGTTTCTGGGGAAGCGGACGGGCATAGCTGGCATTCAGCAGATAAGAGTACGGCGCTACGAGGTCCGGAGACACTCCGAGGTTAGAGTTGAATCCGCCCACGATGGTCGGCGGGGTAAACGGAAAACCGCCGGCTGGCGCAGGAGGAAGGGATGGCAGCGAACTGCCCGTGTATCGGAAAGAGTCGCTAAAGTTCGTATTACGAGGCTGTGTGACCGAGGTGGCAAGACCCGGTGATCCGTAACGATCAAAGTTCACTACCATGTCGCTGCCGTACCTGTCATAAAGCATCGCCGCGCCTACACGCAGGACGCTTCCTCTGCCAAAAAGCCTGCCGGGAAGGCTATCGCTCTCCGGCGCCCAGGCGACGTTGAATCGCGGCGCAAAGTTGTTGTTGTCGCGCTTGAACCAGTCACGTCCCTTATTGACCGGTCCACCAAGCTCGTACGTTAATGCGGCATTCGGCATGGCATGGCCCGGAGTGCCGGTGAGGGAAGCGCCTACGCGCTCGGCGAAATACTGATTCAGCGGAATGGTGGTAACAACCTGAACGCCGTTTCTTTCATAGGGCACCTGATAGTTGGAGTAACGCAATCCGAATGTGAGGGTAAGATCGCGACGCAGCTTCCATGTGTCCTGGACGTAGAACTCGTATTCCCTGGCGGCAAAGCTGCGGATGATCGGCTCCCCAAACGGTAACGCTTGCCCATCCCGTCCAAAGTTGTAGGTGGCGCTGTACTGGTTGATGACGCCAAGCAGGACACCGAACGCGTTGGTGACTGGCGTGTTTTCGATGATTTGAAGAGAGGGATTGTTGTACAAGGTCCGGATATAGCTGTTGACAGCTTCTGTAATGTCCGCTCCCAGGCCGCGCAGGGTATTGCGGCTGAAGCTGTAGCTCGGGTATGCGCTCTGGAAGGAGTTTCTGTCATTCTGAATCATTCGGAAATTGATTCCGAATTGCACGGTGTGCTTGTCTTTGATCCACGTTGTGTCGTTTACCAGGTTTTGGGTCGGTATGATTCGTCCGAAGGCGCGGGTGAAGTTCTGCAAGCTGTCGATGCCCCCGAAGCTCAAAGCGGGACCGTGAGTGCCTGACTGGGCAACATTCAGGCGCGTGTAGCCGTAGCTGAAAACATTCACGATCGAAGGAGAGATGACCGCTGTGTATCGGGCTGCCAGACCTCGCGAGTTGTCCAGGATCTTCGCGGCTGCTTCCTGACCCGGAAACTGGGCCAGAATCTCATCCCTGCTGTTGTCCGCCAAAGTGCCCCGCAGCATCAGCGTGTGGCGGGCTTCCTTGTCGAGGTTGAAATCCATCTTCGCGACGTAGGCGCGATCATCGCGTTTCAATGGCGCGTTGAACCGGAAGGCCGCGAAGTTCAGTCCCCGGTCGCTTCCTCCCTGCGGGTCGTTCGCAGCCGGATACTGCTTCAGGAGATCAAGCATGGTCTGGTTAACACCGATGCCGAGAGGATCGACGTCCCGAATCTGGGCTGGCGTCAGCTGGCCGATCGTCCCGTTGTTCATTCGGAACTGAATGATTCCTTGTTTGAGGGTTTCTGTCGGCACATTGCGCGAGACGGCGGTAGCGGAGCGGTCCTTGCGATCCTCCCAGTTCACAAAGAAGAATGCGCGGTCGCGGATGATGCGGCCGCCCAGCGAGGCGCCGTACTGATTCCGGATCAGATTCTCTCTGGGCACGCCGGCGCGGTTGTTGAACCAGTTATTTGCTGCGGTCTTAACGTTGCGGTGGTACTCGTAGAGGGAGCCATGGAAGCTGTTGGATCCGCTCTTTGTGACAAGGGACACTTGCCCGCCTGCCGACCGGCCCTGGTCGGCGCCCTGTCCCGCAACCGTTGTGCGGAACTCCTGCACGGAGTCGAGCGGCACGGGAAGAGCAGCATTGAATCCGGTGGAACTCTGGCTGTCGTTGATATCGACGCCGTCTAGCGTCACATTATTCTGATCTCGCTTTGCGCCGATCACTTCTCCATCCGGTGTGACACCTGGCTGAAGGCTTAGCAGCTCAACGACGTTGCGTGTCTGAAGCGGAAGTTGCCGGATTTGGGTCTCTGTAAAGGGATTGCCAATTGTTGCGTTCTGTACGTTGACAGATGCCGCCTCTGCCATGACGCTAACTGTTTCAGTAACCTGGCCAATCTCCAATCTCACATTTAAGGTTGCAGGAGAGTTTACCTGCAGGAGGATTTGTTGAGCATATGTTCGGAAGCCGGGCTTTTGTACCTCGACAGTGTACGAGCCAGGCGGCAACTGCACGAGGCTGAAGGCGCCCGCGCTGTTGCTTATCGTCGAGCGCGAGGCTGACGTGCTTTGATTTGTGACAGTGATAACGGCTTCCGGAATCGCAGCATCCTGTTCATCAGTGACCACGCCCTGTAAGGAGGTCGTTTGCGCAGCGAGCGGCAATAGCCCAGCGATGAGAACAATGACGAGTCGAATCATCGGAATTCTCCTTAGCGATGTCTGTTAAGAACTCCCGGACGTGGGTAAATGGATGTCTCGACTCGGAGAGAGGCAGGCGTGCAGCCTTGCACAGGTTGGATTGTATGTTTGCGGGGCCCCCAACCAGGAGCGACGTGTAACTACGGATTCTAGGGTAGGGTATAAGTAAGAGTCAAATCGAATTCCTTTATGGGGTCCAACCCATTTTTTTTTGCGATTGGTGGTTGGGAAAGAAGCGGGCGCCAGTTGACCGCCGCCTGGCGCCCGGACAAACGCACCAAGGAGGGTTTGGTACTAAGCGACAATATCGTGCAGAATATTCCCTTCCACGTCCGTCAGGCGGAAATCTCTCCCGCTGTACCGGTAAGTCAGCTTCGTGTGATCAATACCCATCAGGTACAGAATCGTGGCGTGAATGTCGTGAACATGGACGGGCTTTTCGACGGCTTTGAAGCCAAAGTCGTCCGTCGCGCCGTAAATGGTTCCCCCTTTGACGGCGCCGCCCGCCATCCACATAGTGAAACCGAACGGGTTGTGATCGCGCCCGTTGCGAAGACGTTCGCCGCTGCCGCCAATTTCCCGCACGGGGGTCCTGCCAAACTCCGAACCGCAGAGGACCAGCGTATCCTTCCAGAGTCCGCGCGACTTCAGGTCTTTGATCACAGCCGCAAACGGCCGGTCCGAATCCAGCGCGTTCCGCCTATGCGCCATGATATCCGCGTGCGCATCCCATGGATCGCCCTTCGCGTAGTAGACCTGAACCATGCGGACGCCCTTCTCCACGAGGCGAACGGCCATCAGGCAGCCCCGCGCGGTGCTGCCAGGACCGTAGAGCTTCTGGGTCGCCTCCGATTCTTTCCGGATGTCGAAGACTTCGGGAGCCTCCGTCTGCATCCGGTAGGCGACTTCCATCGACTTGATGACGGCTTCCACCTG
>ERZ777003.4552-NODE-4552-length-11541-cov-6.538395_pt1 | contig 11541 bp, 11 predicted proteins | sample MGYA00374956_ERZ777003 | MGnify/ENA primary metagenome ERZ777003 (study PRJEB29302, sample SAMN06268252) | bioreactor metagenome | isolation source: Joint BioEnergy Institute, California, USA | place: USA:Joint BioEnergy Institute, California, USA | collected... | reverse complement strand
ATCGTCAACCCGCTAGGTCAGCCGCTGGACGGCAAGGGCCCCATCGAGGCCAAGCGATTCCGCCCCGTGGAGTCGCCGGCGCCGGGCGTCATCGACCGCCGGGCGGTGCACCAGCCCCTGCAGACGGGCCTGAAGGCCATCGACTCCATGGTGCCCATCGGCCGCGGCCAGCGCGAGCTCATTATCGGCGACCGCCAGACGGGCAAGACGGCCCTCGCGGTAGACACCATCATCAACCAGAAGGGCGGCGACGTCATCTGCATCTACGTCGCCATCGGCCAAAAGGCGTCCACGGTTGCCGGTGTCGTCGAAACGCTCAAGAAGTACGGCGCGATGGATTACACCATCGTCGTGTCGGCGACTGCCTCGGAGCCCGCGCCGCTGCTCTATCTCGCGCCGTACGCCGGTACGGCCATGGGCGAGGAGTTTATGTACAGCGGCAAACATGTGCTGATCGTGTACGATGACTTGTCCAAGCACGCCGCCGCCTATCGCGAGCTGTCGCTGCTCTTGCGCCGCCCGCCGGGCCGCGAGGCGTATCCCGGCGACGTCTTCTACCTGCACTCCCGCCTGCTGGAGCGGTCGGCGAAGCTCAGCGACGCCCTGGGCGGGGGGTCGCTCACGGCGCTGCCCATCATCGAGACGCAGGCGGGCGACATCTCCGCGTACATTCCGACCAACGTCATCTCGATTACCGACGGCCAGATCTTCCTTGAGTCCGACTTGTTCTACGCGGGTGTGCGCCCGGCCATCAACGTAGGCCGTTCGGTGTCTCGCGTCGGCGGCGACGCTCAGGTCAAGGCGATGAAGAAGGTCGCGGGGCACTTGCGCCTCGAGTTGTCGCAGTACCGGGAACTGGCCGCGTTTGCCCAGTTCGGTTCGGACCTGGACAAGGCCACCCAGGCCCGCCTGCTCCGGGGCGAGCGGACGGTGGAGATTCTGAAGCAGGGGCAGTACCAGCCCATGCCCGTCGAGGAGCAGGTCGTCGTCATCTACGCCGCGACCAACGGCTACCTTGACAGCTTGCCGGTAGAGTCCGTCCGCAAGTGGGAGGCCGGGTTCCTCAACTTCCTGCGGGTGGAGCGTCAAGAGATTCTTGAGAGCATCCGCACCACGGGCCAGATGTCGGAGGACACCGAGAACCGGCTGAAGCAGGCCATCGTGGAGTTTAAGGATCGGTTCGGATCTGGCCAGTGAATCCCGGCAGGCGGCCGCGAGGCGTCGCGGGACAAGGGTGGTGAAAGCCGTTGGCAGGACAGTCGATGCGCGACATTAAGCGCCGCATCAGCAGCGTGCGCAACATCCAGCAGATCACCAAGGCCATGGAGCTCGTGTCCGCCACCAAGCTGCGCCGGGCCCAAGCGAGCGTACTGGCCGCCCGGCCGTACGCCCAGAAGCTTGAGGAAGTGCTGACGCGCCTCGTCGCGGCCAACCGGGCGCAGGCGGGCGAGAAGAAGGGCTTCCAGCATCCGCTGCTTAAAGAGCGGCCCGTGAACAAGGTGGCCTACGTGCTCATTACGGCGGACCGGGGGCTTGCGGGGGCGTATAACAGCAACGTCATCCGCAAGGCCGAGCAGACGCTGGCCGCGGAGGAGCGGGAGCACGCGCTGATCGCGGTCGGCCGTAAGGGCCGGGACCATTTCCACCGCCGCGGCCGGCCGCTTTACTCGGAGTACCTGTTCCTGGGCGACGACATCGACTTCCTCCGGGCGCGGGAGATCTCCCGGGCCCTGACGGACCTGTACGTGTCGGGCGCTTTTGACGAGGTCAACCTCATCTACACGCAGTTCATCAGCACCGGCTCCCAGCGACCGGTGGTGGTACGCCTGCTGCCCTTGAGCGGGTTTGACGGGGGCCAGGCGCAGCAGGGGGCTGCCGGCCATACCGGCGAGACCGAGGGCGAGGGCGAGGCCGTGGAGTACATCTACGAGCCGTCGCCCGCCGAGGTGCTCGGCCTACTGTTGCCCCGGCACGTGGACATGCAGGTCTATCGTGCGCTCCTGGAGGCCAAGGCCAGTGAGCACGCGGCCCGCATGCGGGCCATGCGCGCCGCGACCGACAACGCGACGGAGATGATTCGCACTCTGACGCTCTCCTTTAACCGGGCGCGCCAGGCGGCGATTACAAAGGAAATCGCGGAGATCGTGGGCGGGGCCGAAGCCCTCAACCTCGGCGCCGTTTGATGGGAGCCGCCCCGGCAAGGCCCGAAGCGCAGGGTGGCAAGGCTTAGCGGCAATAAGGAGGCAGGAGCCATGAGCGACAACGAGAAGCGGGTTGGTCGCGTGGTCCAGGTGATGGGGCCGGTCGTGGACGTCGAGTTCCCCCCGGGCCAGCTGCCGGATCTGAACAACGCCATCCGCATTGACTACGAGTCCGACGACCGCAAGATCCACCTCACGCTGGAGGCGGCGCAGCACCTGGGCAACGACACGGTGCGCTGCATTGCCATGGCGTCCACCGACGGCTTGGTGCGCGGCATGCGGGCGGTGGATACCGGCGGTCCGATTTCGGTGCCGGTTGGGCGCAAGGTGCTGGGCCGGGTCATGAACGTCCTTGGTGAGCCCATTGACCAGCTGGGCGACATGGGCGCCGAGGCGCGGCTGCCCATTCACCGGCCGGCCCCGGCGGTCGATGAGGTCGAGCCGGCCACGCAGGTTCTGGAAACCGGAATCAAGGTCGTCGACCTGTTGGCACCGTACGCCAAGGGCGGCAAGATCGGGTTGTTCGGCGGCGCCGGCGTCGGCAAGACGGTCTTGATCATGGAGCTCATCCGCAACATCGCCTACGAGCACGGCGGCTTCAGCGTGTTCGCCGGCGTCGGCGAGCGTACCCGTGAAGGGAACCAGCTTTACCATGAAATGCGGGAAGCCGGCGTCTTGGACAAGGTCGCGATGGTGTTCGGCCAGATGAACGAGCCGCCGGGGGCGCGCCTGCGGGTGGGCCTGACGGCGCTGACCATCGCCGAGTACTTCCGCGACACCGAAGGCCAGGACGTGCTGGTCTTCATCGACAACATCTTCCGCTTCGTCCAGGCGGGTTCGGAAGTGTCGGCCCTCCTTGGCCGCATGCCCAGCGCGGTCGGCTACCAGCCGACGCTCGCCACGGAGATGGGCCAGCTGCAAGAGCGCATCGTGACGACCCGCAAGGGTTCGATCACCTCCATTCAGGCCATCTACGTTCCGGCCGACGACTACACCGACCCCGCGCCGGCGACCACGTTCGCCCACTTGGACGCGACGACGAACTTGGAGCGCCGTATCGCGGAGAAGGGCATCTACCCCGCGGTGGACCCGCTGGCGTCCACCTCGCGGATTCTCACGCCTGAGATCGTCGGCGAGGAGCACTACAACGTGGCCCGCGGCGTGCAGCAGGTGCTGCAGCGCTACAAGGAACTGCAGGACATCATCGCGATCCTGGGCATGGACGAGCTGTCGGATGACGACAAGCTGCTGGTGGCACGGGCGCGCAAGATCGAGCGTTTCCTGTCCCAGCCCATGTTCGTGGCCGAGGTGTTCACCGGCCAGCCGGGCAAGTACGTGCCGATCCACGAGACGGTGCGGGGCTTCAAGGGCATCCTGGAGGGGAAGTACGACGACTTGCCGGAGGCCGCCTTCTACATGGTGGGCACCATCGACGAGGCCGTCGAGCGGGGCAAGCGCTTGCTGGCCGAGCAGGCCGCATAACACCCGCGGACCCGCGGCCCGGCGGGCGTAAACAGCCGGGCCGCCCAGCGGTGAGGGGGAAACGGGCCGAATGCTGGAGCTGGAAGTTGTCACGCCGTACCGGCAAGTGCTGCACACCCAGGTTGAGTCCATCATCGTGCCGGCCACCGACGGGTATCTGGGCATCATGACCAACCATGCCCCGCTGGTGGCGGGGTTGACCATCGGGGTGCTGCGCTACGGGCCCGCGCACGGCGAGAAGCAGCGCCTGGCCCTGAGCGGCGGGTTTGTGGAAGTCACCGACAACAAGGTGACCGTGCTGGCCGATACGGCGGAGCTGGCCGGCGAGATCGACGTGCTCCGGGCGATGGAGGCCAAGCGGCGTGCGGAGCACCGGCTGCGCACCCGGGCCGCCAACGTCGACTACGTCCGGGCCGAACTCGCCCTCAAGCGGGCGATGGCGCGGCTGCAGGCGGCCGGTGTGGAGGATGAGGAAGGCCAGGGCTCCGCAGCCGGGCATGCCGTCGAGCATTGACGGATCTGGAGCCTGAGCCCTGCGGGCGATTAGGGTGACGGTAGAGCCGCGTGGGACCCCGTGCGGGGTCACACGCGGTTTTTCGCGTCATGTCGCGAGAACCGTCGCCGTAACGTCAATCGGATGAGCGGCCGCGGTAAAGCTTACGGCCGCGGCCGAGCCACGCTTCGCCCAGGAAGCCGACTCCAAGACCGATGAGCACCCCGGCGCCCGCGTTACCCGCAATCATTCCGACGCCGACCCCTACCAAAAGACAACCCACAATGATCACCGCTTTCATCCTCCTACGCTTCGGGCCGGGGCGGGATACCCAAGTGCTTGAGGGCGCGGTCCATGATCTCCGCGAAGATGGGCGCTGCCCAGCGGCCGCCTTCCGTCGTGTCCTGCTGCACGTCGTAGAGCATGACGAGTCCCACAAGGGCCGGGGCTTCGGCCGGCGCGAAGCCGACAAACGACGCCAGCCGCTTGTTGCCGTAGATGCCGTTTTCCGGGATCTGGGCCGTCCCCGTTTTGCCCGCCACGCGGTAACCCGTCAGGCGGGCACGGGTACCCGTTCCGCCGGTAACCACCATTTCCATCGCCTGCGTCAGCTCCCGGGCCGTCTCCGCGGAGATGACGCGCCGCAGCGGTGTCGGTACGTGCTGCTGGATGATGTCGCCGTTTGGCGCCCGGATCGCCTGGACGATGTAAGGCCGCAGCAGGGTCCCGCCGTTGGCGATGGCGGCGGTCGCCGCGACGAGTTGCACTGGAGTCACCGCGATGCCTTGCCCAAAGGACACGTTGGCCCAGCGCAAGATCTCCCCGGCGACTCGGCCAGGCGTCGGCACGCTGCCGGTTCCCTCCCCGGGAAGGTCGATGCCGAGCCGGGAGCCGAAGCCGAATGCTTGCAAGTACCTGGCCAGGGTGGGTCCGCCGAGCATCTCGGCTCCGAGCTGGGCAAAGGCGGTGTTGCATGACTTGGCGATGGCCTCGGCCAGCGTCAGCGGCCCGTAGCCCGAAGGATTATAGCAATGTACGATACCGCCGCCGATTCGCAGGGTGGCCGGCCCGTTGAGGATGGTATCGATACGGGCCACGCCTTCCTCCATGGCCGCTGCCGCGGTGAACAGTTTGAGGGTCGAACCCGGCTCAAACTGGTCGGCCACCGCCCGGTTGCGGAACGCCCGGGGGAGGAAATCGCTGTAGCGTGCGGGATCGAACGCGGGGTAGGTGGCCATGGCCAGGATCTCGCCGGTGTGGGGATCCATGAGCAGGGCAAGTCCCCACTCGGCCCGGGCCGCGGCCACCCCTTGGGCAAGCTCTTGCTCAACTGCGTACTGAAGCACTCGATCGATGGTGAGGATAAGGTCACTGCCGGGCACGGCCGCAAAGAGCTGGCTGCGGCCGCCCGGGATCGCCCGGCCCCGCGGGTCCCGCTCGCTGAAGTGCCGTCCCGGTATCCCCCGCAGGACCGCGTCGTATTGGAACTCCAGGCCCGCCAGGCCCTGATTGTCAAGCCCCGTGAAGCCGAGCACGTCCGCCGCCAGCGTGCCGTGGGGATACTCGCGATGCGGACGTTGGGCGACGTAGACACCGCTTAGGTTGAGTTGCTCCACCGCTGCCGCGGTGGACGCGTCCAACCGGACCGCAAGCCATACCGACGCAGCGTCTTGGCGCATCCGCCGCTCGAGCTCGGCGGCGGACTCATTCAGAATCGGCGCGAGCAGGGCGGCGGCCCGGGCGGGATCGGCGACGGCCGCCGGCACGGCGTAGACCGCGTTTCCCTGGACGGTCACCGCCAGCGGCACGCCGTTGCGGTCGTAGATGGCGCCCCGCTCGGGTACGAGATTCTCGGCGCGGTAGCGCTGCTCCAGGGCCAAAGTGCGGTAATGGCTGCCCTGCACCACCTGCAGCCACCCGACCCGCAGCCATGCCAGCACGCCCAAAAACGCCATCGTGAGGAACACGACGGCGACCCGAACCCTAAGCGCCTCAGAGAACCGGCGGCTCATCCCTCGTCTCCCCTCTGAAACCAGCATGTTCCGCGCCCGGGCGGGCGTTCCTGCAAGGCGTCCGCATGGCCAGGACGCCGCGGCGCGCATATCCGGCCGCTTCTCGGGAGATGCTTCCACTCAAGGTGCAAGCTGGCACGTCTTGGGGGGATGCCCGTGCTGCGGGCTGCCGCGCGGCGCACCCTGGCGCTGGCCGCGCTCTTGCTCGTCATCACCCGTCAGGTGCCCGCCGTGACCGTGGCGGGCGTCCTCGAGGACCCCGCTTGGCGGGATTTTGCCGCGGAGGGTGCGGCGCCTGAACGCGTGACCGTCTTGGCTGCCTTCGAGCGGCCGGCGGCGGGGGAGATCGCTCTGGCGGTCCTGAAGGGAGAGGCCGCGGCGGTCGCCCGCCGTGTGGCCGCGCGCTTAGGCGTGGACGACTGGCGCCTCGGTAACCGGGTGGAGGAGGCCGGTCGCGTCGTGTATCTCGACGGGCGCACGCGCGGGGGCGCCACGGTGCGGGTGGCGGCGTGGCACGGCGACGGCCGCCGGGGGACGGCTGTCGTGCTGGTGCAGTCCAAAGGAGCGGCCGGATTGGCCGCCGTCCGCCGGGACTTGGCGAGAGCGCTGGCCGCGGCCCTGGGCGTGCCGCCGCACACCGTCGATACGGCGGTGGAGGTGCGCGGTTTTGTGGCGGGCCACGGCCGGGTGGTCACCGGCGCAGCGGTCGCTGGCCCACCGAAACTCGACGTCTTGGGAGAGGTGGTGTGGTGATGGAAGTGGCATGGTTGCGGCGGCTGGGCGCGTGGCTCCTGCGCCGGTGGCGGATCGTGCAAGGATTCGCGAGGTTCTATGGCGGCAAAACGTGGGACGCCTTGCGCCGGATGAACAGGGGCCGCGTCCGCTGGGTATGGGGGGGCGCGCTCGTGGCGGCCGCAGCGGCCGTTCTCTGGTGGGGGCTCGCCCAAACACCCCCGGGCGCGGCCGGGCTTGAACCGGGCAGCGGTGCTGGACCCGGGCTCGAGCCGGCCGTTAACCGTGAGCTGGCCGCCCTGAGGGAGGAACGGAACGCGGTGACGGTGGCCGGAGCCGGGCGAGCCGGGCAAACGATGCAACCCGCCGTTCCATCGGGCGCGATCCCCGCTCCGGATGACCCCGTGCCCGTGAGCCAAAAGCCCCGGATCGAACTGGCCGGGATCACCGGGCCGGTCGACGGGCCGGTGCTGTCTGGGCCCGGATGGCGGCGCCACCCGGTTTACGGCCACTGGCACTACGACCCCGGCGTGCACCTTCAAGCAGCGCCGGGAGCTTCCGTCACGGCGGTCCTGCCGGGCACCGTCACCGAAGCGGGGCCGGACCCGGCGGGAGGTCTGCGGGTTGTTCTCGACCACGGCGGCGGCGTGACGACCGCCTACGGAGGCCTTGAGCACGTGCTGGTGGCTCCCGGGCAGCCGATCAGCGCCCGGGTGCCCGTAGGGACGGCGCCGCTGGCAGCGGACGACTTGGAGGCCGTTGCAGTCCGCTTTGCCGTGTATCAGGACGGCGAACCGGTCGACCCCCGGGAGGTGATGGCCGGCGTCCCAAGGGCAACGCCCGCTGAGGCCGGCGATGCCCTGCTGGCGGATGCGCCTGCCGGCGCGCGGTAACAAAAGCCCGGAAACTGCGTCGTGACGGCCTTTTCCGCCCGGCCCGCCGGCATATCTTTCGCCGGCGGGCCATATGGATGTATCAACATCCGGGCGGGGGGGCGCTGTGATGCGAGACTACATCCGGAAACGGGTCGTCGACGTCAGCCATTACATCGTCGAGTCCCGGGCGACGGTGCGCCAGGCCGCCGCCGTTTTTGGGGTCAGCAAGAGCACGGTCCACAAGGACGTCACCGAGCGGCTTCCCCGCGTCAGCAAAGACTTGGCCCGCAAGGTCAAGCGCATCCTGGACCTGAACAAGGCTGAGCGCCACATCCGAGGCGGCGAGGCGACACGGCGAAAGTACCGCAGCGACGGGCGCAAGGCTTCTTAACCCCCGGAAGGAGTTGGGATCCACCCTGTCGAACCCCCGTGCAAGTACCTTCCGGACCCCGCCAGGGAGGGTTCGGGACCGAGAGGGGCGGCCGGCGGTGTTCGCGCGGGATATCGGCATCGACCTGGGCACGGCCAACGTGCTCATTTTCATGCGCGGGAAAGGTATCGTCCTGCGCGAGCCTTCGGTCGTGGCGGTGGACCAGGACACGAGCCGGGTCGTCGCCATCGGTGAGGAAGCCCGGCGCATGATCGGCCGCACACCCGGCAATATCGTCGCGATCCGGCCTCTCAAGGCCGGCGTCATCGCGGACTACACCATCACGGAGGTCATGCTGAAATACTTCGTGCGGCGGGTGCTCGGCGGCCGGCCGCTGCTCCGGCCGCAGATCGCGGTGTGCGTGCCTTCGGGCGTCACCGAAGTGGAGCGGCGGGCCGTGGTGGAGGCGTGCATGCAGGCCGGGGCCAAGAAGGTGTGCGTCATCTCCGAGCCCATGGCTGCCGCCCTCGGCGCCGGCCTCAACATCGTTGATCCCGGCGGCAACATGGTGGTGGACATCGGCGGAGGTACGACCGATGTGGCCGTCATCTCCCTGGGCGGCGAAGTGGTCTCCGACAGCGTGCGGGTGGCCGGCGACGATATGGACGAAGCGATCATCCGCTACGTGCGCCGGGAGTTTAGCCTGCTCATCGGCGAGCAGACCGCGGAGGAGATCAAGCTCCGGCTCGGCTGTGTCCACGATCCCGGCGAGAATGAGACCATGGAGGTGCGGGGGCGGGACACGGTGAGCGGCCTGCCCCGGTCCGTGGAGCTTACGGCGGTGCACGTTTACGAAGCGCTACAGGAACCGGTGCAGGCGATCATCAACGTCATCCGGTCGGTACTGGAAAAAACGCCCCCGGAACTGGCCGGGGACATCATCTCACGCGGTATCGTCTTGACGGGCGGCGGGGCGCTCCTGCGAGGCATGGCCGACCTGGTGCGGCTGGAAACCCGTGTGCCCGCCATCGTCGCCGACGACCCCCTGACGTGCGTCGTCCGGGGCACGAGCCGGGTCCTGGAGGAGATTCACCGCTTGCCGGCGGAGACAGCGGCTTTTCGTGTCTCCTGAAGGCCGCAGGCGTGATCGCGCTTCATGGCTTCAGCCTGCTCGCGAAACCGCGCCATTCCCTCCTGTGTTAACTCCACCTCGAGTTGGCCCAGCAAAGTTCCGCATTGGTAACACACCACCGCTCGCGTTTCCTTGAGCGCCATCGCAGTCCCTCCTCGCCACTATTTTAGCGCAAACTCCGCCCAACGGCCAAAAAGGGTTCCTGCCGCAAATGGGCCTAAAGGTTTCCCCGCCGCGGGACGACGGAATCAATAGGGCCGGACGAACCCGGCCGGGGAGGTGTCGCGGTGCTCCGGGGACTGTACACGTCGGCGTCGGGCATGCTGGCTGAGCAAGTGCGCGTCGACGTCATCGCCAACAATCTGGCCAACGTGCAGACCGCGGGCTTCAAGCGGGAAACGGTGCTGCAGTCGGCGTTTCCCGACATGTTGCTCCGGCGCATCAACGATTTGGCGGGCACCGTACAGGGTGCAGGCGGTGGGGCCAGCGACCCGAGGCCGGTGATCGGGCGGCTTGGCACGGGCACGTACATCGATGGCACCTACGCCGACTGGAGCCCGGGGCCTCTGCGGTACACCGGCAACCCCCTGGACCTTGCGCTCGAAGGGGAAGGGTTCTTTACCGTAGAAACCGCCGCCGGCCTTCGCTACACCCGCAACGGGCGGTTTACCTTGGACGGCGACGGGTGGCTTGTGACCATGGAGGGCCACCGGGTCGTGGGCGAGGCCGGGCCGATCCAGATCCTCGGGAGCGAAGTGCACGTCACGGACCAGGGTGAAGTCTGGGTGGACGGCGCACCGGTGGCGGTGCTTGCGCTGCGGGGTTTCGCCGATCCGCAGGGACTGCTGCGGGAAGGAGGGAGCCTGTGGGCCGCCACCGAGTTGTCGGGGGAGCCCACGCCGGCGGGGCCGCGGGTGCACGCAGGCCACGTGGAGGACGCAAACGTCAACGTTGTCGGCACCATGGTCGAGCTCATCTCCGCCTACCGGTCTTACGAAGCCAACCAGCGGGTCATCCAGGTGTACGATCAGACGTTGAGCAAGGCCGTCAACGACCTCGGCCGGGCGTAAACGGCCGGGCGAGCCATTACGGACTGCGCCGGGCCGGGGCTTCTGAGGCCGGCGCTTGAGAGGGCCAGCCGAAACGGAGGGGTAAGACATGATGCGGTCGTTGTGGACAGCCGCCTCGGGCATGTCCGCCCAACAGTTCAACATTGACACCATTTCCAACAACCTCGCCAACGTCAACACGAGCGGGTTCAAGCGCAGCCGGGTCGACTTCCAGGATCTGTTGTACCAGACGTTGCGTTTTGCCGGCACGCCGACGACGCAGGGCGCGCAGATCCCGACCGGCATCCAGATGGGCCACGGCGTGCGCCCCGTCGCGACGCAGAAGATCTTTACGCAGGGCACCTTCAAGCAGACCGACAATCCGCTGGACATCGTCATCGAGGGCCAGGGCTTCTTCCAAATTCTCCTGCCTGACGGCACCATCGCCTACACCCGCGACGGCGCTTTCAAGAAGGACGCCGAGGGCCGGATCGTCACGTCCGACGGGTTTCCGCTGGAGCCTGAGATTATCGTGCCGGAGGACGCGGTCGAAATCACCATCGGCACCGACGGCACCGTTTCGGTGATTCTCTCCGGCACCGACGATCCGCAAAACATCGGCAACATTGAGCTCGCCCGCTTTGTGAACCCCGCCGGCTTGAGCAGCTTCGGGCGCAATCTGTTTATCGCCACGGCGGCCAGCGGGCAGCCGATCATCGGCACGCCGGGCTTGGACGGTTTCGGCATCGTCGCCCAAGGCTACCTGGAGCTCTCCAACGTCCAGGTGGTCGAGGAGATGGTCAACATGATCATCTCCCAGCGGGCCTACGAATCCAACAGCAAGGCCATCCAGGCGTCCGACGACATGCTCCAGACCGCCAACAACCTGCGCCGTTAAGGGAGGCGTGGGCCGATGCGGTACCTCGTGGCGGTACTCATCGCGGCATGGATGTGGGCGGCCGGCCCGGCGCCGGCCGCTCTGGCCGACGGGGACTGGCTCGCGGTGGTGCGGGTGGACCCGCAGCCGTCGGTGGCCGGGCCGGACATCGTGCTGGGCGAGATTGCCGTCATCGAGGCGCCCGATCCGGCGCTCCGCCAGCAGCTGGCCAGCCTGCCCGTGGGGCGGGCGGCGATGCCGGGGCAAGGGCGAGAGCTGCACGTCGGTACGGTGCGTGTGCGTATGCGGCAAGCCGGC
>ERZ777003.4548-NODE-4548-length-11546-cov-5.093551_pt1 | contig 11546 bp, 9 predicted proteins | sample MGYA00374956_ERZ777003 | MGnify/ENA primary metagenome ERZ777003 (study PRJEB29302, sample SAMN06268252) | bioreactor metagenome | isolation source: Joint BioEnergy Institute, California, USA | place: USA:Joint BioEnergy Institute, California, USA | collected... | reverse complement strand
CTCCGGGCACGCGCAGGCTGCAGGCAGGCGATCTTGTCACTACCGAGCTTACCCCGTGCATCGATGGTTACTACTCGCAGATCTGCCGCACCCTGGTCATCGGCCCGCCCTCCGACGTCCAGCGCATGTCTTTCGACGTCTATATCGAGGCCATGGAGGCCGGCATCGCCGCGGTACGGCCCGGCATCACTGCGGGCGACGTGGCACGCATCGAGAACGACATTTTCCGCAAGCATGGGCTGGGCGACTACACCACGGCGCAATACACGCGGGTGCGCGGGCATGGCCTGGGCCTGTACGTGGGGGCGCCACCCGATTTTCTTGAAGAGGTCAACCTGCCGCTGAAGGCGGGCATGACCGTGGTCGTGCATCCGAACACTTACCACCCCGATACCGGCTACATGGTGTTGGGCGACGCGGTGGTAGTGACGTCGACGGGCTGCGAAGTGCTTACCCAGACGCCGCGCCAGCTGTTCTCAGTACCTGCCTGATAGGAGCGAGATTGTCATGCGACGTGGTCTGATCCAATGGGACAAGCACGAATATGCTGCCGAGCGCATCGACGCTCACATCGCTGCTGCCAGGAAGCTGCTCGATGAACGCCAGCTCGACGCGGTCGTGGCCTACACCGACCATAGCCGGCCCACGACGGTATGGACGTTCACGCAATACGTGCCGTACTGGGCAACCGGGGCCGTCATCATTTCTCGTGCGCACCCCAGCGCGCTCGTTCTCACGCTGTCGAAGCGCGGGCTTGAATGGGTGAAGTCGGTCTGCCGCGCCGACTACTTCACTACCGGGCCCAGCCTGCCCGGTGGAATCCGCCACCAGCTGGCAGGACAGCGAGGGCAGGCTGCTGCCCAGGGAGGAACGCCTCAAGCGCGCCCACGCCGCGGGGTTGCTCGAATCCGAACAGCCGGTGGTGGCCTACTGCGGGTCAGGGGTGGCAGCCTCGTACTGGATCGCGGCCACGGTCGACCTCAATGTGAAGGCAGCGCTGTATGCGGGCTCGTGGAGCGCGTGGTCGGCCGATCCCGCGCGGCTGAAACTCGGCACCTGATCTCCGGCGGACGGGGCCGCGCTCAGATAACACCCGCAACTGCCTTGCGGCGCGCACTAGCCGGGCGAGGCGTGCGCGCTGCCTGGCAGGGCCAGCCTCGTCAGTATTGAGTGGTGAGGTCCACCGTCATCGGGTTGTACGGGTACAGCCACTCGTTGCGCGATTTCGCAATATTGCGGTCCTTGAAGGCCTGGCGCATTTCTTCCGCATCGCGAATGTGGTAGAGCTCGCCCATTTCGGTGGACTCATGCACCACCCGGGCCGCGCGCGGTGCACGATGCTCATGGTAGATGCGCAAACGCTCCGCCAGAGGGGCGTCGAGTTCCAGCGCCCGCATCAGCACGGCGGCATCTTCGATGGCCATGGCCGCGCCTTGCGCCATGTAGGGCAGGGTTGCGTGCACCGCGTCGCCCAGCATGGTTACCCGGCGCGTACTCCATACCAGGCTGGGAATACGGTTGTTCAGCGCCCACCGGTAGCACTCGTCGCGGTCGACGGCCTCAACCACGGCCCGCACCATGGGATGCCAGCCCGCGTAGTCCTGGTCGAGCTCGCTCCAGGGGCGGCGCGCCGTCCACGACTCCTCGCGGTCGTCCCGTTCCACACAGCCCACGAAATTCAGTAGCTGTCCGTTGCGCAGGTAGTAGGTCACCGCGTGGTTGGCCGGCCCACACCAGATGGTGGAAACGATATCGGTGCGCAGTTCGGGCGGGATGCGTTCAATGGGTACGGTCAGACGCCATGCCACCTGCCCCGTGAACTGGGGTTCATCCGCGCCGATCACGTACTGCCGCACCACCGACTTGATGCCGTCGGCGCCCACCACCAATTCGCAGCGATGCGTGCGCCCGTCTTCAAAGCGTAGCGTGACGCCCTCGTCGTCTTCCTGAACGCCGGTTACCCGTGCGCTCGTTTCGATGGCTTCGGGCGACAGCTTCTGCACCGCTTCCACCAGCGCGGCATGCAGATCGGCCCGGTGGATCTGGAAGTAGGGCTTGCCGTGCTGGCGCTCGTGCTGCTCGCCCAGCGGAATCATGTGCAACAGCTCGCCGTCGTCGAAGCGCCGGAAATGAAAGGCCTTGGGGCGAACCGCCAGCGGCTCGATCCGGGCGCGGATATCCAGCGCGTCCAGCGCGTGCATCGCGTTGGCGCTCATCTGTATGCCTGCACCCACTTCTCCCAGAACAGGGGCCTGTTCAAAGACCTTCACCCGATGACCACGCTGCAACAGGAACGCAGCTGCGGTCAGGCCACCGATGCCGGCGCCGACAATCGCGATATCCATGTAAAACTCCTGCCAGAAAAGCATCTGCCGGCGGTTGATGCCGGCAGATGGAACCAGAAAATGCTCAGTCGGCCTTGATGCCCTGTTCCTTGATCAGCTTCGCCCAGCGTTCCGCGTCGCGGCGAATGAGTTCGCCGAACTCATCGGGGGTGCTGTGCGTGGGCGTCATGCCCTGGGATTCGAAGGCCTTGCGCAGCTCGGCGTTCTGAAGGATGTCCTTCAGCTCGCTGTTGAGAGCATCGACCACGTCGCGTGGCGTACCCTTGGGCGCGAGAATGCCATACCACATGTCGACTTCCATTTCGCCGTAGCCCAGCTCGCTGAGCGAAGGAACGTCTGGCAGCAGTTCGTGGCGCTTGGGCGAGCTGATGGCCAGTGGCGTAATGCGCCCCGACTTGATGTGTTCCAGCGCTACGTGGATGGGCAGGAACATCACGTCGATCTGACCGCCCAGGATGTCGGTCAGCGCGGGCCCCGTACCACGGTAGGGGATGTGGGTCATTCTGGTGCCGGTGCGGTTCTGCCACAGCTCCATGGCCAGGTGGTGCGGCGTGCCATTGCCGGGCGAGCCATAGTTCAGCTTGCCCGGTTCCTTGAGTGCAACGTCAACCAGCTGCCGGGCGTTCTTGATTCCCGACTTTTCCGAGGCCACCAGCAGCAGCTGCCCCCAGCTGGTCATCGATACGGGGTCGAGATCCTTCACGGGGTCGAACGGCAGGTCGGGAAAGAGCGACGCGTTCATCACCAGGGTACTGACCGTCACCAGCAGGGTATTGCCATCGGGCCTGGAGCGCACCACATGCGACGTACCGATGTTGCCGGAGGCGCCGGCCTTGTTCTCGACCACTACCGGGCGGCCCAGACGCTCCGACAGACGCGGGCCAACCTGGCGCGCGATGATGTCGATACCCGTACCTGGCGTGAACGGCACGATGAGGTAGATGGGTGTGTTGGAGGATTGCGCAGCCACGGGGGCTGTCAGCGCCAGGGCCAAGGCAGCCAGCCAATACCGGAACAGTTGTCTCATGTCATCACCTCACAATGGTGGTTATGTTAGTACGCTAACAAAAAGAACATCATACCGCAAACAGCACCTGGTCGTCAGGTTCCGGGAGCTTCGGGCGGGGTCATTTCCGCACGCGCTTCAGACTCCAGTCCGTCGCAAAGCTTGTTCAACAATGTCCGGAGCTGCTCCTGTTCTTCGGCATCCAGGGGCGAGTACAGGCGTTGCACCGCGCGCTCGGCCAGGGGCATGGCAGCAGCGAAGGTGCGCCGGCCCTGTTCGGTGAGTTCGAGCGACCGGCGCCGGCGGGGTGGATTCACCCGCCGCACGAGCAGGCCGCGCTGCTCCAGGCCCTTGGCCACGTGCAGGATGGTGACGCGATCCAGTCCCAGCGCACGCGACAGGGTCGACTGGTCGATGCCAGGCGCGTGGTGCAGGGTGTACAGCACGCCGAACTGGGCCGGGGTAAGCCCGATCTCGGCACATTCGCGCTCGAAAATCGCCACCGAGATGCGGTGTGCGCGGCGCAGCAGGAAACCCGGACGTTGGTACAAACTGAAAAACGGATCGGTTTCAGACACGGCAAAGCAGGAGCGACGTTACAAAAGTGCTCAATAATACAGACGCGCCACTTCCTGTACCGCAGCTGCCTCCGGGTATTGCTCCAGCAGTTTCTGCCAGCGGCCTCGCGCTGCCTTCAGCACGGCCAGGTCCAGCCCCAGGGCATCGGCCTCTTCAATGGCCAGGGTGAGGTCTTTCACCACGTGTTTCGGATGGAAGTTCGGCGTGAAGTCGCCGCTGAGCGCCAGCGGGCCGGCACCGCGCAGCGAGCGCGAATCCGTAAGGCCCGACTGCAGCATGTTCAGCATCTGGTCGGTGTCGAGGCCGGCCTTGCGCGCGAAGAACAACCCTTCGATGGCGCTGATGATGTTCAGCATGCCCACCGTCTGGTTCACCAGCTTGGCGCGCTGACCGTTGCCCGCCGCGCCATAGTGCAGGATGGTCTGCCCCATGGCCTGCAGCACCGGCCGGGCGCGCTCCAGGTCGGCGGCGTCGCCGCCCACCATGATGATGAGGGTGCCAGCGGCAGCGCCCATGGGGCCGCCGGTGACGGGGGCATCCAGCGCGCCAACCCCGCGCGCTCGCGCCTTTTCATGCAGTTCAGCCGCGAGCCGCGGGCTGGACGTGGTCATGTCCACCAGCAGGCTGCCCGATGGCATTGCGTCCAGCACCCGGCCCGGGCCCAGGTAGGTGTCGTGTACATCCTGCGGGGTACCCACCATGGTAATCACCAGGTCGGCCGACTGCGCTGCCTCGGCCGGCGTGGAGGCCCACCGCGCACCCGCATCGAGCAGCGGCTGGGCCTTGCTTTCGGTGCGGTTGTAAACGGTCAGGGCGTAGCCTGCCTTGAGCAGGTTGGCAGCCATGGACTGGCCCATGATGCCTGTTCCGATGAACGCGATGTTGTGCATACCGGCTCCGAAGATTCTCTTGAGGTTGCAGTAAACGGCCAGTCGAGCGGGCGCGGGCACCGGTTGCAGGCTGTATTGCTGTCTCCACCACCTGCGGCCTCCGCCACCTCTCATTGGTTTCGGGTAAAGCTAAACGGCGGCGTGCCCCAGCGTCAAGGGGATGATCCATCTGTACGTACCCCCGCGTGTCATGCTAGGTTGTGCCATGGATGATACTTGCTGACACAAAGGGGGATACCTTGAGCCAGGTTGCATCGTCGGCCCGGAAACAGGCGGGCATTACGGTCTATCTGATCGCGGTCTTGCCGCCGCTGTTCTGGGCGGGAAACTTCCTGCTGGCGCGCATGTTCCGCAACGAAATTCCGCCGCTCCAGATGTCGTTCTGGCGCTGGGCCATTGCCATGGTCATTCTCCTGGCCTTCTTCGGGCCCGGCCTGCGTGCCCATCTGCACGTCATGCGGGCCGAGTGGGCGCGGCTGTACCTGCTGGCGCTGCTGGGCATCACCGCATTCAACGCCTTCGTGTACTCGGCGCTGCATTACACCACGGTCATCAACGGCTCGCTGGTCAACACCATGCTGCCGGTCATCACCTTCATCCTCGCGCTCATCATCCTGGGCGACCGCATTAGCCTGCGGCAGGGCGTGGGCGTACTGCTTGCGTTCCTGGGGGCACTGGTGGTCATCACCCAGGGCAGCTGGCAGCAGCTGGCCAGCCTCAACCTCAGCAAGGGCGACCTGCTCGTGCTGTGCGGCACCACGTGCTGGGCCCTGTACACCGTGCTGCTGCGCTGGCGCCCCAGCAAGCTGCCGCCCATGGTTTTTCTTACCGTGGTGGTCATTCTGGGAGTACTCTTCCACATACCATTCGTCGCCTGGGAGATCGCCGAAGTCGGAACGTTCAGCCCCACCTGGGGCCGCCTGGGCGCCCTGTTGTACTTCGCGGTGTTTGCCTCCATTCTTGCCTATATATGCTGGAACAAGGCGGTGGCCACGATCGGACCCGGCAAGACGGGTACCTTCATGTACCTGCTGCCGTTCTTCAGTGCGGTCCTGGCCATCGTGTTCCTGGGCGAGCGGCTGGAGCTGTTCCATGTGGTGGGCATCGCCCTGATTCTTGCTGGGGTGGTGCTGGTTACCCGTCCGGCGCGTCAGCCCGCGCCGCAGGGCCGCTAGTCGCCGTGCGGCAGGGCGTCCGACATCGGCACGGAAGCCGGCCAGCCGTCACTTTCGCCGCTCATCAAGCACGCCCTGCACGAGGAGACTGCCATGAAATTCCTGTCATTGATTGCCACGGGTGCGTTCATCGCGCTGGGCTGCGTCACGGCGCAGGCCGAACTGCCGGTGGGCTCGCGCGCGCCCGATTTCACAGTCGATGCGGCACTGGCCGGGCAACCGTACCGCTTCAGCATGAGCGAGGCCCTGGCCGGGGGCCCGGTGGTGCTGTACTTCTACCCGGCGGCCTTCAGCAAGGGCTGCACCATAGAAGCCAACGCGTTCGCCGAAGCCATGGACGACTTCCGGGCCCTGGGCGCATCGGTCATCGGCATTTCCGCCGACGACATCAACACGCTGAAGGAGTTTTCCGTATCTGCCTGCGGCAGCAAGTTTCCGGTTGGCGCCGACACCACGGGCGAGGTCATTCGCGCCTACGACGCCGAATCGGGTACCCGGCGCGGGCGCGCGAACCGCATCTCATACGTCATTTCCCCCACGGGCGAAGTTGTCTACGTCCATGCATCCATGCAGCCCGACCTGCACGTCAGGAACACGCTGGACGCGGTACGGCGGTTGCAGGCCACCACCAAACACGCTGGCAGCGCGGCCGTGCGCGCCCCCTGACGCAGGTCAAACGTCGGGCTGGTTCTGCTTGATCACCCCACGGGCATGGGATTCAATGGGTGATTCACATCTTTCGCGTTGCTGCAAAGGGTAGTCCGTATGTCCCGTAAAGCCGTCGTTTTGCGCCATGTGCCGCAGGAAGGGCTCGACGCCCTGGCCCCCATACTGCTTAGCGAGGGCTATGCGATCGAGTACATCGATGTTCCAGTGGAAGGCAACTTCACCGACCGCGCCGAACGGGCCGATGTTCTGGTCGTGCTGGGCGGACCGATGGGGGTGTACGACACCGACCGCTATCCTTTCCTGCAAGAGGAAATCGAGCTGCTCGAACAGCGCCTGGCGCACGAGCGGCCCACGCTGGGTATCTGTCTGGGGGCGCAGCTGATGGCTGCGGCCCTGGGTTCCAGGGTTTACCGCGGAGAGAATGGCCGCGAAATCGGCTGGCATGCGCTGGAACTCACCGAAGCGGGGCGACGCAGCGCGCTCGCTCCGCTTGATGGCCTGCAGGTATTCCAGTGGCACCAGGACACCTTCGATCTGCCGCCCCAGGCCGTGCACCTGGCGCGCTCGGCCACCTACGCGAACCAGGCCTTTGCCGTGGGGCAGCATGCCCTGGCCCTGCAGTTCCACATTGAGGTCAGCGCCCCCGGCCTCGAACTCTGGTTCGAAGAGCTGCAACGGAAGTCGTCCACCGCGGGCATCAACCTGGATGCCATCCGCAAGCAGTCGGTGCGCGCCGCACCCATCGTCAACGGCGCTTCGGTACATGTGCTAGGCTCATTCCTGTCGGGGCGAACCCTCGCCGGCGGCACATCAGGGCACAACGGCTCGAATGGCGTGAAGCCCGGTTGCGAACAACAGGAGGTAGCAATGTCGTCCAGTCTGGAAAGTCGGGTTACCGACCTTGAGGTGAAGCTCAGTTTCGCGGAAGACATGCTCGACCGGCTCAACGAAACCGTCGTCAAGCAGCAACGCCAGATCGAAGCGCTCGCGCGCGAGGTCGTGGTGCTGCGCGACCAGATCCCCGAAGTGGATGGGCGCACACCCCACGAACCGGGCGACGAGATTCCGCCGCATTACTGATACGACTGATACGAGGAACTGACAATGGCAGGGCGGGGGCCCGGACGACCGAATCTGCTGCAACGCACAAAACCCTGCCTGCCAACATCAGTTACATTATTGCCCTTGTCATTTCTCTGTTCTCACCATCCGTGTCTGGCTGTATACGAGGTTCACACTCCGGTTGTACCCCTGATTTCCCACGCATGACCGTACTGCAACGCGGGTCTGTCATTCGTGGTCACCGCGCCGCTTCCCAGGGTTCGCTCCTATGGAAGTCCTGATCCTCCTCGGGCTTATCGTGCTGAATGGCGTGTTCGCCATGTCCGAGATCGCCCTGGTCACCGCGCGCAAGGCGCGCCTCATGAAGCGGGCAGAAGAGGGTGACAAGTCAGCAGCCGTGGCGCTGAAGCTGGGCGAAGATCCCACACGGTTCCTGTCTACCATCCAGATCGGCATCACGTCCATCGGCTTGCTGAACGGCATCGTGGGTGATGCCGTACTGGCCGACCCTCTGGAAGAGTGGCTGGTAGTGATGGGCATGCAAGAGAAGACTGCCGCCGTAACGGCCACCGCCGTGGTTGTGGTGCTGGTTACGTACATCTCCATCGTGGTGGGCGAACTGGTGCCCAAGCGCATCGGGCAGATCAGCGCCGAGCGCATCGCGCGGCTGGTGGCGCGTCCCATGCAGATTCTGGCGCAGATCACCGCACCCTTCGTGCAGCTGCTGTCGATATCCACCCGCGGCCTGCTGCGCCTGCTGCGTGTGAAGCCGTCTCCTACCACGGTAAGCGAGGAAGAGATCGTCGCCATGCTGCAAGAAGGCTCCGAGGCGGGGATTTTCGAGCTGCCCGAACACGAAATGGTGCGCAACGTATTCCGGCTGGATGACCGGCGCGTGGTGTCGCTCATGATCCCGCGCTCCGACGTCATCTTCCTCGACGTCAACGCGCCCTGGCAGGAAAACCTGCAGCGCCTCATTGAATCCGGTCACTCGCGCCTGCCCGTGTGCGACGGCACGCTCGACAAGCTGTTGGGGGTGGTGCAGGCCAAGCAGATCCTGCTCGACCTGGCCAAGGGGAACGAACCCGACTTCCGGGCCAACCTCAAGCCCGCGATTTTCGTGCTGGAGCGGCTGACCGCGCTGGAGCTGCTCGAAGAGTTCCGCAAGAACAATACCGAGATTGCGTTCGTCATTGACGAGTACGGCGGCATCGATGGCATGGTCACCCTGCGCGACGTCATGGCCACGGTCACCGGCGAGCTCATCCTGGAAGACGACGAAGAAGCCTGGGCCATCGCACGCGACGATGGTTCGTGGCTGCTGGAAGGCGCCATACCCATCCCCGAACTGAAAGACCGGCTGGAACTGCGCACCGTACCCGAAGAAGACAAGGGCCGTTACCACACCCTGGGCGGCATGATCCTGCTGCTGCTGGGGCGCATCCCCAACACGGGCGACCGCGTGAGGTGGGAAGGCTGGAGCTTCGAAGTAGTGGACATGGACGGCAAGCGCATCGACAAGGTGCTGGCCAAACCGCTAGCCAACGCGGAGGTGGAGTTGGGTGTGCGGCATTAGAAGGGTTGCGCCACCCGCACTTGAACGCCCGATGGTGTACTAACACGAAACATGGTGGTCTGTAAAAATTGTTACTATATATTACATTTGTATGTTGTGTGAGCACTACACATGGCGGGCGATCGAACGGTGACTTGCCGTATTGAGAGCATCAACCCCTGTCAGCCGGATTCTTGCATCTGTAAGCAAAACACACCATTTTTGACTGCATGTTTCGATTGATTCACGATTGATTCAGATAGGCGTGGACAGACGCGAAGCAGGCAGAATCTTCGTCACCAAAGAATTCCATAAACTGTGATTCTCTATATAAGATTTGAAATAGCGAGCGACTGGCGTGCAGGTCCTCATCCATGGATGTGCGTAATACGCACATGCGTTCAGCGTGTAAGTTCACACAGAACCTGATATAGGCCCGTAACAATCGTTCATAGAACCGTTCCAAGCCGAAGGTATACTCGGTGGCTCGGTTCCGGATTTGAGCCACACGCAAACCAGATGGCGGCAGGTGGCCCTGGCCGGGTGGCAGGAAGTCAATCAACAAGAAAAACGCATGTTTACACGGCTACGGCAATCGATTCTTTCCTTATCGCGTCGCCAGAAAATGGCGGTGATGGTCGTTGTTGACCTGATCGTATTGCCGCTGTGCCTGCTGTCTGCCTGCTACCTTCGCCTTGGTGATACCACCCTGGTAGCCCGTTACGGCCTTGCACCACCCATCATCATGGGTCTTGCCACGGTGCCCATTTTTTACGTGTGCGGGCTCTACCACAACGTGGTGCGATACATCGATGCGTCGGCACTCAAGCTGATCGTCATAGGGCTGACGCTCTCGGCCGTGTGCACATTCGCTGCCGTCAGCTTGTTGACCGATGCGGTGCCACCGCGGTCCAGCTTCTTCATCTACTGGCTCATTGCATTTGCTTACGTCATTGTGTCGCGTTACGGGGCGAGGGCCGTGCTGCGCCCCAACCAGGCACGTAGCCGGCGCGAGGTGCCGCGCGTGGCGGTGTATGGTGCGGGCGAGGCGGGGGTGCAGCTAGTGAATGCCATGCGTACCAGCCGCGCCTACTGGCCTGTGTGCTTTTTTGATGATGACCGTTCTCTGCACAGAACCCAGGTGGCCGGCCTGAAGGTGTATGCGCCTTACCAGGCGAAGGAGCTGGTGCAGAAGTGCAACCTGCAGCAAATCATCATTGCCATGCCTTCAGCGTCGCCCCAGCGCAGGCGCGAGATTGTGCACATGTTACAGGGTGCGAGCGCGCTTGTGCGCACCCTGCCACCGCTGGCCGAGCTGGTGGAAGGCAAAGTATCGGATGCTGCCATACGCGACGTACAGGTAGAAGACCTGCTCGGGCGACCACCCGTTCCACCCCGTCAAGACCTGTTTGCACGGTGCGTTTCCGGCAAGGTGGTACTGGTAACCGGGGCGGGCGGTTCCATAGGCAGTGAACTGTGCCGTCAGATTGCAACACAGAAACCCGCGCACATCGTCCTGTTGGATCATTCCGAGTTTGCGCTCTACACCATCGAGCAGGAACTGCGGCAGCGCTTCCCCGAGCTGCGGGTGAGCGGATACCTGGGTACGGTGTGCGACGAGCAACTGTTGAGAATGTTGCTGCGCACACACCATGTGCAGACCATCTACCACGCCGCCGCATACAAGCATGTACCACTGGTTGAGATCAACCCCGCCCAGGGCATCCTCAACAATGTGAAAGGTACATTGGTGGTGGCCCAGGCCGCGGCCGAATTCGGGGTTGAAACCTGTGTGCTCATTTCCACCGACAAGGCGGTGCGGCCAACCAACGTAATGGGCGCCACCAAGCGCTGTGCCGAGCTCATCTTCCAGGCATTCGCCCAGCGCCCGGACATCCATACCGTGTATAGCATGGTACGGTTCGGCAACGTGCTGGGTTCGTCGGGTTCGGTGGTACCACTGTTCAAGGAACAGATCAGGAAAGGTGGCCCGGTTACGGTCACGCATCCGGATGTTACCCGTTACTTCATGCTCATACCCGAGGCTGCCCAGCTAGTCATCCAGGCTGGGGCCATGGCCAAGGGGGGCGAAGTGTTCGTGCTCGACATGGGTGAGCCCGTAAGAATCATGGATCTTGCACGCACCATGATCGAACTTTCAGGTCTCACCGAGAAAACGGCCGAGAACCCCGCCGGGGACATCGAGATACGCATCACGGGCTTGCGGCCGGGGGAAAAGCTGTACGAGGAGTTGTTGATCGGTGG
>ERZ777003.4546-NODE-4546-length-11558-cov-6.765192_pt1 | contig 11558 bp, 9 predicted proteins | sample MGYA00374956_ERZ777003 | MGnify/ENA primary metagenome ERZ777003 (study PRJEB29302, sample SAMN06268252) | bioreactor metagenome | isolation source: Joint BioEnergy Institute, California, USA | place: USA:Joint BioEnergy Institute, California, USA | collected... | reverse complement strand
AGGGATAAGGGACCTCGTTTATTCACCGAAAATAGACAGTCTCCGACGTTCCGTTCCCCCCAAGCCATCCTTTCATCAGCAACGTCCGCTTACCCCACAGCCCTTTTATGCGCGAACGCAGCGGGAATATGCGAGTGAAGAGCAGCTGGTTATTGATACAGCCAAATGCCCGCGACGGTCATCACGGCAGGCAAACGGCTGTCATCCACCGGTACGGGGTCGTAGAAGCCGCCGACGGCCAGATTGAGCACCAGGTAGAACGGCTTGTCGAAGGGCATGCCTGGCCTCAGGGCGCTCTCCGCGTAGCAATGGCCGTCCACCAGCCAACGAATGGATTCGGCGGTCCATTCCAGCCCGTAGTCGTGGAAGCTGTCGATCGCGCCCTCCGGGAGCTCGTAAGGATGCTCGTCGGTCACCTTGCTCTGCCAATCCTTGCCGTAATGCAAGGTGCCAGCCACGATCCGGGGCAGGCGGCCGCGCGCCTCCATGATGTCGATCTCGCCGGATGCCGGCCACGGACCGTAAGCCTGGTCCTGGGGCATCATCCAGATCGCCGGCCACAGACCCTGTCCCACGGGCAGCCTGGCGCGGACGATCAGCTTGCCGTAGCAGAAGGACATGCGATCCTTCGTATCGATGCGCGCCGAGGTATAGGTGAAGCGTCGTCCGTCCTGCTCCACGAGCTCGCGCCGCGCGCACAGATTCAATCCTTCCCTGTCGATGTACAGATTGGCGGAGCTGCCGGTGTAGTATTGCAGTTCGCCATTGCCCCATCCAGGCATGACGGGATGGCCGTCCGCATCCAGCAGGTCGTTGCCGATGCGAATATTCCACGCTCCAAGATCCCCGTTGCCATGGCGGTAGTCCTGGTACCACACGAGTCTGTTCATGCGCCTCACTCCTGTTCGTCGATGATCGTTGTCACAGATTTGCGGTCATCGTTCCATGCAGCTGGATGGCTATGCCGCCGTTCCGCTCGCCGTGTGATCAAGCCTGCTCACCATGTGGTCGGGTGGGTCCCGGCAGCGGCGACCATGTGATCGGATGGATCCGGGCAGCGGCGCCACATGGTCAGTTGCTACTTGCCGCTGTTCCGCTCGCCGGGTGATCCAGACTGCTCACCATGTGGTCGGGTGGGTCCCGGCAGCGGCGCCACAGGTCCGGTTGCTCCTTGCCGTCTCACCACTCGCCGGATGGACCGGCTGCCGCACCCGCGGCCTGATGATCCGTCTGCACGTGTCCTGACTTCTGTCTCCAAGCATACTTCATCCCCCGCGGCGGTCAATATGCACCCAAAATATTGGGATATCGGCGATAATCCTGACCTTTCATCCGGGGCGGCGCATCCCCTACGATGGAATCAAGGAGGCGCACAGTATGTCGAAAACGGGTCGGATCAAGGCGTTTGTGAAGCAATGGCAACTGCAGAGCATGGTGATCCCGGGCATCGTGTGGATGTTCATCTTCTGCTATATCCCGATGTTCTGGCTGATCATCGCCTTTATGGACTACAACATCGCGAAGCCGATGCTGGAGTCGCCGTTCGTTGGCCTGAAGCACTTCGAGGAGTTCCTGGCGGATGAGCGCTTCTGGCGTTCGATCCGCAATACCCTGGGGATGAGCACGATCAAGCTGGTGCTGGGCTTCCCGATCCCGATCCTCTTCGCGCTGCTGCTCAATGAGATTCGCCAGGTGAGGTTCAAGCGCACGGTGCAGACGATCTCTTACCTGCCGCACTTCATCGCCTGGACGATCTTCGGCGGGATCACGCTGAATTGGCTGGGCGAAGGGGGAGTGGTCAACCAGCTGATGATGGGGCTGGGGCTGCAGGATCGGGAGATTCTGTACATCAGCGATCCGAAATATTTCTGGTGGATCGTCTATTTCTCCGATACGCTCAAGGAGACGGGCTGGAGCGCGATCATCTACATCGCGGCGATATCGGGCATTGACCCGGCCCTGTATGAAGCGGCGGAGATCGACGGAGCCAGCCGATGGCAGCGGATGTGGCACATCACGATCCAGGGCATCCGGCCGACGATCGCGATCCTGTTCATCCTGGCCGTCAGCGGTCTCCTGGGCAGCAACTTCGATCAGATCTTCATGCTGAAGAACAACATGAATCTCAAGATGGCGGAGAGCCTGGACCTGTACATCTACAACATGGGGTTGGTATCAGGCAGGCATTCATTCTCAACTGCGGTTCTGTTCGCCAGGTCGATCGTGGCGCTCGCGCTGCTGCTGCTCGCGAATCAGGCCTCCAAACGATTGACGGGCGAAGGCATATTCTGAAGCGGAACGGAGAGAAGGTGATCCCTATCGTCAGGAAGATGCGTCGTTATGGATTATTTGAGATTTGCAATACCCTGCTGATGCTGGCGGTTTGCTTCGTCACCCTGTATCCGATGTGGTTCGTCTTCGTCAACTCGCTGAACTCGCCGGAGCAGGCCCTGCTGGGTACGACGAACTGGCTGCCCAAGGAGTGGTCTCTGGCCAGCTACCGGGTCGTCTTCGACGACAGGAACCTGATGAACGGCTTCTTCATCAGCACGATGCGGACGCTCATCGGCACGTCGACCCATGTGCTGTTTACGGCGATCGTCGCCTACGGCATGAACAAGACCCATCTGATCGGCCGCAAGGTCTACATGAAGATCGCGCTGATCACGATGCTGTTCTCCGGCGGACTCATCCCGACCTTCCTGCTGATGGTGAAGCTGGGGCTGTACAATCATTTTCTTGTGTTCATCATTCCGGGCTTGTACACGTTCTTCAACATGGTCATCTTCATGAGCTTCTTCCGCACGATCCCGGATAACCTCGAGGAAGCGGCCAGGGTGGACGGCGCATCGGACTATGGCGTCCTGTTCCGCATCGTCCTGCCCAACAGCAAGGCGGTGCTCGCGACCATCTCCCTGTTCTCTGCGGTGTACCACTGGAACGACTACTACCAGGGCGTGATCTATATCCGCTCGCAGGAGCTGCTGCCGCTGCAGACCATCCTGTACAAGATCATCGCCGAGAACTCGATGACGTTCATGCAGCAACAGGCGATGGAGCAGTTCGGCGCGCGCCTGCCGAGCAATTCGATCAAGTTCGCCTCGATGATGGTGGCGACGCTCCCCATCCTGCTGGTGTATCCGTTCATCCAGCGCTATCTGGTGAAGGGCGTCATGATCGGCGCGATCAAGGGTTAGTCGCATATGCTTCACGGGTACGCCCGGAAGCGTATGAGGACATATCCACATATTAAGCAATGGAGAAAGGAATGGTCTTATGATCAATGGCAAACGCTTGCAGAAAGGCCTGGCGATCCTCTTCTCGCTCATCCTGGTCTTCGGCCTTGCTGCCTGCATGTCCAAAGAGTCCAAGGATACGCCTCCTGCCAGCTCCAATTCAAATGCCAACTCCGGCAACCAAAGGAACAACGGGGGGACAGACTTAACCGGCGGGGGAGGGACGATGAATGCGGATGAGCCGGCGTGGAAGCTGGATACGAGTCCGGTGGAGCTCACCTGGTTCGTCGGAGCCTCCTGGTACGGCCATACCTAGGGAGACAATCTCGCCTCCCAGTATGTGACCGAGAAAACGGGCGTGCAGGTGAAGCTGGAGGTGCCGAGCGGCGATGCCAATGAATACATCACGCTGGCGATGACGACCGGCCAGCTGCCGGACATCATCACGCTCGGTTCCTGGGAGAATGCGGTGAAGAAGCTGTGGGAGGGCGGCCATGTGTATGCGCTGAACGAGCTGGCCGAGCAGTATGATCCGTATTTCTTCAAGGTGGCCGGAGACGGGACGCTGAAGTGGTATCGTCAGCCGGATGGCAACACCTATGCGATCCCGAACGATTCCTACAGCCCGAACCTCATGCGGGAGACGGGGATGACCGCGGCGAACCAGACGTTCCTCGTGCGCAAGGACCTGTATGAGGATATGGGGCGTCCGGACCTGACGACGCCGGAGGGCTTCCTGAACGCGCTGCAGCTGCTGAAGGAACGATATTCCACTTACAAAGGTCAGCCGATGAGCCCGTTCTTCGCCCAGGGCAACGTGCAATACGGCATGACGGAGTATCTGCAGAATCTGCTCGCTGTGCCGCATGAGAAAGACGGCAAGGTCTATGACCGCATCACCGATCCGGATTACGTCACCTGGCTGAAGACGTTCCGCACCGCCTACGAGCGAGGGCTGATCAATGTCGATTTCCTCGTCGATTCCGACACACAGGTCGAAGAGAAAACGAACAATGCCCGCTACTTCATGATGATCCGCGAATGGACGGGGATGACCGCGGTGAACCCGATGCTCGCCGCCAGCGAGAATCCCGATTCGTACTACATCGCGGTCGACGGTCCGCGGAACAGCCGGGGCGAACAGGCCAAGCTGTTCCCTGGCAACATGGATGGCTGGATGGTCACGATGGTGAGCAAATCCACCAGGCACCCCGACCGGGCGATCCGCTTCCTGACCTATCTGGTCAGCGAGGAAGGGCAGCGCGACCTGTTCCTGGGCAAGGAGGGCGAGACCTGGGAGATGGTGAACGGCAAGCCGCAGCTGAAGCCGGAGATGGTGCAGCTGCTGGAGACCGACATCGAGAAGCTGGAGAAGCAATACGGCATCGTGGACACGTACTGGATGCTGCGCAATCCGGTCATCGTCAACCAGTGGCGTCCGGAGAAGCCTGCCGTCATCAAGCAGATGGAGGACTTCGCGAACAGGCAGGCGGACATCGACGGCGCCATCTACAAGAACCTCGATCCGACGGGAGAGTCGGATGCGGCCGTCGCCTGGCTGCGCATCTCCCAGAACTGGCTGGAGGTCATGCCGGAGCTGATCACGGCGAAGGATGAAGCGACCTTCGACAAGATCTTCCAGGATTTCCTCGACCGGCGCGAAGCCTATGGCTTCCAGAAGGTCATGGAGCACCGCCAGGCTGAACTGGATGCGCGCAAGGCCAAGATGGGGCAATAAGGGACGTCAGTGAACTGTTCTATACCGGCCATCTGTACAGGTGGCCGGTATGCCTGCTGTTATGGAATGAGAGACGCGCTGGCCGTGGGGGCCGCAGCATATCCCGCCGCTGGCTGGATATGGTATATTACAGTCATAAGGGGGGCATTGCCATGGGGAAGCTGCTGAGGGCTTGCAGAACATTGTACCGCCGGTCACCGATCTCGCAAAAGTTGTTTATGGCCTTCAGCCTGATGATCGTGATTCCCGGCATCCTCGTGTCCTTCCTGTTCATTCGCCTCCAGGAGACGCAGGTCTACAAGGAAGCGATGTCCTCGGCCGCAAGCCACGTCACCCGCCTGAACGAGCAGATACGCAGCAGGCTGGAGATGATTGAAAGCGTTTCCCGAATGGCCCTGGCCCAGCGCGCGTTCGTCGATTTCATCCATTCCGACATGCGCGAGGATGGTCTGCGGCTGGTCAAGTTTCGGCAGAATGAATTTGAACATATGCACACGATGATCCTGAGCTTCCGGATGATCGAATCGCTCAGCTTCTACGTGGACAATCCCGATCTCTACGAGATCTGGCCCGAGATCTATCACTACGAAAGGTTCGAGCCGCAGGATTACTGGATGACCTTGCGGGAGCAGGGCGGAGTGAGCTTCAGGCTGTTCGCCCTGCAGAACGGCGAGCATACGCTCGGCTATTATCGCCTGGTTCGCATGAGCGGGGCGCAGCAGCCGACGATCATGGAGATTCGCGTGCCGCATCGCGAGCTGTTCAGCGATCTGCTCGCGGACAGCGGGGGAGGTTGGCTCACCGTCGTGATGGATGGCGAAAGCCCGGATCGGGCGATCTATGACGCCGGGCATCCCTTGGTCCGGCAGGCAGGAGACAGCCTCGAGCCCATCCTGGCAGCTGCCCTCTCGCGAATGGATAAACTGCATCAGACCGATGAACCGGTCCAGACCGAGGTGGGGGATCATCTCTATTACGCTGTTTATCGCTATATCGCGCCGCTGGATGCCTATGTCCTGGACATCGCCGCACATCAGACCCTGCTGCAGGGACCGCGCAACATGTATGCGCTCGTCATCGTCGTGACCTGCTGTGTGCTGCTGATGATGCTGCTGCTCGTGTCGCATACGACGCGGCGGATCTTCCGCCGGCTGGACAGCGTCCTCGCCTCGATGCGCAAGGTGAGGAAGGGCGATCTGAACGCGAAGATCCGGATCGGTCTCGAATCTCACGAGACAGGCGATGAGATCGATGAGGTGGCCATCAGCTACAACGACATGCTGGATGAGATCCAGCGGCTGATGACGCAGGTGATCGACAAGCAGTTGGTGGCGAAGAACGCCCAGCTGCATTCCCTGCATTCGCAGATCAACTCCCACTTCCTGTACAATGCGCTGGAGTCCATCCGCATGCTGGCGGAGGTGAAGCGGCAGCCGGAGATCGCGGAGGTGCTGGTCTCACTCGGCTCCCTCATGCGCTACAGCATGAAATGGCAGAGCGACACGGTGCTGCTTCAGGAGGAACTGACGAATATTCGGAATTACATCCGCTTCATGAATTTTATGGATGGTGTGAATCATCGCCTGGACGAGCATATCCCGCAGGATCTGCTGCGCTACACGATCCCGAAGATGTGCATGCAGCCTATCGTCGAGAACGCGGTTCATCATGCCGCGCCGAAGGGCGGCAGCGTCCATATCCGGATAACGGCCCGGGTGGAGGACGACAGCCGGCTGATCATCGAGATCCGCGATGACGGAGCGGGCATCGAGCCGCAGAGGCTCGCCGATCTGCAGGCCGCGCTGGCGGGGGCGGCGGACGCGCCGATCGTCGCCAGCAAGAACGGGCTGGGCCTCGAGAATGTGCACAAGCGGCTGCAGCTTCACTATGGGCCGGACAGCGGCCTGTGGATCGACAGCGTCAGGGGAAGCCATACCTGCGTGACGATACGCTTGCCTTGGACCAATGTCAACCTGGGGGGATGGTAAGATGCTCAATATCTTGATCGTGGACGATCAGAGCCATATCTGTGAAGGCCTGAAGACGATGCTCCGCCAGTTCCCGCTGCCCATCGGCAGCATCCACGAGGCGGCAAGCGGGCTCGAGGCGCTGCGCATCCTGCGCCAGCACAGCATCCAGCTGGTGATCACGGATATCCGGATGCCGGATATGGACGGACTGGAGCTGATGGCGCACACCAGGGAAGAGCGGATCGAGGTCGATTACCTGATCATCAGCGGCTACGGCGAGTTCACCTATGCCCAGCGGGCGATCGAGCTGGGCGCCAAGGGTTATCTGCTCAAGCCGGTGAAGCGCGAGGATCTGCTCGCCTCGGTCGAGCATGTTATGCAGGAGATGTTGACGCGCCGCGAGCTCCTGAGGAGCATGCAGGATAAGTCGCGTCGGGCGGAGGATGCCGAACGGAAGGAATTGCGCCTGTTTATGAAGGGAGAGGCAGCCAACGAGGAGTGGATCGAGGAGGTCGAGCCGCTTCATGGGCAGCTGTGGAGCCATTATCGCCTGGTCATGCTGCGTGAGGAGCGATGGATCAACCAGCCGGGAGCGCCGAATGTCCACGGCATGGAATCGATCGCTTATCGCGTCTATGGCGGTCACAGATGCCTGTGCCTGCAGCGGCACCCGCATCTCATCCTGGCTTGCGCCGCGGACCTGCCGCCGGAGTCGCTGTCTGCGGCGCTGCAGAACGAGCAGTTCAGGGTGATGACGATCATGACCGATCCGGTGCGGGCCTAAGGCAATTGCCGGAAGCCTACAGGCGGCTCCAGGAGCTGCACCGTCACAGCTATCTGTTCCCGGAGCAGCGCCTGCTCCTGCCTTCGCATGTCGAGGGACTTGAGCAACACTGGCAGTTGCCCTATGAGGATATCTATGCCCTGTTCCAGCTCATGGGTACGGACAACAGCGGGCTGATCACGGAGAAAATCTCGAAGATCTTCCAGAAGAAGGTGCTGCAGCGGTACAATATCCACTATACCGTCCACCTGTGCGGCGCTCTGGTCGAGATGATCGATGAATATGAGCGGGTGATCCGCCCTTATCTCGGGGAAGAGGCGATCGATACCGATTGCCTGAGGAATCTGTTCGACTACCCCGGCATGCGCGAGTACATCCAGGCATTGCAGCAGCAGCTGCTCCGGCTGAACCAGCATTACTACGAACTGAAGTGCAGCTACCGCAACAGCCAGGACCTGAATGAGGCGATCCGGTATATTCATGCCAATTATCACAAGCCGCTGGATCTGGCGATGGTGTCCAACCATGTGTCGCTCAATTATGCGTATTTCTCCAATCTGTTCAAGAAAAATGTCGGGAAGAGCTTCGCCGAATATCTGCGCGATGTGCGCCTGGACAAAGCCCGCAAGCTGCTGGTGGATACCGATTACAAGGTGGCGGACATCGCGGCGATGGTCGGATATGAGAACTACAAGAGCTTCACCCGGGTGTTCCGCGAGGTGATGCGCATGCAACCCACGGAGTACCGTCAGCGCATGCGGCGGATGGGCGCCGGGAAGGGAAGCGCGTCGAACAGCTCCGCACTGTAGATGGATCGATGGATGGCCCATCAGCAGTGGTCAGCATCCAACGGTAACGGACACCAGGGACACGATGGGGCATGTTTGCGAGCCTGTCCATTTCTGACGGACGACACAGACCTGATGGGAGGTAAAACGCCTGATCGCATCGAAAAAAGATCAATAGCGTCTCTCCTGTCCGTAAGACCAGCCAACGGCCTCATCTGATTCGTCAGTGTCGCTGGAGTCCGTCAGACAGATGGTTCAGCATCCATCATCCCGGGCACTCCATGGGAGCGCTCGCGGCAAACGGCTGAGGGACGACATGACGCCAAGGGAGCTGTCTGTCATCATGCAATATATGCAGGTTGTGGAAGGAAGCTTCGTGCGGAGACTGAACCGGTTCGTCGCGGAGGTGGAGCTCGAAGGCCGGCGCGAGATGGTACACGTCAGGAATACGGGCAGGCTGGAGGAACTGCTCGTGCCGGGAGCCAGGGCGTTCCTGGTGACGTCCGGCCATGAAGCGCGGAAGTACAAGCATTCCCTCATCGCCGTGGAGAAGGAGGGCATGATCGTCAACATCGATTCCCAGGCGCCCAACGCGATCGTCCATGAGGCGATGCTCGCCGGCCAGCTTCAGGAGTTGGGACGCATCCACACCGTGCAGCGGGAGGTGACCTGGGGCAATTCCCGATTCGATCTGTATTACGAAGGGAATGGCCGCAGAGGATATATGGAGGTCAAAGGGGTGACGCTGATTAAGGACGGCATCGCCATGTTCCCCGACGCTCCGACCATAAGAGGCCGCAAGCATGTGCTGGAGCTGGCCGAGGCCGTGCGGGCAGGCTACGAAGGCGTCGTCCTGTTCCTCGTCCAGATGAGAGGTGCGCATTGCTTCGCGCCCCATGCGAGCATGGACCCGCCTTTCGCCGAAGCGCTGAGAGAAGCGGCTGCGGCAGGGGTGCGCGTATGGGCCTATGATGCGGTTGTGACCACGTGCGGCATCGCCTTCGGTGAGCCGCTTGAGGTCAAGCTCTGACCGTCATACCTTGAATGAAATAACAAGCCGACTTCCGCCATGCGAGCTGAAGTCGGCTTGTTGCCATATGATCACTTGCCAGCCGCCAACCATCTAGATCGCCAGTTCTTCCGCTGACAGCATCACGTGCTGTTGCGAGGCCGGCCGCTGCTCATGCGAGCTGCTGGTCGCCTTCCTCAAAGCATCGGTCAGATCGTGGCAGTGATGAATCCCTTCGCGATTGCCAAGCCCCGACTTGATCAACGTCTCAAGAGGCTGCGCCTGCGCGCCGATGAGGTAGACGGAACCGCCGTAGCGCAGCACGTGCAGGATCACTTCGGACAGGTAGGCGACCCCCGTCGTATCCATATACAGAACTTTGGTCATGTTCAGCATGACGAACTTCGGTTTGTCCGCCAGGGCGGCGATCATCCGCCGTTCCATGCGGCGGGCGGCTCCGAAGAACAGCACGCCTTTCATGTTGCAGACGAGAACCGCGTTGCGGCGCAGGTCGGATGCGGGATGGAAGCTGATGTCGAGTCGGCTCATCTTGTTGATGAAGTGGACAAATGCAAGCGCCATGCCCACGCCCACACCGGTGGTCAGATCGACGAGCACCGTGGCCAGGAACGTCACCACCAGCACCACGGATTCGCCGGATCTCCAACGCAGCATGTAGATGAATCTCTTGCGCTCGCTCATGTTCCAGGCCACGACCATCAGGATCGGCGCCAGACTGGCGAGCGGGATGTGCGAAGCGAGCGGCGCCAGCACCACCATGATCAGCAGCACGACGAGGCCGTGGATCACGCCTGACAGCCGGCTGGTCGCGCCGCTGCGGATGTTCGTCGCCGTGCGTGCGATCGCGCCGGTTGCGGGGATGCCGCCGAACAGCGGCGCGGCGATATTGGCGACGCCTTGCCCGATCAATTCGCGATTGCTGTGATGCCGATCGCCGGTCATGCTGTCCGCCACCGTCGCGGACAGCAGCGATTCGATGCCGCCGAGAGCGGCGATCAGCAATGCCGGAACCAGCATAAGCTGCACCGTATCAAGGCTGAGATCGGGCAGCTTCGGCACGGGCAGGGAAGCGGTGAGCTGGCCGTAAGCGGAGCCGATCGTCCTCACCTGGCCCGGATAGAGCAGGTAGGCGGCGAGCGACGAGACCACCAGCCCGGCGAGCGGGCCTGGAATCTTCGGCAGCCATCTGGACGTCATGAGCTGGATGGTCAGACCCAGCACGGCGGTGATCACGGCGTATACATTCACCGTATCCAGGTGACGGATGAGTTCTCCCATATTGTCCAGGAACTCCGGATGACTCTTCACACCGGTGAGGCCCAGGAAGTTGGCGATCTGGCCGGTGAAGATGATCATCGCGATCCCGGCCGTGAAGCCGATCACCACGGGGCGCGGAACGTAGTCGATGAGCGAACCCAGCTTCAGCAGCCCCATCAGCACGAGGAAGCAACCCGCGAGGAAACCGGCCACGAGCAGGTTGTCAAAGCCGTATATGGTGACGATGCTGAGCAGAAGGGGGACGAAGGCTCCGGTCGGACCCCCGATCTGGAAGCGGGAACCGCCAAGCAGAGAGATGAGGATCCCTGCGACGATCGCCGTGTACAGTCCGTTTTCCGGTTCGACGCCCGATGCTATGGCGAAGGCCATGGCCAGAGGCAGCGCAACGAGACCGACGATCAGGCCTGCGGTCAGATCCCGTTGGAAGTGCTTGAGCGAATAGTCGCCGAATCGCTTCTTGAACATACAACCATCATGCCCCTTTGATCTATTAGTAAACGAACATAAAAATAATCCTGTTTCCGGGCATTTCAAAACCGGGAGTGGACCAGGATTCTCGTTGCTCGAACTATATTCAAATATTCAGATATACGAATATTAACTATAGATGAAGTTCAGAAATTCGTCAAACCTGTTCAGATGTGATTTTGGTCGAGTATGTGGAGATATTCGATCGAATTCCGGAGATAATCGCCCTCGATATTATGGAATCATGATCATGCCCTGCTTATCAT
>ERZ777003.4544-NODE-4544-length-11559-cov-12.709492_pt1 | contig 11559 bp, 7 predicted proteins | sample MGYA00374956_ERZ777003 | MGnify/ENA primary metagenome ERZ777003 (study PRJEB29302, sample SAMN06268252) | bioreactor metagenome | isolation source: Joint BioEnergy Institute, California, USA | place: USA:Joint BioEnergy Institute, California, USA | collected... | reverse complement strand
GTGCTATGCGATACCCGGCCGCTGCCGCGATCCGCTTTCCAACGCTGCCTGCCAGTCGAAGCGTCGAGCGCCAGCAGGTAAGACACCGGGCGGTGATCACAGAGCAGAATGAGCAGATCGTTATAGAGGGCAGGAGAACTGCCGTGCCCCCACTGGTTCAGGAAGGAGCCGTACTCTTCGCCGAGATGCCGCTTCCAGATCTCGCGGCCGTTCATGTCCAGTGCAACCAGCTGGCCGTTTCCAAACCATGCATAGATACGTTTCCGGTCCGAAACCGGAGTCGGAGTCGCCAGGTTGTGCTTCTCATGAACGTCCGGGCGCTCGCCGGACGCCACCGTCTTGTACTGCCAGACCCGCTTGCCATCCGAGGAGCGGAACGCTTCGACAACCAGATAGACTCTGCCGTCCGGACTCTCGGCGTGGCTGATTGCGTTTTCACGCTGGGCCAAGGCCCGATCATCGCGCGTCAGCCTTGGATCGTTCCCGCTGGCTGTCGCGTAGGTTCCCAGCTGTGAGGTGACGATAACCAGGTCCCCGACAACGATTGGCGAAGAAGTTCCCGTCCCGGCAAGAAGAGCTTTCCAGGCGATGTTCTTCTCCGGTCCCCAATGCGTCGGCAAGCCAGTTTCCGTGGAGACTCCCTGACTCTCCGGCCCTCGCCACTGCGGCCAGTCTGCGGCGGATACGGGCAGCATCCAGAGCAGAAGCGAGCCTATTCCCAGCCCGGGCATTCTCATGCTGCACAGTATATGCGCGCGCGATGACCGTGGCGATACTCCCGCGAACGCTGACTAACAACGCTCGCACAGTCCCCCAGCGGAAATGCTGCCTGCGCGCCAGCGTCCGTATTCAACTGGGCGAAGCCAGGCGACGGGCCGAAACATCCGGGGCGATTCCTGTTTTACGAGCAATCCGCAGCAGTACGGTATAATTGAGAGTTTTGGTTGCAGATAAGGATTTTCGGAAACTTCGGACATGAGCAATGTGATCGTGCTGGGCGCGCAATGGGGTGATGAAGGAAAGGGCAAGATCGTCGACCTTTTCTCGGATCGCTTCGACATTGTCGCGAGATATCAGGGTGGACATAATGCAGGCCACACTGTCCAGGTTGGGGATAAGAAGTTCATCCTCAAGCTGATTCCCAGCGGAATCTTACGTCCCGGCGTTCGAGCCGTCATCGGAAATGGCGTCGTTGTTGATCCAGCAGCCCTCGTGGAAGAGATGGACATGCTGGAGAAGATGGGCATCGATGTGAAGAGCCAGCTCTCGATCAGCAACCGCGCGCATGTCATCTTCCCGTTTCACCGGGTTCTCGAAAACATCTCCGAAAACCGGAAGGATCGGGAAGCGATCGGCACGACATCCCGCGGGATCGGTCCCTGCTACGAAGATAAGGTCGGACGCCGCGGCATTCGCATCGCCGAATTGCTCGACGAGCCCACATTCCGTACGCTCTACCGCTACATTGCCGAGGACAAACAGACGCTGGCCCGCGCATTTGGCATTGAATCGGAGATCGACTTCGCGGGCATTTGCCAGCAATATCGTGCGCTCGCCGACCGGCTGCGCCCGATGGTCTGCGATACCGCCAAGCTCCTGAACGACGCGATCTCGGCCGGCAAGAGAGTCCTGTTTGAAGGCGCGCAGGGGACGATGCTCGACATTGACCACGGAACCTATCCTTTCGTCACGTCCTCAAGCGCGGCAGCCGGAGGAGCGTGCACAGGCACCGGGGTACCGCCGACGCGAATCGACGGCATCGTAGGGGTCTCGAAGGCGTACATTACCCGAGTTGGCGGCGGGCCCTTCCCCTCGGAGGCGCACGGCGCGGCGGGCGATGCCATCCGGAGGGCCGGAAACGAGTTCGGATCCGTAACCGGACGGCCCAGGCGCTGCGGCTGGTTCGACGTTCCCCTGCTGCGCTACACGGCAACTGTCAACGGCTTCGACTCGCTCATCATCACGAAGCTCGATGTTCTCGACGAGCTGAGCGATATTCCCGTTTGCGTGCGCTACAAGATTGGCGGCGTGGAAACGGATGAGATGCCTGCGACCCGAGCTGCAATGGAATCGATGGAGGCCGTGTACGAAACGCTTCCCGGCTGGCGCAAGCCAACGAAAGGCACGACGCGTTATGAAGACCTGCCTGACGAAGCCAAGCGGTACGTGGACTTCCTAGAAAGCCGCTCGCAGGTCGAGGTCGGTTGCGTTTCGACCGGTCCCGAGCGCAGCCAGACAATTGTACGCGCTGGCTCCAAACTCGAGAAGCTCTTCGGCTAACAGAAACCGGGCAGACCTGCAGGTGAGGTAAGTCTGCCCGGCCCAGGGAATCGTCCCTCGCGGAAGCCTGTCAAAGCCTACCGCCGCCTCGTAACGTGCAGAGTACGCCAGGCGCGGTTGCCCGCCGCATCGGAGGCGCGGATTGTTATCACATTCGTGCCCACAACGAGGGGAACTTCGATCGGACCCCAGAACTGTGTGCCTTCGGCTACGCCCGATGCGCCCGTTGATACGGACCATGAAACCTCGGTCACGCCGGTGTCATCCCGAGCCAGTCCGCGGATTGAAATCGTAGCCGCCGAAGTAGCCACGTTCGTGGCTCCAGGAGAGGTGATGATAAGCGTCGGGGCCGTAGTATCGAGCTGACCGGGCGCATACTCGACGGACAGAGATCGCGAAGCCGATGTTCCCACCAGAGACCAGGCGGTCACTGTCAAGACGTTTATGCCCGGCTGCAGCGTGATCGTCGCGCTCCATTCCGCCTTTCCTGTAGCTTCCCCGGACCCTCCTCGCGAATTCTCCCATCGGACACGAGAGATGCCGGCGGGATGGAAAGCGGAGCCCTTCAGTTGGATGGTAGCCCCGGCTGTACGGAACGTCCCGCCCGAGTGTCCATAAATCTGAATCGATGGCGGCTGCGGCGGGGGCGGCGGCGTCTCCTTCGCTTCCCGGTTCACGGTTAGAGTCTGCGAGGCGATCCCGCCTTTTTGATCCAGAGCAGTGATTGTCAAGCGGTTCTCGCCAAGCTGAAGCGGCACCGCGTCGAAGCTCCACTCGCGGGCGCCCGTACCAGGGGGAACGTCGATGAACCCGGAGCCCAGCCGGTCGCTGACCCAGGAGACGCGGACGATCCCTGATCCTCCGGAGACAACGCCGGATACCGGAATATAGGAACTGCGCGTAGCCGTGGAAGACCCTGCAGGCTGCGTCACGTTTAGTTCAAGGGGCTCGGGCTCGTCCTGCGGCTGTTCCTTGGGTTCCTCTTCCGGTTCCTCGTCGCCGGGTTCCACTTCGCGAACCGCGTACAGATCCTGGATGGCTGCAATGTCTTCCGGCGTCAGTACCGCACCCTCCCGGTAAAACGGGTACATCACGCTGCCCGGCGTATCCGCGTGCCCGAGGCCGAGCGCATGCCCGATCTCGTGCAGCGCAACAGTGAAGAGATCGACGTTCGCTCCGATGTTCCAGTCTTCGTCACCGTCGAAGTGCATGTCGCCGGCAATCGGTTCAGGATTGGGCGGGGCCGGATAGAAGGTATGCGCCAGGACTCCGCCAACGCCGTCGAATGGATAGTCATCGCCGTGATTGCGAGGGCCAAACAGGATGTCCACAGCCCCGCCTGACTTAGGTTTCTCCCTCTCCACAAAGCGAATCTGCACATGCCGCGCCCACTCCGCGAAAGCCCGCAGCACTTCCGACCGTACGTCCGCCCCCGGCAGCTTTTCGGTCAGCGCCACGAAATGGTAGCCGATGTCGACCGCACTTCTTCCAGGTCCATCCCAGCCTTCGCCAATGCGGGCAACGTACTGCCCTATTGTGCCCGCATCCGTGATCGCGCCGAGACAAACGCGCGCGGGAACGCCCAGACGAAGCTCGTTCGATGCGGGATAGATGTAGGCCACCTCGTCCCATTCCGATAACTCCCAAATCTGCTGCGGGTCCGCTTGCACTAATAGCTGGTAGGGCTGCAAGTCCGGGTTCTCGATCAGGCGCAATCTCAAGCGCGAAGCCAAGGCTCTGACATCCCCAACTTCCACATCGCGGTGAAAGTCAACCACGACGCTCATCTCGCTCAAGTACTGAAGCTGCGGGCTGATCTTATCGGCTGGCCGCAGCCGTCCTACCCAAATCGCGCCCAGCTCTTCCACCCGAAAGTCATCAGGCACGGACACGAGGACAGCATTCTCCGGAACGAAATCGACCACGCGCGCGCCGCGCAGGGAGAGCTCCAGGAGCCGGTCCGGGCTTAGCGGAGACGGGAATTGAATAATGAGATGAGAGCGATTCCCCAAGCGCCGCAATCCTGCCGCCAGGCTCTCGCTTCGTCCCTCTCGAATGTCAGTTTTCTTCGGACTGAACCGCCCGGACTTTAAATGCAGAACTTGCGCCGCCAGATCCCAACAGGAAACCGCAATCAGCGGAAGGACCAGTGCAAGGATGCGTCGCATACCGGGCTTATCGCGCCGGCGCGAGAGATCTAGGACGAAAGAGACACTTAGATGCGTAGGGAAACGTGTGTATGCGCAGACTCTTGAGGATTACGCGTCTCGCCGCAGCAGCTCTCCTCCTGGCCTTCGGCGCATGGGGCCGTGCCCGGGCGGCATCCTACGATGTCGTTACTGTTGCCGGCGGGTTCCGAAGCAATGGAGTCCCGGCGATGAACGCTCCGCTCGCACTCTTGAACGGGATCGCAGCGGACTATCACGGCAATCTCATCCTCGCGGACACCGGAGATCACCGCATCCTCCGCCTGCTGCCCTCCGGCATCATCGAGACTCTGGCTGGCGATGGCGTGCCGGGATTTTCCGGAGACGGAGGTCCGGCGGCGGAAGCTCGCATCAATTCCCCCTACGGCGTCGCAGTCGATCGAAGCGGAAATATCTACTTTGCGGATCTCGAGAACAAGCGCGTACGCAGGATCGATCCGGACGGCATCATCACGACGGTCGCAGGAGGGGGGGACCGCACACCCGAAGAGGCTGGCATTCCCGCAGTGGATGCCCGTCTTGAAAGCCCTCGAAACGTGGCCGTGGACGTTGACGGCAACTTATACATCTCGGATTTTTACGCGCACCGCGTTTACTTTGTCTCGCGCTCTGGGACGATCCTCCCGATCGCCGGAACCGGCACGCCGGGGTGGTTTGGAGAAGGAGGTCCGGCAAGGCAGGCGCAGCTTTCTTTTCCCGCCGGACTCGCGCTCGATGCTTCTGGAGCGCTGTATATCGCCGATAGCGGCAACCGGGCCATCCGCAAGCTCAGCCACGGATTGCTGACGACCGTCAGGGCAGGATTTCTTGTGTTCTCGCTGCACCTGCCGACTGGCGTGGCCCTGGATGGCAGGGGCGGCCTTATCGTCGCCGATGGCGAGGATCCCGCGGTGCTGCCTGAAGGCTCCGGCATCCGCGCAGTCGCCGGAAAGGATGTCGTGATGTCTCCCTCAGGGGCAGTTTTCGTTGCAGGTGGTCCGTATGTGAACCAGCTTCTCCCGGATGGAAACCAGCAAAGGATCGCCGGATCGGGCACCTTTGGCTTTCACGGCGACGGCGGCCCAGCGACCGACGCGCAGTTAGGGATGCCCTCGGCAGTAGCGCCGGATGGCGCGGGCGGCTTCTACATCGCAGACGAGCGAAGCCATCGCGTGCGGTACGTGAACTCGGGAGGTGTGATCTCAACCGCAGCCGGGACAGGCGCGCCCGAAGCCGGTAGCGAAGGAGGATTTGCGACCCTTTCGACGCTGAATGCGCCGCGAGGGCTGGCCGTGGATCGCGAAGGCAACCTCTATATCTCCGATACTTTGAATCATCGCATTCGCAAAGTAGATCGAGCCGGCATGATCTCTACAGTAGTGGAGAAGCTCGAAGAGCCGCACGGAATCGCGTTGGATTCGGAGGGCAGTCTCTATATCGCGGAGAAGGGCTCCGATAGAGTCATCAGGCGGACGAGCTCCGGCCGGCTGGAAACCGTGGCGGTCGTGGAATCACCGCGCAGTGTCGCTGTCGATGGCGACGGAACGCTCTATGTTTCCGGACACTCCGGCATCTACCGCGTCACGCCATCGTTCGGCGTCGAAAGGATCAGCCCGCTCGCGGATGTCCCTGCCGTTGCGGCATCGGCTTCCGGCGAATTGTGGGTGGCGGATGCAGCCAACCGAAGAGTCGGCATTCTGCAGCCCAGCGGCGAAGTCGAGCCCGTAATGACGGATATAAGCGCCACATGCCTCGCAGCCGAGGAGAGCGGAGCAATGCTGGTGTGCGACAGCACAGGCCGCATCTTGCGCTTGACTCCCGGGAGTGACGTTGAGCGCGCCAGCGTGCTCCACGCCGCAAGCAGGCAGCCAGGGCCGGTCGCTCCAGGCGAGCTTGTCTTCATCGAACCCGCCGGGGATGAAGTACGCTTTGATGGCCAGACAGCTCAGATTTTGTCGAAGGAGACTGGACTCGTCGAAGTGCCCCCCGCACTAGCGCCGGGACCCGAAGCAACCCTCGAGGTACTAAGCGAGGGCCGGCTGATCGCAACCGCGACACTGGAAGTGCGCGAAGCCGTGCCCGCCCTGTTCGGCGCCGGCAGCGAGGTGGCTGCCGTCAACGAAGATCAATCGATCAATGCGACAGACAACCCGGCACCGCGCGGAAGCATTGTCAGTGTCTTTGCTACAGGCACGGGCAACGTGGACCGCCTTCCCATTACGCTCCTGATTGGCGGGTTGGAATCGGAAATCCTCTATGCCGGACCCGCCCCCGGCCTGATTGGCATGACCCAGGTGAACGCTCGCGTTCCGGGCGGATTCCTGCCATCCGGGCGTGTCAGCATCAAGCTTCTTGCGGGTCCCTATGCGAGCCCGGATGGCATGACGATCGCTGTCCGCTGATCAGATCATGTACGCGCCCCCGTTCACTTCGATCGTCTGCCCGTGAATGTTTCGGGACGCGTCGGAGCAGAGGAAGAGAATGACGTCGGATACGTCTTCGTTGGTCGATAGACGGCCCTCGGGCGTTGATCGGACCACGTTCTCAAGCATCTCCCGGGTGGAAAACTGTTCGTGGAAGTGATTGTCCACAGTGCCCGGGCTGACGGCATTTACGCGAATTCCGTGCGGCGCCAGCTCCTTCGCAAGCCCCTTGGTCATCGCGGAGACCGCAGCTTTCGCCGCTGCGTAGAGAGTCGCGCCCGGACCGCCGCCATTCCGCGCGGCGATGGAACTGACGTTCACGATAACTCCCTTCTTTCGCGCTACCATGTGAGCCGCCGCTGCCTGGGTAATAAACCACAAACTCTTGGCGTTCAGGTTTAAGACCTGATCGAATAGCTCCTCGGTCGACTCGGCCAGCCTAGCCCTCCGGATCAGCGATCCGGCGTTATTGATGAGGATATCGATCTCGGCGGCGGTTTTCCCAAGCTCGCTAATAAAGCTCCGAATTCCGTCAGAAGAAGTGAGGTCGGCGGCGATGATATCGGCGCGCGCTCCGGCACGGCAGACTGCGTCCGCGGTCTGCTCCGCGCCTTCCCTATATTGACCGTAATGAATCACGACGCGGGCAACACCTTGACGTGCAAGAGCAACTGCGGAAGCTGCGCCGATTCCGCGGGACGCACCTGTGACCAAAGCCGTCGCACCCTTCAACTCTTGTAACATTCGTTATCTCCTCTTCCCTTATCTCCAGCTTTCGGCAAAGCCTGACTGTTTCTGCCAGATCCTATCGTAAGTTTTGTTTGTTGATTCTTCACGCTACACCGCCTTCCTTTCATCAGAGCCGACCGTTTTTGGTAGACTCTGCCGGAGGAGATATCGGTATGAACAACCGCAGGACGTTCCTCATGAGCGCCGGGGGACTGGTGCTGAGCCACGCTGCCGGCAAGAGCGCCAACGACAAGATTCGCGTCGCGGTCCTGGGCGTGCACGGACGCGGCAAAGATCACATCAAAGGATTTCAGAGCCAGCGGGATGCGGAAGTCGCCTTGCTTTGCGATCCCGACCAAGCCGTTCTCGCCGAGCGTGCCTCGGAGTTTGAGGCGAGGTACGGCCGGAAGCCATTGACGGAAACCGACCTGCGGCGAGTCTTCGAGCGGAAGGACATCGACGCGGTCAGTATTGCGACTCCTAATCACTGGCATTCTCTGGCTGCGATCTGGGCCTGCCAGGCCGGCAAGGACGTCTACGTCGAGAAGCCGGCATCGCACAACATCTTTGAAGGACGCAAGCTGGTAGAGGCAGCGCACAAGTACAAGAGAATCGTGCAGCATGGAGTGCAGCTCCGCAGCTCGGAGGCATTGCGGGAAGCAGTGGAGCTGCTGAACAAGGGCGTCATCGGCAAGGTCTACATGGCACGAGGGCTGGTCTACCGGTGGCGGCCTTCGATCGGACACAAAGAGCCCGAGCCCGTGCCGTCCACGCTTGACTATAACCTCTGGCTCGGACCGGCGCAGGAGCGTCCTTTTTCCCGCCGTTATGTGCACTACAACTGGCACTGGCACTGGGACTTCGGCAACGGGGACGTCGGCAACCAGGGCATTCATGAGACGGACATGTGCATGTGGGGTCTCGGTGTCGGCTTGCCAAAGCGGATCACGGCAATGGGCGACAAGTTTCTCTTCGACGATGACAAGGAAACGCCCGAGGTGCTGACCACTCTCTATCACTACCCTGAAGAGAAGAAGATGATCCAGTTCGAGGTCAGGCACTGGTGCACAAACACGGAAGAGGGCGTCAGCGTCGGCAACATCTTCTACGGATCGGAAGGCTACATGCTGATCCGGAACTACGACGCGTATGAGGTCTATCTGGGCCAGAAACGTGAGAAGGGCCCGGCGCGGAAGGCGGGCGGCGACCACTACGCAAACTTCCTCAAAGCCGTACGCAGCCGCAAGACCTCCGACCAGCACGGTCCCGTCGAGACGGCACACCTGTCCTCGGCCCTCGCCCATCTCGGAAACATTGCGTACCGCCTCAACCGCCAGCTTACATTTGATCCCACGACGGAACGCTTTGTCGGCGACCCTGAAGCCGACAAGATGCTGACGAGGAACTACCGGCGCCCGTTCGTCGTGCCCGAAAAAGTCTAATGCCGCACCAGATCACTGACTGCTGACGATCAAACGATCAGCATGCAGTCGCCGTAGGAGTAGAAGCGGTAGCCCGATTCAACGGCGTGGCGGTAGGCGGCGAGGACAAAATCCTTACCGGCGAAGGCGCAAACCAGCACGAGGAGGCTGGACATTGGCAGGTGGAAGTTGGTGAGCATCGCTCCGACGGCTCGAAACTCGAAGCCAGGATAGATGAAAAGATCTGTCTCGCCGCTGGCGGCCGCCAGTCCCCCGCGCTGCATCAACGTTTCCACGGTCCGCGTGCTGGTAGTGCCTACCGCCACGATCCTCCGGGCTTGGCGCATCCGCGCGGCGTTCTCCTCGGTGACCTGGAACGACTCCTGATGCAGCTTCGCCTCTTCCACTTTTTCGGCATGCAGGGGCTGAAAGGTCCCCAAGCCGACGTGAAGGGTCACAGTCGCAACGTCCGCACCCGCTTTCCGGCACTCGTCCAGAATTTCAGGAGTGAAGTGCAACCCGGCCGTCGGCGCCGCGACTGAGCCGACCTGACGGGCATAAATCGTCTGGTACCGGTCCTGGTCCTGAACAGTATCCGCGCGCCGGATGTAGGGCGGAAGCGGCATGTGCCCGATCGCGCGGAGCCTTTCGAAAATGTCGCCTTCGAGATCGAAGCGGATTGTCCGCTGGCCGAACTCGCCGCGGTTGACGATCTCCGCCTTCAGCCCGTCCTCAAAGCGAATCCGCTCGCCGGTCCTCATCTTTCTGCCGGGACGAACGAGGGCGGTCCAGGTATGCTGGTCCTCGCTGACCGGCCGCAGCAAGAAGACCTCGACCCGGCCGGAGAGGTGCTCCCATCGCTTCGGGTTGTTCTTGCCGATTGGATGGGCGTGCACACCCAACCGGCGTCCAAACAGGCGCGAAGGAAAGACCTTGGAGTCGTTCAGAACCAGGCAGTCACCCGGGCCAAGATACTGCGGGATGTCTCGAAAGACACGATCCTCCCATCGCTGTTCCTTCCGGTGAAGCACGAGCATCCGGGAAGCAGAGCGATCTGCAAGAGGCTCCTGCGCAATCTGATCGGGCGGCAGGTGATAATCAAATTCAGAGAGAAGCATCGAGGGGCTTCTCAGGTAGGATAACAATCTTGGCGAATTCCGTTTTGATCCTCGGCATCGAATCGTCGTGCGATGAGACGGCAGCGGCGGTCGTAGCCGACGGGAAACGAGTCCTGTCATCGGTAGTGGCTTCCCAGTTGGACACCCACGGCAAATACGGCGGCGTGGTGCCGGAACTGGCATCGCGGGAGCATTTGCGGGCGATTGTGCCTGTCGTGCGGTCTGCGTTGGAAGAAGCAGGGCTGAAGCTCCCTGACCTGAGCGCGATTGCCGTAACGAAAGGGCCGGGACTCGTTGGCTCGTTGCTGGTTGGCATCACGTACGCAAAAGCGCTGTGCTTTGTCCACAAGCTGCCATTGATCGCCGTGAATCACATCGAAGGGCACATCCATGCGGTCATCATGGAAGCCGGCGAGGGAGTGGAGTATCCGGCTCTGGCGCTTGTTGTCAGCGGAGGACACACACATCTGTTCGAGGTGCTGGAAGGGTTTCACTACCGGCTGCTTGGGAAGACGCGGGATGACGCGGCCGGCGAAGCGTTCGACAAAGTCGCAAAGCTCCTGGGTTTTGGCTATCCAGGCGGTCCGGTGATCGACAAGCTTGCACCGTATGGAAACCCGCGAGCCGTCCGGTTCACGCCAGCAAAGATGAAAGGAAATCCGCTCGATTTCAGCTTCAGCGGGCTGAAGACGGCCGTCCTGCGATGGACCGAGCAGCGCGATCTCTCTTCGGAGATCGAAGCTCGAAAGGATCTGCTCCGCCGCAATCCCCGCCCAAGCGTAGAGGAATGGCTTGCGGTAACGCCCGGCGAAACTCTGGATTTGCTGGCGTCGTTCCAGCAAACAGTCATCGACGAACTGCTCCGCCGGGCGTGGGCTTCGGCTGAAGAGATCGGAGCGCGATCCATCATCATCTCAGGAGGCGTGGCGTGCAATTCCGGTCTGCGGAGGGAAGCCAACCTGAACGTGCCGGTCTTCTTCCCCTCCTTCGGCTTGTCCACGGACAACGCCGCAATGATCGCGGCGGCAGCGTTCCCGAAGTTTCACCGCGGTCAACACGCAGGCCTCGACTTACGCGCTAACGCAAATTTGACTCTCGCCTGACGCTCTGAATCTAATAACTGCATGGCGTCTCGATCCCTGCTCCTGTTTGTCGTGCTCACGCTCTCTGCCCATGCATCCGTTACCGCGATTCGGGTCACGGAGCGGAGCGACGTGCTGGATGGTAAAAGCTTTGGATCCGCCGGGCCGTATGAACGGATCGTTGCGACCGTCCACTTTGCCGTCGACCCGAAGCTGCCTCAGAACCGCCTCATCCGCGATATCGATCTTGCACCGACAAACGCCAACGGGCTGGTGGAGTTCTCCGCAGACCTATATGTCCTGAAGCCGAGGGATCCGGC
>ERZ777003.4543-NODE-4543-length-11561-cov-5.123762_pt1 | contig 11561 bp, 9 predicted proteins | sample MGYA00374956_ERZ777003 | MGnify/ENA primary metagenome ERZ777003 (study PRJEB29302, sample SAMN06268252) | bioreactor metagenome | isolation source: Joint BioEnergy Institute, California, USA | place: USA:Joint BioEnergy Institute, California, USA | collected... | reverse complement strand
CCGGGCTGCCCGCCAGCGTGAGCGTGGCGTTCATCCGCAGCGGCAACCGCCTCGGCTACGGCGGAGAGGCGTCGGCCCGGGCCGACCTGAGGAGCGAACCCGGGGGGAACACCGCGGTCGCCGTGGACGACCTCGGCGACGAGGCGGTCCGGTGGTACGACGCCACCACGCTGCACGGGTGTGTGGCGGTACGGAAGTCCAACCTCATGATCTCCACCTGCTACGAGTCCAGCACCGATTTCGCGGCCAGTCGGGAGATCTCCGCGGCGGAAGCCATGGAGGGCGCCCTGACCGTGGCCAGGGAGATCGTCGCCGAACTCGAAGCGGAATAGACCCCCAGGGACCGGGCAGGCGCTCTGCGCCGACACCGGTCGTCCCCATCCCCGATCACGCGGATCACCCGCCAGTACTCAGCGAGGAACCTGATGACGCAGCCGCCTCCCAACGGACCGCAACCTCCCTACGGCCAGCCCTACGGGACTCCCCAGCCCTCCTACGGCCAGCAGTTCACCCCCCAGTACGGGGCCGGATACCCGACGCCTCCGCAGCGGAAGAGCAACGGCTGTCTGATCGCCGGCGTGCTCGTGGGCGCGTTCGTGGTCCTGGCCGTGGCGGGGATCATCGTGTTCTTCGCCCTGAGCGGCGGCAACGAGGCGCCGTCGGCCGGTGGTTCGGGCAACGTGGCCGAGAGCCCTCAGTCCGGCGGGGAGGAGCCCCAGGGGCCCGACGAGACGCCTTCGCCGCAGGGGGAGTTCGTCGTACTGCCGGCCTGTGAGGAGATCGCTCCCGACGAACTGGACACGCTCATGCCCGGGTACAGCCTGGAGGTCGAGGACGTCGACACCGGTGCCCAGGAGTGGTGGGAGGGCTACCACTGCTCCTGGAACAACGCCGTCACCTGGGAGGAGGGGAGCTACTACTTCCTCACGGTCGTGCTCAACGACCCCGAGGAGGCGTACGACACCGCCGACGACCTGGAGCTGTACGCCGAGGACTACGACACGACCCCGGTGAGCGGGCTCGGCGAGGGCGCCCTGTCCTGGTACGACTCCACCAACGAGGTCGGCTGCGTGGCCACCTACGTGGAGAACCTGTCGTTCTCGGCCTGCTACGACGAGATGAGCGGCGGAGAGCCGCTGCCCGAGGACGAGGCGATCGCGCAGGCCGAGGAGCTGGCCCACTCCACCCTGGCGAAGATCGAGAGCGGCGACTACCGCGAATAGCGGAGCCCGGGCGGCGCTCCGCAGCGGGAGCGTCGCCCCCGTGCCGCCCCGGGCGGCCCCGGACACGGGGCCGCCCGGGGCGGTCGTGTCTTTCCGGCACGGGAGACCGCGCGGACGGCGGCGGAGGCGTCCACGGCGGGGGCGGAGACGGGGTGCGGGGCCGTCAGGAGGCGCGGATTACGGCGCCGTACCGAAACGACGCGGAGTTGTTACACCTTACGGAGAACGGTGACCACCTTGCCCAGAATGGTCGCGGAATCGCCGTTGATCGGCTCGTAGGCGCTGTTTCTGGGCAGTAGCCAAACGTGTTCTCCGTCACGTTTGAACACCTTCACCGTGGCCTCGTCACCCAGCAGCGCGGCCACGATGTCGCCGTTGTTGGCGTCGGGCTGCTGGCGGACAACCACCAGGTCACCATCGGTGATGGCGGCGTCGACCATGGAGTCGCCCACGACGGTGAGCATGAACAGAGTGCCTTCGCCGACGAGCTGTCGGGGGAGGGTGAAGACGTCCTCGACGTACTCCTCGGCCAGGATCGGGCCGCCCGCCGCGATACGGCCCAGGAGGGGGATGCCGACCGTGGCGGGAGAGTCCGCTGCCCCCGTGTGACCAGGGGTTTTCTGCGGAAAGGTGGGCATTTCGCCGGGAATGCGAATTTCCACCGCTCTTGGGCGATTCTGGTCCCGGTGGAGGTAGCCCTTGCGTTGCAACACCTTCAACTGGTGCGCGACACTTGAGGGGCTGGACAGTCCTACCGCGTCACCGATCTCCCGGATCGACGGCGGGTACCCCCGCTCACGGACGTAGCGGTGGATGACGTTCAGGACACTCCGCTGGCGGTCGGTGAGTGTCGGAGCGGCCTCCGCCCCCCCGGTGGGGGTCGCAGCGGAGTCATCCGTGCGGACCGGGCGGAGTGCGGAGACGGCACTCTCCTCCGCACGGGGCTGCCGCCCTCCGTTGTTCTCCTCCGGCACGTCCGGCCTCCTCGGCGGTCGGTGTCCTGGGTCGTGGACTGTCGGCTGTGTGGCATCGGTGCTTGTTCCGGATGGCCGAGGGTGGCGGTGTGACACGACCGACGCCGACGCTCTACCGGAACGAAACACATTCCACGTTAGTCCCTGCACAAGGCGAGATCAAACAAACGTTCGAGATGGTGCTGAAAAATTTCCCGGAATGCGGTAGTAGTCGAACGCCAGTTCTAGCCGGTGGAGGTAAGGAGACGACGATGTCCCAGACCGCGCTGCCGCGCGCCGCGCAGGCCGCCGACCGTGTCCTCCGCCGTGCGGCCCGCGACGACCGCGCTCCCGGTCTCTACGACTGGTCCCGCGAGGTGCCGGAGTGGGCCGGCGCCGTGGAGCCGCACCGACATCTCCAGGCCGCCGGGAGCCGTCGCAGCACCCGTCCCGTCCCCGCCGGGCCGCCCCGGCTGACCAGGCGCGGCCGGATCGTCCTGTACAGCCTGCTCGGCACGGCTGCCGCGGCGGGCTGCGGACTCCTCTCCGTGGCCTTCGTGGCCCTGAGCGCCACCACCGCCGACGCCTCCACCGAGAGCCTCATGGACCTGCCCGAGCGGTCGCACACCCTCATCGTCAACGAGGGGGACACGCTCTGGGAGATCGCCGAGCGGATCCGCCCCGCGGAGGACCCGCGCAAGACGGTGGACGAGCTCGTCGAGATCAACAACCTGACCGGACCGGTCCTCACGCCGGGCCAGGAGCTCGTGCTGCCCTCCCACTGACTCCGAACCCCGCTCCCGCCGCCTGCCCGCACCAGGCGGACGCCCGCGGCTGCGCCGTGCCCGCGGGACGGCTGGGGTGTGTGCCACGACACTTCCGGGAGACGGACCGGCGAGTTGCGCCCGGGGACGGTGAGGTCTAGGTTATCGACCACTAAATCTTGTACCCGCGTGGGTGAAAGCATCCACAAGTTGTGGTCCTTCGGCGTTGACCTGGGAAGGAAGAGGACTGGTGCGCTGCCCCTTCTGCCAGAACCAGGACACCCGGGTGATCGACAGCCGCGCCGCAGAGGAGGGGGCCGCGATCCGGCGCCGCCGCTCCTGCCCGGCCTGCGAGAGGAGATTCACCACCCAGGAGACCGTGCTGCTCATGGTCGCCAAGCGGTCGGGCGTCACCGAGCCCTTCTCCCGCAGCAAGATCATCGCTGGAGTCCGACGGGCCTGCCAGGGCCGCCCGGTCAGCGAGGACGCCCTCGCCCTCCTCGGCCAGCGGGTCGAGGAGACCATCCGCGCCCGCGGGGCCGCCGAGGTCCCCTCCCACGAGATCGGGCTCGCCATCCTCGGGCCGCTGCGCGACCTGGACGAGGTCGCCTACCTGCGCTTCGCGAGCGTCTACCGCAGCTTCGAGTCCCTGGAGGACTTCGAGAACGAGATCGCGGAGCTGAGAGCGGAGCGTGCCGCGCCGCAGGACTGACCCACCCGACGCCCCACAGCGTCCAGCAGACCAGAGAACACGCACGGTGCCGCCGTGCCGCGACGGGACCGGGCGGCAGGCACCGACCGGGTACACCTCTTCACAGATGGGGGAGCAAAGCGACATGACCGAGACGGCGAGCGGCTCTGCTACACGCAAGGGCAGGAAAGCCCGGGGAGGACTGAAGATCCGGCGGGTCTTCACCACTCCCGGAGTCCACCCCTACGACACCGTGGAGTGGGAACGCCGCGACGTCGTCATGACCAACTGGCGGGACGGCTCGATCAACTTCCAGCAGAACGGGGTCGAGTTCCCCAAGAGCTGGTCGATGAACGCCACCCAGATCGTGGCCAGCAAGTACTTCCGCGGCGCGCTGGGCACCCCGCAGCGCGAGTGGAGCCTCAAGCAGCTCGTCGACCGGGTCGTCAACACCTACACCGCGACCGGCCGCGAGCACGGCTACTTCGCCTCCGACGAGGACGCCGAGATCTTCGACCACGAGCTCAAGTACGCCCTCGTCCACCAGATGTTCAGCTTCAACTCCCCGGTCTGGTTCAACGTCGGCACCTCGTCGAAGGCCCAGGTCTCCGCCTGCTTCATCCTCTCGGTCGACGACACCATGGAGTCGATCCTCGACTGGTACAAGGAGGAGGGGATCATCTTCAAGGGCGGCTCGGGCGCGGGCGTGAACCTCTCGCGCATCCGCTCCAGCAAGGAGCTGCTCTCCTCCGGCGGCACCGCCTCCGGCCCGGTCTCCTTCATGCGCGGCGCCGACGCCTCCGCCGGGACGATCAAGTCCGGCGGCGCGACCCGGCGGGCCGCCAAGATGGTCGTCCTCGACGTGGACCACCCCGACATCGAGGAGTTCATCGAGTGCAAGGCCCGTGAGGAGCACAAGATCCGCGCGCTGCGCGACGCGGGCTTCGACGTCGACCTGGGCGGCGCCGACATCGTCAGCATCCAGTACCAGAACGCCAACAACTCGGTGCGCGTCTCCGACGAGTTCATGCGGGCCGTGGAGCAGGACGCCGAGTTCGGCCTAGTCGCCCGCACCACCGGCGAGGTCATCGAGAAGGTCAAGGCCAAGGAGCTGTTCCGCAAGATGGCCCGGGCCGCCTGGGAGTGCGCCGACCCGGGCATCCAGTACGACGACACCATCAACGACTGGCACACCACGCCCGAGAGCGGCCGGATCACCGCCAGCAACCCCTGCTCGGAGTACGTCCACCTGGACAACTCCTCCTGCAACCTGGCCTCCATCAACCTGATGAAGTTCCTCGACGACGACGGCTCCTTCCGCGTCGAGGAGTTCGAGCGGCTCGTCGAGCTGGTCATCACGGCGATGGACATCTCCATCACCTTCGCCGACTTCCCCACCGAGAAGATCGCCGAGACCACGCGGGCCTTCCGCCAACTGGGCATCGGCTACACCAACCTCGGCGCGCTGCTGATGGCCACCGGCCACGCCTACGACTCCGACGGCGGACGCGCCGTGGCCGCCGCCATCACCTCGCTCATGACCGGCGCCGCCTACCGGCGCAGCGCCGAGCTGGCCGGGGTGGTCGGCGCCTACGACGGCTACGCCAAGAACGCCGAGTCCCACAAGCGCGTCATGCGCAAGCACGCCGCCGCCAACGACGCCCTCAAGACCGTCGGCGAGCTGGAGAAGCCGATCCACGCCGCCGCCACCCGGGCGTGGCGGGAGTGCCTGGAGATCGGCGAGAAGAACGGCTGGCGCAACGCCCAGGCGAGCCTGCTCGCGCCGACCGGCACCATCTCCTTCATGATGGACTGCGACACCACCGGCATCGAGCCCGACTTCTCCCTGGTCAAGTTCAAGAAGCTGGTCGGCGGCGGGTCCATGCAGATCGTCAACCAGGGCATCCCCCGGGCGCTGCGGACCCTCGGCTACCAGGAGGAGCAGATCGAGGCCATCGTCGCCTACGTCGCCGAGCACGGGCACGTGGTCGACGCGCCCGGTCTCAAGCCCGAGCACTACGAGATCTTCGACTGCGCCACGGGGCGGCGCTACATCCGGCCCATGGGGCACGTGGACATGATGGCGGCGGTCCAGCCGTTCCTGTCCGGCGCGGTCTCCAAGACCGTCAACGTCCCGGAGGAGGCCACCGTCGAGGACTTCGAGCGCCTCTACTACGAGGGCTGGAAGAAGGGCCTCAAGGCGCTGGCGGTCTACCGGGACAACTGCAAGGTCGGCCAGCCGCTGTCCACCGCCAAGAAGGAGGAGAAGGAGAAGGCCGAGCAGGCCCCCCGCACCGTCGAGGTGCGGCGCCCGGTGCGGCGCAGGCTGCCCAAGCGGCGTCCCAGCCAGACCGTCTCCTTCACCGTCGGCGGAGCCGAGGGCTACATCACCGCGGGCTCCTACCCCGACGACGGCCTGGGCGAGGTGTTCCTCAAGCTCGGCAAGCAGGGCTCCACCCTGGCCGGGATCATGGACGCCTTCTCCATCGCGATCTCCATCGCCCTCCAGTACGGGGTGCCGCTGGAGACCTACGTGGAGAAGTTCACCAACATGCGCTTCGAGCCGGCCGGGATGACCGACGACCCCGACATCCGGATGGCGCAGTCGGTGGTGGACTACATCTTCCGCCGTCTGGCCCTGGACTACCTGCCCTACGAGGAGCGCGCGGCGCTGGGCGTGCTCTCCGCCGAGGAGCGCGCCGCCCAGGCCGCCGGGGAGGACCCCGCGCAGGTCGCCGCCCAGGTGGTCACCTACGCCCAGTCGGCGCCGGTGGCCGAGGCGGGCGACCCGCTGCTCGAGGCTCCCCGGACCACCGGGGTCCGCGGGACGGTGGAGGCGGCCGAGGCCCGGCAGGGCTTCAGCGCCGACGCCCCGCTCTGCGTGAGCTGCGGCACCAAGATGCGGCCGTCCGGGAGCTGCTACGTCTGCGAGGGCTGCGGCTCCACCAGCGGTTGCAGTTGATCCCGGCGCGTTGGCGCACACGTCCCACGGGGGCGGCCCACCGGCCGCCCCCGTTCGCTGTCTCGGGGCGGTGAGCGCGGCGGAGGAGCGGGTATGACGGTAATACCATTGGTAGCATCGCGGTTGTGAGAGTTGACTCGATGGACACTGAACACGGCACCCCCTCGGAGGTGTCCGCCGAACTCGTCAGAGCTCTGCGGTCGGGGCAGGTCGACCCTCTCACGGTGATCACCGCGCTCCACGACAGCGGGAAGCTCCCCCACCGCGGGGAGACGGCACGGTGGCACGTCGGAGAGCGGGGGCGCTTCTCCTCCGGCTCCGCAAGCCGGACCCGCAAGATCAGCATCTCCATGCCGGAGGACCTCAGCTCCGCCGTCCACGAACGCGTCGGACGCGGCGAGTTCAGCCGCTACGTGACCGAGGCGGTCAGCCGACAGTTGGAACTGGACCTGCTGGCCGAACTCGCCGACCTGCTGGAGAACGAGTACGGGCCGGTCTCCGAACAGAGCCTGGCGGAGGCGGAGGCGGCGTGGCCGGACGCCGACTGACCGGAGGAGGCACCCTCGTCCTCGACAGCGAGGGCCTGTCCAAGATCGCGGACGGCGACGAACGCGCACGGGCGCACCTGGAGGTCGCCCACCGCCGCCGGGCCCGTGTGGTGGTCAGCGCGGTCACCCTCGCGGAGGTGCTCCGCGGCGGCCCCCGGGACGCCGCGATCCACCGCGTGCTCTCCCGGATCTCGGTGCTCGCGGTCACCCCCGAGATCGCCCGCGGCGCCGGTGAGCTGCTGGGGAGGACCGGCCTGACCGGCCACCGCTGCGCGATCGACTCGGTGGTGGCGGTGACCGCGCTCGGCCAGGAACGCCCGGTGGTGCTGCTGACCAGCGACCCCGACGACCTCAGCCGGCTCGTCGAGGAGCCGGACCGGCCCAAGCACCAGCGGGTCGCCGTGGTCCACGTATGAACGTCCGCGGCCGGATCGGAGGGCGTCGGCGCCGCGTGCCCCGGCGCACGCCCCCGCAGCGGACCGCGATGCCGTTATCGGACCGTCGTTCCACCGCGCCCCGGTGGACCGCAACCCCGCGGCAGGATTGCGACCCCGCAGGCAGCACAGTGGAACCGTCGAAAGGTGTATTACGTCCGAAAACACACCCCCCCAACTGAGCGAAAGGAGCCCTCGCCCATGTCCTTCGCGCAAACAGTGCGCGGAGCCGCGAGCGCGATAGCCCAAGGGGCTGATCCGCGCACGGCGCTCGGCGACGCTGTCAACCGGGCAGCGGACCAGTTCGGACTCGATCCAGGCGACTTCCTGGCGGCACGCGACCACGGCGCCTCCGTGGGCACCCGGATCGAACAGCAGACCACCTCGCTGGCCAACGCGGGGGAGGCCCTCAACCGCAGCAGGTACGAGCCCGGCCCCGAAGGCCCGGTCCACGTCATCTGCCCGATGGTGATCCCGCGCGGTCGCACCGCGGGCGCGATGCTGCCCGTGATCCTGCTCGCCGTGCTCGGTCTCGTGGGCACCCTGCTCACCCTGGCCGTCCCGGGCGCCACCATGGTCTTCTTCGGCCCGCACTACTGGCTGCTGGTCGTCGCCATCGGCGCCTTCGGCTGGTGGCGCCAGGGCATGGTCATGGTCCCCGACGGCTGTGTGGCGCTGATCAGCAAGTTCGGAAAGCTGGAGCAGGTCGTCGGCCCTGGCCGGGTCACCCTGTTCAACCCGTGGAAGCGCGTCTCCTACATCGTCAACACGACCCGGGAGTACCCCTTCAACGCCCCGATCCGCGAGGCCCCCACCAAGAGCGGCGTCAAGGCGTCGGTCGACCTGTTCCTCCAGTTCCGCATCGAGGACCCCGTCGAGTTCGTCTTCACCCTGGGCGCGGTCCAGGGCTTCCAGGACAAGCTCAACAACGCCATCAGCGAGACCACCCGCAGCCTCATCTACGAGCAGCAGGCCGCGGAGATCTACGACCTGGTCGGCGAGAACACCGCCCGCCTGCTGGACCAGCTCAACCAGCAGTTCCTGCCCGCGGTGCGGCTGACCAACGCCAACATCACCCACGCCGAGCCGTCCAGCCAGGAGTACCGCATGGACCTGGCCGCCCCCGAGATGGTGCGGGTGGCCAAGGAGGCGTACACCTACGAGTACCAGCTCCAACTGCGCAAGGAGCAGAACGAGGGCGATCTCAACAAGGAGCTCGCCTCCCTCAACGAGACCCTCTCCGCGATCCAGGCCGAGATCGCGCAGTACCAGGCACAGATGGACACCGCCCTGGAGCGGGAGACCAACCGGGCCCGCGCCCTGGCCCGCCAGCGGTTCGTCGAGGCCGAGAGCGCCGCCCAGGCCAACGCGGCACTGCTGGAGGCCCAGGCCCTGGACATCCGCGCGGTCAGCGCGGCCGAGGCGCCCGAGATCCTCAACTACCGCTTCCAGCAGGACCTGCTGGACAAGCTGGAGGCGGTCGCCGACAGCCTGCCGCAACTGGTGCAGATCGGGGACGGCGACGCCGCCATCGACTTCCTCCAGGTGGCCCAGCAGCTCATCGGCGGCGCCGACCAGGTGCTCTTCTCCGACGAGGACATCGCGGCCATCCGCGAGCGCCTCTCCGAGATCGAGGAGCGCATCGCCGCCCGCGAACCCGAGATCGCCGCGCTCCTGGGTGAGAGGGCCTCCGCCCCCGTCGCCGGGGAGGCCGTGGCGGAGGCCGGACAGGCCGCGGAGGGCGACCTGCCCGGTGCCGGGCCGAACACGGACCAGTCCGAGCTCTACCAGCGGGGAGGCCAGTGATGAGCCAACCGACCGGCCGCGGCAACTCCACCATCCGGGAGTCGCTCGCCTCCTGGGGCGACATCGCCCGCCTGCTGCGCGGCGGCGACCAGGGTGCCCTGGTCCCCGTCGTCATCCCCCGCGACAGCCGGGGACTGAAGTGGATGACCCTGGTGTGGGTCGGCCTCTACCTGATCCTGACGGCGCTCGTGTCGGCGGTGGCCGTCGGCGGAGTGGTCGGGACCGTCATCGCGGTTCCCGCCCTGTTCTTCGGGGTCGTCTCGGTGGTGCTCGCCCTGCTGTGGTGGTGGCGCTCCTCCATCGTGGAGATCGAGCAGGGCACCACCGGCGTGCTCACCAGGTTCGGGGCCATCGTCGCCGAACTGGGGCCGGGCCGCCACTACCTGTGGCACCCCTGGACCCGGGTCGACTTCGTCGTGGACACCTCCACCGAGATCCCCTACAACGCGCCCGTGCTCGCCTGCCCCACCCAGGAGAACGTGCCGCTCAAGTCGATCGAGTTCTTCCTGAAGTTCCGCATCACCAACGCGGTCGCGTTCGTGCGCACCATCGGCGCCAGCAACTTCGACCTGGTGCTGTCCAACGCGGTGCAGGACGCCATCCGCCAGCGCAGCCGCCGGGTGCAGACCGAGAACGCCTACGACCTGCGCGGCTCCGACGTGGCGGACATGCAGGAGCTGCTGAACCACCAGCTCAGCCGGTACGGCGTGCAGATCATGGGGTGCAACATCCCCGACGTGCAACTGCCCAACCAGTACCAGCAGCACCTGTCCACCCGGGAGCGGGTCGCCAAGGAGCTGATCGCCTACGAGCAGGAGTGGGAGCTGACCCGCAAGCGCCGTATCGACACGCTCCTGATGGACATCGAGCGTTCCAAGAAGGCCCGGGACGCCAAGATCGTCGAGGTCAAGGCGGCGCTGAACCGGGCGCGCAAGGACGTCGCGCAGATGCTGGAGGAACAGGAGACCGAGGCGCAGCGCGTGCGCTACGAGATCGAGACGCGCGGCCGCACCAACCTGGTGGCGGCCGTCAACGAGGCCACCGCCCAGCGGCGGCTGGCCACCGCCTACCGGGACAACCGCGCGATGCTCCGCTACGAGCTGGCCCGCCGCCGCCTGGACGTGGGGGCCAAACTCGCCGAGCAGGCGCCCAAGCCGGTGGTGGTGCGCACCGACTCCGCGTCGGGGGACACCTCGGCGCTGTCCACGCTCCTGCTCGCCCAGCTCCTGCCGGGAATCGCCGACAACCGCCGACCGCGCGGCCTGGGCGGGTCCTCGCCGGTCGCGGCGGCCGGAGAGGCGGACCCGTTGCAGCAGGTGCAGGGCGCGGCCGCCGAAGCGGCCCGGCTGCGGGAGCAGTGGCAGGTCTGACCGACTCCGGCAGACAACGGCAGGGGGGCCGTCCCGACGGACGGCCCCCCTGGTCACGTCGCGGCCCGCTCGCGGCGGATCAGTAGTCGGTCCAGGAGTACCAGTTGCCCTTGACGTGCTCGTAGACCACGTTGCCGTGGCCGGGGAGGAACACGTCGGTTTCCAGTGCCTTGGGGCTGTAGGCCAGCCCCGACTTCTTGAGGAGCCCGGCCCCCTCCACCGTGAACAGCGTCACGCCCTCACGCTCGCTGACCTCGCTGATGGGGTAGAAGCCCGTCCACCGCTCCTCGGGCAGGACCACCCCGGAGGAACCGGTGGTCTCCCGCAGGTGCAGCAGGTCGGCGGCCGACGCGTCGACCCGGGCCTGCAACGGGACGTCGGCCAGGGACAGCGCGACGGCCGCGAGCGCGATCAGCGGCGGAGTGATCCAGCGCAGCCAGTAGTAGCGGATCATGGGCCGGGCCACGGTCATCGCGATGCCCAGGCGCAGCGCTCCCATGGTGGCGAGGACCGCGCCCCCGCCCAGACCGAGGACGAAGCTGGTCAGGTGGCCGCCGGGAACGCTGTCCTCGTACAGCAGCACCAGCGCGACGATGACGCAACTGGGCAGGTAGAGCTTGCCCGGAGGGCGGGAGGCCCAGGAGATGAGCCGCTGCGCGAGAGTGGGTCTGGGTGCGATGGAGATCAGTTTGGCGACCGATTCCTCCCCGGTCCCTGGCTGTCCACCCTGCGGTGCGGGTCCGGTGGGCTCGGGAATGGCGGCGGACATGAGGAGGCAGCCCCCAACGAACGAAGAGAAGTGGCAAGGGA
>ERZ777003.4542-NODE-4542-length-11561-cov-5.648184_pt1 | contig 11561 bp, 7 predicted proteins | sample MGYA00374956_ERZ777003 | MGnify/ENA primary metagenome ERZ777003 (study PRJEB29302, sample SAMN06268252) | bioreactor metagenome | isolation source: Joint BioEnergy Institute, California, USA | place: USA:Joint BioEnergy Institute, California, USA | collected... | reverse complement strand
CGCGCAGGGCGATCAGGTGGCGGCTGTCCGCCCCGCGGAACCCGTAGATGGCCTGGGCGTCGTCGCCGACCACGGTGAGGCCGGTGCCGTCCGGGCACAGCAGCCGGACGATGTCGACCTGGATCTGGTTGACGTCCTGGTACTCGTCGACGAGCACGTGGCTCCACCGGGACGCGATGGCCGGCCCGAGTGTGGGGTCGGCGAGCAGCGCCCGCCAGCTGAGCAGCAGATCGTCGAAGTCCAACAGCCCGCGCTCGCGCTTGCGCGCCACGTAGCCCGAAAAGAGCTCGAGGATGGCGTCGGTGTGCGGCGCGCACCACGGCGCCACCGACGCGATCACCTCGCGGGCCGGCACGCCCGTGTTCACCGCGCGGGAGTAGATGTCGAGCAGGGTCTCGCCGCGCGGGAAGCGCTGGCTCCCCCGGGGCCTGCCGCCGCGCTCCCGGGACGACTCCGCCCCGGCGGCCAGGCCGTACTCCTGGCGCAGGAGGTCCATGAGGTCGCTGGCGTCGGCCGGATCGAGCACCGACGGCGTCGGGCCCAGCCCGAGGGCCTCGGCGTACTCGGTGACCAGCCGGTAGGCGACCGCGTGGAACGTGCCACCCCAGAGTCGGGTCGCCACGTCGCGCCGGCCGCAGGCCACCGCGGCCCGGTGCAGCATCTCCTCGGCGGCCCGGCGGGTGAAGGTGAGCAGCAGGATGCGCTCGGGCTCGACACCCCGGTCGAGCAGCGCCGCCACCCGGGCCACGAGGGTGCGGGTCTTGCCCGTCCCGGCGCCCGCGACCACGATCAGCGGACCGTCGCCGTGTGTGGCCGCGGCGAGCTGCGCCTCGTCCAGACCCTCGTCCCACCGGGTGTCGAACACGCGTCGGACCATAGCCCCTGCGGGGCGCCGGGCCAGCGACGACACGCGAAGCTGACGAGGTTTGTGGCCGGAAACCCGGCGGTGTCCCAGGGCTGGGAATCCCGGTGGTATCCGATGGTCCGACAAGGCCGGTGGGTGTCCGCCGGGCCGGCGGGTCGGGGTCACCGGCCGTGGACGAGCACCCGCAGGGCCCGGTCGGGGCGCAGCAGCGACGGGGGCGGGGCGAGCAGGTTGACCACCCGGCCGAACGCCAACGTCAGCGCGGCGTCGCGGACGGCCGCCGCCTGCAGGCGCTGCGCGTACCGGTTGAGTACCCCCATCCCGAACGGCCGCCGGCCCTCGACCTGCGGATAGGTGAGGTCGGTGCCGCTGGCGATCTGCCAGGGAGCGTCGACCGCCCGGGCGGCCGCGCGGAAGAACCGCCGCGGGTCGACGGCCGGATCGGTCGCGGCCAGACGGGCCAGGATGCCCGCCTGGAGCGCGCACATCGCCATGCCCTGGCCGTACGCCGGGTTCACGCTGCACAGGGCATCGCCCAGCACGAGCAGCCCGGCCGGGAACTCCCGCAGGCGTTCATAGCGCCGGCGGGTGCTGGCCGGGAACCGGAAGGTGGCCGCCTCGCCGACCGGTTCGAGGTCCTTGATGATCTCGTAGGTGTCGGGCCGGGCCAGGCGGCGGGCGAACTCCCGGAAGCCGTCCAGATCCATGGGCGGCCGCTCGCCCAGCAGGCCGTACAGGGTGACCACGCCGGTCCCGTTCTCCATGAGCCCCAGCGCGCCCCCGCGCGGCACATCCGGTGTCGGGCCGGTGAAGACGAACAGGTCACCATCGATGTGTGTGCGGTCGAGGCGGAAGGAGCAGGTCGTCGCGGTCCTGCGGCGACAGCGCCGACGGCCGGGCGAGCAGCGCGGCCACGTCGGCGTGGGCGTCGGCCAGGACGTCATCGCCGGCACCGACGACGCGGGCGCGCCCCGGCAGGGGGCGCTGACGCGCCCGCGCCTTCGCCGGGCGGGGCTGCAGGAAGGGATCGTCGGGGTCCAGTGCCCGGTAGCAGATCGGGCAGGCGGAGTAGTCGGCGCCGTCGAAGCAGGCCCGGCAGACCAGGTGGGCGCACGAGGAGACGGCTGTACCGACCCTGAGCGTCCACACAGGACACAGGGCTGGTCCGGCTCCTGGGCGAGCAGGGTGAGCATCCGGTCGACCCAGAGGGCGAGCGTGTCCGCCGGCACGGAGTCCGGAAAACCCCGAAACAGCGGCTCCATCCGGCGGTCCGCCCCGAGGGCCGCCTGGACCTCGGCCAGCAGTCGCTGGCCGGTCACGGTGAGCGTGGCCGGATCGGTGTGCTCCAGCCGGTGCCGCAGGGCGGCGCTCAGCAGCACCCCGTACTCCAGGAGGTCGGCCTCCAGGAGCGTGACCCCAGCGGCGACCAGGGGATCGGGGACCGTGGGTGCGCCGGCGGGCGGAGGGACGTAGAGCAGACCGCGGCGGCGCAGCAGCACGGGGCCGGGGTGAGCCGCCCGACCCCGGTGGTCGTCGTTGCCCGGACCACGCCTCACCGCTTGGTCCCTGGTCGTGTCCGCCCACCCGGTGACGGTGGTCGGTGAGCCGTGGGGCGGAGAGAGGGCGCCCTCGGGAAACCTGGATAGGTCTTGGTGCGGAGACGTAAGGACGCCCGGGAGCCGCCCCACGGCCCGCGCGACAGGACCAGAGCCGCGCAACGGGCGCACCGTCAGTGCGAGCGGCGTCAATAAGACCGTTCGCTCGGCGCCGGCCGGTGCGGGCCCGCCCCGGCTCGGTCGCCGCGGTGGTGATCATCACGGGAAACCGGTTTGCCATTCGCGGAACGTGGCCGTCAGGCTGAGGTGCACCACCCGGGAGCCCGTCCGTGAACCTGCTGCGTGACCTGTGGAGCGCCTCTGCCGGGCGTACGGCGGCGGTGGCGCTGCTGATCGTCCTCGGGGCCGCCGCCCAGGCCGGGTCGGCTCCGCTCGCCGGTCAGGTCCTGGCCCACCGGTCGGTCCTCGCGTTCGCCGCGCTGGCCGTGGCGCTGACCACCGCGGTCTTCGCCGATGTGGCGGTCGGGCTGCTGCTGTCCCGGCTCACCTCGGACTGGGCGGCCAAGGTCCGCCGCTCCCTGTGCCGGGTGGCGTTCGGACAGCCGCTGCCCCGGCTGGAGACCACCCCGGTTGGGGAGCTGCTCGACCGCATCGACAACGACGTGTACAACGTCGGAGCCCAGATCCGCGGCGAGATTCGGAGTCTGGTGCAGTACCTGGCCACCAGCGCGCTCTCCATCCTGACCGCGCTTCTCGTGTGGTGGCCGGCCGGGGTCGGCATGATCGTCATCTCCGGCATCCTCGTGCTGTGGTTGCGCCCGCGGCTGCGGGCCGTCGGCCCGGCCCGGTTGGCCGAGGAGGAGGCGTGGTCGGACGTCGCCGCCGTGACCGAGGAGGCCATCCACGGCCAGGACGACGTGCGGACCAGCCTCGCCCGACCGTACGTGCTCGGGCTCTTCGCCCGGCGGGCCAGTGAGGTCCTGGCGCGTGGACGCCGGGTGTGGCAGCTGACCGCCGAGGTGTCGGTCATCGCGTCGACCGTGGTCCGGGCCGTGGTCGTCGGCGTGGCGGTCGCCGCGGCCTACCTGCTCACGACCCGGGATGCGGACGCCGCCCAGCTCACCGGGGTGTGGCTGCTCGGGCTCTCGTACTGCGGCACGGTCGAGCACCTGAGCCGGCTCATTCCGGAGCTGCAGACCGCGCTCGGCTCGTGGCGGCGGGTCGAGCTGCTGCGGGCCGCCGCGCAGGAGCCGGTCGACGGGCTGACCCCGGTCGACGGCGACCTCGAGGTGCGCGGGCTCACGTTCCGGTACGACGACGATGACGCGACGGCCTCGTCCGGTCGGGGCGCGGTCCTGCGCGACGTGACCCTGACCTTCCGACGTGGACGGTCGTACGCGGTGATCGGCCGGACCGGGTCGGGCAAGTCCACCCTGGCCCGGATCCTCACCCGGGCCGTGGACGTGCCCCGCGGCACGGTCTTCCTGGGCGGCACCGACATCATGGACCTGGATCTGGCCGCGCTGCGCCGCTTCGTCGCGATCGTGCCCCAGCGCACCGACATCGTCACCGGTACGTTGGCCGAGAACGTGGCCCTCTTCGACCCGGCCCTCATGGACCGGGTGGAGCCGGCGCTGGCCGAGCTGGGCCTGTCCTCGTGGGTCGCCGACCTGCCCGACGGCATCCACACTCGCCTCGGCGAGGGTGGTTACGTGCTCTCCGCGGGTCAGGCGCAGCTCGTCGCCTTCGCCCGCATCATGGTGCGCGATCCGCGGATCGTGATCCTCGACGAGGCGACGGCCCGCATGGACCCCGTCACGGAGGCGCGGGTGCAGCGGGCCACCGAACGCCTGCTGGCCGGGCGCATCGGCATCATCATCGCCCACCGGCTCTCCTCCGTGCGCCGCTGTGACGAGGTGGTGGTGCTCGCGGACGGCGTCGTGGTCGAGGCCGGGCCGTTGCGGGACTCCCAGCGGTTCGCCGCGCTGCTTGCCGTGGGCGAGGAGGCTGGCCGGACGGGCGGGGCGGCCAACCTCACCGGCCCGCCAACGGTCAACGGGGTTGTGACCACAGTGGACGGTAGGAGGGTCGTCGATCAGGGCGCGCGGGTGAAGACCGACCCGCCGCCGCTGCCGCCCCCGCCGCCCGCTCGCACGCTTCGGGAGATCATCCGGCTCACCCTCAACGACCCCCGCTACGGCGCCACCTCGGTCGCGCTGTTCCTGCTGATGACGCTGCTCGGCACGGACGGCGTGGTGCTGCCGTTCCTGTGGGCGCACCTCGTCGACGGCGTGGGCAGCGTCGCGTGGCCGGCGGTGGCCATCGTGGCGGCCAGCCTGCTGCGCGCGCCGGGGCCGTACTACACGGCCAAGTGGTTCCCGGAGTGGTGGGTGCGCCAGATGCTGCGCATCAACCTGCGCCTGGTGCACGGGCAGACCGGGCCGCGCCGGGTGAGCAACCACACGCCCGGGGAGGTGGTCGCCCAGGCCGGAGACGTGGAACGGGTGGTGTTCCTGGCCGACAACACGGTCGACCACGTCATTGCCTTCGGCGTCATCATCGCGATGACCGTGGTCTCCGGCAGTTGGGTGCCGGCCGCCTTCTTCGGCGCCACCATGGTCGTGTCGGGCGCGGTGGCCACGCTCTTCGGCCGGGTGCTCGAGCGAGCCGGCCGGCGGACGGTCGCCGCCCGGGCTGCTTTTGCCTCGGTGCTCGCCTCCTGCCTCACCGCGGCCCGCACGATCAAGCTCGCCGGCGCCACCGGGGCCGTGCTCGACCACCTGGCCCGGCTGGACCGCGTGCGCAGCGACCGTCAGCAGCGGGAGATCTCGCTGCAGGTCCTCGCCCGGTCAACCCCGGCCATGGTCAGTGGCCTGCTCCCCATCGGGGCGTGGGCGCTCTACCTGGCGGACAGCCTCACCGCCGCCGCGACGCTCGTGACGGTCTCGACCCTGGGCGCGGCCCGGTGGTTCGCCTGGACCACGGCCTCGCTCGTCTCGGGCCTGCCCTCGGCCCGGGTCTGGACCCGCCGGACGGTCGAGATGGCCGGGGAGGCGGCCTACTCGGCGTCCGTGCCCGGCGTCGACCTGGCCGCCGGCACCGGCCCCGCCCCGCCGGCCGTGCCCCGTCACCCCCTGCAGACGCTGGAGCTGCGAAACTTCACCGCGATCCACGAGGACGGCACGGTCGGGGTGCGGGGCGTCGACCTGACCGTCCACCGTGGCCAGTTGGTGCTGGTCATCGGGCCGGTGGGCTCCGGGAAGTCCTCGCTGCTGCGGGCCATGGCCGGCATCGTGCACCACACCGGGGACCTCCGGTGGAACGGGCACCCGGTCACCGAGCCGGAGGTGTTCCTACGCCCCAACCAGGTGGGGTACGTCGGCCAACTGCCGCGCGTGCTCACCGGCACGATCGTCGACAACATCGAGCTTGGTCGGAAGGTCGATGTTCGGGGCGCGCTCGCCACGGCCCAGATGCGCCACGACCTCGCGGCCGCCGGTGACCCCGACGGGCGCACGATCCTGGTCGGGCACAAGGGGATCCGCCTCTCCGGCGGGCAGCTGCAGCGGCTGGCGCTGGCTCGGGCGCTCGCCCCGGGCACCGAGCTGCTGCTGGCCGACGACGTGTCGTCCGCGTTGGACGTGACCACCGAGGTGGCGCTGTGGCAGGCCCTGCGCGAGCGGGGCGTCACCGTGGTGGGCTCGACCTCCAAGCGCGCCGCCCTGGTCCACGCCGATCAGGTGCTGGTGCTCGTCGGCGGGCGGGTGGTCGACCGCGGCCGCTGGGCGGACCTGTCGGCCCGCTGGGCTCACCTCGCCGGCTGACGAGGCGAGGACTGGGGGCGGCTGGGCCCGGCGACTCCGTCCGGCGGACGGGTGGGTCGCCGCGGGCGTCCGGTCAGGTCCAGCGCTCGCCGGTGATCTGTTCGTACACCTGGATGTAGCGTTCCCGCGTCGCGGCCACGACCGGCTCGGGGATCTCGGGAGCGGGCGGCTTCTTGTCCCAGCCGGTGCTGGCCGCCCAGTCGCGCACGAACTGCTTGTCCAGGCTGTGCTGGGGCCGGCCCGGCTGCCAGTCGTCGGCCCGCCAGAACCGCGACGAGTCGGGCGTGAGCAGCTCGTCGGCGAGCAGGACCTGGCCGTCGGGGGTACGGCCGAACTCGAGCTTGGTGTCGGCGATGATGATGCCGCGCGCCCGGGCGATCTCCGCCCCCTTCTGGTAGACGGCCAGGGTCACCTCGCGCAGGTGCTCGGCGAGGTCCTTCCCGATCCGGTCGACCACGTCGTCGAAGGTGATGAACTCGTCGTGCCGGCCGGCGCTCTCCTTCGTGGTGGGCGTGAAGATCGGCGGGGTCAGGCGCGACGCCTCCTCCAGGCCCGGGGGCAGCGCCACCCCGGACACCGAGCCCTGCTTGCGGTACTCGGCCAGGCCGAGGCCGGTGAGGTAGCCCCGGGCGATGCACTCGACCGGGATCATCTCCAGCCGCCGGCACCGGATGGCGCGGCCGGCCCACTCCGGCGGCACGTCGGTGGCGGAGATGACGTGGTTGGGCGTGACGTCCCGCAGTTGCTCGAACCACCACAGCGACAGCTGGGTCAGGATGCGGCCCTTGTCGGGGATCGGGGTGGGCAGCACGACGTCGTAGACCGACACCCGATCGGAGGCCACGAGGATGACATCCTCGCCGTCGGCATAGACCTCGCGCACCTTGCCGCGGTGGATCAGCTCCATGGCCTCGATCGTACGGGTCCCGTCGTCGGGGTCGGGGGCCTCCCGGATGAGGCCGCGGTGGGAAACCACGGGCGCCCGGCCCGGCCCGTGGGATCCGACAATGGTCGGGCCGCGGTGGAGCGGCGGATCGCCGTCAAGCCGGGCGGGCGTGGCGAGTCGTGAGGCGTCGGGGAGCGGGAGGATCGTGGTATGGCCTGGGTGTTGATGGCGTTCGACAAGGTCAGCGAGTTCCTCGAATCCGAGGTTCCACTTCCGGACACCGTGGACGACGACGTGGTCCGTTCGCTGGTGGGCGACTACCCGCACCTGCGGGGCGTCTCGTTCCCGGTGGCGGGCGACCGCCTGCGTTGGCTCGGCGCCGAGGCCGGCGTGACCATCAATGACGACAGATTCGACTATTTCATCGAGTCCCGACGGGATGAGGACGAGGGTCGGCGGGACGAGAAGGCGTGAGACGTCGCTGTGACCGAGCGGGTGGGACCCCGAGACGCTCGGCCGTCGCCGGGCCGCTGGCCGGCGAGCAAACCGGGACGCTCATCGGTGTTACTGTCATCGATTGATCTGGTCCGCGCCCGCGGGCGGCGCCCCGGAGCCGCGGCGTCATTCATGGTGGTGGCCCGCCTGCCCCGACGTCGACGAGCCGGAGCCGTGGACTCCCGGCGATCCCCGTCGAGCGCTGTTCCCCGGCGTGGCTCAGGCACAGCGCGATCAGCTCGACGGGAACCTCGACGCTAGCTCGCGGTTGGTCGCGGCCACCGCCTCCAAGCGGCGACGCAGGAATCGACCGGGATCCTCCGCGTAGATCCGCTGGCCGTCGACCGAGCGGATCGCCTCCGGCGGGACCCGGTCGGCGGTCTCGGGGATGAACTTGATGGCCTCATCCGTCGCGGCGGCGGCCAGCCTCAGGTCGGAGGCGTCGGCGGCGCCCTTGGCCGCGAGGTCGGCCACCATCAGCCACTCACCGGGGTCGAGCAGCTCGGACGGCTCGGGGCCGCCGAAGGACACGTCAGGCCCGACGGGAAGCGAGATCTCGTCGGGCAGCCGGAACGTGAACTCCCGGGGCAGCCCGCATCGCCGGCAGGAGCCGGTGTAGCGGCTGCACAGCACACCGTCGACGATCACGACGGCACTGCGTCCGGAGAAACCGCGCTCGCCACATCCGTCACATGGCTGGAGGTCCATGTAGAGGTGGGCTTCGGCGTTGGTGCGAGCAAGGGGAGGTGGCACGGGGCCAGACTACCGTCATCGCCCTATTTGCGGGTGCCGCTGTATGGTGACAGCGACCGTCTGGAGGGACAGGTGGCGTTGCGGATGAGCCCCGAGCTGCGCCGCAGGCTGAGGGAGCTGGCGCGGTGGCACGACGCGTGGGTGCAGCGGTACGGGATCGACGACGCGGAGTGGGTCCCTGAGGGTTCCGAGGTGAACCGGCGCTCGCCGACGCCCGAGCAGGAAGCGGAGTTCCACCGGGTGGCCAAAAAGATCATGAGTGGCGAGGTGCGGACCTACGAGGAGGCGGAACGCGCCTAGCACCCGGGGACGTCCGGTTGCTGAGGACGTCGCGATCCCCCGAACGCCGACATCTCCATCGCTGGAGATCGTTCCCTGGGCCTGGGATCCCCTGTTCCAGGACGCGGAGGTCTACCCATGGACCCGGGCGGGCGGCGAGAGCGCGCCATCCGCACCCCGGCGTCCCGGTCGCCTCAGGGCACCGGCGGCCATCCGGTGACCTGGTCAGCGGAGGGCGGCGTGATGTCGACCGGAGCTCCGTAGTCCCGGAAGGTCAGCTCCGCCTCCGCGGCATAGACGCCGTTCGCGTTGTCGAACAGGAAACGCGCCGCGAGCCGTCGCGGCCGGTTGTCGCCGTCGAGCCACACATCAATCGAGATGTTGTGGTTCGCGAACAGCTGGCGTAGCTGGTCGTCCTCGCCGGGGAACTGGCAGTCCGTCACGTCGTCCTCGTACAGGTCGCCGATCAGGCACTGGACCTCGTAGACGTCGGTGGTGACCCCGTCGATCTCTTCGCGGCGCCCGTTCTCGGGATCCTCGACGGCGAACTGCCCGATCGACGTGAGGAGCAGCAGGTACCACTCCGGGTCGAGCAGTCCGAGATCAGGGTTGACGTACGTCCCGGGCGGTCCGACCTCGACCAGGACCCAGGCACCGCCCGGGTCGGCGTCGTCCGAACCGCTGGCGCGTGCCCCGTACTCCAGGGGCAGCCCGGGCTCGATGCGCACCCACGGCCGGCCTTCCGGGGTGTCCCAGTCCTCGGACAGGTAGTAGCGGACCGATTCCGCCCGCGGCAGGCCGTCAGAGACGATGCTCTGTATCTCGAAGTGGCGGCTGGCTCCGGGCTGGGCGAGCGTGGATTGCTCGACGGCGGCCAGGGTGAACCAGGTCTCCGAGGCCGGCCGGTCGCCGTACTGCAGCCGCGTCGTCCCCCGCCAGTAGGCCTTGCGGCGGTAGTCCCGCGGTCCGACGACGACGTCGAAGTCGACCGTCACCGAACCGGCCGCGTGCACCGCCGGGCGCGCCCCGGTCAGTCGCTCGTAGGCCTCCGTTCTCGGGTCGCGGAACAGGGAACAGCCCGCCAGCGGCAGCATCGCCAGGGCCAGGGCGGCCGCGACTGCCCGGTGCACCGTCGCCCGTGTGGACATGGTCGTACCCCCGCGGTGACGCTCCGGTTCGATCGGTCTGATCGACTCTACGCCATCGGCGCGGGCGCCTCGATCCCGCCGGACCGGCGACGCGGCCCGCCACGACCTGACCGCGTCGCCCCACATCAGGCCGATGCGGATCAGTCCGATGTGGACAACGGGTCGTCGACGGCGAGCCAGGCCTTGAGCGGACTCCGGCATGGACCACAGTGGACTGATCGTCGCGCGGCCGTGGTCGCCGGGCGATCCCGTTCCCGTCGCACTAGCCCGGCCCGGCCCGGTCGGTGCGGTGGTCGCCGTCGGTGATGCGGTCGTCGTCGACGACGCTCATTCCTGGTCGCCCGGGGAACTCTCGCTCGCCGCCGACCCGCGCGGCGCGGCGGCGGCCGGGGAGGCCAGCCAGGCCGCGGGCGCCTCGAGGATCGCGCGCACCACGGATCCGGCCGCCCCGACGACGGTGGCCGTGGCTCCGAGCGCGGCGGCCCGGACCGTGACCGGGGCCCAGGACGAGGTGACCGTCCGGGCGGCCACCTCGCGGGTAACCGGACCGGACAGCCACGGCGCCAGCGGGGCGAAGACCCCGCCCAGCACGACCGTGTCGACATCGATGAGGTTCACGACGTCGGCCGCCGCCACTCCGAGGGCCGTGCCGGCGTCGGCCAGCGCGGCGAGCACCTGGCGGTCGCCGGCCTCGGCTCGGGCGCGCAGCACCTCCGCCGGGTTCTCGGTGGCGGGGGGCAGGCCGGCCGCGCGCAGGAGCGCCTCCTGGTTGGTGTACGCCTCCAGACAGCCGCGGGCCCCGCACCGGCAGGGCGGTCCGTCCGGGCTGATGGTGACGTGCCCGAGCTCGCCCCCGTAGCCGCGCGGACCCCGCAGCAGGCGCCCCTCCAGCACCAGGCCGGCCCCGACGCCGATCTCCCCGGAGATGTACACGAAGCTGGGCGCGGGTTCGGGGTGGGCGTGCAGCTCGGCGAGCGCGGCCAGGTTCGCCTCGTTCTCGACGGTGACGGCGACGTGACTCGTCGACTCCCCGAGCGCGGTGCGCAGCGCGGCTTTGACGTCGACGTCGCGCCAGCCGAGGTTGGGGGCGACGCGCACCAGGCCGTTGCCGTTGACCAGACCCGGGACGCCGACACAGATCCCGGCCACCAACAGGCCCTCGGCGGCGGCCGTGGCCCGGACCTCGTCGGCCAGACGGGCCAGGTCGGCGATGACCCGGGCCGGACGGCGCCCCCGTTGGTCGCGATGGCGGACGCGTAGCACCCGGGTGGCGCCGGACAGGTCGACCACGCCGGCGGAGAGATAGTCCACATTGATTTCCAGACCGAGCCCGGCCGGCCCGGTGGTGGCCAGGGTGAGCCCGGTCGCGGGGCGGCCGGCGCCGGCGCGCGGCACCGGCGCCGCCTCGGCGACCAGACCACCGGCCATGAGCTCGTCGACCAGACCGGAGACGGTGACCCGGGTCAGCCCGGTCGCGCTGGCGAGCTCGGCCCGGGTGATCGAGCCGGCCCGCGCGATGTGGGCCAGGACCAGGGCGAGGTTCGCCTCGCGCAGGTTGCGCTGGCGGGTGGCGGCGTTGGGGGCGACCGGTACGGCATCGGTCATGCCCTTGACAATGACACACGCCGGAAATATGTTCACTGGGTATACAGAATTCTCCGGTCTCGCAGGGCGGGCCGGATCCGTGCACCACCCCCCATTCCCTCGACAGGCCCATCGGAGGACGACGATGACCGAGCTGGTGCCCACTAAGGA
>ERZ777003.4540-NODE-4540-length-11566-cov-4.837807_pt1 | contig 11566 bp, 9 predicted proteins | sample MGYA00374956_ERZ777003 | MGnify/ENA primary metagenome ERZ777003 (study PRJEB29302, sample SAMN06268252) | bioreactor metagenome | isolation source: Joint BioEnergy Institute, California, USA | place: USA:Joint BioEnergy Institute, California, USA | collected... | reverse complement strand
CTGTTGATCTCGACCGCCTTGCCGTGGTCCCGGCACGCCGCGAAGACGGCGGCCGCGTCGAAGGTGCTCTCCGGACGCCCTTTGCCGGCCCGGTTGTCCCGGGCGTGCGCGCGGTCACTGCCTGGGGTGGCGGTGACGAGCTTGCGGCCGGTGCAGTGTCCGAGGATGTCCAGGTGCGGGTTGGCGACCGCGCGCAGCATCCGGCGGGTCATCGTGTCAGGGTCGTCGCGTAGACCACTGTGGACAGAACCGACGACCACGTCGAGCTGGGCGAGCAGCTCGTCGGTCTGGTCCAGTGAGCCGTCCGCGAGGATGTCCACCTCGATGCCGGTCAGCAGCCGGAACTCCGTTCCGGTCTCGTCCAGGGCGGCATTGATCGCCGCGACCACCTCGATCTGCTCCCGCAGCCGCTCCGCCGACAACCCGCGGGCGACCGTGAGGCGGGGCGAGTGGTCGGTGAGTACGAGGTAGCGGTGGCCCAGCGCGATCGCGGTGCTGACCATGTCCTCGATCGGCGACCCGCCGTCCGACCAGTCGGAGTGGCAGTGGCAGTCGCCGCGCAACGCCTTGCGGATCGCGGCCGCGGCCTCGCCGATGTCGGTCCCCTCGGTCGCCTCCAAGCGGCGCAGGTAGACCGGCTCCTCGCCACGCAGCGACTCGGCGACGCACCGGGCGGTGACTTCACCGAGCCCTTTCACCGCCGTCAAAGTGCCGGCGGCCGCCCGGGCGGCGAGCTCCTCGGCGGACATGGTCGCGACCACGGCCGCGGCGCTGCGGAACGCCCGGACCCGGTAGGTCGCCTCACCCGCCCGCTCGAGCAGGAAGGCGATGCGTCGCAGGTCGGCGACGGGGTCCCGCGGTACCGACATGCCGGCGAGCCTACTGCGGCCGGAGGTGTGGTGCGGCCGACCGGTCCACTTCCGCGGCCGTCACCGCCGGCTCGGCCGGCTGGCGCCCCGCGCTCTCCACCCACGCCCGTTCGCCACGAACTACGGTGGGCCGCGGTCGATTGGCCTGTCGGCGTGGGCTACGCAGGCCCCCGGTGATTCCCACGTGACAGGCGACTCCCACGGGCTTGGGTGTCCCCACACGCCCAGACGTCTCAGGCGGGATAGACGACGGTGACCGTCCGGCTGTCGGAGGAGACGGCGGTCACCCAGCCGCCCTGGTCCCCGAGGGCGAGCAGGTTCTCCGCCGTCGCCGACATCGGCTGCGGCTCGCCCCACGCGCGCGGCCATTGGCTCCGCGCGGCATGGGCCGGGGCGGCCCACTGCCGGATCGCGGCGACCGGATCGGAGGACTCCAGCGCGGCCCGGGCCTCCTCGAGCTGGGCCAGCACGGCGTCGAGCGAATCGAGCACCGGCCCGGCGTTGCCGCCGCACATGGTGGCGATGAGGTCGGGCGAACTCCTGGCCACCCGCGTACCGTCGCGGAACGAGCCGGCGGCCAGCGTGCTCGCCAGGGGATCGCCGATCGCGCTGGTGAGCGCCACCGCGAGCAGATGAGGAACGTGGGACACCGCGGCGACGACCCGGTCGTGGTCCTCGGCGGTCGTGGGCACCACTCGGGCGTGGAGGCTGGTGATCAGCCGAGCCACGGTGAGCCAGTCGTCGAGGTTCGTGTCCTCCTCCAGGCACAGCACCCAGGCGCAGCCGGTGAACAGGTTCGGGTCGGTGGCCGCGAAACCGCTGCTGTCCTTGCCCGCCATGGGGTGCCCACCGACGTACCCGGCCAGTCGCAGGCTGTTGTCGGCCGGGCGCAGCCGCGAATGGCTCGAGTTGAAGAGCAACCGCTGAGCCACGAGTTGGCGCACCGGTTGCTTGACGGAGATGACGTCCGTGACCAGGCCGGTGAATCCGGCGCCGGCGATCTGGTCGAGCACCTGGGGCGCCGCGGTGAGCGGAGTCGCGATGACGGCGAGGTCGGCGTTGGCCACGGCGTCGGCGACCGAGGCCGAGACCTGCCAGCGGGCGCTCGGCGGGGCCTGGGCCGCGCCGGTGCGGGCCATCGCCCGGGTCGCCGGGTCGAGGTCATAGCCGATCACCCAGTGTCCGGCGGCGGCGAGGGCACGCATCAGCGACCCACCGATGAGCCCCATACCGATGACCGCGACGTTCACGCCGATCACCATACTGGTCCAGTTGTCGGGCAACCGAACGCCCGCAGAGCGGAATCCGGCCGAACCGGCCGCCCCCGGCCGAGCCGGTGGCTAGCCTGTGGGGCGTGCAGTCGGCCGCACCGTCCGGGTTGTTCCCGTCGCGCCCGCGTCGTCCGACGTTCCGGGAGCCCCATCCCGTGCGGTTACCCGCCGTCGCCGCTGGCGCTGTGTTGACGTTTGCCTGGCAGGTGCTGGTCGCCCTCTTCGCCACCTCGATGCGGGGCCTGCTCCTGCTCATGGTGCTGGCGGTGGCGATCGCGTCGGTGGTCGCGGGCCTGCTGCTGCGGTTCGGCGACCGCGGCGCGGCGGTGGGGGTGGCGGTGGCCGTCGCGTTCGGCGGGAGCGTGACCGCGGGCATCGCCGCGGTGCGTTGGCTCACCCTCGGCTGGCCACTGTAGACAGTCTGGAGGAAAGACGTGTCCTACTTCGCCGCCGCCGTGGTCCGCTCCGACGGCCACTGGAGTGCCATGCCGATCTCGCTCGCCGACGCCGCGGACGGCGAGGACATCGCCGACCGGTTGCGCGACGTCGACCCTTCGGCCGACGTCGCACTCCTTTTCTTAGAGTCGGACGACGAGTACCTCGCCATCATGCGCTTGGACAAGGGCGAGGACCCGCGGGTCTTCGGCTCGGACGCCGCCTTCGCCGAGGAGTCGCGGGTGGGTGCTCTGCTCCTCGGGGAGGAGCCGCGCTCGGCGGTGGAGATCGACGCCGAACTGACCTCCCCGGCGTCGCCGGATGAGGAACCGCTCCGGGGCGCGGCCGATCCGGGCGACCCGGCCATTCCCGAACCGGTCGGCGACCCGACGCTGCTCGTCGACCTCGGCGTGAGCGCCGCCCGTCTGCTCGAACTGTGCAGCAACGAGGATCTGCGGGCCAGCGACATCACCGCTGAGGTCTGCATGGCCATCGGGGCCGGGGACGAGATCGAGGAGCTCCGGGAGGCCTAGTCGCCTCGCGCACAGCGACGAAGTGACGAAGCCGACCTGCGGAGGTTCCGCGAGGTCCGAGGAGTTTCGCGAGGCGGAGGGAACGTCCCGTGCCGCGCCGCCGTGGGCGCGGTGACCAGCCGAGCCGGCGGTCGTTTCGTGAGGCATAGACTGCTCACCCGTACGTCTGGGGTGCCTCTTCGACCCATCGGCGGTAGTACATGACCTCGGCCCGGCTCGCGCGTCACGAAGCGTACATGCGGCGCGCCCTCGAGGTGGCGCGCGCCGGAGCCGCTGGTGACCGTCTCGACGTGCCGGTCGGCGCGATCGTCCTCGGCCCGGACGGTGCCGAGCTGGGCGTCGGGCACAACGAGCGGGAGGCGACCGGCGACCCGACGGCCCACGCGGAGATCCTGGCCCTGCGGCGCGCGGCCGCCGCCCGTGGTGGGTGGCGCTTGGACGACTGCACGCTCGTGGTGACGCTCGAACCCTGCACGATGTGCGCCGGTGCGCTGGTGCTCGCCCGCATCGCGACGCTGGTCTTCGGCGCCTGGGAGCCGAAGACAGGAGCGGTCGGGTCGCTCTGGGACGTGGTTCGCGATCCCCGGCTCAACCACCGCCCGGAGGTCTACGCCGGTGTCCTCGCCGACGAGTGCGCCGCCCTGATGCGCTCGTTCTTCCGGTCGTCCTGAAAGATTCCTCCGGTCGTCCTCGGGACCTCGTCTGTCGGGCCTGAGTCTGCTGTGGGTGGCGCCGATCCGACCGGGTCGGGTCCGGATCAGGAGGATGTGCCGGGGTCAGGCGGCCCGGAATCAGGCGGCGGCGCGGATCAGGAGGCGATCGCGACGTCGAGGGCGATCTCGACCATCTCGCGGAACGTCTGCTCGCGCTCGGTCGCGGTGGACTTCTCCCCGGTCTTGAGGTGGTCGCTGACGGTGAGCAAGGTCAGGGCCCGAGCCCGGTACCGCGCCGCGATGGTGTAGAGCGCGGCCGTCTCCATCTCCACGGCGAGGACGCCGTAGTCAGCGAGCGTGTCGTAGAGGTCGGGACGGTCGGTGTAGAAGGCGTCGGCCGACAAGACCGGGCCGATTTGGAGGGGAATCCGCCGACGTTCGGCCACCTCCGCCGCGCTGCGCAACAGGGCGAAGTCGGCGACCGGCGCGTAGTCGATCAGCCCGTCGAAGCGCATCCGGTTCATCGCCGAGTCGGTGGACGCCCCGCTCGCCGCGATGACGTCGCGCACCTTGAGCCGCTCGGTGAGCGCGCCACACGTGCCGACTCGGATGACGGTGCGCACCCCGTACTCATTGATGAGCTCGTGGGAATAGATCGAACAGGAGGGCATGCCCATGCCCGAGCCTTGGACCGAGACGGGTACGCCCTGATACCGCCCGGTGAAGCCCAGCATGTTGCGCACCGTGGTGTAGCAGACGGCGTCCTCGAGGAACGTCTCGGCGATCCACTTGGCCCGCAAGGGGTCGCCCGGTAGCAGGACCCGTTCCGCGATCTGCCCCGGCTCGGCGCCGATGTGGATGCTCATGGCGCTGATCATCGCACCCGGCCGCCTCCGGGCTGACGGCGGTCCGGGGCCTCCGGTCGAGCCGGTGGCCGTTCGGATGCTCTCTCGGGGCCGACCAGACAGCGTCCGGGCCCGCCGCGGCCCGCGAGCCGGGCCGAGGTGAACCAGCAGGGGCGGCTCCGACCTCGCGCGGACGTCGACGGGCGGGCGGTCCGACGGGGCGATGGGGCGACGCGAACGACGCGAGGGGGATAGCCCCGCGACGGCGGGTGGGATCGTCGGGTACTCTTCTCCGCGGTGGTGTGTCCGAGCGGCCTAAGGAGCACGCCTCGAAAGCGTGTGAGGGGCAACCCTCCGCGGGTTCAAATCCCGCCGCCACCGCCAGTGAGGCCAACGCCGGGTGGGCAACCACCCGGCGTTCGGCGTCTTCAGCCCCCGTTCATCGGCGCGGCTGCTCGGGCGGATGGGCGGCTCTGGCCGGTCGTCGGCGGGGCTGCCCCGGTGGTCCCGGCAGGGTTGTCCGGGTTTGCTCCTGATCGCCGATCCCCGCTGGAGTTCTGATCGCGGACGCCGCTGAGGTTTCGGTCGCCGACGCGGAGGTTCCGGTCGCCGACCCGGCCGACGGTGAGACGGGCGACGGGTGACGCGGCCGCTTCGGCGGGGTCGCCGTACGGGTCGGTAACCGTTGATGCGTCGCTGGACCGGGCGCCGATCCCCACGGACCGCGCGCCCATCGTTTTGGACAGCGTTTCCGGGCAGCGGGTCCGTTGCCATGAACTCGACCCTCACCGCCTTGAGCGTCCGCCAGACGGCGCCCCACCCACGGCCGCGGCGCGATCGGCGTCGCGGTTGGGACATCCGTCATCGACCGCCTACGGCGGGACGTCGACCTGCTGTGACGACTGGCTTACCCGACCGCGGGCAGGCGGGCGCCGACGCCCCGTGGTCTTGGGGCGGAACAACGAAAGGCGCCCACCGTCGTGACGGTGGGCGCCTTGGTCGCCTGTCGTGCCGGGCCTTACTTGGCGCGCGCGCTGCGGGTCGTGGTCTTCTTGGCCGTGGCGGTCTTCGCCGGCGAGGTCTTGGCCGGGGTGCTCTTGGCCGGCGCGGTCTTCTTCGCCACAGCGGCCTTGGCCGGAGCAGCGGCGGTGGCCTTCTTCGCCGGGGTGGCGGCCTTCCGGGTCGTGGTGGCGGCCTTCGGCAGCTTGCCCGAGGCGACGAGCTCCTTGAAGGTCTGGCCCGGCCGGAACGCCGGCACCGAGGTCTTCTTCACCTTCACCGGCTCGCCAGTGCGCGGGTTGCGGGCGATCCGGGCGGCGCGGTCACGCTTCTCGAAGACGCCGAATCCGGCGATGGAAACCTTCTCGCCCTTGGTGACCGCGTTCTGGATCTCGGTCAGAACCGCGTCGAGAGCGGCGGCCGCCGACTTCTTGTCGCCCAGGCGCCCCGACATCGCCTCGATCAGCTCAGCCTTGTTCACGGGTGATTCCTCCTTCTGCTTTCCGCTACTGTCCCTTCAGCATCAGCGGTCCTGCGGAATACAGTACCGCGTCCACACTCGACACTCAACGCGGGTAGGGCGCAATCCCCTTGTAATGCAAGCCATCTGACAGCTCATCGGCCCGGCCGACGGACGAGAACCCGTGTCTGGCAGGGATTTTCGGCTCCGCGAAGTGCTTCGCCGACCGTTGGGGGCGGTCGAGGGCCTGGTCAGGGCGGTAGCCGGGCATCAACCTGTTGAGGTAGCTGGATGGCCGAACCTAGACGCGGTGGTAGCTCCAGCTCACCATCTTCCCGTTCTGGTACGGCATGACGCCGTGGAACGTCCGGGGGTCGTCGTCAAAGACCATCGGCAGCCACAGGTGGTCGCTTTCCCACATCGGCAACGTGGGCAGGTCCGCCACCGGGACCCACTCGAGCGTTCCCTCAGGGCCGCCCGCGTGCGGGGTTCCGGTGAACTCGTCGACCCGGAATATGAAGCCGAACCAGTCCTGGCCGGCTGGCCCGAAGCCTGGCCAGGAGACCGTACCCCGTAAGGAAATCGCGGTCACCACCAAACCGGATTCTTCGGCGACTTCACGGATCGCGCCGCTGACCACGTCCTCGCCGGGCTCCACCTTGCCGCCCAGGCCGTTGTACTTGCCGTAGTGAATGTCGTTCGCGCGCTTGTTGCGGTGCAACATGAGGACGCGCGAGCGATCGGGGGACAGGACGTAGACCAGGGTGGCGAGAACAGGCGTCAACACGCTCCGGAGTATCGCCTACCGCCCGACGCCCGGACGTTCAAACGCAGGGCCCGAACCGGTTGCGGTACCGGGTGCCGTACGGAGTCCACTGTGTCCGCTCGGGGCGCCCGCGTGGCCGGTCTCGGGTCGGTCGATCCGGGGCCACCCCCGGTTTCTCGGCCTTCCAGCCGGCGACCACGTCGCCCCGCCGACAACCAGGACTGCCGGTCTCCCGTCTGGCCGGGCCTCACGACCGATGGGCTCAGGTCACCGGGCCGAGCCGATTCACATCATTGGGCGAGCACGGATTCGGGTTCACTCCTCCCACGGCTGTCGCTGGTGCGCCGGCCGGTGCCGTTTTCACGGCCGTCGCTGTTTCCGCCACCGGTGCGGACGAGGGCGGCGGGACCACCGGTGAGCCGAAGCCACCCGTCGGCGGTGGGCCGCGCCGCTGGCGGCGGCGTGCGTCCCGGTCGGCGTCGGGCCCCCGGCCTGGTCGTGGCCGGTCGGTGCCGGTCCGGTCCCCACGTCCGCGAGGATGCGCAGCGCGGCGGTCGGTCGTCCCGCCCCGCGGCTGGCCGGCGCGGGTCGGATGCCGTCGGCGGGCCTGCCCCCGGCGGGTCGACGTCGGGCAACCCGGATCGTCCGGCACGGGGATTGGGGGACTGACTGCGGGCCGCGCATCGGAACCCGGGACACGAGGTGTCGGGACTGGCGTACGGCTCCGGTGGCTTTCGTCGCCGCGACCCGCCGCAAGGGGCGGGTCGCGGCGACGGGCGGAGGATACGAGATTCGAACTCGTGAGGGGTGTTACCCCAACACGCTTTCCAAGCGTGCGCCCTAGGCCGCTAGGCGAATCCTCCGCCCTAAAGGATACCTAGCCAACGGCCGAAGGTGTACTGGGGTAGAGTGGGAGTCGCCCCTCGTGCGGCGTCCATCTCGTGAACCTCCCCAGGGCCGGAAGGCAGCAAGGATAAGCGAGCTCTGACGGGTGCACGGGGGGCCTCGCCGTCTCTGGCCCAGCTCGGCTTTCGTCCGTCTCACCGGGGCCTGCTCCGTCCCGCTCCGCCAGCCGGGCCGTGGGGCCGGTCCCTGGGGCCGCCCGGGCCGTGCGTGGCCGGCCCAGCCCGCCGATCCGGGCGGTCGATGCCCGTCGGCGGTCGTCTCGCGAGGGTCCCCGACGGCGGCCGCTCTGACGTCACTGAGCGGGTTCGCTGGTGCCCGGGTTGATCGGGCCAGGGTCACGTCCGGGGCCGTCGCCGTCGGGGCCGGGCGAGGCCGGCCGCTAACCGGTACCACGCGCTCCCGCCCGCTGCCTGGACGGGCGGCGGGTCGTCGATGGCTGGCGGGCGGGTGCCGATCGACCAGGTTGGGCGGGTCGTGTCGACCAGGTTGGGCGGGTCGTGTCTCCGGGTCCGCAGAGGGTCGGGCGCGACGGCTCGGCGTGCGCGCGCCCACGGACGCGGCGGGTCCGTGGCGGGGGGCGTCGCCGGACGGTAGCGTGACGCGGGATGCCGACCACCGGGGTCGGCGGGTCTGGTGGGTCGAGACGGTAAGGGGGTGCGGGGTCAGTGGCGCTGGCGCTCTACCGCAAGTACCGTCCGCGCACGTTCGCCGAGGTGATCGGGCAGGAGCACGTCACCCAGCCGCTCATCCAGGCCCTTCGAACCGGTCGGATCAACCACGCGTACCTCTTCTCCGGTCCCCGCGGCTGCGGCAAGACGTCCTCGGCCCGCATCCTCGCGCGGTCGCTGAACTGCGCCAAGGGGCCCACGCCGGAGCCCTGCGGTGAGTGCGAGTCGTGCGTGGCGCTGGCCCCGGACGGGCCGGGCTCGGTGGACGTGATCGAGATCGATGCCGCCAGTCACGGCGGCGTCGACGACGCCCGGGATCTGCGCGAGAAGGCGTTCTTCGCTCCGGTCGCGAGCCGCTACAAGGTCTACGTGATCGACGAGGCGCACATGGTGACGCCCAGCGGCTTCAACGCACTGCTGAAGCTCGTCGAGGAACCGCCGGACTTCGTGGTCTTCGTCTTCGCCACCACCGAGCCCGAGAAGGTGCTGGGCACGATCCGCTCCCGCACCCACCACTACCCCTTCCGCTTGATTCCGCCGAGCGTGCTGCGGCCGTACCTGGAGCAGCTGTGCGAGCGCGAGGGGGTGCGGGTCGATCCGGCCGTGTTCCCGCTGGTCGTCCGGGCGGGCGGCGGCTCGGTGCGGGACTCCCTGTCGGTGCTCGACCAGCTCATCGCCGGGGCCGGCGAGGAGGGTGTCACCTACGCCCGGGCGGCGGCTCTGCTCGGGGTGACCGACGTCGCATTGATCGACGAGATGGTCGACGCGCTGGCCGCCGGTGACGGGGGCGCCGCGTTCGCGACCGTGGAGCGGGTCTGCGAGGCCGGGCACGATCCCCGCCGGTTCGCGACCGACCTGCTGGAGCGGCTGCGGGACCTGATCGTGCTGCAGCGGGTGCCTGACGCCACGGCCAGTGGCATCATCGACGCCCCGGCCGACCAGCTCGAGCGGATGGCCGCGCAGGCCGCCCGAATGGGCCCGGGCACCCTGTCCCGCATGGCCGACATCGTCCACAATGGACTGACGGAGATGCGGGGGGCGACGGCCCCACGGCTCCTGTTGGAGCTCATCGTCGCCCGGATGTTGCTGCCCGGGGCCGACGACTCGATCAGCGGGCTCCTGCACCGCCTGGAGCGGATGGAGCGCCGACTGGGCGCGGCCGAGCCCGCGGGCGACGCGGGGGCCCCGCCCAGCGCCCCCGAGCGGCCGAGCCACCCGGCATCGACCAGCGTTCCTGGTCCCGTACGGTCGAGCGAGCCGGCCCGGCCTCGGGGCGAGCGGGTCGCGCCCGAGCCGGCCCCCCGGGAGCCCGCCGATCCGCCGCGGGCTCCGGCGTCTCCACCCGCTCCGTCGGTCACGCCGGATGCCTCCGGTGCGGCGGCCACCGACGAACCACCGGCCCCCGTGGGCGCGGTCGACGCGGCTGCGGTGCGTCGGGCCTGGGACGAGATCGTGCGGTTCGTCCAGCGGCGCGGCAAGGTCCTCGCGGCGACGCTGGGCACGGTCATGGTGCGCGACGTCCGCGGCGACGAGCTGGTGCTGGTGGCCCCGCACAGCCAGCACGTACGCCGGATCGAGTCGCAGGTGGAGCTGCTGATCGAGGCGCTGTACGAGGTGCTCGGCGTCCGCTGGCGGGTCCGGGTGGAGATCGGCGGGGACGAGCGGAACCGCACCGCCCCGCCGCCGATCGAGCGATCGGTTGCCCCGATCCGTCGGGACAGCGGCCCGCGGGCGACCGGCGGCGCCGGTTCCGACGTCGACTGGCCCGAGCCGGCCCGGCCCGGGGGCGCGGCCCCGCGGGAGTCCGTCCCGCCTTCCTCCCCGTCGGTCCGCGACGCGGCCGGGCCATCCCGAGGCCCAGGCCGGGCCGCCCCGAAAGCGGCCCCGACCGCCCGATCGGCGCCGGCTCGCCCTGCCCGGCCGATGGACGAGCCACCGCCGGACGAGCCGCCGTACGACCCGGACTACGACCGGGTCCCCTACGACGGCTTCGACCCCGGGGACGAGCCGCTCGACGACGACACGGCCGGGGCTCGCGTGTCGAGCGAGGAACAGGCGATCATGGCCATCACCGCGGAGTTCCCGCTGGTGGAGCCCATCAGCGACACGGGCCACGGGTCCTGACCGTGGCCGTGATGGCCGGCTACCCTCGTCGGGTGCCACCTGGAGGAGTCGAACGCGATGTATGAGGGGGCCATTCAGGACCTCATCGATGAGCTGGGTCGCTTGCCCGGCATCGGTCCCAAGAGCGCTCAACGCCTCGCGTTCCACATCCTGCAGGCGGACACGGCCGACGTGACCCGGCTCGCCACCGCGCTCACCCGCGTCAAGGAGCTGGTCCGGTTCTGCTCGATCTGCTTCAACGTGGCCGAGTCCGAGCGGTGCCGGATCTGCCGTGACCCGCGCCGGACCGACGAGACGATCTGCGTCGTCGAGGAGCCGAAGGATGTGGTGGCGATCGAGAAGACCGGCGAGTTCCGCGGTCGCTACCACGTGCTGGGCGGGGCGATCAATCCGCTCGAAGGCGTCGGGCCCGACAACCTGCGCATCCGAGAGCTCATGGGCCGTCTGCAGAGCGGGGAGGTCAAGGAGCTGATCCTGGCCACCGACCCGAACACCGAGGGCGAGGCCACCGCCACGTACATCGCCCTGCTGGTCAAGCCCATGGGCCTGACCGTCACCCGGCTGGCCAGCGGTTTGCCCGTCGGCGGCGATCTGGAGTACGCCGACGAGGTCACGCTGGGCCGGGCCTTCGAGGGGCGCCGCGCGGTCTGACGCGGGCCGGCCGATTCCCCACCCTCAGGCCAGTGCCCGATTCCCCCAACCTCGGGCCGGTGTCCGGGCCGAGACCGGTGCCGCGAGCCGATGGGTGGCCGGCCTCAGCGCCCGTGCTCCGGCCGGGTTTCGGTGAGCGTGAGGCGGATGGCGACCGTACCGTCGAGGCCGCGCCGCACCCGGCTCCCCCACAACGTCAGCCGGCCGAGCAGCCCGTACTTGCGGGCGAGGGCGGCCCGGACCCGGGCCGTGTCGGCCGCGTCGAGCACGGTGGCTCGGGCCGGCACCGGGTCGCCGGTGGGCCGGCCGCGGACGTCGCAGGGACCGACGAGCACCTCCGGGTGGCGACGCACCCGCTTGACCTTGCCCGAGTTCCGGGCCGTCCA
>ERZ777003.4538-NODE-4538-length-11567-cov-6.144719_pt1 | contig 11567 bp, 12 predicted proteins | sample MGYA00374956_ERZ777003 | MGnify/ENA primary metagenome ERZ777003 (study PRJEB29302, sample SAMN06268252) | bioreactor metagenome | isolation source: Joint BioEnergy Institute, California, USA | place: USA:Joint BioEnergy Institute, California, USA | collected... | reverse complement strand
GGACATGGACTGGTGCTCCTTAACAGGCATTGGCAGCGGCCATGCGGCGCGGTGCTGTAGGCGCGCATCCTTGCGTCTGCGAGCGCCGGCGTGAAGCGGGCGGGCGAGGCGGGACCGGTTGACACCGCCGGCCGGCCGCGCGGACCCTGTGGCATGACGGCGGGGCCGGCCGAACCCTCGGCCGTGCGCCCTTCACCGACCCAGAGGAGCGTTGCCCCATGCAGACACGCCCGACCATCAGCGGCACGCGCCACGCGGTTTCGGCTGGCCATTACCTCGGCGCAGCCGCAGGCTTCGCCGTGCTGGAGGCCGGCGGCAACGCGATCGACGCGGGTTGCGCGGCCGGCATCGCGCTCGGCGTCCTGCTGCCGGACCTGGTGAACGTTGCGGGCGTGGCGCCGATCATGATCCGCAAGGCGGACGGCACGGTGGAGACCATCGCCGGCCTCGGCCACTGGCCGAAATCGCTGCCCCCCGACCTGTTCATGCGCGAACATGGCGGCAGGATTCCCCCCGGCGTGCTGCGGACCGTGGTGCCGGCCGCGCCGGATGCCTGGATCACCGCGCTGGAGCGCCACGGCACCATGAGCTTCGGCGACGTGGCGCAATACGCGATCCGCTTCGCCCGCGACGGCTTCGCGGTCTTCCCCTTGCTCGCCGAGAACATCGAGAAGCACGAGGCGGAGTACGCGCGCTGGCCCTCCAGCGCGGCGATCTTCCTGCCGGGAGGGCGGCGGCCGTGCGTCGGCGAGAAATTCGTGCAGGCCGACCTCGCGCGCACCCTGCAATACATGGTGGACGAGGAGCGCAAGGCGGCGGGGAAGGGGCGCCTCGCCGGCCTCGCCGCGGCGCGTGCGGCGTTCTACCAGGGCGACATCGCGCGCGAGATCGTCGCCTTCCAGAAGCGCGAGGGCGGCTACCTCTCGATGGAGGACATGGCCGCTTTCCGGTCGCGCCTGGAGCCCGTGGTGCGGCGGCGCTGGCGCGGGCACGAGGTGCTGACCTGCGGCCCGTGGTGCCAGGGCCCGGCGCTGCTCGAGGCGCTGCTGGTGATGGAGCGCGCCGGGCTCGACGGGCTCGCGCACAACTCGGCCGACTACTTGCACCTGTTCGCCGAGGCCGTGAAGGCGGCGATGGCGGACCGCGAGTACCACTTCGGCGACCCGGCCTTCGTGGACGTGCCGCTGGACGCGCTGCTCTCCGATGCGCACATCGAGGCGCGCGCGCGGGAGATCGACCCGCGGCGCGCCCATCCCGGCATGCCCGCCCCGCGGCTCAATGCCGGGACCGCACCGGTGCCGGAGACCCGCGCCGCCGCGCCGATGGTGGAGGCCGACACCACCTATGTCTGCGTCGTCGATCGCTGGGGCAATGCGTTCAGCGCCACGCCCTCGGACGGGTCGTGGAACTCGCCGGTGGTGCCGGGCCTCGGCATCATCCCCTCCAACCGCGGCTCGCAGAGCCGGCCGGACCCGAGGCATCCCTGCGGCGTCGCGCCCGGCAAGCGGCCGCGCCTGACGCCCAATCCGGCCATGGTCGTCACGCGCGACGGCGGCGTGATGCCCTTCGGCACGCCGGGTGGCGACGTGCAGATCCAGGCCATGCTGCAGGTGATGCTCAACGTGCTGCATTTCGGCATGGAGGTGCAGGCCGCGATCGAGGCGCCGCGCGTGGCGAGCTACTCCTTCCCGTCCTCCTTCGCGCCCTTCGAGTATTTTCCCGCTCGCCTCGCGGCCGAGACCCGGATTGGAGCGGAGACGCGACAGGAGCTTGCCGCGCGCGGGCACGCGATGCAGGACTGGCCGGAGTGGACCTGGCTCGCCGGCAGCGTGGAGGTGATCCTGACCGATCCGAGGAGCGGCATGGTCCATGCCGGCGCCGATCCGCGGCGCCCGGCCTACGCGATCGCGTCCTGACGGCCCATTGGCGCATCGGCACGCGGCGGCGCGTGGCCAAGGCCATGTGACTACCGGTGGTGCAGCATCGGTGCCGGCGGATTGCGCGCGGCGCGGGGTTCGCGCCGGGGCGCCGCTCCGGCCGGGAGACGGCCGGCTGCCGAAACGGGCGCGCGAAGCGGCAGGTGGAGGGCCGCTGCTGCATCCGCACTCTGGTTGCCGCGCGTCCGGGAAGGGCGACAAGCTGGCACGTCGTTTGCTAGCCTGACCGCCGCGCATTGCAGCGGGAGAATCGCGCATGGAATCTGACCTGGTTCAGCCCACCATCGAGCGCATCCGGCGCTGGAGTGGCGTAGAGTGCCCGAACGCGGCGGCGCGGCACGGCCTTTCCGACTTCCCGCCGCTGCTCGCGGAGCTCGAGGCGCTGCGCGGTACGCTGGTGTTCGAGGACGAGCCGTCCTCCTTCGAGGCGGCGCTGCAGGCCGAGAAGGAGAAGACGCCGTGAACGCTCCCGTTGACGCCACGGACCTCGCAACGCTGTCCATGACCGAGGCCGCGGACGCGATCGCCCGCGGCGAGATCACCGCCAGCGCGCTGCTCGAGGCCTGCCTCGCGCGCATCGAGGCGCATGACGGCAAGGTCAATTCCTTCATCCGGCTCGACCGCGAGGAGGCGCGGGAGGCGGCGGCCGCGGCGGACAAGGCGCGTGCGGCCGGCAAGCCGCTGGGACCGCTGCATGGCGTGCCCGTGGCGCACAAGGACATGTACTACCGCGCCGGAAAGGTGAGCACCTGCGGGTCGAAGATCCGCCGTGACTTCGTGCCCACGGTGACGGCGACGGTGCTGGAGCGGCTCGACGCCGCCGGAGCCATCGATCTCGGCACGCTGAACATGGCCGAGTTCGCGCAGAATCCCACGGGCCACAACGCGCATTTCGGCGACTGCCACAACCCCTGGAACCTGCCCTACTGCACCGGCGGCTCCTCCTCCGGCTCCGGCGCCAGCGTCGCCGCGCGGTTCGTCACCGCGGCGCTGGGGTCCGACACGGGCGGCTCGATCCGCCTGCCGGCGTCGCTCTGCGGCGTCACGGGGCTGAAGCCGACGCAGACTCGCGTCTCGCGCTTCGGCGTCATGCCGCTCTCCTTCTCCGCGGACAATGTCGGCCCGCTGGTGCGCACGGCGCGCGACGCGGCGCGGTTCCTGCGCGTCGTCGCCGGCCATGACCCGAAGGACCCGACCAGCGCGCGCGAGCCTGTGGCGGACTACGAGGCGGCGCTCACCGGCGACATCCGGGGCCTGCGCATCGCGGTGCCTCAGCAGTGGTTCTTCGACGGCGCCGACACCGTCGTGGTGGATGCCTTCGAGGCGGCGCTCGAGGTGCTCAAGGCGCGCGGCGCGACGGTGGAGCGCATCTCCGTCCCGTCGCTCCGCGCCGTCACCGCCTATGGCGCGCTGCTCAGCCGGGTGGAGGGCGCCGCGATCCACGCGAACTGGATGCGCGGGCGGCCGGGCGACTACTCCATCCACCTCTCCGCCCGGCTCTTTGGCGGCTACGCCATCCCGGGCCATCTCTATGTCGAGGCGCTGTCGCGCCGCGGCCCGGTCCTGCGCCAATTCTGCACCGAGGCGTTCGGCCGCTTCGACCTGGTGGCGACACCGACGCTGCGGACGCGCGTGCCGACCCTCGCGGAGACCGACATCGACGCCGATCCACAGAACTGGTCGCGCTTCATGGCCGTCTCGGCGAACACGCGGCCGTTCAACTATCTGGGCCTGCCGGTGGTCAGCATTCCCTGCGGGTTCGACGACCGCGGCCTGCCGATCGGCCTGCAGCTCGCCGGCCGGCCCTTCGCCGAGGCGCGCGTGCTGCGGGCGGCGGACGCCTTCCAGCGTGACACGGACTGGCACCGGCGCTTGCCGCCGCTCGGCTGAGCCCGCCCGCCATGGGCCGGCCGGATAGCCCGGCCCATGGCGGAAGCTCTTGCCGAAGTGCCCGGCGCGGCCAATCCTGGGGTCAAAACCAGGAGGGAGGAGCGCCATGCTGCTGTATCGCCGGGCCTGGATGGCCGCCGGCCTCGCAGCCGGGGGCCTCGCCGCGCCGCGCCGCTCGGTCGCGCAAGGCGCGGCATGGCCGACGCGGGCCCTCCGCATCGTGGTGCCCTTCGGCCTCGGAGGATCGGCGGATGTGGCGGCGCGGTTCCTGTCGGAGCCGCTCGGCCAGGCGCTCGGCCAGCCGGTGGTGGTGGAGAACCGGCCCGGCGCCGGGGCAGTGATCGGCACCGAGGCGGTCGTCAAGTCCGCGCCCGACGGCCACACCCTCCTGATGATGTCGAACACTCACACGGCGAACGAGACGCTGCTGCCGAACCGGCCTTATGTGCTGATGCGCGACCTCGCGCCCGTCGCGGCGGTCAACATCGCCTACAACGTGCTGGTCGTGCATCCTTCCGTGCCCGCGCGGACGGTGGCGGAGCTGATCGCTCATGCGAAGGCCAATCCCGGCAGGCTGGACTACGCCTCCTCCGGTCCCGGCACGCCCTACCACATCGCCGGCGAGGTGTTCCGCGCCATGGCCGGCATCGAGGTCACGCATGTGCCCTTCCGCGGCAGCGACCAGGCGCGTACCGCCGTGATCGCCGGCCAGGTGCCGATCATGTTCGACGCGATCCCGACCATGGCCGAGCACATCCGTGGCGGGCGCGTGCGCGGCCTTGCCACCACCGGCCCGCAGCGCAGCCCGATGTTGCCCGATCTGCCGACCGTGGCGGAGACGCTGCCGGGCTACGAATCCTCGCTCTGGCTCGGGCTGATGGCGCCGGCCGGCACGCCGCAGCCGGTTGTGGAGCGGCTGAACGCGGAGGTGAACCGGATCCTCTCCCTCCCCGCGACGCGCGAGGCGCAGGCGCGGCTCGGCGCGCAGCCCATGCCGATGACGGTCGCCGAATTCGACGCCTTCCTGCGCCGCGACATCCAGCGTCAGGGCGAGTGGATCCGCATGGCGCGCATCCAGGCGAGCTGAGCGGAGCGCCCGCCATGACGACGCGCTTCACGCTGAACGGCACCGCCGTCTCGGTCGATCTTCCCGGCGAGGTGTCCCTGCTGCACGCGTTGCGCGGCCCACTCGGCCTGAGCGGGCCGCGCTACGGCTGCGGCGCGGAGCAATGCGGCACCTGCATGGTGCTGGTGGAGGGCACGCCGCGCTACGCCTGCACCCTGGCGCTCGACGCCGTGGAGGGGAAGGCGGTGCGCACCGTGGAGGGGCTCGGCACGCCGGAGGCGCCGCACCCCTTGCAGGCCGCGTTCCTGGCGGAGCAGGCAGGGCAGTGCGGCTTCTGCCTGCCCGGCATCCTGGTGAGCGCGGCCGCGCTGCTGGATCGCGACCCCGATCCGGACGACGCGGCGATCCGCGCGGCGCTCGACCCGCATCTGTGCCGCTGCGGCAGCCACAACCGGATCATCCGCGCCGTGCGCCGCGCCGCCCGGGCGATGCGCGAGGGGAGGGCGGCGGCATGAGCGCCGGGAGCGGCATGGATTTCCGTGGCCTGGTCACGCCGGAGGACGGCAGGCCTCGGCTGCCCGGCAGCCTGCACACGAACCGAAGGCTGTCGCAGTGGATCACCTTCCACGCGGATGGTCGCGTGACCATCCGGCCCGGCAAGGTGGAGCTGGGGCAGGGCATCCTGACGGCGTTGGCGCAGATCGCGGCGGACGAGCTGGACGTCTCGCTCGCGCGCATCGGCGTGCAGACGGCGGCGACGCCGGACAGTCCGAACGAGGGCGTCACCTCGGGCAGCCTGTCGGTGCAGGACTGCGGCTCGGCGCTGCGCCATGCCTGCGCGAATGCGCGGGCCATCCACCTCCAGGTTGCGGCGCAGAAGACCGGCGTGCCGCTGGAGGCGCTGCGGGTGGAGGACGGCACCTTTTTCGGGCCTGCCGGTCCCGTGGGCTCCTACTGGGCGCAGGCGGACGACGCGCTGCTGGAGTGCGCGGCCTCGCCGGAGGTGAAGGCGAAGCCGCCTTCCGCGCGGCGTATCGCGGGGACCTCGGCGCCGCGGCTGGACCTGCCCGACAAGGTGTTCGGCGCCGCGCGCTTCGTGCACGATCTGCGCCTGCCGGGCATGCTGCATGCGCGCGTGGTGCGGCCGCCAGCGCGCGGAGCGCGGCTCGTGGAATTGCGCGAGGGAGGACCGCCGCTGCCCGGCGGGGCGCGCGTGGTCCGCGACGGCTCCTTCCTCGCCGTCGTCGCAGCGGCGGAGCACGATGCCGAGGCGGCCGCGGCGCGCCTCGCCGCGCGAGTGCGCTGGGAGGAGGCGGACACGCTGCCCGACGAACGGGCGCTCGCCGACTGGCTGCGTGAGGCACCGCACGAGGATTCGGTCGTCATCGAGCGCGCCGCGGACGACGTCGCCCTCGCGGGCCAGACGGTTCGCACGTGCTTCTTCCGCCCGCCGGTGGCGCATGCCTCGGTCGGCACCTGCTGCGCCGTGGCGCGCTGGAGCGGCGGGACGCTCGAGGTCTGGACCCACAGCCAGGGCGTCTACAACCTGCGTACCGACCTCGCGAAGGTGCTGCGCATCGCGCCCGAGCGCATCCTCGTGCGGCATGTCGAGGGAGCCGGGTGCTACGGCCACAACGGCGCGGATGACGTCGCGCTCGACGCTGCGCTGGTGGCGCGCGCCGTGCCCGACCAGCCGGTGCGCGTTCTTTGGAGCCGGGCGGAGGAGCTCGGCTGGTCGCCCTTCTCTTCGGCCATGCTGGTGGAAGTGGAGGCGACGGCCGATGCCGCCGGGAATCTCGTCTCCTGGCGGTGCGAGATCATCAGCAACGGCCATTCCTCCCGCCCCGGGCGCATGCAGGACCCGACCCTGCTCTCCGGCGCCTATGTCGAGGGTGGCGTGCCGGTGCCGCCCTCGATCAACCCGCCGATCGCCGGCGGCGGGGGAGCGCAGCGCAACGCGATTCCGCTCTATCGCATCCCGAACCTGCGCATCGGCCTGCGCCGCCTGACGGTGATGCCGCTGCGTACTTCGGCGCTGCGCGGCCTCGGCGCGCCGGTGAATGTCTGGGCGATCGAGTCCACGATGGACGAGCTCGCCGCCCGCGCCGGCGCGGATCCGGTGGAGTTCCGCCTGCGCCACCTCGACGACCCGCGCGCGGCGGAGGTGCTGCGCGCGGCCGCGGAGATGGCCGGCTGGGCCGGCCGCGCGCGCCGCGAGGGGGTCGGCATGGGCGTCGGCTTCGCGCGCTACAAGAACGCCAGCGCCTGGTGCGCGGTGGTGGCGGAGATCGCCGCCGAGGCGACCGTGCGCGCCACGCGCCTCTGGATCGCCGCCGATGTCGGCGAGGCGATCAACCCGGACGGCGTCGCCAACCAGTTGGAGGGCGGCGCGATCCATGGCGTCTCCATGGCGCTGAAGGAGGCGGTGCGCTTCGACCGCCGCCGGGTCACCAGCGATTCCTGGGAGACCTACCCGATCCTGCGCTTCTCCGAGGTGCCGGTGGTGCAGACCCGTCTGATCCAGCGCCCGGACCAGCCGCCGCTCGGCGCCGGGGAGTGCGCGCTGGCGCCGAGCGTCGCCGCGATCGCCGGGGCGATCCGTGACGCGCTCGGCGTGCGGGTGAGGGCGATGCCCTTCACGCCGGAGACCATCGCAGCCGCGATGGATGCAGCATGAGCGGCACGGTCTCGCTCTCGCTCGCCTGCGTCGCGACGGACCGCACGCGGCCGATCCTGGACGGCCGCGTCGCGGTGCCGGGCGTGCGCTTCACGGCGATTCCCGGCGAGCCGGAGGACATCTTCCGCCGCGCGCTGCGCGACCGCGCCTTCGAGGTGACGGAGCTGTCAATGGGCAGCCACATCGTCACCACCGCGCGCGGCGACGCGCCCTATGTCGGCGTGCCGGTCTTCCTCTCGCGCGCCTTCCGCCATTCGGCGATCTACATCCGCACGGACCGCGGCATCCGCTCGCCGGCGGACCTCGCCGGCCGCACCATCGGCCTGCCGGAGTACCAGCAGACCGCTGCGCTCTGGGTCCGGGGCATCCTGCGCGAGTACTACGGCGTGGACACGCGCGGCATCGCCTGGCGCACCGGCGGCGAGCGGGTGGCGATCACGCTGCCGGAGGGCTTCGACGTGCGACCGCTCGGCGAGCCGCTGGAAGCCGCGCTCGCGGCGGGCCGACTGGATGCGATGATCGCGCCGCGTCCGCCGGCCTGCCTTGCCGAGCGCAGCGCGCCGGTCGCCCGCCTGTTCCCGGACTACCGCGCAGAGGAGGAGGCCTGGTTCAAGGCGAGCGGCTTCTTCCCGATCATGCACTGCCTCGCGGTGCGGCGCGATGTCGCCGAGCGCCACCCCTGGCTGCCGGTCGAGTTGTTCCGGGCCTTCGCCCGGGCGAAGGCGCTGTCGCTCGCCGAGCTGGCGATGGTCAACGTGCTGCGCGTGTCGCTGCCCTGGATCGCCGCCGAAGCGGCGGCGCAGAGCGCGTTCATGGGTGGCAATCCCTGGCCCTACGGCTTCGCGCGCAACCGCGCGGAGGTCGCGGCGATGATCCGTTTCGCCGTGCATGACGGGCTCGCGGCGAGGGAGATCCCGCCCGAAGCGCTGTTCCATCCGAGCACGCTCGAACTCACGGAAGAGTCATGAGCGGCGGTCCCATCCTCGTCGTCGGCGGGGGCATCGGCGGCTTGGGCGCCGCCCTCGCCCTCGCCCGGGCCGGCTACCCGGTGCGCCTGGTCGAGAAGGCACGGCAGTTCGGAGAAGTCTGGGCCGGCATCCAGCTTGGGCCCGATGTCTTCGCGATGTTCGACCGGCTCGGCCTGCGCGGAGCCATCGAGGAAGCGGCGGTTCGGCCCGAGGCACTGGACATGCGCTGCGCGCTGCGCGACCAGATGCGCGCCGGCGCGGCGAGGGTGCATGGCGGGGCATGACCCGCCTTCACGACCAGCCGTGCTGGCCCGGTTCGATGTGAGGGGGAAGCGGATGACGAACCTGACCCGGCGTGGCGCCATGGCGGCGGCTGCGCTTTCCGGTGCATGGCCCTGCGCGGCGGCGCGCGCGCAATCGGGGGCGACGGGGGCGGCATCCTGGCCGAAGGGCACGGTGCGCATCGTTGTCCCGTTCGCGCCCGGCGGCTCCACGGATGCGGTGGCGCGGCTGGTTGCGCCCGGGCTGCAGCAGCGCCTCGGCGTGCCGGTCGTCGTCGAGAACCGCTCCGGCGCCGCGGGCTCGATCGGCACGGATGCGGTCGCGAAGGCGGCGCCGGACGGGCAGACCTGGCTCGTCACCTTCGACAGCCATGCGGTGATGCCGGCGCTGCTGCCGCGCCTGCCCTTCGACCTGACGCGCGACCTCGATCCGGTCATGCTGATCGGTGGCGCGCCCTACGCGATCGCCTGCAAGCCCGACAAGCCCTACCGCAGCCTCGCGGACGTGGTGGCGGCGGCCAAGGCGCGGCCGGACCAGGTGAGCTTCGGCTCGACCGGCAACGGCACCATCGGCCATCTGACGATGATCCTGCTTCAGGAGCGTGCCGGCATCACCATGCCGCACCTGCCCTATCGCAGCGGCGGCCTCGCGGTGAACGACACCGTCGCCGGGCATGTGGAGATGATGATCGGCAGCGCGGCCCTGCTCCTGCCGCACATCGCCGGCGGTACGCTGCGCCCCTTGGTGCAGTTCGGCCCCGAGCGCCTGCCCGCCCTGCGCGAGGTGCCGACGGCGGAGGAGAGCGGCTTCCCCGGCCTGCGGGCGGAGGCCTGGTGGGGCGTCTTCGCGCCGCACGGAACGCCGGCGCCGATCGTCGCGCGGATGAACGCCGCGCTGCGCGAGGTGCTGTCGGAGGACCGCGCACGCCGGCAGATGACCGAGATCCAGCAGGCGCGCCTGGTCCTGTCGAGCCCCGAGGAACTGCGCGAGTTCCTCGATCAGCAGATCGCGGTCTGGGGCCGTGTCGTTCGCGAGAACAACATCCGGCCCGAATGAGGGTCAGGCGCCGCCGCTGAAGTCCCGGCCATCGCCGTAGGCCGGCGGCGCGCCGGTCGGTATCGCCGTGCCGCAGGCCGTGGCGCCGGCCAGGACGGGAAGCAGGACCAGCAGGATGCGGAGCGTCTGGCGCATGGACCGGGCCTCGGCGCGTTGTCGTTTCGTTTGGAGGTCGCGCCGCGGCCGGTGGCCTGATGGCCATCAGCCTGCACTCGATCCGGCATTCTCCCGGGGCGGCGGATCATGCCACTGGCGTCTCCGCCTCGGCCGGCCGCGGTCTGGCGGGGGTAACGCCTGCATGGCGTTGCGGTTTGCGGGGCGGCCCGCCGCCCGGTCGCGAATTCAGGCGGCGCGCAGGCCCAGCCTCTCGTCCCGGCGCCGCAGCCAGTGCACCAGCGGCAGGGCCAGCAGCACCATCCACGTCTTGCCGATGACCTGGCCCGCCAGGTAGTCGAGGCTGCCGAAGGCCACCCACAGGAAGGCCAGGCTGTCCACGACGAGCCCGGCGGCGCTGCTGGCGAGCACCGCCAGCGTGAGCCCGCGGCGCTGAAGCGGCGTGTAGATCGCGAGGTCGGCCCCCTCGCTCAGCAGGAAGGCCAGGGCTGAGGCGAGCACCAGCGAAGGCGGGGCGAGCAGCGCCGAGAGCGCGGCGCCCGCCAGGATCGCCGCCGAGGCCCAGGCCAGCCCGAGCCGTCGCTGCACCAGATCCCGCAGCACCAGCGCCAGCCCGATCATCAGCACGCCGGAGGGCGCCATGATGCCCGGCGCCACCGTGATCAGGCACGGGCCGTCCGGGACGCAGACGGTGCCGGCATTCTCGATCAGCCAATTGGCGGCCGGGATGCAGAGGCCGAAGGCGGTGAGGAAGACCAGGCCCTCAATGCGGCGGCGGCGCTCGATTCTCATTGCGCCGGCCCTGCCGCGGTGCAGCGTGTCGTGTAGGCCTCGTGGCCGCGCTGGCGAAGTTCGCAGGCGGGGCAGGTGCCGCATCCGTAGCCCCAGGCGTGGCGGTGCGAGCGGTCGCCGAGGTAGCAGCTATGCGTATGCTCGATGATCATGTCCACCAGCGGCCTACCGCCGAGCGCCTCCGCAAGCTCCCAGGTGGCGGCCTTGTCCCGCCACATCAGCGGCGTGTGCAGGACGAAGCGGCGCTCCATGCCGAGGTTCAGCGCCACCTGCATCGCCTTGATCGTGTCGTCGCGGCAGTCGGGATAGCCGGAATAGTCGGTCTCGCACATGCCGGCGACGATATGCCGGAGGCCGCGGCGATAGGCGAGGGCGGTCGCGAAGGCGAGGAAGATCAGGTTGCGGCCCGGGACGAAGGTGTTGGGCAGCCCGTCCTCGCGCAGCGCGATCTCGGCCTCGCGCGTGAGCGCGGTGTCGGAGAGCGCGCCGAGCGCGTCCAAACGGAGCGTGTGGTCTTCGGCGAGCCGCGCCGCCCAGTCGGGGAACTGCGCTGCCAGCGCCGCGCGGAAGGCGGCGCGGCAGTTGAGCTCGACCGCGTGGCGCTGGCCGTAGTCGAAGCCGACCGTCTCCACGCGCGCGAAGCGGTCCAGCGCCCAGGCGAGGCAGGTGGCGCTGTCCTGGCCGCCGCTGAACAGTACGAGGGCGCCGTCGGCGTTCATGCGGCAGCCTCCAGAAGGCGCTGCGCGGCCCAGCGCGCGGCCTCGGCGACCACCGGGTCGGCGTCC